>Ga0302325_10030912_pt1 | contig 11033 bp, 7 predicted proteins | sample Palsa_T0_2_FD_201948 | JGI IMG/M metagenome (GOLD analysis project Ga0302325, IMG submission 201948) | Peat permafrost microbial communities from Stordalen Mire near Abisko, Sweden - Palsa_T0_2 | ecosystem: Environmental > Terrestrial > Soil > Palsa > Peat permafrost | place: Sweden: Abisko... | reverse complement strand
CGGACGTGTTGCAGGGCACTCTTACTCTGCTGGTGCTGAAGACTCTCGCTGCCGGTGCGATGCACGGGTATGCGATTACGCAAAGGATCCAATCGACATCCGAGGACCTGCTTCGTGTGGAAGAGGGTTCGCTCTATCCGGCTCTGCATCGGATGGAACAACAGGGATGGATTAGAGCTGAATGGGGGGTGTCGGATACGAACCGGCGCGCGCGGTTTTATTCGCTGACGGCGGCGGGGCGGCGGCAACTGGCGGAAGAGGAGCGCAACTGGTCGCGGTTGACGAACGCGATCGGTCTGGTGCTGAAGTTCACATAAGCTTATGGCGATCTTTTCCCGTTTGCTGAACACTTTGACGCGCCGCGGCGATTCGCGCGAAGCCATTGCGGAGGAGTTGCTCTTCCATCTGGAAGAGAAGACCCGGGCGAATCTACATGCGGGTATGGACCGAGCTGCCGCGCGCGAGAGTGCGATGCGCAGTTTCGGAAACCGGTCGATACTCGGGGACGGGATGCGCGACGTGGATGTCATTCTCTCGCTCGACGATCTGCGGCGCGACCTCTTACAAGCAATGCGAGGACTCTCGCGGCGGCCGGGATTGGCGTTTACTGCGATCGCCTCTCTGGCTTTAGGCATTGGCGCGACCACCGCTCTTTTCAGCCTCGCGGATGCAGTGTTCTTGCGGCCTCTACCGTTTCCACATCCTGAACAGATTGTCGCCCTTGTGGAATCGAAGCGCGGGGAAACCTCGAACAGCAACCCGGTAAGGATGAATGATTGGGCCACACAGGTGCCCGCGCTCAACGCTGTGGGCGGTTATTACAGCGAAGGATTGGTGCTGACGGGCGAGGGCGCGCCTGTCCGGTTGCAGACGCTACGTTCGTTTGGCCGGTTCCTTGAAGTGCTTAGAGTGACGCCTGTTGCCGGGAGGTCCTTCGCGGAGGATGAAGAGGGCGTCGTCCTATTGAGCAATCAGCTTTGGCAGAGCCGCTTTCACGGCGACTTTTCGGTACTGGGGCGGACCTTGCATCTGAACGGGATGGCTTACACGGTGATCGGCGTTCTTCCGGCGGAGATTCGATTCCCTGAGGCTATCGACGCGATTGCGCCGGCGGGGCGCCCGCAAAAGGCAGCTTCGAGGAAGGCGGGATTTCTTTCGATTGTGGCGCGGCGGAAGCCGGAGATAACGCTGGAGCAGGTCAACATGCAACTAGGGGCAGTCGCGGAGCGGCTGAGGCGCTCGTATCCGGCTACGGACCGCGATCGATCGGCGCAGGCGATCCCGCTGCAGCGCGAATTGGGTGCGGATGCCCGCAATCCGTTGCTGCTGTTGTTCAGCGCGGCGGTGCTGGTGCTGTTGATCGCCTGCGTCAACGTAGCAAGCCTCCTGCTTTCGCGGGCTGTGGAGCGTAAAAGAGAGTCGTCGATCCGAATCTCCCTTGGCGCGGGCAGGGGAGCGCTCATCCGGCATTATCTGGCAGAGAGCATGGTGATTTCAATTGGCGGGGGATTGTTCGGCTTGTTGCTGGGCAAGTTGGCGTTGACGGGTTTATTGGCTCTGATCCCGTTGGATTTTCCATTTCCCACGCCTCCTCAATACGATTGGCGGGCCGCTCTGTTTGCTCTCGGAGCGTCGCTGGCATGCGGTCTGTTCTTCGGGTGGGCGCCGACCTGGCAGGCGTCATCAGGACGGTTGACCGAGAGCTACCGCGGGACCACCGGCGTTCGCGGGCTGTGGTTGCGAAGGGGACTGGTGGGGGCGCAAGTTGCGCTATCCGTGCTATTGATGGTGTCGGTGGGCCTGGTGGCTAAGAGTCTTTACCGGATTCACAATTCGCCCATGGGGTTCGAGCCCGCTTCCGTGCTGACTGCGCAGGTAAATTTCGGTTGGGATACACCGGAAGCGCGGATCAACGAGTATTCGACGCGCGTACTTGAGAACCTGTCGAGAATTCCGGGCGTTGCGGCAGCGGGAATGGTAGATCGTTTGCCTTTGAAGGGAGCAACGCAGACCGGGCCGATTCAGGTGATCGGAGCCGAACTGTCCGAAGAGTTGAAGGAGAAGGCTGTCGATGAACGCGCCGTCAAGGGCGATTACTTCAGCGCGGCGGGTATTCCGATCCTCGAAGGGCGCGCCTTGCTGCGAACGGGTGAGACGGTGGTTAATCAGACGCTCGTGCACCGCTACTTTCCCAAGGGCGGCGCCGTGGGTAGACAGATCATCACTCACGGAAAGTATCGCTTTACAATCGTGGGAGTCGCGGGCGACGTTCGCGTGGAAGCCGCACAGCTTGAACAGCCAGCAGAACTGTTCATACGGGTCGAAGATACTTACTGGCCGTTGCAGAGCTACGTGATCCGCACGGTGGGCGACCCCGCTTCGATTGCGGGGAGTGTGCGTGACTCGATGCGGCGCGCCGACCCGAATCAGCTCATCGGCAAGATTGCGCCGCTGAATGAGACCCTGGTGGAGAGTTCGTCGGATCAGCGGACACGCGTGTGGCTGCTCGGGTGCTTCGCGGGGATTGCGCTGTTGCTGGCGGCAATCGGTCTGTACGGAGTTCTGGCGAGTGACGTGGCACAGCGCAAGATCGAAATCGGCATTCGGTTGGCGCTGGGCGCGGAGCCGGGTGGGATCCTATCGCGAACGGTATCGCAGGGAGTGCTTCTTGCGGCGGCGGGACTCGCCGTTGGGCTTGCGGGCGCGCTCATGTTGACCCGGCTGGTAGCGAGCTTTCTCTATGGCGTGGCCCCGACCGACCCGTTGGTGTTTGGCGCCGTCTCGCTGGTGTTGATAGTAACCGCGGCGGCTGCCAGTTGGATTCCGGCTGTGCGGGCTTCGCAAGTGGATCCGGCGCTCACGCTACGCGAATAGTTTAGATCTTGAACTTCTTAATGTAATCCGGTCTGAGTTCGCTGCCCATGCCGGGGGTTTCGGGCGCAAGGACGGAGCCATCCTGCATACGCAGTTTTTCGAGTGAAGATCCATCGCCTTTGAGACTGCCTGTTTCCATGTAAATGGCGTTCGGCATGGCGAGCAGCATGTGGAGATTCGTGGGTCCGCCGCCGTGGCTGGCGAGTTCCAGGCCGAATGCGTCTGCAATGGCGCCAATCTCCATCCACTCGGTGAGGCCGCCGGCCCGGCGATTATCGGGCTGAACGACATCGACGCCGTGCCTCGATATCAGGTCGACGCAAGAGAACTTTGTGTATTCGTTTTCGCCGGTGGCGATGCGGATGTCGAGCGCGTCGGCCACTTTCGCGTAGCCGGCGTGATCATAGGGAACGATGGGTTCTTCGAACCAGAAACATCCCAACTGTTCGTAGACTTTGCCACGGCGAATGGCCTCATTCACGTTGAACTTCTGATTAGCGTCAACCATAATTGGGCGGCCTTTTCCTGCGATTTGTTTGGCGGCTTCGATGCGGTGGACGTCGTCTTCGAGGGAACCGCGGCCTACCTTGATTTTTGCCGCGTGAAAGCCTTCTTCGAAGGCGCCGGTGAGTTGGCGCTTGAATTGAGAGAGATCGTCGTCATTTTCGTAATACCACCCGCACATGTTGTAGACGGGCATGCGATCGGCATTAGCGCCGATCATCTTGTATACGGGCATGGCTGCTGCTTTGCCGATGATGTCCCAAATTGCGATATCGGCGGCGGCAATCGCGAATTGAGTAACGCCTTGGACTCCCGCGTATTCGAGAGCTTTCCATAGGTCGGCACGGAGGCGTTTGGGAAACGCTGGATCTTTACCGAGGAGCACAGGCTTCACTTCGTTTTGCAGGATGGCTTCGAGCGCGCGCGGTCCGCCGGCGATCATGCCGAACGAACTGTAGGCCCAACCGGTGAAACCCGCGTCCGTCTTTATGCGAAGAGCCACACCGCCGCCTTCGACGCCAAACTCATGGATGGCATCGAAATACTTTCGCCCGGGCGGCATTCTGAGGACATCGGTTTCGAGATCCGTGATCTTGATTTGTTTGCGGAGGGGATCGGTTGCGGCGGCGAGCGTGGGAACAGTGGTTGCGGCGGCGCTGAGTTGGAGGAAAGATCTGCGTTCCATCGCTGGCATGATATCTCAGCCAGATATGGGCGCGATATCCTAGTTGCCATGCAACCTGATCAAGCTAGCTTTCTGCTCCTCAGCGTTTCCCTTCCGGCGGTGAAGAGCGAGTCTCAGATTACGAAGCAAGTGATTGGCGCCATTCCGCTCGATAAGAGCGAATACCGGCCTGATGGCATCTCAATGACGGCTTTGGATCTCGCATGGCATATCGTGGTGACCGAGACGCGGTTTATCGACTCGATACTCGCGGGTCAGTTTGATATGAGCCCACGGCCGCGGCCCGATTCGGTGAAGAACTCGGAAGATGTTTTGAGTTGGTATACAGAGAACCTGGCGCCGCGTTTGAAGGCGTTGACGGAACTTTCGCCTGAGCAGCTGATCAAGGTGATCGATTTCCGCGGCATCATGCAATTGCCCGCCGTGTTGTTCCTAAACCTGATGATGCACCATTCGGTACACCATCGCGGGCAGCTATCGATGTACTTGCGGCCCTGTGGCGCGAAGGTGCCGTCGATCTATGGCGAGAGCTACGACGCGAAGGAGGCAAGGAAGGCGAAACAAGCCGGGGCTTGATTTCGTAGTATACTTCCGCCGCATGCCTCATAAAACGAAACGGGGATCGAAAATGATGCGCTTGGCGGGGTTAGTACTGCTGGCTGGCTGGTCCGCGGTATCCGCGGCGGAACTTACATTACCGAAGGCGGATACGGAATGGCCGACCTACGCTGCCGATCTTGCAGGAAGCCGTTACCGGCCGCTGGATCAAATCAACGCGAGCAACTTCAGCAAGCTTGAAGTTGCGTGGCGGTTTAAGACTGACAGCATCGGCAACCGGCCTGAATACAAACTCGAAGGCACGCCGTTGATGGTGAATGGCGTTGTGTACGCGACGGCGGGTTCACGCCGCGGAGTGATCGCGCTCGATGCGGTGACGGGGGAGTTGTTGTGGGTGCATGGCGAACATGAGGGCGCGCGAGGGGCTGCAGCGCCACGGCAACTATCGGGCAGGGGAGTGGCTTACTGGACGAACGGCAGAGAGGAGAGGATTCTCTATGTGACGCCGGGATACCGGTTGATCGCATTGAATGCGAAGACCGGGGCGCTGGTGCCAGGGTTCGGTGTGGGCGGCGCTGTGGATCTGAAGCTGAACATGGATCAGGTGATTCAGCCTGATTTGGTGACGGGTGAAGTTGGTTTGCAATCGGCGCCCGTGGTGGCGGGGAACATCGTTCTGGTGGGAGCGGCCTTCCGCGAAGGCATGACGCCGAAGACGATGAATAACAACAAGGGTTACGTGCGCGCGTATGACGTTGCGACTGGCAAGCGGCTTTGGATCTTCCACACGATTCCTCTCAAGGGCGAGTTCGGTTACGACACTTGGCTGGACGGTTCCGCGGAGCACACGGGCAATACGGGCTTGTGGACGCAGATGACGGTTGATGAGAAGCTTGGGCTGGCGTATCTACCTGTGGAGTCTCCAACGGGCGACTACTACGGCGGTCACAGGCCGGGGAACGATCTGTTTGGCGAGAGTCTGGTATGCGTCGATCTGAAGACCGGGAAGCGTAAATGGCATTTCCAGTTGGTGCACCATCCGTTATGGGACATGGATATTTCGTCGGCGCCGCTGCTGGTGGACGCGATGGTAGAGGGCAAGCCGGTGAAGGTGGTGGCGCAGCCTTCGAAGCAGGGCTTCCTCTATGTGCTGGATCGTGTGACGGGAAAACCGATCTGGCCGATCGAGGAGAAGCCTGTGGAGAAGGGAAATGTTCCCGGTGAGTGGTATTCACCTACGCAGCCATTTCCGACGAAGCCGCCCGCGTATAGCCGCAACGGAATCTCGCCGGATGATCTGATCGACTTTACGCCGGCGTTGCATGAACAGGCGCTGAGGCTGGTCTCGAAGTATAAGCTGGGGCCGGTTTTCACGCCGCCCGCGCTGAGCACGCTTCCGGGTCCGCTGGCGACGTTGACGTTGGGTACGGCGAGTGGGGGAACGAATTGGCCCGGCGGGTCGTTCGATCCGGAGACGCACGTGGTGTATGCGTACGCATGCAACGCTTGCGTGACGCCGATTGGCGTGGTTCCTACGCCGAGCAAGGATATTTCGGACATGCGCTACGTAATGGGAACGGCGGGGCAGGAGGTGCGAATCGCGCGTGGACCTGGCGAGAATGCGGGCGCCGATTCACCGCTCGAAAAGCCATCTGCCGGACCTGCACGTGGAGGCGGAGGCGGCGGTGGCGGATTGACCGTGCAAGGACTGCCGCTCTTGAAGCCGCCGTACAGCACAATCTCCGCGATCAACGTAGATACGGGCGAGATCGTGTGGCAGATACCGGCAGGCGAGACGCCGGATGCTGTGCGCAACAATGCGGCGCTGAAGGGCATGACGATTCCGAGAACGGGGCAATCGGGTTACAACATTGGGACGCTGATTACGAAGTCGCTGGTGATTGCGGGTGAGGGATTGGTTACGACAACGGCAGACCATCCGCGCGGCGCGATGCTGCGGGCTTATGACAAGAAGACCGGCAAAGAGGTGGGGGCTGTGTGGATGCCTGCGCAGCAGAGCGGGTCTCCGATGACCTACATGGTGAATGGCAGGCAGTTTATTATCGTGGCGGTGAGCGGGGGCAATTACTCGGGCGAGTACATTGCTTATTCGCTGCCGCAGGCGGAGTGATGAAGATGAGGTTTGCCTTTGCGGCTATTCTGAGTTTGTCAGTGCTTCAGGGACAGTCTGTGTGGGATGGCGTTTACACGGGCGACCAGGCGGAGCGGGGCAAGCCGCTTTACAACAAGAACTGCGCGTCGTGCCATGGGGATCAGATGACTGGCGGCGAATCCGCGCCACCGCTCGCGGGGGGAGATTTTCTTTCCAACTGGAACGGACTTACGGTGGGCGACCTGTTCGAGCGGATCCGGACAACGATGCCGTTGGGTGCGCCGGGTAAGCTCAGCCGGGAAGTCGATTCCGATATTACGGCTTATGTGCTGAAGTTCAACGGTTATCCTTCTGGCGCGACGGAATTGGATCGGCGAACGGAGGTGCTCAAGCAGATCCGAATCGATCCGCCGAAGGCCGTGAGCAGTGCTGCGCCGAACTCACAGCCGAACCCTTATCGGACTATCGAGAACTGGTTCAAGATGCCGGAAGGGCGGAAGTGGGGCTCGACGAGCGCGATCTATCCAGACAAAGACGGAAACTTCTGGATCGCCGAGAGATGCGGGGCCAACACTTGCGCGGGTAGCAAGCTTGACCCGGTACTGGAGTTCGATGCATCAGGAAAGTTGCTGAAGAGTTTCGGCGCAGGGATGTTCATCTTTCCGCATGGGATTTTCGTTTCAGCGGATGGAAGCGTTTGGGTGGCGGATGGGCAAGGCAAGGATGGGATCGGGCATCAGGTGATCAAGTTTAGTCCCGATGGTAAGGTTCTGATGCGCTTCGGGAAAGCGGGCGTGCCGGGTGACGGACCGGACACTTTGAATCAGCCGAACGCGGTGATTGTCGCGCCCAACGGGGACATCTTCATTGGCGACGGGCATAGCGTGGGTACGGGGAATGCGCGTGTGCTGAAGTTCTCGAAGGATGGAACATTTATTAAGCAGTGGGGCAACCATGGAAACGGTCCAGGTCAGTTCGAGATGCCGCACTCGCTTGCGTTCGATTCGCGAGGGCGGCTGTTTGTGGCGGATCGCGGCAACAACCGGATTCAGATTTTCGACCAGGATGGAAAGTTCCTCGATCAGTGGGCGCAGTTTAGCCGGCCGAGCGGAATCTTCATCGATAAGAACGACGTGCTTTATGTGGCGGATTCGGAATCGCGGGACCGCGATGGTTATGGACACAATCCGGGTTGGAAGCGCGGGATCCGCGTGGGCAGCGCGAAGGATGGGACCGTGACGGCGTTCATTCCAGATCCGGAGAAGAACGCGGAAAATCTATCGACCAGCGCAGCGGAAGGCGTTGCGGCAGATGCGGAAGGGAATATCTACGGCGCCGAGGTGGGGCCGAAGGGCGTTAAGAAGTATGTGAAGAAGTAAGGAGGAGGCACGTTGCGAAAGATCATTCTTACTGCGCTCTTAGCGACGGCTTCCCTCTTGGCTGCCGACCCACGGATTGGTACATGGAAGCAGTCTTCTTTTGAAAGGACAGTCGATCCGCCGGTGGTGCTTACGATTGAGGTGATTCCTAGCGGAGTCCATTTATTCACTGTCGGCGGGAGAGACTATACGGCCTTCTTTGATGGCAAATACTATGCTGTCAAGAACGGAATTCCGACTGAAGAGGTTTCCGTTCAGAAGAGCAGCAAGTACCTGTTAGAGGCAACTCGCCGGACGGAAGGCCGGGTGAGCGACACGATCAAATGGGAAGCGTCCATGGACGGTGAACAGCTTGTACGGGAGAACCGCGCTTCAAAGACAATGGGCTACAAGACTGCTTACGATCGGTCCGGCGGCGCCAAGGATCCAGAGAACATCTTCGCGGGCAAATGGACTCAGAATTTGACGAGAACGGCGATCATCGATCCGCGGCCGGAAGTTTTTACATTCAGCGCGTCTGAAGCGGAAGGAGTTCATTTTGAAGGTCAAAGGGGTTTCAGCTACACGGCCCAATTCGACGGCAAAGACTACAAAGTAACCAATTCGCTGTTCGACGCTATCTCGGTAAAGGCGATCGACGAACGCACGATTGAAGAGACGTGGAAGGCAGATGGAAAGGTCTGGGCCACCTCGCGGTTCGTCATTTCGCAGGATGGCCAAGAGATGACAAGGACGTCAGAGGGCAAGCAGAATGATGGTTCCCGCTATCGCGAAAAGGTCGTCTTCCGCAAACAGTAAGCGCTATTTCGTGTGGGGCCAGACTACGCCCTGATCTTTCTTTGCGACGGGCGCGAGACCCTTGTACAGGAACTTCTGTAAGCGTTGGCCGCGATAGGTTTCGGTGGTGAAGATGTTGCCTTTCGAATCGGTGGCGATGCTGTGAACTGCATAGAACTGGCCAGGCTGGCGACCGCCATCGCCGAAGCTTGTGACTTCTTCGAGCGTGTCACGGAGAAGCACATGAATCTTCTCATTGGCGCCGTCGGCGAGGTAGATGTATTTCTGTTGAGGGTCTTTTGAGAAGGCTATGTCCCACGCGGACCCGTCGCCCAGGGTGCGCTTTTCGATGAACATCTCCTTCACATAGGTTCCATCTGGTTTGAAGACCTGTATGCGATCGTTGGGGCGGTCGCAGACATAGAGGAAGCCGTCGTTCGAGAGTTCGGCGCAATGGACCGGGTTGCGGAATTGTTGCGCGGGCGGGGCGTCTGGATTGTAGCGTCCGAGATTCTTGTCGTCGGGCTTGTTGCCGTACGCACCCCAGTGACGTTTGTACTTGCCGGTATCGGCGTCGAAGACGATGACGCGGTGGTTGCCGTAACCATCGGCCACGATCAGTTCGTTGGTCTTGGGATCGACGAACATCTTGGCTGCGCCCTTGACGTTCTCCGTATCGTTGCTGCCCTTGCTCTGGCCCGGGTGGCCGATCTGCATCAGGAACTTTCCCTGCTGCGTGAACTTGAGGATCATGTTGTCGTGGAAGGGTGCGGTCGCGGGTCCGCCGACGTTGTCTCCGCCTGCCGTTCCCCGGCCACCGGCTCCTGAAGCGACTGGGGGCGCGCCGCCTCTTCCATTGCCGCCGATCCAGACGTTGCCTTTGTAATCGACGGTGATGCCGTGGTTGGTATCGGGCCAGTCATATCCTTCACCAGGGCCGCCCCAATGGCCGATGAGGTTGCCGGCTTCGTCGAACTCGAGAACCGGTGGAGCGGGCAGGCAGCAATCGGCAGCGGGCGGATTGGTGGAGGCGTAGAGTTCCATGCGTTCGAGAGCGGCTCCGCGGTGGACAATCCAGATGTGATCCTGGGCGTCGACGGAGACGCCGATGACGTTGCCGACGATCCAATGGTTGGGAAGCGGCTTGGGCCAGAGTGGCTCTACTTCGAAGCGAGGGGCTTGCACTCCGGCAGCCTCAACGACGGCTCTTCGCTCAAAGACTAGCCATGCTGTGCCGAGCACACCCACCGCAACCAGGAACCCGGCCCCTACGCGAAGATCGTATTTTCTATTCGCCATCGTCAGCCTCACGGATGCTAGCATACACAATTCGGTTTTCAACGGTTGCAAAATGTTTAGGATTGTTGCGCGCGTTCTTTCTCTGCTGTTTGCGTTTGACCTGGCAGTGTTGGGTCATGATATTCCGAACGATGTGACCGTGCAGGCCTTTCTAAAGCCCGCGGGAAATCGGCTGCAACTATTGGTGCGGGTGCCCGTCGCCGCTCTTCGAGACATTAATTTTCCATTCCGCGAGCAGGGGTACATGGATCTGGCGCGTTCACGCGAGTTGCTTGCTGATGCGGCAATACAGTGGGTTGCGGATGCGGTGGACGTTGAGGAAGATGGCCGCCGGTTGGAACGACCGCGCGTGAGGCAGACGCAATTGTCCCTGATTTCGGACAGATCGTTCCGTTCGTTCGATGAGGCGCTGGCTCATACGATGGGCGAGCCGCTCCCTGAGACTACGAATGTGTTCTGGAATCAGACGATGCTCGATGTGTTGTTCGAGTATCCGATCCGTTCGGAGCAATCTCGTTTCTCGATTCATCCCGGGCTGGCGCGGCTTGGTCAACGGGTCGTTACGGTGCTTCGGTTCTTACCCCCAGGCGGTGCGGTGCGGGCGTTCGAGTTTACGGGGGACCCGGGGATGGTGCTGCTCGATCCGCGCTGGCATCAGGCCGCTTTGCAGTTTGTGCGATTGGGGTTCTTGCACATCTTGGATGGGACGGACCATCTGCTGTTTCTTTTTTGCCTGGTGATTCCGATCCGCCGTTTGTGGTCGCTTGTTCCCGTGGTGACTTCGTTCACCGTGGCGCATTCGATTACGTTAATCGCATCGGAATATGGTTTAGGGCCGACTGGG
>Ga0302325_10030911_pt1 | contig 11033 bp, 16 predicted proteins | sample Palsa_T0_2_FD_201948 | JGI IMG/M metagenome (GOLD analysis project Ga0302325, IMG submission 201948) | Peat permafrost microbial communities from Stordalen Mire near Abisko, Sweden - Palsa_T0_2 | ecosystem: Environmental > Terrestrial > Soil > Palsa > Peat permafrost | place: Sweden: Abisko... | reverse complement strand
GCCAACATCTAACTATACTCTCGCGACCACTCTCGCGTCCCAGACCAGCGCCTCGAACACACAAGCTTCCTCAACGTCAGCTACTAGCAGCAGCGCCACGGCTACCACCTCGAAGAGCGCTGCTGCTGCCCAGATCGCCTCTGGCTCCCTTGCCATGATCGGTGGATTTGTTCTCGCACTTGCTCTGTAGATGGATAGGATGTGTAATAAAAAAGGGCTGCATATATGGAGCGATCAAGCATGCTGGCTGGCGTTCATACCTCCTCTGTTCTCAATACCCGGAATTTTTGAGTCCGTTGGATTAATCTTGTTTGATAGAAATTCGAATTGCAAACCTACATAATACTCTGTTCGCTCTTGGCTCGGCATGACCCTCAAGGCAGTTATCCTCTCCTCTATTCCTTCTTACCCAAGTTCTCATGTATCGTGCCTCCAATTGCGCCATCCGCATTGAATTTCTCTCTGCAGCATAACAAATATTAGCATATTCACTTCTCCAAACCCACGCCTCTACCCCTTTCCCCTCACACATCACATCACACAACATTAGGAAATTCCTCCAGCAGCCTCTCAACCCAAACCTCTGCAGCTTCCGCCCAATCACTACTCTCGTCAGCCACTTGGCTTGACTCCCCCAACTCTCCCCAGAGTTTCGAGACAGAAAGAAACAAAGACGGTAGGAAATGTGAAAGGGGAAACCAACCCCACAAACCCATCCTTCGCAAACGGGCCCCCGACCTTGTCAGCCGTGCCCCCAATCGCCCCGTCGGCCTTGAACATACTGCCTATCGCGCCGTCTTTATGGAATGCAGGTGTTCCCGTGCCTTGGGTTTTCTGTCCTACGGGGTCCTGTCGCATGATATATCAGCTCAGCTTGGGAGGGATTTGAGATGGAGGAGGGAAGGAAGGTATAGGTACGGATTGGTGGGATGCTTCGTGGATGCTGTCGCTGCCTTCTGCGTTGCGGATCGCGCTGTTGGCGCCTGCGTCGAGGGTCTTGGCTGAGGAGTCGCCGTCCATTTTGGTTGATTGTTTGATAGGAAGAGGCTTCTGAGATTTGAGGTTTTTGGGAGTTGGTGAGGGAGAAAGGTGAATGGCTTGGAGTGGTAAGTTATATTATCTAGTGAGGTGGGTGGTGATGCTTATGACTGGTAGTTAATGAGGTGGGGAAATGGGTAAAGTTCCATACGTCACGACAATATCGAATTGTAGTTGTATGTCATTGGGGAATGTTGAGCGTAATTGACGGGAAGAGCCTTTTTCTGTTTTATTCTATTGGTTGAATAATTCGTTGTTAAGGTCATCTTAACGAGAGCTTTTGGTTCTTTTTGGATGAGTGATTCTTGGTGAGGTCATATACTCACCTCCACTCATAGTTCTCCACCCCCATTAAAACAATACAAAGTACTGCGTACAAAGTTTCCAGCCTCCTCATATGATATTTTTTGTTGCAAATCGCTCAATTCATGCAACGCCTTTCCGAACCCTCTCATAGGCTTCAGAGAATCAGAAGTGACGCATCAGAGGTCCATTGCATGAGTTGTGGGCTGGCCCGTACCCCGCATGCCCGATGAAAACCATTTGTTGCACGTCTGAAAAATTTATGCGATGTTTCGAGGCGCGCTGATTGGTTGAGAGATTGGGAAGGTGGAGAGAATGACATTCGCAGGGCTGTAGGGCTTGATTCTGAACGGAATGGTTGGGGTACAGGGAGATGTTTTGGGTGTTTTGTTTGTGGTCTTGCTGTTATTGCTATATTGCTTTATTGCTCTTGTTTTGATGCTCTTCTCATGTAAGTCTACGCATACATGAACCAGCCCTGTTCCTGAACTCGGCTTGCAGCCAACGTCACTCACTGAAGTTGAAGTTTGTCACCTTTCATTTGATCTCCTGTAATTTGTGAAACCGACCATCTCTCCATCTCAACCGAAAGACCTGAATTTTCAATTTCTATTGAGCCTGAATTCTACTGCCTCTCCATTCATCCTATCGCGTACATAAATCTCTCCCAGAAACTGATAGAGAAACTACCTCGGCTCCTCGTGCTCCATCGGTGGCTCCTGAATCGGAGTCGAGATCTTCCTTTGCTATTCTTTAATCTTTCCCAGATCATTGTCGCTCAAAAAATCATTTGAGTGGCTGTCTTCAGAACTGAGAATCGGCTCTAGTACAGGAGCATTTGCGTCTGGAATTATATCATCAAGGGTTTGAAATAACTCTTGCCCCTGGTCTGCTGTAACTTTCTGCTCATCGTGTCTTCTACCTCCGCAAGAGCTGGCTCATCATGTGGCATGAGTGGGGAATTTGAAGGCAGTTGGTAAAGATAACGGAGGGTTCTTTAGCACCAGTTTCATCGAGCGACTGAATCACTGATTACCTGGAATTTTCGAGCATAACTGTAAGATACTAAACTCCGTTAGCATCTGGGAGGGGAAGAAGTACGGAGCCTCATTACTCGACATCTTGAGGACTCTCATCCCTACTAGTTTGAAGTGTCATCAACTCCGAAGTTGTGGCTAGGGCTCTATGCTGCCCTTTCAATATACTGCGATAGTAAAGCAAGAGGTTCTTGCTTTTGTCACAACCCCAACTGGCGGATTCTCTTTAGTCTCCTGCTGAATTTGACGAGTAGAGGTTTGATAGTGGCCTGTAGACGCTTTAACAGGAGCAGAAATCTCTCGTAAATGTCTATAATATCCTTGATGAAACTCTGGCCCTCAGAGCGGCTGTTCGATTGTCACAACTAATAGCGTTGAGGAATCCACAAGAGTTAACTTCTTTTCCCTGCGCCGACGTCCCAATCGATTCAAAAACATCATACGCCATACCGCTCCATGTGCACAGAGTTCCACCGAGTTCATTTTTTAAGATACTTTTCAAATGGTTCCAGAATCATTCTCCAAGGTCAGGAAGTCATGTTTTCATTTCATTCCGCAGCTGTGACTGACCATAGAGTCAGCCATTCTTCTCCAATCTTCATGCACATCTGCTTTCAAAGAATATATGATGTTAACGACAGGATTTCAACAGCAAGCTTTTCAATCTTCATGCGGAAAGTAATAACCCGAAATCCAGAAGCGGGTGGCGGTAGTGCCTTCCCCATTCCCCTACAGCCACCCGTGCCGAACCCCGCAGTGGGGCATTGCCCGCCGATTGTCCCCCCATTAATTCTTCCCATTCAGCCATATAAATCACGTCAGCTTGCGGCCGCCATCCCATTCTTATTTATCACTCTTGGGATACGGTACCAATTTCATCTTCGCATCCACAACCATTAGAGTAAGTTTTAATAAATCGAACAACATGGCACCCGCAGCAACACTCGTGGCAGATGAGATAGCAGGAAGCGCGAACAGCTTGAGTTTCGGTAGGACCAAAGATGGGAAGAAGTTGCGGATTCGGGCGTACCCAAAATTCGAGAGTTTAGAGGAGGAGAGACTGTACAGGAAGCAGCATCTTGCTGCTGCTTTTAGGGTGTTGGTTGTCCATTTTCATCCCAATGTTTCACTCTAGGTCGTGGGCTAATTTGATGGGCAGATTTGCGGAGAGAGGCTTTGATGAGGGAGTTGCTGGGCACATGTGAGTTCTCGGAGCAGAAGCTGAACATTTGTAATTGCCTAATGATGTGTGTAGCTCTGTCCGTGACCCAATATTGACAGATCACTTCTGGCTTAATCCACTTTCCCAACACTTCTCCCAAATTTGTGTCTCGGATCTTATTCTTGTGAATGAGCATGGAGATGTAGTGGTTGGAGATGAACCAATCAATGCTGCCGCTTTTGCCATTCATTCTGAAAGTACGTTTTTCCTCAGACACCACTCTTCTAGTCATCATGTCAAGTCCCTAGCTGACCCTCAGCAGTTCACAAAGCTCGCCCAGATGTTCACGCAGCCTGCCATGCTCACTCAGTATACGGCAAAGCCTGGTCCGCTTTCGGCCGTCCGCTTGATATGATCACCCAAGACGCCCTCCGATTTTACAAATCGCACTCCGTCTACGACAACTTCGGCGGCATCGTCCTCGACCGCGAAGAAGGCATCCGAATTGCCGAATGTCTGGGTAACGGCAAAGCTGCCATCTTACAGAATCATGGTCTTTTGACTGTGGGAAACAGTGTTGATGAGGCAGCATTCTGGTTCATGAGTTTGGACAAGACGTGCCATGCTCAGTTGCTAGTGGATGCTGCAAGTGCGGGCAGTGGACACAAGAAGATTATTATTGCGGATGAGGAGGCGCAGTTTACGCATGATCAGATTGGGACGCCTGAGAAGGGGTGGTTGGCTTTCCAGGGATATTACGATGAGATTTTGGCCAAAACACATGGAAGTTTCCTTAAGTAGGTGGCAAATTAACTTGAACACATGAATTTTATTGGATTGTCGTCATTTGTTGCACAATACTAGTCCGTTGACTCACCAAGGACCTTGATGTTCGGCTACATGCATGCACAAAGGGTGGTTGTTTGCTCAGCTTCGTCTGAGCCTCGTTCAAATGGTGTTACTCAATGATATGTGGGTGCCTGATGCAAGTTGAGTTAGAAGTTCTTCAGATCTGATTTCTCTCCCTGTGATATACTTACTTTTACCTACACGTCTCGTTTAGCCTTGACTCTTCAATTATTTTTCCTTCCACTCTTTACAACATGTCGTTTGGCTTCTCAGTAGGCGACTTCATAACTGCTCTCGAACTAGTCGCTACTGCCATCGATGCTCTCCGAGCTACTGGTAGTGCCGCTTCACAATATCGAGTACTACTAAAGCAACTTGACAGCCTTCAGACTGCTCTCCTGGCAGTCCAAGCTTTAGAGATTGACGAAGAACTCCTTTCGTTCCAAGTCGCGCTCCAACAAGCTGCATCACAATGCCTTGGCACGATGCTCGATTTCTGGAAAAAGTTGCTGAAGTATCAACCACATTTAGGGACAACTCGATCAGCTTTCAGTTTGAAGGATGGCTTGATGAAGATTAGATGGGCAGTGTACCATGCAGATGATATAACGAAGTTTCAAATCGACTTGATGGGTCATGCCCAGGCCATTCAAATTTTGGTTGGCGTAATTAATCAGTCCGCATTCCTCCCCTCTCTCATTTTGTGCAAAGTACAAAGGCACCTTGTTAACTCCTGTTCCGAATTATAGAACAAGTCTGCGTATCCAGCACAAAAAATTAGATGAACAAAATCAAAACCTCATAAGATTCTCGACACAGATTCAGCAAGCACATTATACACACATGCAGTCTCTGGCAACAATCTCTGGCCAAAACGAAGAGGTACTTGAACGGACTAACCAAATCATGTAAGTAGACTCGAGTAGTAGATTTACTGAGCGACTCCTCATCAAGCCTAATTTTCTATGCAGGTCGAAAGACATTCGAGTTTGTCAAATAGTGTTGCAGTACCAAAATATTGTGAGCAGAATCCCGGGCCAGATCGATCGTCAACAGCCAGTCTTCATTATCGATTCGCTAAACAGATATATCCCATTTGATCTCAATAGCATACAATCTCCCGAGGTTCCTCTTCTCCACATGCCTAGGTCAATTTCGATCATTGCTAATGATTGAAGGCATTCAAAGCGATGTTGAAGGCGAACTTTCAACACATTGGAAATGCTTGCCGGAGGATCGACCGAGGGTCATTCATGATTCAAGACAAAATTTCTCAACAAGAAGTTGACTTCACAGCAGACTGGTCGAAAGCTTTCCGTCCCGGCCAACTAGTCAGCATGAATATGGTTGCCTGGTGCGGTATTGAACCAGTTCCATGTCCTGAGTGTGATGCATTGTGCGGCATAATTTGGGACTATGCTCATTGGTAACGCTCTCCTATGCCAAATTCTCTTGAAACCGTCGTGCTAACTGACCGTACTACATAGTGACAGATGTGGACAGAACTTTTCCGTTAATGGCAGTGACTTTTCCCTGCGTGATCTATCTGATCTTCCTGGGCAAACTACTTATCTACCAAACCAGAAACCTCTATCTTTCGTGGACGAACTTCACTTGTACAATAGGCTGCTGGTAAAATGTGCGCCGCCTCGGAGTGGGGAAGATGGAGAGATCTGCTCCCAGAAGACCAATCAAATACAACCTTGGGTGTATGCATGTCTAGAGACTCAAAGGTCAGATCCCTGAGATTAAGGAGTAAAGATGAAATTTTAAGGGTTCCTGATTTGGAAGGAAGAGGACTAGGGATGAAAAGTGATGTTTGGCGATGCATGGTTGTGTATCTAGGCTTCTGAGGAACGAAGCAAAGCGAGCCCACTTGGTCCGTCGTTTGCTAATGCCCCAAGTCCTAGAAGTTGCATTGAATGCAAGCCCCGAGCCTCGTGGCCGCAAATTTGTTCTCTTTGTTCATGATTGAATACTGAGATGATTTTCGCTTGGGCGGCAGGGAGGCGGGACCCCAAATCCACCATGCTTAGAGAACAAGCAGTTGTGTTCCCTCCCGTCTTTTCTAATTCTACCATTTCATAGCTTCGTCTCTTTTTTTAGTATGGGTCATCTGAATTCGGACACATCTCTACTTGGGTGGAGAAGAGAGGAAATGTGATAGGACTTGTCTCCCTTTTTCTGAAGTATACCCAAGGCCCTCCATCCCTCTATGCGAAATTTTCCCAGCCAAAGAACCTAAACACGAACAAATCTCCTCTCCCAAATTCAACAAGAGGTGTTCGCCCATCCTACCCGAACAAATCTCGTACCCAAAACCTATGCCCAGCCTCGACATCGAGGTCTGCATCATCCTACTTCGAACTGTATCTTCCTTCCACCCATTCAGACATCAGATCCTCATTCTCACCCGGAAGAATTGCGATTCTGGTTGAATCTCGTTCAAATAGCAGTTTCTCACCACGCTCAAAAGTCCCATTGCGGGGAGAAGCTCGAAGGACTAGGCAGCGCCGCGGTAATCGGGAGACTGGAGGGTGAAGGATCCGATACCTCCTTGGTAGCACTACCCTGACTAAGAAAATGTTCCAAAGTTATGATAGTACAAAATCAATTCTTAGAAACTTTCCTTAGGGCCTGGAAGTCGCTAAGGGCCAGGGCGTGGAGGGTCCAGCGATTACTGCAGGTCATGTAGATGCAGCTGGCAGAAGTTGTTGCGTTGTGTCCGATGCTATCAAAACCGAGCTATCTGTCATGGTGGTCGTCCGCTCAAGTGGGCCCGTCCTATCCAATGGGGAAGGCAGAATGTTATCCATGCCAGCATCAACAGTTCAGAGCGTTGTACCAAGCTTCAGGCGAGCTTTGACGCGATTGTCCTCACAGGCCAGGTCGCAACCTGGGCAAACCCACTTCTGACCACGTTGGGTGTAAGTCATGACCTTGTTCAAGCATCCAGAACAATACCAGTAAGAGTATTATATCGAGCACCCCATCAAATCTTTCTCTTCAGTGAATCCGACATCCACGTTATGGTAGTATTGCAAATGAACCTTAAAGTATCTCTTCGGCAAATTAAGGCTATTGCCCTGGCAGTTGTCCTGATTACACAAATAGCTCTTTTCTGGTGAAGGATATGTAGACTTCTGGCTCATATGCTCAACACCCTCATGGAAACGAGTTAAAGCTTCAGCGAAATAGTGATATAAATAATAATGTCCTTCCACGGATAAGATTAACATTTTTCGTATGCATCTGAGTAAGGCATTGGAGAAGCTAAGATAAGAGATGTCCGACTTCGCTATTCCCTTTGCAAATAAGAATTAGTTAAAAAAGGTACGTGCTATTATTTCTGATTAAGCCACTCACAAGTGCTTTGGTTGTCAATTGTCTCTCCAGACGCTGCAGGAACTTTGTACCAAGCCCAGAACTAGATTTAGACCTGTCAATAGCCCCAAAGACATGCTGCACGAGTGCCTTTGACTCTTCGCGATAAGGCTTTGCTGAAAGGTACTCTTCAATTTTTCTGCGGAGGATAATAAAATGATAGCTGAGCTCAGCATCTGGCTCGGTTTGGGATTGCTCTTTGTATGTGATTTGGGACTCATTGCTGTTTAATCCAGATGGGGAGACGGTCCCCAACAACTTAGGCGACCCTTGCTCACGTCGGGAATAGTCCACTGCCTGCAAGCTGGATTGATCAGGTGGCATTGGACCCAAGTTCTGAAGTTCCGTGGATCGAACTTGAGCTGCAGTACTGGGAAGGTATTGGTGAGAAACTTGGTTTATGTCCATGGATCTGTGATTATCTGGGTACTCCGTTGGCCGTGACTGCTCACATGAATTGGGACAAACATGAGAGGTCCCATGATATATTTCGTAGGTATCTTGCTCGTCTGGTTGGAAAGTCTCTCGTGCCCGATTCTCCGATTCGACTGAAGCACGCCTCGGCCAAGCAACGATTTTGTTTGTCGTGGATGTAACCTCATATCCTGGGTTTTGTTCAATACTGCGCTTCGAGGCTTGAATTGCTTGAGTATCTGCCGGCAAGAAGATTCTCTCCTCTGCCGAAAAGAAGGTTTTCTCTGCCGAAAAGAAGGTTCTCTCCCCTGCCGGCAAGAAGAGAATCTTGGAATCGGAATTTAACTTCTCTGAGCCATACCACGGAAGGTTAGGCTCTGGATGATTGGCTTTAACTGGTCGTTGGTCAGATGAGGCTGAGCGAGCTGGAGTAACAGACAGAATCTGGTTGAAAAAGTCTTGACGAGGGTAATCTGATCGGGAAGGAAAGCTTGGGTCGTTCATCCCATGCTCCCTATTATTGTTACTCTCAGACTCGTGGCTTTGGATCGGGTCTCCCAAGCGATCAGCAGCTTCCGAGCGAACTTGCTTCTCCTCGTGAGCTTTTGATAATGGAAATCGAGGTCGAGTCATCCGTCTACATCATTGTTAACGCACCAACACGAAGCATCATCGTTCAAAACTCACACCCTCTTCCTCCCTGCCTTCCCTTTGAAGATAGTAATTCTTCGAAGCCTCGTCTCACGTTTGTTCGCAACATGACGTTTTGCATGCTATGTAAGAACACATCAATGACCAACCAGCGTAAATTCAGATCAGGAAATAACTCACTACCCGAAGGTTATTCGCGCTTTTCGTTTTGTATTCGCACCAACCGCAGTGATTCTCGCAAGCTTCAATCAATAACTCGTGTTGACCTTGCTGAGGCCAAGAAGGATGCTCATGGTTGGGATTACCGCAAGGCATCTCTAGAGTACAGCAGGCTCAGAGCCTCGCAGTCACACTTGACCAAATAGAAAGGATCACTGAAAATCTCTTTGCTGAAATGTAAGAGCGAGCAAGATAACGTTTCTTTACAAAGAATGAGGAAGAGGTGTGGGAATTGATATTTAATTGATAGAGTACAGCCCTCTACGCCCTCCCGCTTGGGAGTTCATCATGCATGATCGAAAAAGAAAATCCTGGCGCAGCCACACTTGTCCACCACCTGAGCCAAGAAAGCGAGCCACTCTGGTTGCTGTAAAATTGATACTGTATCGATACTTCAGCCCCGTCGCCTGCTCGCTCGAAACAATTGATACAATTCTGTCCAATGGCTAGCAATCAACCGTCGACAAGCCAGACTCCAGAGGCCGGACCTTCCCCCCGCCACACGAATCGCGCCTCCGCAAACAATTGATACAAATTTGCCCAGATTACGGTCAACGCCTCCAAACCGCGTCCGAGGACCCCCCTGCTTCTGATGGCCTCTAGAAAGAATTGATACTAAATCGTTGTTCCGGCTGACCAGGCCGTTGTCAATGGTCAATCTCTGCCGAAATCTCACCAGGCGGGCGTTAGCAAAATTGTAGCAAAATTGTATCAATTGTATCAATTGTATCGCGAATCGAACACTGGGTCAGCATGGCCAGGCTTGAGAGGGAGGAGGTGGAAACAAAGATAAAATGTCGTCTTCCCCGTTTTCTTACCTGACTCTTCTTCGTTGAACATCGCAAACAAATCACATCTCTCTCATACCCAATTTATTCTCTTCCAAACACTGTTCTTCGCATGATATTTCAAGACCTCTTACAGTATCGGCTGCACTGCACTTTGGCAGCAAGAGATCATGACAGCCTCGTCACTAAACCAAACACTTTTCACAACCTCGACTCCCCTCCCACCCTCCAACTCCCAACCACCAGAATGGGACGCCGTCGCTGTCTACGGACTCGTGTTTGGGCTTTTGGCTGTTCTGCTTGCATTTCCCGGGACATATCTAGCTGTCGTTGCATTGAGGAGACATCGAGAACATGAAGCTAGAGAAAGTATGTTGGGGTTCTATCGTTTCAATTGAGTAGTGTATGCTTATCAGATACAGATGCAATGAATGATTTAGAAGGAGATGTTGAGATGCAACGCTCTGGTACGGTTGTTGATACAGACGTGACGGTTGAGAATATGAGGGGTGTTGAGGTTAATGGACTTGATAGCGATGCGGGGAAATGATGTAAAGAAGTGGGATTGTTGTTGCAAATGGCATAGAACGTTTATGATTATATGACTTTATTAGTTCCAATGCAGAATTCTCAGTGTTCCAGGCAGAACACTCAAGTCATTTAAATAGGCACATCAGCAGCGACTTCCCTCCAGAATCCACATCTCTCATTCAACATGTTCACTTTGATATTATCAAACCCACCACTTTCAATCACGAATTCCTCTCCTGTTCGCCAATTATCTAGTACACCAGGCTCGCTCCCGTTTGTGAGTTTGTGAGCATTCGGATCGCCGGTCTGAAAGAAAGAAGCGAAGGCTCCTGTGAAGCCGTCATAAATCAAAGGTTGAGACTTTTGGATCGAGGTTACTTGGTTCCACTTTATTTTGTCAGCTTGCTCAATAATCAAAATCCGACAGACTTTGCATATCAAGAAAGAGCAGAGAGAATACCCATTCAGTATCGCTAGCATGCTTCGCCGGCGAAATCGTGTATTCGCCAATATAACTCTTCTTGTGAGCTGCTCTTGCTGTCCAGTAGGTCGGACATGCTAAGACGATATCTCTGTAAATAAACCCGGCTCGTACGTAGGAAGTGTTGTAGCTTGCTATCTCCTCTGAGGAGCCGGATTCTGGGTACATCTCCTTCA
>Ga0302325_10030909_pt1 | contig 11034 bp, 7 predicted proteins | sample Palsa_T0_2_FD_201948 | JGI IMG/M metagenome (GOLD analysis project Ga0302325, IMG submission 201948) | Peat permafrost microbial communities from Stordalen Mire near Abisko, Sweden - Palsa_T0_2 | ecosystem: Environmental > Terrestrial > Soil > Palsa > Peat permafrost | place: Sweden: Abisko... | reverse complement strand
AAAATGAATGGCACGACCGCGGACGCCATCCACAAATACGCAACGTTCATGTCGAAGGCGTTTATGACGATGTGGTGAGCGACAAGAATTAGCACCAATGGTGTTGAGAGATACGACAACACGTATCTGAGCCAAATCCTTGGCGGGGAGCTCTCCCGCCCGGCAGCCACCGTCCGCGAACGGGGAATCGTACTGCCTGCGTCGCCGGTCACTGCGCGCTCGATGGCAGCAATTAAGCGATCCGTCTGGTTGCGAAACTCACGGCCGCTCGCGACTTCGGCGGCGTTTAGATAGGCGAAATTGCCGAACTCCGCGGGAAGATCGGTACTGTCCGGCATCTTGGCGCCGTCAACCAGCACTGGGATGATTGGCATTCGCCGGGCAATTGCGGTTTCGATCTCAAACCTGACCGGGTCCGTCGGCTCACACATCCGGGTGCCCCCGCCGGGACTAACGCCGAGCCAATTTGCGCCGATGATCGCAAGGACGACATCAGTGCGTTGCAATATCTGTTGGATGTGGGCGTGAAAATCAATGCCAAAAGGAATATTATCGATATCCAGGAATACCGATTCCTCGCCGTAGTGCGCGATCAGGCGATCGAAGATGCGCCCGGCAATTGCTGAAGAATCGGTTCGGCGGTACGAGATAACGATCGTCGGCATTAGGAGCGAACGCCTTATTTGGCCACCTGGAAGCTCAATTCGGTTCCGCCGATACGACCATCCTTATCTTTCAATTCGATCCAAAATTGGTGCTTACCGGGCGGGACCTCGGCCTGCGAAATATTGATGCCGTCCGCGCTGATGAACGGAGTGATGCGTTGGGTCATGTCGATGGCTGGGTCTTTGAGATACGTCACCACCACGGAATTCAGGTCAATCGCGGCGCCGCCGAACGCGTGGAACTGTAATTTCAAGTCCAAGGGTGAATGCTGCAGGCCCGCGGCGGGTCGCGGCGATATGACGACGACATTCGGCCGTCGCGTCGGACTGCCGCGCAGCTGAAAGTCGGGAACTGGACCGGCTGGTAATGCGGCTTCCTCCGGAGTGATCAGTTGAAAGGCATCGGCTGGCATTGCCGCAGCGAACCAGCCGACGAGACATACGACCCCGGCTAGAATCACCTTTTTGCACGGCGACATAGGCTGAAGCAGCGAGAGCGACGTCATGCACTCGCCGCGATCTGCTTTCGGCCGATCAGATCCCGCCGCCATCTCCGATCACCGAATAGGGGGCCCAGAAGAGCGGATGCGCATAAGTGAAGACCGTATGACCCGCGCCATCGACCAAGCCCGGCCCGTCGAGCAATGTCATCATTGCCTGCCGCAAGGCTTCAGCGCGCGACAGAGCTGGATCCGCGCCTTGGCGGCGGAACAAATCCGTGGTCAATTCGCGTGCCGACGCTGAATGTACCGACCAGTTCGTGACCAATAAAGCGCGTGTGCCGGCGTAGAAAAAGGCGCTGCCGAGGCCCGACGCCGCTTCCGCACCCGCGCCCGCCCCCGCCGCGGTATTGCACGCCGAGAGCACGACCCAATCGGCATCAAGGTTTAGCGCGAGAATCTTCTCCATGGTGAGAAGACCATCGCCTTTTGTTCCGGCGACTTGCGGCGCGCTCAGCGCCAGAGCCGGCTGGGTCAGCCCGTCGAGATCGCCAGGGACGAGCCCGTGGGTTGCGAATGCAACGATGCTGAAGCGCGAAAGATCAATAGTCTCAACGTTTTGCTCGTTGGCGGCTCTGCCAAGATAGAGGGCCTTGGCGGGATCGACTCCCAGCGCTTCGGCCATTTCGGTCAATTCGAGCCGGGTATCCGGCAGCCGCGGCAGCATCGCGAGCTCCGCCGCGTCGACGTCTTCGGTGTGCGGCGAAGCGCGGCGCTTGAGCGGGAGCCCGCGCGTCACCGCGTCCGCCCCGGCACCGTCTGCGGCCGCAACGAGCTGCGTCGTGTCTGTCGCATCCGGAGTTTCCGCTTCGACGGCTTCCTGCTCGTTGAAATAGGGATCGCCGAATCCGATCAGCTTCTCGCGCTGAGGCGAGCCTGGCGGCAGGTGGCGCAAAGTGACAAGGGCGGAGGCCGACGGGATCACGGTCACCGCATGGCTGCGCGCGAGCCATGGAATGTTGCGGTATCCCGCGAACATGGGTTTGGCCTGCGCGTCGACTTGCGACGGCGCGGTCGGCAACAGACCGAGCGGCAATTCGCCAAGCGCGCCATTGGTCACCACGATCAGGCTCTTCGCTGGCCTCCATGCGCCTTCGACGGGCTTGAGCAACATTCCGTAGAGGTCGTAAGCGAGCGGCAGATCGAACGGCGGAATTTCGCTTACCATGGTGATCTGCGGCTCGAGCGCCCGCCGCAGTCTCTGAACCTTGGCTTCGAGATCAATCGCCGTTGCCGGCACGGCCGCGAAGGCGACCGCGCCTTCCTTGGGGACGGCCCACACAAAGCTGGTGTCGTGGCCGAAATAAAACGAGAGCAACGCTTCGCCGGGTCGTAGCGTCGCCTTGATCACATCGACCGATGGCGGCTTTGGATCGACCAAGTCGGCGTAGGATCGGAAGCGCCGGTTGATCTCCAACCGCGCGGCTTTGCGATCGTCACGCAGCTTTTCGATCGCAGCGGTGATCGCGGCTACGTTGCCGTCGTCGCGTTCTCCAGACGGTAGGGCGAGGAGATTGTTGAGTGCGCCGAGTTGAGCGCTGATTTGTTTGGCGAGATCCTGCTCGGTGCGGACGAGTTGGGCGAGGACGGGATCCTTGGCGACTGCGCGCGCACTCGAATCTACCAGCGCCTTTTGCACAGCATGACCCCGCACGGCATCGGCGAGCGTGAACGTTTCCACTGCGACTTCGTTCGACGTATTGGGGCTGCGTTGCAGCACGCCGATATAGGCCTCAACGATTCGCTGCAGCCGGGCGCTGCGGGCGGCCACAACTGTTGCGTCGTCGTCGTCCGCATTCTCGCGCGCTGCCGCCAACATTATGGGAATCGAGGCTTTGAACTCGCGGACCGCGTCAGCGTCGCGCGCGGCGCGCGCATAGCCAATCGCAAGAATGCCGCGCGCTGCCGCCGTATCGAAACTCCTGTCGCCGGTCCGGGCGGTCTGCCGTTTCACCAATTCCTCGGCGGCGGCAATCCCAGCTTCGACCTGGCCGGAGGCATAGAGGGTGACGATACGAGAACCGTTAAGCTGGAACGCTTCGCGCTGCTGGGGTGCCCATTGTTCGATCGCCTTATCGAGCTCCGCATAGACGATTGCAGCCTCTTTTGTTTTGCGCTGTAGCACCAGAATATTGCCGAGTTGCCAGAGGGTGGTGACGGTCGCCGGCGCGTCGTCGCCGATTCCGAGAGTGCGGTCCACGTCCAGAGCCGCGCGAGCAAGCTTTTCGGCTTCTTGATAGCGGCCCTGCTCGACCAGGATGCCGGCAAGCCCGACAATAAACGAAGGGGTTGCAGGAGCGTACTTGCCCTGTTGCGAAAGCATGCTGAGCAGCGCGCGCCGGGCGTCAGCTTCAGCTTCATTGAGCCGCCCTTGCTTGGTCTCGTTGCGCGCTACCCACAACAGCGTGCTGTCCGCGGCCAGAATCATCTGTTCCAGAGGCGGTGGGAAGTCGAATTTGGGAGTGTCTTTAACCGCGGCACGGCGTGTCGCTTCGGCGCGGCGGGGGGGGGCTTCAGCTTCGCGATACTGGCCGCGGGCTTCGAAAACCAGCCCGCGCACCGTATCGTTGTCGGCTTCCCAGGAATGACCGTAGACGGCGTAGGCCCCGCGCCAATTCGGATTGGGACTGCCACGCGCCTCCTGAACGAGCGCTCCAACGCGGCCCGCGTAAGTGCTCGCCTGGGCGACGTCTCCCATGGAAACCAGCGTCGCCGCGATGTTGTACAGCGCGTTGATCATAGTGCCCCGCACGCCGGGCTGGTTCCCGTCCCGCACGATCGAGTCGAACACGGAGATTGCTTGTTTAGGATCGCCGATGGCTCGGTATTGCAGCGCGACGAATTGCCGGATGCGACTGATCTGTTTGAACTCGATCGCACCCTTACCGGTCGCAAGCGCCTGTAGGCCGTCCGCGAGCGCATCTTTGTTGCGAGCGAGAAGCGCCCGCGCGGCGCCGCGATCGTAATAGAACTGCGCGAGCATCGCGGGTGATGCATTGGCCGGCGGCAGCGCGTCGGCATTGGCTTTACGCTCGGCGATCTTGGCCTCTTTCGGTTTTTCGCTGTCGAGGATCGCCGTGATGTCAGCGATGGTGCGTGGAGGTGCCACGAAGGCGACCTCGACAGGGGCCGCACCTTTCGCGTCCGCCGCGCTCTCGCGCTTCGGCGCCAGCGGCGGCGCAACGCTGCCAGCTTGTTTCTGCTCCTCGCGCAGCACGCAGGCGTAGACGATCGGCTTCCCGACCGACTGGCGGCACGCCTCGATAATGGCCTCGTTCCCGCGCCCCCCGCCCTTGCTTTGCACGCACGCTACCACCGCCGGGCGGGCGGCTTCCCGGCATTTTGCGATGATCTGCTCGTGGGTAGCGGCGAAAGCGGGAAGGACTAATGCGATTGAAGCAAGTGCGGTTCCGGACGGGAACGCCCTAAACCGGAATGTGGAGCGGTCGACCACAGAGCCCCCAAAGTGCCTCGGTATCGGCGTGCGGATGGCAACCTTATAACCGGCGGATAATGCCGGCAACCGTTTCCCATCATGAAAGACTCCCGACGACGCGCGGTCTGCGTGCGTCAACCAGGGGCGGGCGATGGCAATCAGCAGATACGTGAGGGGTCACAAGCCGGGCAGCTTCAGGCCACCCGCATAGGAGTTGCCCTGATGGGCCATATCTGGCGCGTGACAGACCCAGTCCTCGACTCCGAGCATCCAATGAAGTCAAAGTTTGCGCTACCGTCAGCCTTGGCCGCGTCAAGGGCTGCCGTCATACTAGCCTGGCGGTGGCCGGGTTAATCGATCGGCCGGGAAATGTCGGTTAAGGCCAAGCAACCGAGGAGGGGCCCTACCGTGACTGCGCTCGATGTCCTCGCCGATGAGGCAACCGATACTGACCCGGAAAGTGAGAACCGCCATCTGAAGGCGACGATCGCGGTGTTGCGCCAGGTGCTTGAGGACGCCGAGGCAGAGCGCAACGCCGTGCGACAGAGCGTCCGTGCGGCGTATGAAGACGAGATCGCCGAGCTTAAAGCCACAGTTACGGCATTGCGCGACGCAATCGAAGAAACTCGCCATGAGGGACGGGCGGCAGTCGAGCGTGCCGTCGCGAACTCAGCCGATGAGATCGCTCAACTACGTCAGACCGCAGCGGCGCTCCGCGACGCGATCGAGGACTTGCGCGAGGAGCACCGGCAGGAGATCCAACGCCTCAACGCCGCCGGCCAGGACGAAGCAGTCCAGTTTCACGCCGTGATCCGTGTCCTACGGGAGCAGCTTGATGAGGCGGCATTCCGGACCCAGGTCGCGAAACAAGAGGCGTTGGCCAGTGCTGCCAACGAGATTCAGCAACTCAAGGCGACGTGCATGGCGCTTCGCCATGAACTAGATAACGTTTGGGGCAAGGCGTCGTGACCGCGGACGACGAAGTCTCTATGCGGGATCGTGACACAAGGCGCCGTAACCCGCGACGATCAGTGGCCAAGGCGCAGATTCAACCGCGCGTTGGCGGCAAGCACGAGCGGCTCGAGGATGTCAACATTCTCCTGGATATTGCCCGGCGGATATCGGGGACGGAAACGCTCGATGAGATCCTGGAAGAACTGGTCGAAATGACCTCGCGGGCGCTCGACTGCGACCGCTGCAGCTTCTTCCTCCACGACGCCGGTACCGGCGAACTTTATTCGCGCGTGGCGCAGGGCATCCGTCGCCGAGAAATTCGTCTTCTCAGCAACGATGGCATCATCGGCACGGCATTCCAGACCGGCCGCAGCATCATCGTCGACGACGCCTACGCCGATCCGCGCTTCAACCCAACGATCGACCGCGAGACTGGTTACGTCACCAAAACCATCCTCTGCGCACCGCTGTGCACCGCCAAAGGCGACGTTATAGGTGTGGCGCAAGCGCTCAACAAAGTGGGTGGGCTCTTCACCGAGCATGAGCGGGCGCTCCTCGAAGGGATCGCGGCTCAGTCGATACCGGCGTTACGGAGTTCGCAGGTGATCGAGCGGATGCAGAAGGCGCGCGCCCAAGAATTGGCTTTTCTCGACATCGTCGCCGACATAACCTCGCAGATCGATCTCGATCAGTTGCTGCAGCGGGTCATGACCGAGGCAACGCGCATATTGGGGGCGGAGCGTTCGACCCTGTTCCTCCATGACGACAAGACCAAGGAACTGTTCTCGCGCGTTGCCATGGGGCCGAAGATCGGTGAGATTCGCTTCCCCGATCATGCCGGCATCGCCGGCACCGTGTTCACGACCGGAAAGACGGTCAACATTCCCCACGCATACGCCGATCTGCGCTTCAACACGAGCTTCGATAGGCAGACCGGGTTCTTCACGCGCTCCATCTTATGCACGCCGCTCATTAATAAGCAGGGCGTGACCATTGGCGTGACCCAAGCTTTGAATAAGGGCGGCGGCCCATTTTCCGCCGAGGACGAATCGCGCCTCAAAGCCTTCACCGCGCAGGTCGCGATCGCCCTTGAGAACGCCAAGCTCTTTGACGATGTCCAGAAGATCAAGAACTACAACGAGAGCATGCTCGAAAGCATGTCGAACGGGGTCATCACACTGGACGAGCGTGACACCATCGTCACCTGCAATAGTGCCGGTGCTCGCATCATGAGGCTCGCGCCTTCGGCCATCCTCGGGCAAAGCGCCGCCAAGTTTTTCGCCGGCAAGAACGAGTGGATCATCGAGCGTATAAAGAAGGTTCAAGCAGAGAAGCTCGCCAACGTCGCCGTGGATGTCGAAATTGTGTTCGACGACCGGCCTGCCTCGGTCAACCTTACGGTGTTGCCCTTGGAGAGTGGCGATCGCAAGCAGCTCGGCACGCTGCTGATGATCGAGGACATCAGCACCGAAAAGCGCGTTAAGGCCACCATGGCGCGCTACATGGACCCAGCGATTGCCGCGCGCATGCTCGACAACAATGTTGACGCTGGCCTGCTCGGCGGCGCCAGCACCCGGGCGACCGTCCTATTCTCGGATATCCGAGGCTTCACCACGTTGAGCGAGGAAATGGGCGCCCAAGGCACGGTCGCCTTCCTCAACGAGTATTTCTCGCTGATGGTCGAGTGCATCGCCCGCGAGGAAGGAATGCTCGACAAATTCATCGGCGACGCCGTCATGGCGGCGTTCGGGCTTCCGATATCGCATGACGACGACGAGGACCGCGCGGTTCGCGCAGCGATCGCCATGATCCGCGAATGCCGGCGTTGGACCCGCGATCGGATCCAACACGGTCAAAAGCCGGTCGAGATGGGCATCGGCCTCAACACTGACATGGTGGTCTCCGGCAACATCGGCTCGGCGAAGCGAATGGATTACACGCTCATCGGCGACGGCGTGAACCTCGCCTCGAGGCTTGAAAGTGCCTGCAAGGCCTATTCGGCGCAGATCCTCATAAGTGAAAATACATTCGGCCGCTTGCGCGGCACTTACCGTATCCGCAACATCGATCAGGTGGTGGTAAAGGGTAAGACCGAGCCGGTCGGCGTCTTTGAGGTGCTCGATCACCACACCGAGGAAAGCTTCCCCAACTTGATGGATGTGGTGAGCTACTTCAACGAGGGCATGCGCAATTACCGCGCCGCCAAGTTCACAAACGCCATCGCTCAGTTCGAGAAGGCGCTTGCCTGTCATCCAAGCGACAAGCTGTCCACCACCTATATTGAGCGCTGTCACCACCTCATGAGCCACCCTCCGGTTGGGGACTGGAACGGCGTCTGGGTGATGACGCAGAAGTGAGTTTGTTGGTCGGCGACTTCCGTTTCTGGTGAGAAGCGGAGTGACGCGGGCAAATTGAGATTCTGCTTCAACTCCGAAAAATAGCGTGTGTACGTCAGCTTCGTGCCACGAGCGGAGATCCACGCGTCTAGCGAAGCGGACGTTTCGGCATGGTTGCTCCCGTCCCGAGCCACTCTTTGATCAGCGCGGGTAGTGTGCCGTCTTGCATCAGCGCCGCTTGTGCCTTGCCAATGGCGTCCGCCAGCTTCGTGTTTCCCATGCGCACGCAAATACTGAGGCGCTCGCGGGTGATTCCGATCTCGACTACTCTTAGCTTCGGGCGGTCGCGCACGAACCATTCCGTTACCGGTGCGAGCTTCATGAAGGCGTCACAGCCGCCGGTCGATAGATCGTCGAGCGCCTTTTCGATCTCGTCATAAGCGTAGACGCGCACGCGCGCGGCGCGATGTTCGGCGACGAGCGTGTTGGCAACCGGCTGGCTGGTGTTGCCTTGCTGCACGCCGATCACCAGACCCTTCAGGTCGGCGATCCCGTGCACATTCGGATGGCGGCTCGGATCGACAACAAGGGATTGGCCAGAGACAACATAGGGTGCGCAGAAATCGGCGATCCTTTGGCGTCCCGGCGTGATGGTAGTGCCCGAGGCGATGCAGTCATAGTTGCCGGTATCGAGACCGGCAAAGATATTGTTGAAGTCGGTGCCCTTGAAGGGCACCAGCTGCCATTCACGGCCTAGCTTCTCCGCGATGCGCCGCATGAGGGTGATGTCGAAGCCGGCAGGACCGTCCTTGGTCATGAGCTCGAAGGGCGGATCCGGAAGGGCTGCCCCCACCTTCAGGGACGGCCCGCCCTTAGCAAGACGCGCGCCGAGCATGCCACTAGCGAGCAGCGGCAAGGCGGCGAGCAAGTGGCGGCGCTTCATGCTTGCTGTATCCCATTTGCCATATCCCGCGGAGCGTGGCTACGATTGCGCGTCAGGATATCTTCATGACGCATTGATGACCCTCGTTGGCGATGCAGCGGCGCTGCACGAAAAACCAAGCGCAGCTACTTCTATGCCCTCGAGGTAGGGAATTGGTTTGGGTTGCTTACTCCCGAAGTGTGCCCCTAGTCCCAGAGACCTTGACCATCATTCCCGCGGCCTCCTGACGTAAGCGCGCCATGGAAGGTCCCGTCGAATGCGCGTCGAATGCAGCTTCGTCCTGATAAACTTCGTAGACCATCACTTTCGTATTGTCATCGTAAGGCATCAAGACTTCGAATTGTAGGGTCCCAGGCTCATCTTTGAGGCACCGGGCTCTGTGCGCCATCAGCAGCGGCAGGAACTCGTCCATGCGCCCGGTGCTATTTCAACCGTCCCGATAATGGCGAACGTTGGCATATCTGCACCTCTCTATGTATTTTACGTGCGCACGTAATGTAACGGCACCACGGAGCCCAGCGTGACTTCCGCTCCTTCGAGAGTCTGTCGATTGGACGAAGCAACAGCATTAATCTCGCCATTGTCGGGGCTCACTCTTTTGATCTACGCGACTCTCGATCGCCGCCCCGCCCCGCATATATCTATGCGGGGTATGCGCAAGGGAGAAAGTCATGAAAGCCAAACACGCTGCTGCGCATGCGATGGTCGTGAGTTTCGCGCTCGGAGCCGTGGCGGTCCCTGTCGACCGCGCCGTCGCGCAAGCATGGTGGACGGTCGCTGGTCAATCGCAAACGATAAATGTGGAGCATTCGGCATCGTTGAAGGCATTTCACCATATCCCGAGCCACAATTATCGTGCCCGCCGGCGGTCGCGTGGATAGAAAGCTGACAGCCCGCCAATTCCCGCCGCCCCGGACGATTGAGGAGAACAACAACGCCTATTTCATGGTCCGTCACATGTCGCGATGGGCCACAAGCAGCCTCGGAACAGAGTAAAGATCTAAGGCGCCAACCTATAAATCGAGGTTAGTTGGCAACGGCTGGTCAATGCCCGGTTTGAAGCGTGTTGCGGCAAGTCCGAAAAGATGCCAAGTGCGGAACTGGACGTTCCGTGCCGATGCATAAGGACCTCTTCGCGTTTCAACGGCGCTGACGTGCCGATGATTTTCCGAGACGCTGTCTTGTCTCCTCGGTAGTCGCGAGTGACGGAGCTGCGGACCTCTTCTGAAAATCCGCGAGAATTTGGGCGCTGACCTCCGTAGCGGGAACCGGCCGGCCGAAGAAGTATCCTTGCGCCTGATCGCCGTCGGCCTTGTCGAGAAAGGCTGCCTGTGTGGCGGTTTCAACCCCTTCCACGGTCACGCGCATATTCAGCTCGCGTCCAAGCGCGATGATCGTTTTCACTACCGTTTTAGCCTCACGGCCGGAGCCGTCGAAGCCCTGCATGAAGCTGCGGTCGATCTTGATCTTGTCGAACGGGAAACGCCACAAATAGCTTAGGCTTGAGTACCCGGTACCGAAATCGTCCATCACAATTGCCACGCCCATTGTCTTGAGCGTCTTTAGCTCCGCCATGATGGCTTCGGAGTTGCCGAGCAGCAGGGTCTCGGTGATTTCCAATTCGAGCCGGCGCGGCGGGAGGCCAGCCTCTTTCAACGCCGCGGCGACGATGTCGCTGATGCTGCCCGCCAAGAACTGCGCGGGGGACAGGTTCACTGCAACGGTCAGGTGCTCCGGCCAAGTGGCGGCGGTGCTACACGCCTCCCGCAATACCCATGCACCGATCTCGTCTATGAGCCCTAACTCCTCGGCAACGGGAATGAACACCAACGGCGCGATCAGCGTTCCGTCCCCCGCAGGCAGACGTATCAGTGCTTCGAAGCCGATGAGGTGGCGTTCCGTTATTTCGAAGAGCGGCTGGTAATGTAATTCGAACCGATCATGCAGCACCGCGTCGCGGATCACCCTCTCGAGTTCGAAGCGAGCTTGCAATTCGGTGTCCATCTCGGGCCCGAAGAACCGGACACAATTGCGGCCGTCGGCCTTGGCCTTGTACAGCGCCAGATCGGCACTTTTCAAAAGCCGGGCCGGGTCGGTTCCGTCTGCTGGCGCTAATGCAACACCAACGCTAACCGTGGCAACGAACGGTCGGTTCTTGAGTGTCATCGGCGCTGTCACGGCAGAGAGGATGCGTCGCGCA
>Ga0302325_10030906_pt1 | contig 11035 bp, 8 predicted proteins | sample Palsa_T0_2_FD_201948 | JGI IMG/M metagenome (GOLD analysis project Ga0302325, IMG submission 201948) | Peat permafrost microbial communities from Stordalen Mire near Abisko, Sweden - Palsa_T0_2 | ecosystem: Environmental > Terrestrial > Soil > Palsa > Peat permafrost | place: Sweden: Abisko... | reverse complement strand
GCTGAAAGTGTCTATATATAGCAAGGCTAAGCCGCTGTCCGCATTTTCTCATTTATTTCTTATCGACAAATTTCTCATTTTACGGAAGACATAATGACAACCGCTACCGTCTACAACTTCTTCCGACCCGAGCTACGGGATGCGTCCTACGCGACAGGGGATGTATATAGTCCATTTGAGGTTCAGAAAGCGCAGGAAGAATGGGATATTCACAGGTAAGTAGAGTATATACACGCTTCTAAACAACGAGAATTCCATCTTCGGGCAAGAAGTAAATTACTCTAGATATCCCACGGAAAAAAAATATCCATACCTCGCACATGTCAAACTCCTTTCGAACACATGGCCCCATCTCAGACTGCTGGCCGATTTCATGGAAGTTAGCACCACACCGTTGCGTTGGAAGGGTTTGAAAACAGAGGCCCAAGGAAAGGGGTTCAATGAGGAGCGCAAGGCACGTGCTAGCAGGACGAATGTTACGCGGTTGGACTATATTGAGTCGGGTGATGTGACCGAGAAAAATTGCAAAACCCCTGAGAAATTAATCGAAGCGCTGAACGAAGATGTCGGAGAGTGCCAACTCAGACTCTTCATTGTCGAGGACCTGTCTCGGGATGTGATTGAGGCTCTAGGCGACAATTTAGACATCGAGCCAGACTTTTTTCGTGAGCACATCGTCGATTATGCCTGGTGCAACGTTCGGGACAGATGGCAGGATCCTCCGAATCTCCATATAGAGGCTAGACGACAGCGATGGCTTCAACTTCGGTATGTGACTGCACGCTACTATAAGACGACGGAGTCATTTGAGAGGGGCCGTGAAGATGCCGAACGTTTTAACGTCTTCAGGAGACTGGACGACGATGCGAACAACAAGGCAGTATGGGATGATAAGAGAGCTATTGTAGGGATAATAAGGACAAGGGCATCCTTTTGGTTGAGACACGCTGACAGTGAGAAAGGAGCCGTTGGTAAGCACGTTCCTATGGAGGAAGAGCTGCATACAGCTCTGGAATTGTTGTGAATGAATTCAGAGCTGACTGGCATCAATCGCTAGGTGTCTTATTGCTAGATCCAACAATCAAAGAGGGGACTCCTCTATGGTATGGATATCGTAATTGGGAACGAACTCCCGGCCTAAGGGATGGTGCAATACCTCCGGGGCCTCCACGGGACTCGTTATTCAATGATTTCATTTATTGGGCCAAAAAGACAAACCCCTTGAACGAACCATCATCGAATAAGCCAGCCTCAATCGCCAACTTACCCATCCAAACTCTTCTCCACCTTGTCTGTGCTGAATGGCTCACCATAGCAGACTATATCAGAACCCGTATTGGTCAAATCGAATGGGAGGTCTCTATCCCAGTTCACTTCCTCAACAAGGGTGTGGAGATCGATGACGCATTGAAGAAGCTGCACGTGTGGAGGAGGCTAGTACCTTTATACCGAGAGATGTTAACCGATTCTCTCCAGCGAGTATTCCATTTCCCATGCCATGCCAATAGCATTAATAGCCCTGACCCTTGCAAATGTGCTCTCCATAAGCCAGGAGATCTCCCCAAACAAGGTTCAGTCAACGCATTCCAAGTCGACTTCGCCAACGCTCTCTCCTCCATGGAAGAATACCAAAAGCGGATCGACCGCCTTACTTCAGTCGTCACTGCCATCATCTCAATTGAGGATTCTCGACGCGGACAGGATGACAACAGAAATGTGGCGCGGTTGACATGGCTGGCGACGTTCTTCATCCCACTCGGTTATATGGCGAGTTTGTTCAGCATGCAGTCTGACATCAGCACATTAAAGGATACTTATAAGCTATATTTTGAGACTGCGTTGCCGTTAGCAGCTGGGACTTTAGGGTTGGCGCTGATATTGGGGCTGCCCAGCGTGCAGAGCTATGTAAGACAAGTGGTGAATTCTCTGAAGCCTAGAGATGGGTAAAGGAAAATATAACTTGAATAAAAGCCAAGTTGAGCTTGATCATCCCCGAAACGAATAGTGAAGGTATTAAGAAGTAAGCTCAACTGTTGAAACAGAAGTTAGCAGGGAATAAAAACTGGTAGGGCTTCAGGGTTACTGTTGGTGCATTTGCATTCACTAGTTTTAGGTCACGTGACCTTATGTCATGTGACAGCGCGCTAGTGCAAATCGGGTAGCCGAGGAAGTATATCCTATACTATGGTGTTGGATATCTTTCTTTCGAATCAATCATCTACTTACAATAACGCGAATAGCATTCCACGACATTTACGTGACGGTGCTATGCGTTTTAGGTGGACCGACACTGATCAGTAGACGTACAGATCAGAAGGACAACAATAACGTGCGCACTGGACGGCTTGCGGTCTTGTACGAAATTTTGACTTGTGTCGCGATTTAACAACATCGATACAATATATAATACCCTACACTAGACGGTCTACGGTTCTAGGGATTACTCGTGTTGCCTCGTACTCTAAAACAATATATCAAGTACCCTACTAGACGGTTTGCAGTCCTAGGATTACTTGTATTGTTTTTAAATCGATTCTTACTTTACAAAATACTACGATTTGACGACGCCTTAAGTCGATTCCTACCCTATAAACTTACAATTTGACGACCCCTCAAATCGACTCTTACCTTCACGAAAACACTACGATTTGGTCGACCTCTTAAATCGATTTACTTTTAATTCGATTCTTACCTTACCTTTACTTCGACTTCGACTTCTTACTTACCTTTATATCTTACTTCTTTTATATCGAATTTTACAAACCTTACATATATACTAGGTAGACTTGTAATACTCGGGAACACTAACGTCCCTAGGAGAGTCACTAATAAACTGCAAAGCGTCTAAGATTTACTAATTGCGGTTAAATATTTCTTTAAAGCATACTTAGTCCTTGTTATACATCCTTTTAAACCCCTTAAAGTACTATAAGCTTGTTTACTCGGCGTAAATATAATAGCACGGGATAACACCTCCTCCTTTCGGAGGCGGGAGAGCATAATACTATAGCCGACATATAATATAAAGGAGGATTAGCTTAAATTAGTCAAGAAATAGCGACATGGTATTAAGGACCTTAAGGATAAAGACTTACTTAAGGAATATACTCGAACAAAGATATAAGTATATAAGATAAAGGCTATTAGCGACACTGCCTTATAAGACCTCTTTCGTATAAAATTTGAGGATTTTACAACTAAGATGTTTAGCATGCTTAATCCTCTTACTTTAGTATTATTGCGTATCTGTTTACGCTATAGTAGTATATAGGTGCTAAACTATAGCAAAAACCTTAAGATTTAGAATATATTTATAAAGGTTTTTAAGGAAGAAGAATAGTACAAATAGAGTTAAGAGGATATCGACAAAGCTAGCTTAAACCTTAGCAATTATACAATTACTTTAGTCTTTATTATAGCTAAGCGCAACCTTCGACTTAACGTGAGGGCTAAGATAGCTGCGTATACTTCCTTGTAACTTACGCCAAAACTTGCAAATGCTATGCTTGCAAGTGTTATACTTGCTACACCTTAATCCCTTATTTTACAATAACCTTTACTTGTATTACTTGTATAACCTTTACTTATATCTTTAAAACTTGCACTTGCTTTGCTACCACGACTACTATAGCCGACTACTACTAATTTCTTACTTATAGATGCTGCATAGCAATACTAATACTAACCTCAATAAAGCATTAGTGCAAGGCTTATAGCAAAAGTGGCAAAGATTTATATAAAAGAGCAAAAGTACAATAGCACTAATAGCAGCTTCGACTATAAACTTATTATCTTTCTAAATATTTGCAACCGTGTAAAGCTATTAGAAGAGGGTTATTTGCGTGCTTTTCTTACTATGCTTAAGGGTTTAGCTTTAGATCATTTTTATAACGCTAAGCTATTACAACGCACTTACCCGGAGGCTTGTGACAATATTCGCGGTTTCTTTGAAGGCCCTAGCTATTATAGACGTAACCTCGACTAATAAAACGCTATAACCCTAGCATCAATTATTACAAAGAACCTTAGGAAGTCGACTTATGAGAATGTGCAATTACTAGTTAATAAATTGCGCTAATTATAATATAGATTATCCCTTGCCTTATAATCGACCGAGTTCCTTTATAACAAGATTGTTACCTCTTGCTAAGGATTACTTGCTTGTTGATATGCAATATCCGACCCTCCGAATGATTTGCTATAGCTTATTAATAAGCTATAGTCTTTAATTACGTTATATAAGAAGGAATAGGATGTTAATACTAAAACTTTCTTTACGGACCGCCGTTATTACGGAAACCGCTAGCAAAGACGAGGAGGGTATTAGGGCCGCAAATACAATTCTAACTATAATAGGTAGCGTAACACCTGTTTTATATGCAAGAAACCCGACTGCCGTTTATAGAAGCATACGCCGGAGGAATAAGAGGCAAAAAAGACCCGTTTTAGGGCTAGGAACTTTACTCGATTTCCTAGCAAGGCTTATAACTCCCGCGACTTCGATAAACGCTTTAGTAGAGCTTATTTATAGCATGTGGCCGAAATCGAGGGAGAAGAAGATACGAATAGTGAGGATAAATTAGGTGACGCTTTTGAGGCTCTTTTGGCGGATACAAGTAAAGAAGAAGAAGAGTAATACCCCGAGCAATACTTTAATTCCTATTTCACAAGCTCCTATTTCACTTTAGTTGAGAGTCTCTTAACTAAATTACTAGTTGCCCCTTCTATTGTTATTCCTTATGCAAAAACCCTAGTTGATAACCTTAATAATTAAGCACTTATGCATTAACTCACAACTCGGTTACCCTCTAAACTAAAGGACGACCCTACAAATAACTTTACTACCGGGGATACATTTAAGTATAATTCTTACTGCTTTTACGGAGTTGTTATTGATACTAGAGCTTTAAAATACTCTATTGCTAGATATGGACAATTCTAGGCCCTATAACGTATTAATAGTATTACTCTTAATAAGAGCATTAAAGGACAAGTGACAATATAATTCGGTATCGGCTTTATATCATCTATAGGATCTACAATAGTGAAAACACTAATCGGTCAAGTAGAATTCTATATTATATATGCAAAAACTCTATTCTTACTTAGTTTAGCCGATATGGACAAGCTAGGAGTCTGTTTTAACAACTTCTCTAATGTCATTGTTACTTTAAAGGGAGACGTACTAGTAATACAACGCTTTAAGCATTTATTCTTGCTTTAGAACACCTTATTACAGTCGTTTATTGCAGAGTCTTTTGACTATAACCTTTGCTTTTTAACTAATGTTAAATTGCAACGATTATATCGTAAGTTCGGTTATCTATTAGTTGCTAGGCTATAAAAGGTCCTAGAATAATTAGGGCATAACGACGTCGATAAGTTTACTCTTAAGTACTTTACTAAATACTACAAATACTGCTAAAAGTACAGCCAATTACTAGGTTAATTCAAGTTTAACTTTAAGGACGATGTCGACTTTAACTATTGCATTATAATCGATGTCTTTTACTTTGCAAGAAAGCTTATATTGTATGTTATTAATAAGGGTACACGGTATTAAGCCGGCAGATAGCTACAAAATATTAGTGCAAAGCATACTTGGGATGCACTTAAAGCTTGCTAGATAGATACTTATTTAGGTCCCCTTGACTAAATTACCGCAAATGCCGGTAAGAACTTTATTAGCAAGGAATTCGACTAGTACGCAACTGCTATAAGTATAAAAGTTAAAATTGTTCTTATTAAGGCTTACAATTCCGTAAGAATCGTCGAACGTTACTATAAGCTAATACGCCGAGTATACTCTATTATTATTGCTAAAATACTTGATATTAGCAAGGATATGGCCTTGCAAATGGCCTTTAAAGCTATTAATAATATAGCAGGACTTGATAGCATTATACTAACGCTTTTAGTATATAGTGCTTACCCACGAATTACTAAGCATGACCCTCCTTCGCTATTAGTCACTTAGCGAGCCCTTGCAATCAAGAAAGCTATAGCTAAAGTGCAAAAGTTACAAGCTAAACGCCAGGTTAATAATGCTTTTAACATGCGCAATGGCCCGAATACACTCGACATCCACGAGTTACCCTTAAATTCTAACGTTTTAGTCTAAAGAGAGCTAAGTGCTTGGAAGGGACCTTATAAACTAGTAAGCATAGATGGAGAATCGTGTACACTTGCACTCCCTTATAGCAATACGACCTTCCGCGCAACCTCCGTTAAACTATACCTCGTACTAGAAATTGATAATATTGCAATAGAACTTGCCGGTAAAGAACTTACAAGTGACGAACTTGCCGGTAAACCTAGTAAAGAACTCGTACCTTTACTAGTAAAGCGTAGCAAAGGACGACCCCGGAAGAACCTTAATCTTATAATATTCTTATAGGACAAATATTAAACCTCCCGCCAATTAGAGGTTTTAAGTCTACTAGAAAAGGGTGTTTTTAAAGTGGCAATTAATGTCCTAAAGGGAGTTCGCATTTTTAACTCTAGATTTGTCGACAAAGTAAAGAATAAGGGCACCAAAAAGGCCTTTACAAAATCGAGACTTGTAGTTTAAGCTTATAATGATAATAAGAAAAAGCTAGTTCTTACGCAATCCCTTACCATTTAGCGTATTAGCTAAAGAATTATCCTTTGCATCGCTATAATAATAGGTAATATAGGATTGTATTTACATGACATTTCATAGGAGTACGTATAGTTAACGACCTTATTAAATTGCGATTTTTACATCAAACCTCTATACGAGCTTGCGCAACAATTAAGACTTTAAGAACAATCGATCTTAAAGGTTGTTAAGCCCTTATATAGTGTACTAGAGGCTAGAAACCACTAGTTTAAGACTTACTACTCTTACTATGTTAAGAACCTCTTAATAGAGCAATTAATATACGATCCTTACCTTTTATATAGCAAATTACCCGGTTTTGGCGTTATCGGGCTTTAAACCGACGATACTCTATTTATAGCAAATAACCAATTTGTAAAACAAGAATAACTTTAACTAGAAAAAGCAGGATTCTTAGCTAAAGAACGAGAGGTGCTTACAATTTAAAACCCCTTGAAATTTAATGGTAGTTTAATTACAAAGGACTTTAACGGCATTATTTCTCTTACGCAAGAACGATAGTGCAAGAACCTTAAACTTGTATAAAAGGGAATTACGAGTATTACAAGTAATAGAGGCACTATTCGACAAAACCTTATTACTAAAGAGCAATATATCGCTTAACGAGCTAAGGGAGCTTATATTGCTATAGTATGCTAACTAGAGGCGGCATACGACTTTGCTATTGCTGCACAATCAACTAAATACACGGATGGAGACGTTCGAGCACTTAACAAACGTATCTAGTAGCAAATTGAGAATCCCTCTAGAGGATTACGATTTGTAAACCTCGAAAAGAGCTCTTTACGCTTACTCGTTTTTACTAATGCTTCCTTTGCTAATAATAAGGACCTCTTATCACAAATCGGTAGCATTTTAGTGTTAGCGGATAGCAAGAATAGGGCTAATATCATTTACTAGTGCTTTATTAAATGCAAAAGAGTTACTAGAAGTGTTTTAGCATTAGAACTTTACAAGATAGCTCACGGATTTGACATGGCAGCTGCTATTAAGAGTATTATCGATTTAGTACTAAATATCGATTTACCACTTACCCTTTATACGGATTCGAAGTTATTGTATGACTGCCTTGTAAAGCTCGGTACTACGCAAGAAAAACGCCTTATAATCGATATTATATGCCTTTGACAAGCATATAAACGCAAAGATATTGTAGAAGTTAAGTGGATTAAGGGAGAATCGAACCCTATAAACGCTATAACGAAGTCGAAACCCTCGAATGCTCTCGAACGCTTGATTAATACGAATACACTGCAATTGGACGTGGAGGAGTGGGTAGAACGGGATTGAAGGGCATATAAGTGATTTGGAGTTATACGAGGGCAGGAGGACATACAGGTGTATAAGGATATACTAGCGGGGAGGATACATATGGGCATACTGTAAGAATACGGAAGGACTAGGCCTAATTAGGCAGCTTGTATGCGTATAGAGGAAACTGCGTTTTTGAGCACTTTTAAAGTGGCTCTAGTGTTAGTGCATTTGCATTCACTAGTTTTAGGTCACGTGACCTTATGTCATGTGATAGCGCGCTAGTGCAAATCGGGTAGCCGAGGAAGTATATCCTACACTATGGTGTTGGATATCCTTCCTTCGAATCAATCATCTACCTACAATAACGCGAATAGCATTCCACGACATTTACGTGACGGTGCTATGCGTTCTAGGTGGACCGACAGTTACCTTTGTGCCCAATTTCGTTCTCAAATCAGCTCTAGAGCGACTCATCTACTCTAACCATCGCAAGCAGTTGTTGAAGACTAGTGATAATCGAGATACAATGCAGTCTAATTCTGGGCGACAGATGGGCCAGCTGTGAGGTCCACAGTGTATCAAATGATTAGATTAGATTAGATTAATAGGCATTAATCTATTCTAATCAAGGATTTGAGGCGTTAATCATATTCTAATCAATTAATCTATGATTGGATTAGAATATAATTGATTAATAAATCACCTGGGTATATATAGTGATTTATTTTATTATATTTTACTTTCAAATAACTAAAAGCAAGTCTAATTTAAAGGGACCTTCTTAGTTTAATGTTGGTACAACTAGGGATGCCACTTTAGTCACGTGTACGCTAGTCCCAATTAGGCTTGGAAAATAAGGGAAGGTCAACAACATTAGAGTGTTGTCGATCTACCTTTCTAATCAATCAACCACCTACTTACGCAACTAGCATATCACCATATTACGTGCCGTGCTACGCGTTCCAGGTGGACCGACATTTATTAAACTTATTATTAAATATACTTAAATAGTCAAATTAGAAATCGGGTAAAAAATACCCGTGATTTTTATTTCACGCGATTAAAACAAATCTTATATATAACTTAACGTATAATTATAAGTTTTTTAAAATAAACGCAAAAATTAAAGGAGCTATTTTAATTTTACAATACTTTTAAAGAATTGAAAAATTATTAATATAATTGTGACACTTGATATATTAATCAATTAATTAGCGTTAATTAGATTAATTAATCTACTCTAATCAAAAAAATTTAGGGGGTGTTAATTATATTCTAATCTATTTTAATCAATTAGAATAGTATTTTAGATGATTAATGTGATTAATCCTTTGACACACCGTGTGAGGAGGTGCAGGTATTCGAGGATATCGCTAGCTTGGTGAAGATTACTTAGGTTGATGCTGGGAGGAGGTGTTAAGAGGCAAATTAGCAAAGTTTGCTAGTGGGGCTATCGTGGTATGCTTCGGCATTATTGAGTAAATGAGTCAAAATTGATGTGTTGTTTATATATAAGAGCGATGTATGGATCTAGTGATGATAATAGACTTAGACTTGGACAAACTTAGCCATAGGTAAAAAAGGACATATCTAGAGCTTTTAATGGAGGGTAATAATCCGAACCTAATTATGGATGGATAGATACCCATGTTTCTATCTAGATAGGTGGATTACCCGAATGGAGAGTCATGTGACCGTATCGAGCCAATTAGTAAGCTCTATTATAGGCGCTAAACTATACTTAGTCGCAGATTTTAAGCTTAAATTTAAAGCACTATTAAATAATATACTCTTCTATTATTACTTACATATATTACTATAATCAAAGATGCTTTAACATAATTAGTAACCTTTACTCCTTCCGAACAAGTATTTAATGTCACAAATTCACAACGATTATACAATCTGAATTAATCGCTATATATAAGAAGATTAAACTAAAGAAGAAAGGAAGAAAGAGAAGAACTTTTCCAAGGGAACAAAGCCTTTGTATAGAAGTCAGCATATCAACCTAAGTGAATCGCACATGCTAAAGCACTAAGACCAACAACCCAAGGGTTTAAACCCTTACATTTAATATAGCTAGCAATTTAATATCAAAGAAGCGGATATAAATATCAAGGAAGAACGTGCTCTGTATCCTTTGTTTATAAAGCTGGGGAATACTAGAAAATGACGACAATAAAGAAAATTGTAAAATTGTACAAGTTTTGCTGGAATAATTAAATACTTTATCCCTAATTACCCTTATACCTTACTTTAAAATAGGCAAAAATGACATCATTAACCTTTTTTCCATCCCGATTTTTAGTAGAGGGTATTATACCCAGCAAAAGTCGCCCTATATAGTACCTAGGGAGATAAAAACGGTACCCAATGGAGTTACCCATACCCATGGCCAAGTCTAGACTTGGAGATGGAGAATTTTAATTGTGTGAATATTATATTTCATTAAAAATAAAAATGAATATATGACTATTAAATTTGTTTCTCAATTCATATTTATAATAACTCACTCTCTATATACCTTATAAAATAAAGAGTTAGAGGTGTGATGGCTTTGATAAGCTATGTTAAGATATACTTCTTTAGGGGAGTGTGACAAGGTGCTTTTAGAGGATCGAATACCAAATAACACTCTATTCCTTAGAACAATAGATATATAAGAAAAAGCAGGCAAGTATATATAGAGGGACCTTAATATATGCCGAGCCCTTCCTAGCGTGGCGCCATACTAATTTAGCATGCGGCTATAACTAGAGCATTTAGCAATTACGTATAGCAAGTGCATGCGTACGACAAGTGCGTACTAGAACCGTCACATGGAGTGATTTAAACTTCATCTAGTAGAAGAGGACTTATATTCGAGGACCTGAGGCTAAAAAAGAAAAAGAAAAAGAGATTATAGTGGATGGACACAAGTTTGTCCGACTCGCTAAAATGCGAAATTCTCCCACCACACTTCACCTTTGCATTTACCCTATTAAATAGGCAAAATTGAAATTATTTAAGCTCCGACTAAAGCATGCAATAGCTAAGTGTTCAATTAACGATTTTGCCGTTTAATATTTTATATACCACCTAATTTTATCTTTACCAGTGTGTCAAAAGACTATTCAAATTAATTAATTATTAATC
>Ga0302325_10030904_pt1 | contig 11035 bp, 10 predicted proteins | sample Palsa_T0_2_FD_201948 | JGI IMG/M metagenome (GOLD analysis project Ga0302325, IMG submission 201948) | Peat permafrost microbial communities from Stordalen Mire near Abisko, Sweden - Palsa_T0_2 | ecosystem: Environmental > Terrestrial > Soil > Palsa > Peat permafrost | place: Sweden: Abisko... | reverse complement strand
TCGCGTGGATCCCGATCCATTGCTCGAGACCTGCGGACTTCTGGCCGACGCCATCTACGACTGGTGGCGCCGACAGCCCCCACCGTTGCTCTACCGAAGCCGGACGATGCCCGCCGTTGGCCGGAGTGTCGCGTTCACCGACTCGTCCGCAATCCCCTCCGTCTCGATCGGTCGTCTGCGCAACGCCCGCGCCTTACATGCACATCTCGTGTTGCGAGCCCGCTTCACGGTTCCGTCGGATTGGATCGCCTGAGAGTCTTCTGACAAGGGCCGAGGGCACCCCCGCACCGGACGAACACCGCATCAACCTTCAAGTTCGACCAGGAACACGAGGGAGTAGACGCGGGGGGAGGAGACACGATGGAAGTCAAGAGCGATGGGCACGGGCGGCGAACTCGTGCACAAGTACCTGGAGTCTGACGCAGGACGAGACCAGGTTTGTTCACCGGTAGCATCAGACCGGTGGGCGCATCGACGGGTTCTTCGGACTTAGGCGATGTCCGGCTGGACCTGGAAGAGGCGTTTTCCACGGGTAGCTTGGCAGTTACCTTCGAGCCAGGTGATCCGCCCCGGTTGGGAGCACTCGTCATTTACGACTGCTCTCGATCACCAGCCAGTCCCGATCCTCGACTGTTCCCAGATCAGATTGAGGTCGTTCAACCGACTGTGACTGGCACAGGCGTCCGGCGACGAACGGTTCTCGCCAGACGGGTGCCCATTCTCGATGCGATCATGCTGGTCCGCAACCTCAGTATCGACGTGCCAGGCGCCGAGGCGTGGTCGAGGGCGTTTGCGATAGGGCTGGGACTTGTTGCCCGCGGCCGGCTCTACCCTTCTGTAACCGCCTCAGGCTGGGACGCGTGGAGCGCGGGCCCTCTCGATTCATCCGACCGGACGCTCCTTGATGAACTCGCAGCGGCGTTCCCCACGGCCGCGCACGCCTTGGCACTTGACCAATCATCGCCGCTGCGCCTTCACTCACCCGACCACCTGATCCGGGCCGCGTGGGATGCCCTCGCCGACACCCTTCCTCGAACAGCTGCCGCACCCATCCTCGGTGGTGGCATGTCGACCAAGACCAAGAGCGGCCCCAATCAAGGCGTGCCGTTTGCCACCACTGCGCCCGTTCACGCCGCCGACCTCAGGCCTTGGCTGGTAGACGCGGCCGGTGGGTTTGCCGGTCAACGAGGCGCCGACGTCGCTCTCCGGATCGAGCTCGACCCTCCCGCCAGCCAGCACACGAACGCGGCGACGGTCGGTCACGCTGCAACCCCGGGAACGAGGCGAAGGAAGGGAACCGGGGCGACGGATCGTCCAGCTCCGTCAGCCCGTGCCGTGCTTCAGCTCACCAGCAGGGCCGAGTCGAGCTTGATCGTCGATGCTGCTGATCTGTACGTCTCGCCAGTAGCGGTGGTCTCGCGCTTCGGCGATGACGCTGAGACGGACCTGTTGCGCGCGCTGCGTCGGGGCGCCCGTGCCTGGGCGCCGCTAGAGCCACTACTGCACGAGCGGGCTCCCACGGGCCTCGATCTCGACGACGACCTGCTGGCCGAGCTACTGGCGGACGGCGCCACACTCTTGCAGGGTACCGGGTTAGAGGTTCTCTGGCCCTCGGAGATCCTGGCTGATGGCATTGAGCTCCGCGCCTCCATCGTGCCCACTCCCGGCGTGGTCATGGAGGCCGGTTTCAGCTTGGACACCCTGGTGGAGTTCCGATGGCAGGCCACGTTGCACGGTGAGCTGCTTTCCGAAGAGGAGGTCGATCAGCTCGCTGAGGCCAAGCGGGGACTCGTGCGGTTGCGCGGCCGTTGGGTCGCCGCCGACCCGGCACTCCTCGAGCGTCTCAAAGCGCGTCGGCAGCAGCGGTTGACGGCGGCCGAGGCCCTCGGCGCGCTGCTGGCCGGGACGGTGGATCTCGACGGCGAAGCCGTCGCCGTGGTCGCCCAAGGACCCCTGGCCGACCTGGCCGAGCGTCTCTCGGCATTGACCGGAACCGGGCACGACCAGCTTGGCGTGCCACCGGGATTGGCCCCCAATGTCGAGCTACGTCCCTATCAGCTTCGTGGTGTGACGTGGCTGCACGCCATGGCCGATGCCGGTCTTGGCGGCTGCCTGGCCGACGACATGGGTCTCGGCAAGACCCTCCAGGTAATCGCCCTGCATCTCCACCGCGTGGCCGCCGGACAGGGCCCGACCCTGGTGGTGTGCCCGACATCGCTCCTGGGCAACTGGGAGCGCGAGATCAGGCGCTTCGCCCCCAACATGGTGGTTCGCCGCCACCACGGCTCAGCGCGCAACCTATCGGGCCTTGCTCCGGAAGAGCTGGTGGTGACCAGCTACGGCGTCGCCCGAATAGATGCCGAGATGCTGTCGGCCGCCGGTTTCAAGCTGGTGGTGGCCGACGAAGCGCAGCACGCCAAGAACCCGCAGACCGCGACGGCAAGGTCATTGCGCGTGATCGGCGGTCCTGCCCGCCTTGCACTCACTGGCACCCCTGTCGAAAACCGGCTGAGCGACCTGTGGTCGATTCTTGACTGGACCACCCCTGGGTTACTCGGACCGTTCGAGCGATTCGTACGGACCGTCGCCACACCCGTCGAGCGTCATGGTGACCCGCTGATCACCCAGCGACTTACGCTCACGACCCGACCATTCCTCCTACGTCGAAAAAAGACGGACCCGGGTGTGGCTCCCGACCTTCCGCCCCGAACGGTCACCGATGTGCCGGTCCCGCTTAGCCAGGAGCAAACCACACTCTATGAAGCTGAAGTGCGCGAGGCATTGGCTGTCATCGAGAATGAAGACGGCTTCGCCCGTCAAGGCTTGGTACTCCGCCTCCTCACCGTCCTGAAGCAGATCTGCAATCACCCGGCGCAGTACCTGCATCAAGCTGGTCCCTTGGCCGGGCGCTCCGGGAAGCTGGCCGCACTGGAGGAGCTGGTCGACGTCATTGTGGCTGAGGGTGAATCGGTCCTGGTCTTCAGCCAGTTCGTCGAATGCCTGTCGCTGGTGGAGGCTCGCCTCGAGCACCTCGGTGTGCCCTCCCTCTTCCTCCACGGCAAGGTGGGGGCGAAGCGTCGCACCGAAATGGTCGATTCCTTCCAAGCAGGGAACGTGCCGGTACTGCTTCTCTCGCTCAAGGCCGGCGGAGTCGGGCTCAACCTGACACGGGCCACCCACGTCGTGCACTACGACCGCTGGTGGAACCCGGCTGTCGAAGACCAAGCCACCGATCGGGCACACCGGATCGGGCAGGATCGGCCGGTGCAGGTGCACAGACTGATCGCCGAAGGCACACTCGAAGACCACATCGCCGAGTTGATCGAGCGGAAGCGCTCGCTCGCCGAGGCCGTCGTGGGCGGTGGCGAGAGCTGGATCGGTCGGCTCACCAACGAAGAGCTCTCCGAGCTGGTGAGCCTTGGGAGCGGGAGATGACCCCATCGGATTGGAATGATGGCTGGTACGAGCCGAAGCCTCGACGGCCAGGGCCGAGCGCGCCACGGGCTGCCGGTCGTCGCCCCTTCGGGGCGTCCTGGTGGGGCAGGGCATGGGTCGAGGCACTCGAGCAACGCGCCCAGCTCGATCCCAACCGGCTGCCTCGGGGTCGTTCGTACGCCCGCTCCGGCGCAGTTGGGCCACTGACGCTGGCACCGGGAGAAATCTTGGCCGACGTGCAGGGATCGCGGCGCTCGCCGTACAAAGTGCGGGTGCGGGTCCGACCTTTCAGCGCAGAGGAGTGGGACCGACTGCTTGACGCACTGGTGGCTGAGATCGGTCATACGGCGGCACTCCTCGATGGTGAACTTCCACCTGAAGTATGCGACGACGTCCGGGCCGTCGGTCTCGACCTGCTGCCCGGGGCAGGAGAGCTCCAGCCGCGCTGCTCTTGCCCAGACTGGGCCGATCCCTGCAAACATGCGGCGGCCGTCTGCTATCTCGTCGCCGACTCACTCGACGCTGATGCCTTCGGCGTGCTGCTCTTGCGTGGTCTTGGACGTGAGGAAGTCCTGGCCGCACTTCGTTCCCGTCGGCACGCGGGCGCTCCCGCCCTGCATTCGGTATCGGTGCTGGAGCCTGAACACGACAAAGGGGTCCTGGCCAAGGAGATGTGGTCTCGCGCCCCGGCTCCTCTTCCGAGCCCACCATTGGCGCCACGCCGGCCGGGTCGACCGACTGTGCTTGCGGCCGACCCACCACACGGGACCGGAGTCGAGATCGCGGCGTTGCGTGCCCTGGCTTCGGATGCCGCCGCACGCGCCCTCACTCTGGCCCAAGGGGGAGACTCACATGGCATGGAGCTCACAGAGCATGAGGATCTGGCTCGCCGCGCCTCCTTATTGCTGGATGGCGACGAGGCCAACGCCGGCCGATTGGCCTTTGGCGAACTGGCTCGCCGGGCTGGTGTGCCCGGCCGCGAACTGCTCCGGCGGGCACTCGCTTTTCGCGAGGGCGGGGTGGGGGGTCTGGCGGCTCTCTGGGAGCCCTGGGAGCCCGGGCCCAATCTCATGACGGTCGGACGGACGTTGCTCGGACCCGATGCCGTGGTGCGTCACAACCGGGTCACTCTTGGTGAGCGGCAGTTGCGTCTGGGCCGCGACGGGCGTTGGTACCCCTTCCGGAAGGACCGGGCGAACTGGAGCCCCGACGGCACACCGATCACGCCCATGCCGGACGACGGAGATCTGGGCGATCTTGCGGATGCCGACACCAACTGATCATGGCGAGAGCCTGGGAACAGATGCACTGTTGCTCAGCTCATTGGATCTCTACGGCGATGCCCCCCTTCCAGAATGCCAAAATGTAAGCAGTTGTGTAAGCAACGGGGACGGATTCGCCCGGACCGGACTGAACTCACCCGTACAATAAGTCCAGGTCGAGCGCCTACTGCGGCCTTCGGTGAACGTTCCCGCACCCCAAAAACCCTCACTGGCAGTCAGGAGGTTCGAGGGTTCGAGTCCCTTCGCCTCCACCAAAAAGTCCCAGGTCAGATAGTATTTGGCCTGGGACTTTTCAGTTCCCAGGCGGCAAATGTAAGCAACGATGTACGCAACGCCGGCGAACCTTTACGGACGAGGACGCCACCCATTGAGTCGGGCGACAATCGTCGGGCAGCTGTCGCTGCAGACCGGTGCTGAGCTACTGGGCGAGCCTCGCCCTCCATGGGTCGAGGTCCAGCGCCGGGTACCGCAGAGCCGTCTGATCGAGAAGCCCCTCGTTCCAGACCGGATGACCTGGCGGCGGGAACCCGAACAGCTCCAGCTGGCGCGGCGTCGAGCCCTCCACGAACTTCGTCCAATCGGGTCCGGTCGAGCGCGATTGCTGCTGGTCGTAGCCGATCCATTCCACGGCGGCGTTCTTGAAAGCCACCGCCGCCAGGAACCGGGTGGTCCCCGGGGATCCGAAGGGAGCGCCCCGGTGGTACACGTCGGAGCGGTAGGCCAGGTAGGAACCGCGGACCCCCGGTGCCGGCCGCTCGGCGGCGTAGAGCTCGGGGTCCCAGTCCGGCAAAACGACCCCGTAGGGCGAGGTGACGTTTGCCGAGTCGCGTACAGATACGAGCCGGGTGGGGTTAGCCGCCTCGGTCACGTCTGAGAGGTAGAGGAATCCCTCCAGGTTCCACCACGGTGACTCGTGACCCGGAGGAAGCCAAGAGTGGTTGCGGTCGATGTGCATCGGCTGCTCGTAGTTCGTCAACCCTGAGAACTTCGCGCTGGCATGAGCCTGGTACAGGCGTAGGTCGGCAGTCTCGAGCGCCCGCTCGGCAAAGTTGACGATGGAGTCGTGGACGTAGAGCCGGTTGAGCACCCCGGAACCGGCGAAGGGGAAGGCGCCCATCCAGCGCTGTTGGTCCCCCCTGAACCCTGGGCCCTCATCGGGCCAGACGTAGTCCTCCTTGGGTTTGGCGGGCTGCCCCTTCCACCGTTCGGTCACGCCCTCAGGATCGGCGTGATACTCCTCCGGGCTGGGAAAGAGCAGTCGAAGATCCCCCGATGCGGCGTCGATCTCGTCGGTGCCGATGAGGCCTTCGAGCAGCACCCAACCATCTTCCTTCCAGGTCTTGACTTCCGCATCGGTGGCCAATCGTGAGGTCACGGTCTCGCCCTTCTCTCCCCTTCGCTCAATCACCGGCAGTCCCCGCTCGCCCGCTGACCCATCATCAACCTCGAGCCGGTCCGATGTCGCCGGTCATGATCCTAAGCAACGCTGGTCAACGAGACCTTCCTGTTCACGAGAACCAGCCGGAGTTCGGCCCAATCCGCATAATCGACGGTTGTTACAGTTGTGCACGATGCCAATCAAAAACGTGTCGCACATCGCCATCGGGGTCCGGGACATGGATCGCTCCCTCCCCTTTTGGACCGAGGTAGCAGGACTCCATGTGTCTCTCGACACGATCGAGGAGTTCATGATTGACGGAGAATTGGTCCGACGGCGTGGGGTTTACCTGAGAGAGCGCGAGGGGGCGGACGCCCCCTTCGTCGTGCTCGACCAACAGCAGACGAACCTCAAATCTGGCGAACCGAAACCCCTCTTCGAGATCGGCATCCACCACTTTGGATTCTGGGTTGACAACCTCGACGAGATCGCCGACCGCGCCCGGGTCGCTGGGGTACCGATTGTGGTGGAACCGAGCGAACGCGGAGCGGACACAGCAACGTATGGAGAGCCTCCTGGCGGCTTTGTCCGGAGCATGTTCGTACGCGATCCGGATGGGAATTTTGTGCAGTTCGATCAGCGCGCTGGCTGAGCGCCGACTCGTTCACTGAGTCACGGCCTGGAGGACCGAGGGCGCAGCTGACGAAAAATCGTCTGAAATCGTCCGCCTACCCATGGACGCAAGGTGGTGGACCAGACTACGTTCTCCGCAATTGGGCGGGGGCCGAGTTTTGGTCGCGGTTGCACAGGGCAGCTGCGGCGCTGGGAAGGCGGAGCCAATGAGCGACATCCAGCGAGCGGAGGAGTGGCTGCTCGCGGGCGATGGGAGGTGGTACCCGCCTGAATCGCGCCCATCTTCGCCGAGCTTGGACCAAATGTCGCCACCGGCCCCGGAGGTGTTGACGATGGCTGCACCGGCAACCGGACCAGCCCCCGCCTCTATCCCGATGCCTGAGCACGAGGCGCGCCTCCTGACCCCGATTCCGACTCCGACCGCCGCCGTGGTACCAACGGCCCCTCGACCGTTGTCGGGGGTGTCCCACGCGTCTTCACCGGCGTACACCGCTCTCTTGTGGGCGCCAATTCCCACTCCGACGGCGTCTCCAGACGGGTATTCGGGGCTCATCGCCGAGCCGATGCCAGAGCCCGCTCCCACTCCGGCGCACGCGCTCGTCTCGGTGCCATCTCCGGGTCCCAGCGATCCCTGGGCAGCGACGGCACCTTCAGCACCGGCGTCGGCGTACGCAGCACTCTTGTCGCCGCCGTCTCCGGCTCCGGCAACGCCTGCGGGTCCCGCGGTCCCGGTGGCAGCTGTACCGGCACCGCCGAAACGAAAGTCGAACCCAGCTCCAGCGCATGCGAAGTCACCCCGGCGTCGGTACATGTGGGGCTTCGTCCTCCCCGTAATACTCGCGGCCGGGATCATCGCTTTTGTCACGACCAGACCGGCCTCGAAGGGGAAGACTCCGGCCGTAAAGACGGCGAGCGCGACGATCGGAAGCCGGACGACCGCCCTCACAACAGGTGGTCCAAAAACCACTATTGGGAACGGGACCTGGCGAGTGGGCGCCAGGGCCGGCATGGTTGCGCCGGGCAACTATCAAACAGCCGGCGGACTTGGTTGCTACTGGGAAAGAGACAAGAATCTAACGGGCACGAAAGGCGCCATACTGGCCTATGACGATCTGAGCGGCCCGGGCGTGATCACGATCCTCGCGACGGACGCTGGGTTCAAGACTGAAAACTGCGGCACGTGGTCCCCGTTGCCTGCCACGGGCACTCAAGCGACATCATTCGGCGATGGCGCTTACGCGGTTGGCATTGCGATCGCTCCGGGGACGTACACAACGTCAGGTAGTTCTGATTGCTACTGGGAAAAGGACCAGAATTACACAGGCGACGAAACTTCGATCATCTCCAACAACAACGTCTCTGGCCCAGTCACACTCACCATCCCTGCATCGACGAAGGAATTCAAGACCCAAGGGTGCGGGACCTGGCACGCGCCCTAACGCAAAGGTGGGGTATCGGGCACGATTTCGGACGTGTACGCCAGATGTATACGCGACCCTCCGGAAATGATTGCGGTGGTGGAGAACGGGCCATGGAACGCGTCGTGCCTCAGGGCCAATAGCTAGGGTGTCTCGAAGCGTCCGAAACCTGCTCGTGGCAGACCAGTGAAATCCCCGATAGGTTTGTGAGCTGGGTTCTCAAAAGAGCCAACGAAGTTAACTGAGCCTTCGAGGAGCCCTAGGTACCCCCATGCACATGCCGGTGAGGTGCCCCCAAGGATGACGACGATCTCGAGGGGCTTTGCAATGACTGAGGCGGAACGCATCGGAAGGGATGCTCCACCCCACGCGCTGCCATTGGGCGTCAAGCCAACCGTACTCTTTGTCGAGGATGTTGGTTGGGAATCCTTCGTTCAACTCGCCGTTGGAATAAGGAGGGCAGGAATTCGAACGATTCGAGTCACAACGTCCCCTCGGTCTCTCGCGTCGCCACTCTCCCTGTTCGATCGCACCATCCATCTCCGTTCACTATCCGAACTCGCCGATCTCGCCGCAATCCTCGATGGCGAGCACATAACGGACATGCAGATGACCGAGAACGTGGCAGAGGCGGTCAGCAAGGGACTCTTGATGATGCCCCGAAGTGAGGGCACGGATGCATGGACCCGACGGCTCGGGGCGATGGACAAGACCTTCGTGGCAAGGAGGCTGAGAGAGCTCGGACTCTTCACTCCACGAATCATGACCGGGCCGCACTTCAACTCTCGTCACATCGTAGAAGAGTTGGGACTGCCGGTGGTCCGCAAACTCCGCGTCGGCAGTGGAGGTGATGGCGTATCGATCATCACATCGCACGATGAGCTGGAATCGCTCATCGCCAATGACAAACATTCGGACCAGTATTTCTTTGAGGAATTCATCGAAGGAAGGGAACTGCAATTCGGGGGTGTCTTTGGCGGCCGACGGGATGACATCATCGTCACCTACGAGACGCTCCAGCGCAGGGGTGCCCTCGCACCCGCCAGCCAGATTCGCCTGCTAGAGGATCACGGAATTGCGGAGACTGGTCGTCGAATCATTGCAGCCTTGGGTATCACCGGCATCATGAATATCAACGTCATCAGAGATGCCACCGGGCGTGATTGGGTGCACGACGTCAACCCGAGGGTCTTTGGATCCTTTTTGGCATTCCGGCCAGCGGGTGTAGATCTTCTTCAGTCCTACATCGATTGGGTATTCGATTCGGCCCACCTTCCTGTGATTCCTGCGCCTTTATTCCGATCCCAGAGGTTCGATGACGAATGGAGCGCGTTTCCAACCAAAACCGAACGGGAGCACCTCCCTTCGTCCAGTCGCGGTAAGAACAACTCGGCCTTCTTGGTGTTCCCCGCAGCGTTTCGAAACCAAAGCGTGAAAGAAAATCCGCTCCGGACAATCGGTCGCTTCTGTCGAGGTGCCTATCCGTACCTGCGATGGGTCGGGCCGCGCTACGTCGCGTACGAAGCGGGGCGCCAACTCCTCTTCGAGGTTCGGCGGTTGCAGAGCAGATACGAAAATCGGAAGATCGGAACCGCGGCCAAGGTCCAGCCACCAGCTGCACGTCGTCCCGCGAATACCAGGATCTAACTGTCCAGAGCAGCTCGGAGGCTTGCGAGCCGATCGCGATCCAACGCGTAATAAACCCATTTGCTTCGCCGCTCGCCGTGCACGAGGCCGGCGTCGGACAGGACCTTCATGTGGTGCGACACCGTTGGCTGGCTCTTGCCGAGCGGCTCGACGAAATCGCACACGCACACTTCTCCGTCGGGCGCCGCGGCGAGGATGCTCAGTACCTGCAGCCGCACCGGATCGGCTAACGCCGTGAATCCGGCAGCCAGTTCCTTCGCCTCTGCGGAGTCGAGCGGCGAGGCCAGAACCGACGGGCAGCATGGCACCGCCATATCGGATGCCCGTGCCGGAATCGTCTTTGTCATCGAGAATCTCCTATTGACAACCATCGATGTATCCAGAATACTCCATACATCGATGATTGTCGATAGATGGAGGTTTTCGTGGCCCGAGTACAGCTTGCCCTCAACGTGTCCAATATCGATTCCGCCGTTGTTTTCTACTCAAAGCTGCTCGGTGCCGCACCAGCCAAGCGGCGTGTTGGGTACGCCAACTTCGCTATCGAGAACCCACCGCTGAAGTTGGTGCTCATCGAAACGAGCGAGGCGCGGACCAACGGGACAACCGGCGCGCTCAGTCATCTAGGGATCGAGGTCGAGACGCCGGAAGAGGTTCGAACAACAGCCCGCCGACTTTCCGAGGTTGGATTATTCCCCGAAGTTCAAGAATCGACCACATGTTGCCACGCCGTTCAGGATAAGGCGTGGGTCAGTGACCCGGACGGAGCGCCGTGGGAGGTGTACACCGTCCTTGCAGACGTACCAGAAGAAAGTGCTGTCGGGTGCGCAACCGAATGCTGCGCTCCGGTAGGCCAGTCCATACAGGAATGAACGAAGTCGCCCTGTGGCGCCGGCTTCTTGCGGAGCTGATCGGAAGCGCATTCCTGGCAACCATTGTGATCGGTTCGGGGATTGCCGCCCAACGGCTATCTCCGGGAAATATCGGCGTGGAGCTCTTAGAAAATGCGGCGGCGACGGCAGCCGGCCTGTACGCCATCATCTTGATGTTCGGACCCGTATCGGGCGCTCACTTCAATCCCGTCGTCTCCATCGTCGATGCCATCTTCGGTGGAGTGCGCTGGGTAACGGCGGCGACGTACATTGCCGTGCAAACGGCTGGCTGCGTCGGCGGGGCAGTGATCGCCAACCTCATGTTCGGCAGGGCGGCGGTCCAGTTCTCGACACATCATCGGGCCAGCT
>Ga0302325_10030903_pt1 | contig 11036 bp, 15 predicted proteins | sample Palsa_T0_2_FD_201948 | JGI IMG/M metagenome (GOLD analysis project Ga0302325, IMG submission 201948) | Peat permafrost microbial communities from Stordalen Mire near Abisko, Sweden - Palsa_T0_2 | ecosystem: Environmental > Terrestrial > Soil > Palsa > Peat permafrost | place: Sweden: Abisko... | reverse complement strand
TATCTCATAAAAGCATAGATTGCGTGCGCGTTCAACGGGCAATGGGAGAGGTACCAAGACAGCCACACCATCAGGAAGCCATGTGATAGTGACCTCTCTCTTCGACTCCATATCCGCCAAACTCAACTCCAGGACCTCGTAAAACACAATCCCCGGCAACGGCATGCCCCCGTGCGTCATAAACTGCTGCACCGTGGACAACGGCCCGGTCCTCTTGATGGGCAAATTGCGTGGTCGGCCATCGCTCGTGGACGACGTAAACCGTAAATGAGTGGGCTGCACTTTTAGATGTTCCGCTACTTTTGCGGCGACTTGTTCGTATTTCATGTTCTTTGAGAGGATGCAGTTGAACTCTTCTTTGACCATTTGGTCGGTGTAGCGCGGGAGGAAACGTAATGTGATTTTGTTGAAGAGGAATTCGTAGAAGCGGATTGGATCGGGGAGTTTGCCTTCCTTCAATAATTCGTCCGCTCTGTCATGTATCAGTGCTGTTCAAAAAAAAGATGGGAGGTAGGGGTTTAGGGGGAGGTACCGTTTAGGGGGCAAGGCACGCATGTAGCAGATGATATCTCCATCTTGGATTTCGCTCGCGATAAAAGTGGCGTTGGGCTTCAATGGTTCCGTCATTCCGGGTTTGATTTCTTCAAAGAACGCGATATTGACCGGTGGGTCTCCAGGTTCTTGTTTCCAGTCCATCAATTCCGCGATAACAGGCGTAAGTTTCCCTGTTTTATCGTGGCGATTGACGTAAATTGGTCTCACGCCGCGAAGCCGTTGATTATCCACATCGAACCATTTCAAGAAAATCAAGATCATGGCGGCATCGTGGCGCGCATTATAGACCCCTGGGAGTTTGCCTACTTCAGGCCATTCGATGAGGTCCTTGCCACTGGTGTTTTCGAGCTCGATGTCGCCGTTCGACATTGATTTGGAGGACGAGTGGGAATGTCCGGATGAGGTATGGGATTGTTCTTTGGGATCTTTGAATTCTTCGGAATGGCGAAGAGGGGAGGTTATTTGGGGTGGTTGAGGGGCTGGGAGTGTTCGTTTTGGTAGGACAGGGACGGTAGGATGCCAAATGTCCTCCGCCATTTCCATATATAGTCTCAAATCTGGTCCTCTTGCCGATGAATTCTTCGTCCACGAGTCGATCGCTATCATTAGTCTGGAACATAGTTGAAGGGAGATACTGAGGTGAGGATCCGCAGGAATAGGAACATCAGGTCTGATAGTCTTGTTCTGCCGATTGACAAGATGCCATAATCGAATGTGATCTCGTCCCACGGAATACGCCTCCGCAACGTGTTGATACAATCCCAACCAAGTCAAATCCCGCCTGACACGATACGCCCTCACATAATCTTGCGCCTCCTTATCCTGTGGATCAAAGCTCGCCAGATCAATCCCCTCATGATGTCTAAAAGTATTCAAATCAATAATCTTGATCGAAATATAAAGATGCATCTCCTCCTTCTCGCGTCGTTTGCGGATCGCCTCGAGTCGCTCCTCTTCGACGCGTTGGACAACATGTTGCGGGACATCGCGCGGGGTGATCGGCGCCAGGATCTCGGGAATCGCGTCCTCTCGAAGGTAGACTAACATATAGGCGGAAGTGAATCGTTTCCATTGTGCGGCGTTACGAGCCATGCGGGTTTGGGGAGTTAGGTTGCCGTTGTGGGAAAATGAGGTTACGCCGCCGTCGCCGCCAAAGTTTTCTTCGAGGACGTCGTCTAGGGTTACTGGGATTACACGTTCGTCGTCGTAGCGGTACCATTTGGAGTCTTTTTCGGGTTTGATCATACCGTAGTAGTGGCCTCCATGGACATCGCCGGAATGCACGAGGACACCGTGTAGTTTGTAATTATAGGATACTGATCTGTCTGCTGATGGGGCTAGGAAGTCTGACAAGTCGATTTCAAGAGGATATTCATATCGATCATTGATCTAAAGTTAGTGACATGGAAGGTGAGGAGTACCTTGACAATCATATCCCTGTTGAAATCATACTCGAATCGTTTAAGTTGCATATGAAGTACAGGCGGGAAGCTCTGGAATAATACTCCCTTCTGAGCATCTTGTAGACCATGACCTTCCGCACGATACTGATTATCTCCCTCCATCATCTCCACGGCAACAAGATTCTCAAAAGACTCCCTCAGATTCTTGAACCCTTTAACATTGAGTTGAATATCCCAGTATTCTTCTCCCCGTCGACTCTCATAATCCACATTTACACATTTCACATAACTCTCCATTTTTCCACAGAAGAGCCGTTTTAGCTCATCGAATAGGGACCCTGGCGCGGTATTCGCTGCACCCGTCGCACCATCCACTTGCATTGTATTGTTTGAGGACTCTGCTCCAAGCGTCTTCGTCTTTTCAACCTCTTTCATCTTCTTTTCCAGTCCTTCCAGAAGGATTCGCTCAAATTCTTGTGCATCATGTTGTACGAAACTTTCAAAAGAGTCCCAGCCAAATGATTGCGTTAATCCTATTGTCGAAACAGGATCCGGTGAACTCTGTAATTGTATAAATACTCTTTGTAAAGCCAATGTGAGCGATTTAGTAGGATCCTCCCCCTCTGTCGGGATTTTATACACAATCTACAAGTCAACCAATCTTCCAAGAAAGAAATACCTTTCGAAATGCATTGGTAAAATATAAGCTTTGTAGTAGTGAATTCATATAACACGTTGCACCTTGATTTCGCAAGCCAGCATAGCCCGTCATCCGTCTCGAATCGTAATCACGGTAATTATGCCACAAAACCCCAGTAGGGTCTTTCACCACTCTGACATATGCAGTGATATTCGTATCGTTGCCGCCCTTGGCGATGGGCGTTTCGTTCGTATGTGCGGATCGTTGGTATGATTGCCGGATATTAAGGTACTGAGTAAACCCCCAGTCCGTCTCGCCGGCATAGAAGCGATGTGAGGCGGCTGTCTCTCTGTGCTTCTTCGGGTTTGTCGGGTTATATATGACTATTGCGAATTGTGCGCAGACGTACCAGTCCTGGGGCGCGTCTGGAGGTGGCATGGCCTCAATGTATGCTGAAGAAGATTCTTTTTGATTGTTCCCCCATGGAAAGAATAATACTCGCCTACAAGTCAACGGGGCCGAAAGGCTAGGTGTACCATTTATATCCTGCGCATTCAAACTCGGGAGAAAGGTTTCTGTGGCCGAGTTTTGAGAAATTATGTATTTCCCAGGTGTTATATGCTTCAGCTACGATTTCCAGGTCCCCTGGAGGGTCCAGTGCCATGTTCTTCATCGTCTCGTCTACAATCAGTCTGTTACTGCGAACAGGAAGTACAATCATCGGCAGAAACCTCTTCTCTCTGCTCCTGGTGGGATCCATCGGAATCCGCTTCCGCAGGCGTAAGTTCTCTGACTCCGCCAGAATACTTTAGTTTCGCACTCTCGTCCTCATCAACACTCATTCTCAGCCCGTCATGCTTGTCCATTCCCGGCGACGAGGGAGTCAGTGGCCCGTTCAACTCGTGCGCGGGATCTAATTCCATGATTCCCTGTTCTTGCACATATTCATTGTGGAAGTCCTGCAGGTTAGTTCGTTCGTTGGGCCCACGTCATGACTCTAGGAAGGTGGCTGGGGGCAGTACCATGGTGGACTACGACGGGCAAGCGACGCAGACAGGACACTTTGCTGGGATCCTGGCTTTGCTGTGGACTGGCTGCTGACGGTGTTTATGCTTGGCGTTTGCGCGTGAGGATGAGCTATCGTCAGTCAATGCACAGCGTTTCTGGCTCTTTGTGGCGATCAGGTAAGCAGTGAGACAGCCAATCACGCCGCGAATCACATCACTACGACCGTTTGTTTTGGGAAGGCAACTAGCATCGTCGACTAACGAACGACTTAGACAGGAAACGTTTCATTTTCAAACAAAGGAGAAGCATTCCGATAGACTCTTTATAGCTCGAGACTAAAATAATGTCAACGCATAAGCTAAACACGTGAGATGGAGACACGTCTGCCATTCAGATCTTTAACCGATTCTGTGACGCTATAACATTCTAGCAGACCCGGCTGAACATTGGGCTACGCAATTCCACATCAGAACAAGTTGCTTTTCCCCGATTCTACTTGTTTTGCTTCTCTTCATTCTTCTGAACCACGTGCATCTGCATGCATTTGCTCGCGCCGTCTGTGCGACTGTGCCTTTGTAATCTCACGCCTGCTCCGCCAATCGGCACTTCGCTCTCGGAAAATCAAAGGTCGATCAATCAACGGAGGAACACCATCCACAACTCCGGACAACTCGAGAACGAGCACCAACAGTCCACCCTCGTCCCTGTTATTCCATCTTCCATTGACGCAGATCAATTGACATAACCGACTCGTGCGAGATTACGGAGATGTTATAGCAGCGGGATATTATGTCTACACAGGAAATTGTTGTCCCCGCAATAGAAACGAAAAAGAGAAGTCATCCTACATTTGCGTATCTCTCCATACATACGTATTCCGTCTTAACAAACCAGATTTCTCGCGGGAACAGCTTCAGGGACAACAAAATGTCTCGTCGGCCATCCCTTCGACACCATCAAAACCCGCCTGCAAACCAACCCCGCCTTCTCCGGTCCCTGGGAATGTCTATCCCGGACCCTCAAACTCGAGGGCATCCGTGGATTATACAAGGTACCCTTTCTCGGGGACTACGGCTCTTGGGGGACTACGTATGAGAGTACAGGGCTGATAGTAGGGATTGACGCCTCCGTTGGTGGGATGGCTGTTTATGGATTCGGTGATGTTGGGGTCGTTACATACTTATCGACGGTGGATCAAGAATTTTACGCGTGAGGACAAGTTGTCGCTTTTTAGTCATGGAGTGGCTGGTGCTGGAGCAGGGTTCACAGTAAGTTTTGTCGCTGCGCCAATTGAGCATATCAAAGTACTCTCCCACGCTATCACTTGACTCATAATGAATAGGCACGATTACAAGTTCAATATTCCGCAAAAGACAGATTATACTCCGGTCCTCTCGACGCTTACAAGAAGATTGTCTATCCCCCCCTTTTCGTCCCCTGCATTCTCTCATCCTCCTTGATTGTCTTATCTTTGTCAATTCCTGGGGTTGTGCTAATTGTAATAGTACCAATCCCACGGTATCAAGGGAGTCTACCAAGGCCTCTTCTCCACCATAATGTTCCGTTCCGTGTTCTTCGTCTGGTGGTCCACCTACGAACTCTACACCCGGTGGTTCCAGCAGTATACCTCGTTCTCTCTGCCGAGCATAAACTTCTGGGCGGGCGGTCTCTCCGCGCAGACCTTCTGGCTGGCCTCATTCCCCTTCGACGTAGTCAAACAGCGCGTGATGACTGATTCGCTGGATCCGCAGAGCAGGACATACAAAAGCTGGAAGCAGGCGTTTACGAGTGTTTATAAGAAGGATGGACTGAGGGGGTATTATCGAGGGTTTGTGCCGTGTGTGTTGAGAGCGTTTCCGGCTAATGCGGCGGCCTTATTTATGTTTGAGAGGACTTTGAGGGTGCTGGAGGGGTAGCGTGTGGAACTCTGTGGAGATGAAGTCTAGGATCGTTGCGCTGTGAGAAAGGATTCATCGTTGTATGATGAATGGGTATGGTGCGGATAAGGATATACCTTACTAGATGATATGCTATGGATGCAGCTCTGAACTATGATATCTGGCTATACTGTACCTCGATATTAGAAATAGACGTGATAAATTAAAATGTCGACGTTGGCGATGACGGTTCCGGAGGACTCACCGCCGGACTCGATGTCGCCGACCCTTCCCCCACAGAGGACAACGAAGGAACACCCGGCCTTCTCCTTGCCGCCAAACAAGTATAACACATCTTCCCATGCTCACCCAACCTCACCGTCCACCGTTTCGCAAAACTATCCCGAAACGAATCCTGATGCAACTCCCTCCTGCACCCGGCACAAATCCGCCCGCCCAATGAATCATACCGATCCCTGGTGCCCTGCGAGCGTTCCAGGATCTCCTGTGGCAGGTACTCGTGCGTCAGATACCATGTATTTGCAGGGAGTCGTGTTTGTTGGTATAATTGTGCGTAGCGCAGGGATTCGTGAGGGAGATCCGGGTAGTGGGAAAGGGAGGACAGGAAGTGGTTGTACAGGGTGCGGAGTTGGAGGATTTGATGGGAGGCGTGGTCGAGGAGGGAGGATTTGAGGGGACGCCGGAGCCAGAGGGTTTGATCTGTGGATTGTTTGCGTGAGATTTCCTGTTGTACTACGCCCCGTTAGTTATCGTATGTATCTTAAAGGTAGGTAGACGAACTTAATCTCATGCTTTTGATGTCAACCCCTGGCTCGTTCCGAGTGCCCCCTTCTTCATCTAACACCCCCGACGCATTCTCCAAACTTTCAACCTTCAACGCCCCCCCTATCATGGACCGTACACCCTCCTTCTCCAACTTTTGATGCGCCTGCAAAAGTTGCAAATCCACCGCCCCACGAACAGAAATCCCATTCCCATACCACAACTCACTCCACAACGCTCTCCCATCCCACACAACTTTCTCTACCCTCTCATCCTCCAGTACCTCTTTTAACCCGTCCAACCCCCTAGCATACGTCAAAACATCCAATAAATAGATATCCTCCTTTATTCCCACGCCGAGTAAGCCGAGTCGACCGCCCAGGAAGTGAACCCGCCGAGATACAAGTTTCCACGGGCACCTTGAGCTACGATTCTAGATTTCGGATGAAGAGATACGACGGATAGGATAAATTGCTCTACTCCAAAATAGCTGTTCAAAAAAAACAGTGCCCCCTAATAAAACAATATCTATGCTATCAACAATTACTCCATACATCCAACAAGCACCCTATGACAACACACCCTTCGTACTGGGAATCTCATCACGTCCAGTAAAGCTTATAGCCTCTCGAAGAGCAATAGCAAGAGCCTTGAACGCACTCTCGGCACTACAAATCAACAACACCTCTCTGGGGCTTCTGTACCGGTGATGATCATTATCTCCATGCAGACAGTGGACATGTAATGTGATTCCCGCATTCTGAGCAAACGACTGCAGAACATGCGGTATCATTTCGCATGACAGAGTGCCAATCTTCTCTCTCTTCAATCCGAGATCGACAACTGCATACGGCCGATTCGACAAGTCGACAACAGCGCGAGATAGCGCCTTCATTAGTCTTCTTGATACAATACGGAAATACCTCATCAAGAGGCGCGAATCCCGATCCAAAGCGTTTGACACCCTTGATTATCCCGAGCGCATCTCTGAATGCCGACCCTAGAGCCAAAGCACAGTCTTCAGCGGTATGGTGGTCGTCGATATGGAGATCTCCTTGACAATGAAGGCGGAGAGACCATCCTGAATGTTTTGCCAGTGCGTGGAACATCTTTCTGTCAGAAATGAGGCCATCAATGAGATACGTGGTCGAGGAAACCGATGCCTGTGTTGACATCGATTGTTTGCGAGGACGTCGCTTGAGAGGCATGGTGGGAGTCATTGCCGTTGACAAGCGGATCTGGCTTTGTTGTCGTCGGCAGAGCACCGCCGTCTAAGCTCAGCGCAACTTGTACTTTTGTCTCATTTGTATCGCGGTTCAGCACAGCAGCTCGTGTCATCTTTTCTGTTTTCGAGTCGACAGCAGCCGGTCGATGGGCGACTTTAGTGCTTTTTGTCACAAACCTAGGGTCGCTGCCCTAGCGCACCCCTCAAAAAAACAGTCCCGTAGTAGCTCTCGTAGTCCCTTAGTTCTCCCGACCATCACAGGCTGACCGTACGGTCTGAGGGACAAGTCCGCTGGAAGTGGCGATACGAACTCGTTGTTACCCTACGATGCAAACATTTTTCGGTCTGCAGCTGCAGCTGGCCTTTACTATCGAGGAGATAACGCGAAACCATCAGGATTTTTGAGGCATTCATTGGAAACAGTTTGTCCACGCACAATTCACAATCCACGATTCACGATTCACAAACCTCTACTATGCCAATCGCAACTCTACGAAGTACAAATGCGTGCAGTGTAACTCAATCTCTCACGTCAAACGGCATGCAACAAGCTCACATTGATAACAGACGGACGGATTCATACTCGGTCAGACAGAGAGAAAATTTTCAGTTTGGATTAAAAAATTGCAGGGTAAAACATGGAAAGACGAGTCACAGCAAATGATGGCATTAGATATTCCTGTACAAACAATGGTTCATGTATATATATGCTCTTTGAGTTATATTAGATGCCTACAGTGTACGAGTTAATGGTCTGATTGATCGTTAGCTGACCGTCAATGGGGGCGGGAAGTACATTAATTCGATATAAGTTCTCATCGACATCATGAATGGAAGCAAATGTTTACAATAACGAGCCTTCCATTCCGCCTGCATAGCCCGTGGTCCCTCTCCGCGTGACACTTTTGGCGGTTATCATGCCTTGCGAAAGTATCTGGACTCTGGTCTGAATTGAAACGCAACACATCTTCATCGTCGCGAGAACACCGTTTTCATAAAAACGCCAATGGCTCGCGCAAAGAAGGCTGTCGCGCCTCTGCCAAGGCCTAAATCGACTAGAGCCAGTGTCCAGACAACCAAGAAGAAAGCGCTTGACGCGGCGGCCATGATCAAACGCGCTACGCAGCCACAAGCACGTAAAAACGCACCTCCTCCTGTGGAGATCACTCCTCCACCTCTGAGCCCCCAATCCTCGGTATCTCGTGATTCACCTCCTCTGGAGGCCATTATCGACGTCTCTAAGACACAATACGAGCTTAACATCTCGTGTTTCCTCGACGCAATGCAGATAATCATGCGTGTCAAGCATCTCGCGCTTGGCGACTTCAAATTGCAACCTTTTTTAGCTGAGACTATCAAAACGATAGCTCAGGGGGCTCGAAAACAGGCTGAGATCATTACCTGGGAGGATGGAAGGGCGGAGCTAAGGCACAGAGGCCTTAGAAGGGTGTCTGATTACCCAAAGAACGACGTTTTTGACCACGGCGACTGAGAGGAAGTCGAAAAGGCCTTGAAGGCCTAGATGACGAAGAAGGCGTTTGATATTAGGGTGGATTTGAAGCTCAACTTCAAGACTGTTGAGGAAGAGGTGGCGCCAGCTCAGAACGACGCGCGTGACGCGTCTCCAGCTCGCGATATTGAGGACGCGGCTACGCCAGCACCTAGAGGGGTACGTTTGCTTGAGATGTGGCTAAAAATAGCGACGAACGGCGACCAGGGAGTATGTGGAGGCTGCAGAGGAATACGACAATGTTGAAGAAAGCAACATCAAGAAGATTCTTTGTGAGCATCGCTGCGAATGGAAGCACTGCTCGAATTTTGGAAGGGCGTGTATCGTTGCTAGCAAGTGGCATTTCAAGCTCAATTCAAATAACCTGAAGCAGTGGGATATGGCTATTCTACGCGGTCAGGCCATGGCAAAACTTCCTCCTTTAGATCTTCATCCAATCGCAACAAACATCTCTAAAAAACGTCGCCAAAGCCGAGACCACAGTTCGGATAGCGAGAATGGACCAGCATCTCAGCGCAAACGTGGCAGCGGCAGCCATAACATCAATGTGAACCTTCAATACCCTGCAGAACGTTCAAAACGCCGTTATCATTCCTCTTCACCCCCTAGTTCGCCAATAAAACGAGGTCACTCTCGGCGCGCACGGACCTCTTCAGCATCACTATTTTCATCGCCCTCGATTAAGGCCATTTCCCTTAGCGAATACATCACCTGGCTCGTCGACAAGTCTCAAGAAGATGCCGAGGAATATTCCTAGGCCCTGCAGACTCTTCAAAACAACCACATCAAGGTTCATCAGCTCTCCAAGCTCTCGCCAGCGGAGTGGAAGGAATTAGACATTTCATTGGGTATTCGTCATAGTTTGAAGACGGAGCTCTTGCATTTCAAGGCGGATACAAAGCGTGGCAAGGTATGATCATTATTATTATCGCTAATGGCCAGTTTTAATGCTATTCGTGTTGCTATTTTTAAAAATTCACGATATGAGCTCAGCGGAAATGGTTGCCGGCTTTGTTCCCCATGTATTCCAGGCCAATGCGAAGGAATTCTTCAAAACTTGCACAATTCTTAGCTATCATCCTGTTCTTCTTAATCCACATCTTCAGCTCGGCAAAGGACTCCTCAATAAGGTTAAAATCAGGCGAGTATGGAGGCAATTTTTCGAGGCGCACTCCAGCTTCCTTACACATTTCTCTTAGCTCCTAGCATTAGCATCTAAAAATAGCTACACCATACCTGAGAACGATGAATTTGAGCATTATCCATGATGATAATCGACCTTGGACCAGGATACGGTGAGCACAAAGGAAGGAGGTGATTTGCAATGAACTCGTTGAATAATGCTGTTGTGTATGATGCCTGTACGACTTGCCAAGCAATGTAGCCATCAACAGTGTATGCAGGCAACATCGAGTATCTTTCTGTGCGCCTCGCAGGCCTGATCTCAAGGCTTTGGGTGTTGATAGGTGACCAACCATACTTACGGTCCAATGTGCGCTCGTTTGCCGCCGATTCATCAACAAAAACAAGCTGCTCAGCGCGCCAGTCAGCTAGCCTTTGGATCCAGTCATCCCTTGCATATTGATTGCGTTCTTGAGCTGCTCGCACACACTAATATTAGCCATGACGAAGGATGTTTTTGAGAGCGCGTCTCCATCGCAGGGGGTATTTTTACCACTTTTTTTGACCAATGCAAGCTTTTCAACAGGCGAGAGATGCTCGATTCACTCACAACCACCTCATACTTATCCCAAAAGAACCAAACCATCTCATCAAGGTAAGAAGTTGGCTTTGCGTTGAGGAATTGGAGCAAATCCTAGTTCATTAGCGACGTTCGACAATTAGATGAAAAACAAGGTAAAAGAAGGGTACCTCGCGCATTGCCTGGGTAAAGTTTGAAGGCCTACCCATCTTGGATATACTAAGAGCTGACGATTAACCAAAAACGTGGATATTCTGCTTGTAGTTGTAATACGTGGTGCGAGAGCATTTGACCTCTTTAATCACGTCTTCTTTTGTCGCACCGCACTTGATA
>Ga0302325_10030902_pt1 | contig 11036 bp, 9 predicted proteins | sample Palsa_T0_2_FD_201948 | JGI IMG/M metagenome (GOLD analysis project Ga0302325, IMG submission 201948) | Peat permafrost microbial communities from Stordalen Mire near Abisko, Sweden - Palsa_T0_2 | ecosystem: Environmental > Terrestrial > Soil > Palsa > Peat permafrost | place: Sweden: Abisko... | reverse complement strand
GATCGACCTTCTCGGCTGGTCGGATCTCTTTTCATTGCGGGTCTCGCCCGCCGACGCAGGTCGCGGGCGCCCAACTCCCGACATGGTCCTGCTCTGCATGTTGCGGTCGCGGAAGAGCGCCGTCCAAACGGTGATGGTCGTCGGCGACACCGCGTCGGACATGCGGGCCGGTCGCCGTGCCGGGGTTGGTCAGTGTGTCGGAGTCTTGACCGGTACTGATGATCAAGTCCGATTGCTCGCGAACGGCGCTGACGTCGTGGTGAGTTCAGTGGCCGACCTTCCGAGGCTCGTTTCGCTGCTCGATCGCTAGGACCGTACAATTCTCGAAGAAGCCCGACGCGGACTCCCACGGGTTCAAAGTTGGTCCCGGGAGAGTGTCATAAGGGCAGATCACCACCCACATGTGGGCCAAAGGGTGGCGGCAAGACAGCAGCGAGCCGGAATTCGCGATACGGCTGGACTTCACGAAAAGTTCTTCGTCCGAAATCGGGAAGCGTCGGGCTCGCGTCGTCCCTAAATTGCGTCCTATGGATGAACTTGACGAGGTGCGCTGGCGGGCGATAGAGAGCCGCGATCCCCATCAAGATGGAATCTTTTTCTACGCGGTGCGGTCGACCGGTGTCTACTGTCGCCCGGGCTGTGGGTCACGTCGACCGCTGCGCCGAAACGTCGAATACTTCACGACGTCGGTCAGCGCCGAGTCCGAAGGGTATCGAGCGTGTCGGCGATGTCGACCTGATCTGCTCGAAGTGGTCGATCCGGCGTTGGCGGCGGTCGTTGAAGTGTGTCGACGTCTGGAGCGCGGGGACCAGGGCGTCGCGGTCTTGGCCGAAGCAGTGGGCTACAGCGAACGCCACTTGCGACGAAGTTTCAGCGAACTCGTGGGTGTCTCGATCAGCTCCTTCCAACGTGACTGTCGCGCACAACAGGTGCGCGGCGCCCTGCGCGACGCCGGCAGCGTCACCGACGCGGTGATCGAAGCGGGGTACGGCTCGATGAGGGCGTTCTACGATCACGGGGCGTACCAACTCGGCATGGCCCCCCAGCGTTACCGCGACGGTGCTCGTGGGGAGACGATTCGCTACACGGCGGTGGAGACGCCCCTCGGCGTCGTCCTTGCCGCGAGCACCGATCAAGGCGTCTGCTCAATCCAACTGGGGCCCGAAGAGGCTGATCTAATCAAGTCGCTTCACGAGGAGTTTCCCCACGCTCTGATCGAGCGCGACGATGAGGCGCTGGAGAGTCTGGCGGTCGTGCTCGCCGGCGCAGTGCGTGGTGAGCCCGACGCCGTGCGCCTACCCCTCGACGTCGAGGGAACCGCGTTTCAAATCCGCGTCTGGGCAGCACTTCGAGCAATCCCCGCGGGGGAGACCCGGACGTACGCCCAGGTGGCGACCGCGATCGGGTCACCTCGCGCCGTGCGGGCGGTCGGGAGCGCGTGTGGGGCGAACGTCGCGGCCTTGGCTGTGCCCTGTCATCGCGTGGTGCGCAGCGATGGTTCACTCGGCGGCTACCGCTGGGGGCTGGCGACCAAGGCCGCGCTCCTCGCGGCCGAACGCGAGCAAGCGGCGTCCTGAGCCGAGTGAGTCGACGCGTAGACTGATTCGCGTCGCTAGGTGTACCTCTTGATCAGGGGATACAATAACTATCTGAATTGGCTATTGAAAGTCACAGAAAGGCTATGTAGTATAGCCAACATGAACACCACACCGCGCAGTGACCTTTCCCCGCAGTTCATCGAACGCCCCGACGGCCGAATTGCCTACGACGTAGACGGTCGCGGTCCCCTGGTGGTTCTCGTACCGGGGATGGGCGACCTTCGCCAGACTTATCGACTCTTAGCGCCCATGCTCGTGGCGGCGGGGTACCGGGTCGCGTCCTGTGACCTGCGAGGCCACGGGGATAGCGACACCACCTTTGGTTCTTACAACGATGAGCAGACCGCCAGCGACGTCCTCGCGCTCATTGACGCGTTCGGCGGGCCGGCGGTGATCGTGGGGAACTCCATGGGTGCGGGTGCGGCGGTCATCGCTGCCGCGACCCGTGGTGATCTCGTCGCCGGCGTGGTGCTGGTGGGACCGTTCGTTCGCAGTAGCGGCGGAGCGATGCAACGTCTCGTGATGCGCGTGGTTTTGGCACCGGGGTGGGCAGCACTGATGTGGAAGATGTACCTACCCAAGCTCTACTCGGGGCACCGGCCCGCGGACTTTGAGCAGTATCGAGACCAAGTCGTCACGGGTATTCGACGACCGGGTCACGCCCGGGCCTTCTCACTGACCACACGCCTCAATCACGATGCGGCCGAGGCCCGGCTGGGCGACGTCGCGGCGCCCGCCCTCGTCATCATGGGTGAGCGAGACCCCGATTTTCCCAATCCACGCGCCGAGGCAGAGTGGATCGGACAGCGACTGGATGCCCAGGTCGTCATGGTGGAAGAAGCGGGTCACTACCCACAGTCCCAACAGCCACTGGTAACCTTCGACGCCATCGATACGTTCTTGGGCACGGTCTTCCCCCGTGCCTAGAGCCGGACTCTCCGAAGAGCTCGTCATCGACGAAGCCGTGCGCCTCGCCGACGAGGTGGGACTCGAAGCGATGACCTTGACGGTCCTTGCCGAGCGCCTCGGTGTTCGCCAACCGTCGCTCTATAAGCACGTCGACGGCGTGGTCGCCCTACGCCGAGGTATTGCGCTACGCGCCAAAGCCGCCCTGGGCGAGACGCTCGCGAGGTCGGCCGTGGGTCGCTCGGGTGAGGACGCGATCGTCGCGATGTCCCAGTCGTATCGCCGGTGGGCCCTCGCGCACCCGGGTCAGTACGAAGCGGCGCAGCGGGCCCCCGCCGCGGGCGACGACCGGGACATCGTGGTTAGTCGCGCGGTCGTAGAGATCTGCGCGGACGTGTTGCGGGGTTTCGGGCTCGAGGGCGACGACGCGATTGACGCGATTCGCGGGTATCGCGCCGCGTTACACGGGTTCGTCTCGCTCGAGACCTCTGGAGCGTTCGGTCTACCTCGGGACGTGGAACGTAGCTTCGACCAACTGGTACGAGCCCTGTCGATGGCGTTCGATCATTGGCCCGCGGCTGTGGTCACCGAGATCCCCTAGGGACTCTCGTCCGCACGAGCGTCTCGGCCTGGCGGAGGAGGTGGGATTTGAACCCACGGAAGGTTTCCCTTCACACGATTTCCAATCGTGCCGATTCGGCCGCTCTCGCACTCCTCCAACGGGGCAGTCATCTCGCGAAATGAATGCCGGCTCGCAAGGCTACCCGAGGTCGCTCGCGCGTCTCCGGTAACCTTGAGGGGCCGAGGTTGAAAGCAGTGGTCGGGTCCCGTGCGACGGCCTTTCGTGAACCGAGTCAGGGGTGGAAGCCAGCAGCTCTCAGCGAACTGTGCTGGGTGCCACGGATCGCCTGGCCACTGCTTTGGACCCCGGCTCGTTACTACCCACCATTAGCATCGATGCATGCCCACCACCAAGGAGACTCCCGCGTCCCTGGACGGGGTGACGTCGCTCTATCGCCGTTTCCGACCGGGCCGTTTCGCCGAACTGCGGGGCCAAGATCACGTCGTGCGGGCGCTCCAGGGGGCGGTCAAGAGCGAACGGGTCTCTCACGCCTACCTCTTTTCCGGGCCCCGCGGCACGGGCAAAACGACCACCGCGCGGATCCTCGCGAAGGCGCTCAACTGCGAGCACCCGAACGACGGCGACGCGTGCTCGGAGTGTGCGAGTTGCCTGGCGATCGCCAAGGGCACTTCGCTCGACGTCGTCGAACTCGACGCCGCCTCGAACAACGGGGTCGACGACATTCGTGACATCATCGCCGGCGCGTGGCATAACACGCCGGGCCGTTGGAGGGTGTACATCTTCGACGAGGTCCACCAGCTGTCCAAGGCGGCGTCGGCCGCGCTGCTCAAAACGCTCGAAGAGCCGCCCTCGCACGTGGTTTTCGTCTTAGCGACCACGGACCCCCACAAAGTGTTGCCCACGATTCGCTCGCGCACCCAGCACCTCGAGTTCCGTCTCCTCAGCGGCGACACGCTCTCGACCCTGCTCCACGACGTCGAGAGCGCCGCGAGTCTCGGGGTCGATGACGCGACGATCGACGCGGCGGTGCGCCTCGGACGAGGATCGGCGCGCGACGCGTTGAGCGCACTCGATCAGTTGCTCGCCACGGGCTCGATCAGCGAGACCCAGCCCGAATTCGACGGTCTCTTCGGTGCCCTCACGGCCAACGACGCCGCTGCCGCCTTGCGGGCCCTGGCGATCCTGGGGCGCGAGGGGTGGGACCCCGAGCAACTCGCCGAGGCCTTTGCCGGCGAGGTCCGTCAGGTCTTTCTCCTGCAGGTTGCCGCCGAAGTCGCCGACGCCGTCGACGCGGATCGTGAGCGACTCAGCGCGTGGGGAGAGCAACTCGGCCTGGCGCGCAGCGTGCGAATCCTCGAGACCGTTGGGCGGGCCATCAGAGAGATGAAGAGCGCTCCGGAAAAGATGATCATGTTAGAAGTCGCCGTGGTCCGCCTGACCAAGCCCGAACTCGACGTCACGTTCGAGTCGTTAGATGAACGACTGACCCGACTCGAACGGGGTGCCCTCCGCCCGCCCGCTCCCAGTCTCGCCGCGCCCGCAGCCGCGCATCGACCCATCGGGAGCGCACCGGCGCCCCCCGCGTCCCCCACGACCCCGGCTCCCGCACCGACGACGGACGCCGCGGACGCGCCGCTGGTCGACCCCACGCCCGCGCACTCGGGCGCTGGTACGCCCGTCACCACCACGACCTCCACCGCGACGTCCGGGGTCCTGTCGCTCGAGGACGTTCGGGGTCGATTCATCGAGCACGTGATCCCGCGCACCTCGCGATCGGCGCAACTCTTGTTGCGATCGGCGCGGATCGACTCACTCGAGGGACTGCTCGTGACCATCGCCGTACCCAGTGAGGAGATGCGCCAGAACACCGAGCTCATCGCCCAAGGGCTCAAGGGCGCCCTTGAACACGAGTTCAAACTGCCCCTCACGATCGCGTGGACCGTGGACGCGGGACTAGTCGCCGCGTCCGCCCCCGCGCCGACGCGGCGCGCCCCGGCGGCGCCGGCGCCAATCGATGACGACTACGACGACGCCAGTGAGTCGGTGCTCATCGTTGAGTCGGCGGCCGACCACCTCATTACCGAGATGTTCCCCGGCGCCGAGGAGATCAAGTGAACTACCCACCCGCGCTCCAGTCCGTCGTCGACGAGTTGGGTCGCTTCCCCGGCGTCGGCCCAAAATCCGCGCAACGTATCGCGTTCTGGTTGATGCGCCAACCGAGTGAGGACGTGGACCGTCTCGCGGAGGCCCTCGCCGAGATGAAGACCAAGCTCTCGTTCTGCGAACGCTGTTGCAACGTCGCCGAGACCGGCGGTCTCTGTGCGATCTGCGCCGATTCGCGGCGGGACCAGACGACGATCTGTGTGGTCGAGAGCCCACCCGACGTCGTCGCCGTCGAGCGTTCGGGTGCTTTTCACGGCACGTATCACGTGCTGCACGGCGTGCTCAATCCCTTAGAGGGCGTCACGCCCGATCGACTGAGGATCCAAGAGTTGATCCAACGCCTCCACGGCCCGGTGAAAGAAGTCATCCTCTGTTTCAACTCCAACGTCGAAGGCGACCACACCGCGATGTACCTGAGCCGATTGCTCCAAGTTCCGGGATTGGTCGTCTCCCAGCCCGCCAGCGGCCTACCCGTCGGGGGCGACCTCGAGTTCGCCGACGACCTCACGCTCGGTCGGGCGATTGACGGACGGCGCATCCTCAGCGACTAAGCGGGCTGAGAGACTGTCTCGATGCGCTACTTGACCATCGTTCGCCACGCCAAGGCCGAACGAGCCGCGTCCGAGCACAATGACTTCGACCGCAAGTTGAACGACCGTGGTCGACGTCAGTGCCAGCAACTACGCGTCTGGGCCAACGACCCCCATGAACTGGGTCTCTTCGGTCCGACGACGGCGCTGGTCAGCGCGGCCGCACGGACGCGCGAGACGTTTCGGCGCGCCTTTGACGCCACGCCCTTCGTACGCGAGTGCGTCTTTAGCGAACTGCTCTACAACGGGCTGCGCGACGTCTCGGCCGAGGACATGTTGATCGACGTCGCCGCCATCGACCCGGTCACCACGTCGTTGCTCGTGGTCGGGCACAACCCCACGGTGCTCGAGTTCCTCTGGACGCTCTGTGAAGACCTGCCCGACGCGCTGCGCGAGGGCTACCCCTTGGCGGGCGCCTTCGTGTTGGCGCTGCCCGAAGACGAGCAAATAGGACTCGGCCCGTACCCCTTGGTGGCGCGCTACGTGCCGACTTAGAGCGAACGCAAAATGGCGGCGTCGCCCTGCCCGCCCCCGCCACACAGCGCCACCGCCGCGACGCCACCGCCGCGCCGGCGCAGTTCGAGCAGTGCGCTGAGCGCGAGGCGCGTGCCGGACATTCCGACGGGGTGGCCCAGGGCGATCGCCCCGCCGTTGACGTTGATGCGGCCCTCGTCGACGCCGAGATCGTCCGCCGAGGCGAGTCCCACCGCGGCGAAGGCCTCGTTGATCTCGAAGAGGTCGACGTCGTGCAGTTCCAGGTCCGCCTTCTTCGCCGCCTGCAGGATCGCGCGCGAGGGTTGGGTGAGTAGTGACGTGTCGGGCCCGGCGACCTGACCGTAACTCACGAGTTCGCCCAAGGGGGTGAGACCGAGTTGGTGGGCGCGCTCTTCGGACATGACGATCACAGCGGCCGCGCCGTCGGAGATCTGGGAGGCGTTGCCGGCGGTGATGGTGCCGTCTTTTTCGAACGCGCCGCGCAGTGCGCCCAGCGATTCGGCGGTGGTCTCTGCGCGCACGCCCTCGTCCACGCTGACCAGGATCGGGTCGCCCTTGCGCTGCGGCACGGCGACCGCGACGATCTCCTCGGCAAACTTGCCCGAGGCGATGGCCGCGGCGGCGAGTTGGTGGCTCCGCGCGGAGAACTCGTCCTGTCGGGCGCGAGTGATCTGGCCGTGGTTGTGGCGTTCGGTCGCCAGTCCCATCGCGCAGTGGTCAAAGGAGCAGGTGAGCCCGTCGAACATCATTGAGTCGACCACGCTCTGGTCCCCGATGCGGTAACCCGCGCGCGCACCCGCCAGGAGGTAGGGCGCGCTGGTCATCGACTCCATCCCACCCGCCACGATGATGTCGGCCTCACCCGCGCGAATCATCAGGTCCGCCAGATAGATGGTCTGCAGGCCCGAGAGACAGACCTTATTAATGGTGGTCGCGTGGACGGTCATGGGGATGCCCGCCTTGACGGCCGCCTGTCGGGCGGTGATCTGGCCCTGGCCCGCCTGGAGGACCTGGCCCATCAAGACCGCATCCACGCTCGCGGGGTCGATCCCGGTCTGTTCGAGGGCGCCCTTGATGGCGGCACCACCGAGGTCCTGAGCGCTCAGGGTGGCGAAGGCGCCCGAGAGCTTGCCGATGGCGGTACGACTTCCGGCGACGATGACGCTGCGTGACATGGTGACTCCTTCAGATTCTCGGCGGGGAACCACTTGAAACGTTAGACGTTCCGTCGTAGACATCAACCAGCGTCGTCCCTCGGGGCCGGGGGCCTTTGTCCTGCCAAGTAACCTCGCGCAGATGAGTGAGATTCTCGACGCCGTGCTCGCGGGAGCGTCGCCCGAGACGTTGGCTGCGTTGGAGATGCCCGCGACCACGCGCGCGATTTTCGTGCGACGCGATGAGCAGACCATGTTCGACGGGCTCGCGAGTGCCGACAAGGACCCGCGGCGCAGCCTGCACCTCGACGAGGTGCCCGTGCCCGAACTCGCCCCCAACGAGGTCTACGTCGCGGTGATGGCGTCGTCCATCAATTTCAACACCGTCTGGACCAGCATCTTCGAGCCCCTGTCGACGTTTGGCTTCTTGGACCGGCTCGGCAAGGAGTCGGTATGGGGCGCGCGTCACGCCCTCGACTACCACGTCGTTGGTTCCGACGCCGCGGGCGTGGTGCTGCGCGCCGGTTCGATGGTGCGCAACTGGAAGCCCGGCGACGAAGTCACGGTGCACTGCAACTACGTCGACGACCAGGATCCCAGTAGCCACGACGACTCGATGCTCGCGAGCAATCAACGCATCTGGGGCTTCGAGACGAACTTTGGCGGGCTGGCCGATATCTGCGTCGTCAAGGCCAATCAACTGATGCCCAAGCCCACCCACCTCACCTGGGAAGAGGCGGCGGTCAACGCGCTATGCAACTCGACGGCCTATCGCATGCTGCTCTCGCGCAACGGCGCACTGGTGAGCGAGGGTGACAAGGTTCTGGTCTGGGGGGCGTCGGGGGGACTGGGATCCTTCGCTGTTCAGCACGTGCTCAACGCCGGGGCCGTGCCCGTGGCGGTGGTCTCGAACGACGTGAAGGCGAAGTTGATGCACGAGTTGGGCTGCGAGCACGTGATCAACCGCGAGGAGCAGGCCTATCAATTCTGGCGTGATGAACACACCCAGGACGAGAGCGAGTGGCGGCGCCTCGGTGCGGACATCCGAGCGCTGGTCGGGAGCGACCCCGACGTCGTCTTCGAGCACCCCGGTCGCTCCACCATGGGGGCGAGCGTCTTCGTCACTCGGCGCGGCGGGACCATCGTGACGTGCGCGGCGACGACTGGCTACATGATCGAGTACGACAACCGGCACCTGTGGATGAAGCTCAAGACGATCAAGGGTTCGCACTTTGCGAACTACCGCGAAGCCTGGTCCGCGAATCAGGCCATCGTCGACGGTCGCGTCGTGCCGCCGCTCTCGGCGGTCTTCCCCCTCGAGCGCACCGGGGACGCCGCCTACGAGGTGCACCACAACCGACACGAGGGCAAGATCGGCGTGCTCTGCCTCGCCCCGCGCGGCGGGCTCGGAGTGAGCGACCCCGAAAAGCGCGTCGCGGTGGGCGAGGACCGCCTGCTCATCTTCCGTCGAGGGCAGGCGTAGTGGACTCACTGCTCATCTAGATCGACCATGTCGCCATTGCGGTCTTCGACATAGAAGCAGCGATCGCCTGGTACGCCGAGGTCTTCGGCGCGACCGTCGAACACCGCGAAGTCGTCGCGAGTGACGGCGTCGAAGAGGCGTTGATTCGCGTGGCCGACTCCTACGTTCAACTCCTCACGCCCACGCGCGAGGACTCGCCGGTGGCGAAGTATCTCGCCGTCAAGGGCGAAGGGTTACACCACATCGCCTACCGTGTCGCCGACTGTGCGGCGGCGCTCGAAGCGGTGAGGGCCTCGGGCGCGCGGGTGATCGACGACGCGCCGCGACCGGGGTCGCGCAACACGACGGTCGCCTTCATTCACCCCAAGGCGTCCTTTAGCACGCTGATTGAACTGGTGCAAGAGAACTAGTTGTCGCACTCGTTGAGTTACTCACGAGTTAGAAATTCCTACTTCGCGGTAACGAAAAATTCCTACTTCGCGGTAACGCTGAAGAGGAAAGAACGTTGCCCGAGTGAGCGCTCGAGCACGCGTTCTCTCTAGGATTTTCTGAGTTCGCCTGGCTAGCCTGAAACGAATGGAACACTCAATGGCCGAACGTCTCAAGGAGCTCGAAGCTCTAAAGGCCGAAGCTCGCGTCGCGGGCGGCGAGACGGCGATCGAACGTCACAGGGCCAAGGGTCGCATGACCGCGCGGGAACGACTCGAGTACCTGCTCGACGAGGACTCCTTTTCCGAGCTCGACATGTTGAATCGTCACGTCGCTTCGGGCATGGGACTAGAGGACACTCGGCCCTACTCCGACGGCGTGATCACCGGCTTCGGCAAGATCGACGGTCGTAAGGTCTGCGTCTACTCCCAGGACTTCACGGTCTTCGGTGGCGCGCTGGGCGAGACCCACGGCGAGAAGATCCAAAAGATCATGGACTTAGCGATGACCATGGGTCTACCGATCATCGGGCTCAACGACGGGGCCGGCGCGCGCATCCAAGAAGGGGTTGCGGGGCTCAACGCCTACGGCGGGATCTTCAAGCGCAACGCGCGGGCCTCGGGCGTCGTGCCCCAGATCTCGGTGATCCTCGGACCCTGCGCCGGCGGCGCGGTTTACTCACCGGCCCTGACGGACTTCATCTTCATGGTGAAGGACTCGAGCCACATGTTCATCACCGGTCCCGACGTCGTGAAGTCGGTCACGGGCGAGGACGTCACCTTAGAAGAGCTCGGCGGCGCGCAGACCCACGCCACCAAGTCGGGCGTGGCCCACTTCGTGTTGCCCGATGAGAAGAGCGTGCTCGACGAGGTGCGCTACCTCTTGTCCTTCCTGCCCTCGAACAACATGGAAGAACCCCCGCGCATCATGACCGGTGACGACCCCAACCGACTCTGCGAGGACCTGCGCGAACTGCTGCCCGACTCGCCCAACCAGCCCTACGACATGAAGAAGGTCATCACCGCGGTGGTTGATGGTGGCGACTACATGGAGGTGCACGCCAGCTACGCCCAACAGGTGACCTGCGGGTTCGCGCGCTTAGACGGCCACACCATCGGACTGATCTCCAACCAGCCTCAGATTCTGGCCGGTGTGTTGGACATCGCCTCGAGCGAAAAGGCGGCGCGTTTCGTGCGGACCTGTGACGCTTTTAACGTGCCGATCGTCACGTTCGTCGACGTGCCGGGCTTCATGCCCGGCGTCGACCAGGAGTACGGCGGGATCATCCGTCACGGGGCCAAGTTGCTCTACGCGTTCTGTGAGGCCACGGTGCCCAGGCTCTCGGTCATCACCCGCAAGGCCTACGGCGGCGCGTACGTGGTCATGAACTCGAAGTCCATCGGCGCCGACCTCGCCTACGCCTGGCCCACCGCGGAGTTGGCGGTCATGGGCGCGTCGGGGGCGGTGGGTATCGTGCACCGTCGCGACCTCGCCGAGTCCGATAACCCTGAGGCCCTGCGCGCGCAGTTGATCGACGAGTACGAGGAGCGCTACGCGACGCCCTACATCGCGGCCGAGCGCGGGTTCATCGATGACGTCATCGACCCCGCCGAAACGCGCCAGATCCTCGCGAAG
>Ga0302325_10030900_pt1 | contig 11036 bp, 11 predicted proteins | sample Palsa_T0_2_FD_201948 | JGI IMG/M metagenome (GOLD analysis project Ga0302325, IMG submission 201948) | Peat permafrost microbial communities from Stordalen Mire near Abisko, Sweden - Palsa_T0_2 | ecosystem: Environmental > Terrestrial > Soil > Palsa > Peat permafrost | place: Sweden: Abisko... | reverse complement strand
GGCAGCTGGCTGGCTTCGGTGGTGTTGGCCAGCTGGCAGTACTGGGAGCTGTAGGCCACGGCGGCCGGAACCGTGGTCGTCGTGGTCTTGGGAACAGTGGTGGTCGTAGCGGTCGCCGTGGCAGCAGCAGGCAGAGCCGCCACCGGGAGAGCCGCCACCGGGAGGCCGGAGGCCGGGATGCGCCCGCCGGCCGCACCCAGCGCTGCCGCCTTGGTGGTGGGTGTGGCCGCCGGCGTTGTGGTCGTGGCGCCCGCCACCGTCGTGGTCGTGGTGCCGGGGGTGGTCGTGGTCGTCGTGGCTGAGGCGGCGGCGTAGGGCGGGAACGGCGTGATGGTCGACGAGGACCCTGAGCCGCTGGTGCACAGCACGGGCCGGAACAACAGCTGCGCCGTCTCCCCGATGACCTCCAACGCCCGCTGGGGATCCTTGATACCAGGCAACTCGATGTCGACGGTGTCGCCCTGGCGGCTGATGTTGGGCTGGGCCACACCCAAGGAGTCGATGCGCTTGTCGATGATGGCGATGGCCTGGTTGAGCACGCTGGTCGAGACCTTGGTCTGGGGCTGCAACACGACCGAGACGCCGCCCTCGAGGTCCAGGCCCAGCAGTGGATGGTTACCCGAGGTCAGGGTGAAGCCCATCGCTAGCACCGCGATCGCGACGATGCCAAGGAGTGAGTACCACAAAGATTTCTTCATCGGTCAGTGAGGATCCTGCTCCGCCGTCGGCGTCTGGGCCGCATCGGTCACGGTTGCCTCCTCGGACTCTTCGCCCGCCTCGTCCGCCGAGGCAGTCTCGTCATCCGTCGGAGCCTCCTCACCTTCGGCTGGCTCGGTGCCTTCGGGCTCCTCTTCTTCCAGTACTTCCTCGCCGTCTTCCGGCTCTTCGGCTTCCTCGTCGTCGTCGAAGTCCTCATCCACCGCGCTGAGGGTTGACAACGACGCCTCTGACGGATCGAGCCGGCGGCTGATGGCCTGGCGCAGGAACTCGACCACGATGCCATCCGCGATCTCCAACTGCATCCGGTCCTTGCTGGCGACCACGACCCGACCGACGATCCCCCCCGCCGTCACCACATAGTCCCCTTCACCGATCGAGGTGACCAGGGTCTGCTGGCGGCGCGCTCGCTGCTGCTGCGGTCGCAGCAACAAGAAGTAGGCGACCAGAAGGAACAGGGGTATGAGGAGGAGTGACATGTGTGCGTACGACGGCCAAGCGGCGGACAGCCACCAGACAGTCCGGGAGACCTTAGCGCGGGACTCTCGCTCAGAGCGCTGGCGGACGCGACCGCCCGACGATCGAGGCTCAGTGCCAGGTATCCGCGATCCGTGCCCGCAACTGGGTCAGCGTCCCCGCCGCCACGGCCGCCCGGATCTCGGCCATGAGGGCGAGCTGCCACGCCAGGTTGTGCCAGGTCAGCAGCCGGGGGCCGGCCGGCTCGCCCACCATGAACAGGTGGCGCAGATACGACCGGCTGTGCCGGGAGCACGTTCGACACGAGCAGGACTCATCGATCGGACCCAGGTCTCGAGCCAGGGCCGCCCCCCGGACCTGGACCTTGCCCCTCGAGGTGAGGGCTGTGCCATGACGCCCGAGTCGGGTGGGCAACACGCAGTCGAACATGTCGACGCCCAGCGCCACCGCTTCCACTATCGACACCGGGTCGCCCACCCCCATGAGGTATCGGGGCTGGTCGGCGGGCAGTTGGCCGACCGCGGCAGCCAGGGCGGGAAGCATCTCCGCTCGCGCCTCACCCACCGACAGCCCGCCGATCCCGTAGCCGTCGAACCCCAGCTCCACCGTGCGCGCCGCGCTCTCCGCTCGCAGCGCCTCGTCGGTCCCGCCCTGGACGATCCCGAAAATGGCCTGTCCCTCGCGCCGCTGCGCCCGCCGGGCCCGCGCCGCCCACGCCGCCGTGCGGTCCACCGCCGAGCGCACGACCTCGGGGGTGGCGGGCAGCGCCGGGCAGATGTCGAGCGCCATCTGGATGTCGGCCCCCAGCGCCTCCTGCACCGCCACCGCCCCCTCGGGCGTCAACCGGTGACTCGACCCGTCGTAGGTGGAACGGAACGTGACCCCGTCGTCGTCCACATCCGGCCGCAGCGAGAAGACCTGGAACCCGCCCGAGTCGGTGAGGACATGCCCGTCCCACCCGCTGAACCCATGCAACCCCCCCGCCCTCGCCACCACGTCGGCCCCAGGCCGCAGCATCAGGTGGTACGTGTTGGCCAGCACCACCGGCACCCCCAGCTCAGCCAGATCGCCCGCGTCCAGGGTGCGCACGGCGCCGCGCGTCCCTACCGGCATGAAACAGGGGATGGGAAAGGCGCCGCGCGCGGTTTGAATGGTCCCCGTCCGAGCGCAGCCATCGGTGGCGCTGACCATGAGACGCAACGCGGCCGTCACGCCGACAATCCAGTCACGTCGCCCGCCCTACCAACATGGCGTCACCAAACGACAGGAACCGGTACCCCTCGGCCAGTGCGGTGTCGTACAACTCCCGCCACCGCGGCCCGCAGAACGCCTCCAGCAACACCAGCAACGACGATCGGGGTTGGTGGAAGTTGGTCAGCAGGACGTCCACGACCTGGAAACGGTAGGCCCCGTGGATATAGAGCCTCGTATCGCCCGCCAGGTTGCCGGTGGCGGCGGCCGATTCCAGGGCCCGTACCGTGGTCGTGCCCACCGCCACCACTCGGCGGGCCGCTCGACACGCCGCCATGGTGGTGACCGGCACCTGGTAGCGCTCCCGGTGCATCACGTGCTCCTCCACCTGGGTCGCGCTTAGCGGTCGGAACGTGCCCAGGCCCACCGCCAGGTCCACCTGGGCGATCACCACGCCCCGGGCGGTGCACGCGGCCAGGACCTCGTGCGACAGGTGCAGCCCGGCGGTGGGAGCCGCCACCGACCCCAGGCGATCGGCGTACACCGTTTGGTAGCGGCCGGGTTCGGCCAGGGACTGGTGGATGTAGGGAGGAAGGGGCACGGTACCGGCCGACTCAAGCAGCTGGCTGACCGGCACATCGGGAAGGAACCGAACCCGCCGCGTACCCTCGCCCACCTCCTCCCCCACCTCCACCAACTCCTGGCCGTCGGCCAGCAGCACCGTGCCCGGGGGGAGGCGCCGGCCGGGGCGCACCAATGCGGTCCAACAGGGCGAGTCGACGCCGCCCGCCCCCTCCGGTTCGAGCAGCATGACCTCGGCCGCCCCGCCGCTGCGCTTATGCAGCCGGAGGCGGGCGGGCAGCACCTTGGTGGTATTGATCACCAACACGTCGCCTTCCCCCAGCAGGCCGGGCAGGTCGAAGACGTGGCGATGCTCGACCGGGTCCGTAGGATCGAGCGAGACCAGGAGCCGGGCCGCGTGGCGCGGCTCGACGGGTCGCTGGGCGATCGATTCGCCCGGTAGGTCGTATTCCGGCACATCCACCGGTGACGTTCTACCTTCTGTGGCCGGTTCGCAACGGCAAGGACAGCGCTAACCTCCCTGCTGGTGGCGCTGCGAGCGGACGACGTTGACCTAGAACGCGATCGGACACTCGTCCGACGCTTCCAGGCGGGCGACGGCGAGGCGTTCGACGAGTTGTACCGCCGGTACCACGATCGGTTGGAGCGTTTTTGCCGCAAGCGCGTGGGCGACTCCCACACGGCGGAGGAACTGGCCCAGGAGGCATTTACCAGGGCCCTGACGGCGTTGCCCGATCTGGGGGGCGACCTCCGGTTCTACCCGTGGGTCTCGGTCATCGCGGCCCGCCTGTGCATCGACTCGCACCGCCGCCAGTCGCGCTCCGAGCCGGCCTCGGATCTTGACCTCGGCCCGGTCACGGGAGGGCAGGAAGACATCATCGACGCCGTGGACGCGTCGCTCGTGATAGCCGCCCTGGCCCGACTCCATCCCCGACACCAGGACGTGCTCCACTTACGCGAGGTCGAAGGCTGGTCCTACCAGCACATCGCCGACCACTACGGTGTGGCGTTGGGGACGGTGGAAACGCTGTTGTTCCGGGCTCGTCGCGCCCTGCGTCGCGAGTTCCGCATAGTCGACGGCGCCGGTTTGGCCGCCATTCCGTTCCTGGGCCGGATGATGCAACTGGCGGGCCGGGTCCGCAGCCGGGTGCCCTCATGGGTCCCGACCACCCCCTCGCCCGCCACCGTGGCCGCCGCGGCCACCGCCACGGCGGCCGCCGTGGTCCTAGCCGTGGTGCCGGCCAAGGCACCGCCCGTGCCTCGGGTCCCCGTGCCGACCGCCTCGGCACCCGCCCCCCGTGCCGCGTCCGCCCTACCCGTGTTGGCCGCCAGCGCAACGACCGTGGTCATCGCGACCACGCTCCCGACCACGTCCACGACAATTGATCCGACTGCGTCAAGGGCGGTGGTGGCCGACGTGAGCGTCGACACCACGACCACGACCACCACCCCGACCACGGTGCCACCATCGACCGACGCGAGCGGCACGACAGACACGACCGTCGGCTCGGGGCTGGCACCCGCGACGGCGGACACGACGACCTCGACCACGGTGGCGCCGCTGGTGGGCCTTCCCGCCCTCATCCCGGCCGCGCCCCCGTTATCGATCCCGCCCCTCAACCTAGGCGGTGTCGTCGCACCCGTCGTGGGTACGGTCACCAGCACCGTGACCAGCGTGCTAGGCCAGATCCTGCCGGGAGGCCACTAGGGATCTCAGCGGGCGCTGGTCACTCGAAGGGGAGGGACGGGGTACCGGTGCCAACGACGGGTGGCTCCAGGCCCAGGTGGCGCCAGGCGGCGGGCATGGCCACCCGGCCGCGCGGGGTGCGCATCAGTAGGCCCAGCTGCATCAGGAACGGCTCGTACACGTCCTCCACCGTGTCCGGCTCCTCGCCGACGCTGACGGCCAGGGTGGACAAGCCCACCGGACCGCCGCCAAAGCGGGAGCACAAGGCGTCGAGTACCGCCCGGTCAACCTTGTCCAAACCCAGTGTGTCGACGCCGAACACTGCCAGGCCCTCGCTCGCCAACTTCCTGGTCACACGCCCATCGGCCCGCACCTCGGCGTAGTCCCGGACCCGGCGAAGTAGCCGGTTGGCGATACGCGGGGTGCCCCGGGAGCGACCGGCGATCTCGGCCGCCCCATCCTGGTCCAGGTCGACGCCCAGGATGTGGGCCGAACGGCGGATGATCGCCTCCAGCTCGTCCGCCTCGTAGTAGTCGAGGCGGGCCACGAAACCGAAGCGATCGCGCAACGGCCCGGTGATCAAGCCCGTCCGGGTGGTGGCGCCGACCAAGGTGAAGCGTGGCAGGTCGAGGCGGATGGAGCGCGCCGCCGGCCCCTTGCCCAGCACGATGTCCAGCGCGAAGTCCTCCATCGCCGGGTACATGATCTCCTCCACCGCCCGCCCCAGCCGGTGGATCTCGTCGATGAACAGCACGTCACCCTCGGCCAGATCGGTGAGGATGGCCGCCAGGTCACCCGCCCGCACCAGGGCCGGACCGGAGGTGATGCGCAGGCCGGCCCCCATCTCGGCGGCCACGATTCCCGCCATGGTGGTCTTGCCCAGCCCGGGCGGACCGGCGAACAGCAGGTGGTCGACCGCCTGGCCGCGACGCCGTGCCGCCTCCAGCACGATCGAGAGGTGTTCTTTCAACTGGGCCTGGCCCACGAATTCGGCCAGCCGGCGCGGCCGGAGGTTGCTCTCCTCGGCTGCCTCCACCGGGTCGGCCACGGCTCCTACGACGGGACGGCCGCCACCGTTGCCGATGATCTCTTCCCTCATCGGGCGCCCGCCAGGTGACGCAGGGCCAGGCGCAGGAGGTCCTCCAACGAGCCATCGTCGGGCAGGCCGCCGATGGCGTCGCGCACCTCCTCGGCCCCGTAGCCGAGCCCGGCCAAGGCCACCCGGACCTCGGACTTGGCGCTGACCGCCACGCCCGACCCCCGGCTGCCTACGCTGACCAGTTCGGGCAGGTCGAGGTCGAAGTCGAGGCGGGTCTTGAGCTCGATCAGCAGGCGACTCGCCGTCTTGGCCCCCACGCCCGGTACCAGGGTCAGGGCGGCGGCATCGTCGGCTGCCACCGCCCGGCGCAGCGCCAGCGGCGAATGGATCGACAACAGGGCCAGCGCCACCGCCGGGCCCACGCCATGGGCCGCGATCAGGCTCTCGAAGCACCGCCGCTCATCCCGAGTAGGGAACCCATACAGAATGATGGCGTCTTCTCGGACATGGGTGTGGACGTGCACGAACACGGGCGCGCCCAAGTCGCCCAGTCGGGCCAGCGCCGAGGCCGGGAGATGGACGCGGTAGCCCACGCCCCCCACCTCGATCAGGGCCTCACCACTGGGGTGGTCGCTGCGCAGCACCCGATCGAGCAGGACGCCGCGCAATGACCCGATCATGGTGTCCCTCCCGCCGCCGCCACGGCAGCCCGTAGTCCCGTCCCCGTCAGGTGGCAGATGGCCAGCGCCAATGCGTCGGCCACGTCGGGCGGCCGAGGCCGCTCGGGCAGGTGGAGCAGCGACTGCACCATGCGCTGCACCTGCTCCTTGCTCGCCGACCCGTAGCCGGTAACCGCTTGCTTGACCTCGTTCGGGCTGTACTGAATGACCGGGCAGCCCACTTCGGCCGCCGCTACCAAGGCCACCCCGCTGGCCTGGCCGACCGCCATGGCAGTGCGGGCGTTGGTCTGGAAAAGAACGCGCTCGACCACCACGACATCGGGTTGAGTCTCGGCCATGAGCCGGCGCAGCTCGGAGAACAACGACCACAACCGGTCGGCCAACGGATCCGACGGGGGTGTCCGGATCACGCCGGCGGACGATACCTGGAGGCCACTGCGGACGCGACCGACCACGCCATAGCCACAGCGGGACAACCCGGGATCCACACCGAGTGCGAACACTCGTTCGAGGCTAGCAGCGGGGCGCCGGCCGGCGGTGGATATGGAAGCCGGCTATGCCTCGACCAACTCGAGGATGCTGTCGGGAATGTCGAAGTTGGCGTACACGTTCTGCACGTCGTCCAGGTCTTCCAGCAGGTCCACCAGGCGCAGCACCTTCTTGGCGTCGGACTCGTTGTCCAACGGCACGGTGTTGCTGGCCACCAGCATGACGTCGGACGAGTCGATACCGAGCCCGGCTGCTTCCAGTGCGTCGCGCACCGCCGACATCTCGCTCGGCGCGGTGGTGACCTCCCAACTGTCGCCCCCGTCGGACACGTCCTCGGCCCCCGCCTCCAGCGCCGCCATCATGGCGTCGTCCTCGCTCAACGCCCCGCCCGCGGCTAGGCCCTTCTTGACCTCGATGATCCCCTTGCGCTCGAACTGCCAGGCTACGGCGCCCGGCTCGGCCATCGACCCCCCGTTCTTGGAGAAGACGGCGCGGATGTCCGATCCGGTTCGATTGCGATTGTCGGTCAGGCACTCGATGATGACCGCCACCCCCGAGGGGGCGTAGCCCTCGTACGAGACCGCCTCGTAGCGAACCCCTTCCAGGTCGCCCGTGGCCCGCTTGATCGCCTTTTCGATGGTCTCCATAGGCACCGACGAATCACGCGCCTTTTGAAACATGGTCCTGAGCGTCGGGTTCATGGCGGGATCTCCCCCACCCTCCCGGGCGGCCACCTCGACCTGGCGGATGAGCTTGGCGAACAGCTTGCCTCGCGCCTTGTCCTGGGCTCCCTTTTTGTGCTTGATCGTGGCCCACTTGGAATGACCGGACATCAGCCCACACCTTTCAGGAACAGAGCATGAAGGCGAAGATCGCCTGACAACTCGGGATGGAACGACGTGACCAGCACCGAGCCCTGGCGACACGCCACCGGCAGGTCGTCGACGCGGCTCAGAACCTCGACTCCGTCGCCCGTGCGCTCCACCCGGGGAGCCCGGATGAACACGCCGGCGACCGGCTCGGGACCGACCTCGGGGATGGCAAGGCCCAACTCGAAGGAATCGACCTGACGCCCGAATCCGTTGCGGCGCACCGAGATGTCGATCATGCCGAAGGTCTCCTGGTCGGGGCGGCCGTCCAGCACCTCGGTGGCCAGCAGGATCATGCCGGCGCAGGTCCCGAAGGCGGGCATGCCGGCGTGAAGACGTTCCGCCAGCGGCAGGCGCAACTCGGCGCTGTCCAGCAACAGGCCCATGGTGGTTGACTCGCCCCCCGGCAGCACAATGCCATCGATCCCCGCCAGATCTTCGGGCCGGCGCACGGCGACGCTATGCGCACCTAGCTCAACGAGCAGGCCGACGTGCTCCCGTACGTCGCCCTGCAGCGCCAGGACCCCAATCTTGCCGCCCACCTGGCGGCCTCCTTGCCACTACCAGCCCCGGTCCGCCAACCGGGTCTCCACCTTGGACGATTCCTCCCCGCGCATGGCTTGGCCCAGCCCTCGGCTGACCTTGGCCACGATCGATGGGTCCCGGAAATGGGTGGTCGCTTCGACGATGGCGCGGGCCACGCGGGGCGGGTTCTCACTCTTGAAGATGCCCGAGCCGACGAACACCGCTTCCGCCCCCAACTGCATGACCAGGGCGGCGTCGGCCGGGGTGGCGATACCGCCGGCACAGAACAGAGGAACCGGCAGGGCGCCGGTCACGGCCAACTCCTGCACCAGGCTGATCGGCGCCTGAAGCGACTTGGCCCACCCGTACAGTTCGGCCGAGTCAGCCTGGGTGATCCGGCGAATGTCGCCCACGATCGACCGAAGGTGGCGCACCGCCTCCTTCACGTCGCCCGTCCCTGCCTCACCCTTGGAGCGGATCATGGCCGCCCCTTCCGAGATGCGCCGCAGGGCCTCGCCCAAGTTGGTGGCACCGCAGACGAAGGGGATGGTAAAGCGCCACTTGTCGATGTGGAACGCTTCGTCGGCCGGTGTCAGCACTTCGCTCTCGTCGATGTAGTCGACACCCAATGCCTCCAGCACCTGAGCCTCGGCGAAGTGGCCGATCCGCGCCTTGGCCATCACCGGAACGGTGACCGCCGCCTTGATGCCCTCGATCAGTGCCGGGTCACTCATGCGGGCCACGCCACCGTCGCGGCGGATGTCGGCCGGCACTCGCTCCAACGCCATGACAGCCACCGCACCGGCGTCCTCGGCCACCTTGGCCTGCTCGGCCGTGACCACGTCCATGATCACGCCACCGCGGAGCATCTCGGCCAAGCCCCGCTTGACCAGTTCCGTCCCGGTGCGTCGATCGCTGCCAGCCACGACGGTCAGTCTACGGGGAGACGCTGGTCTGGCGCGACGCCATTCTTTTCCCCACCTGTTGTTAGTGAACGTTGACCGGCGCGCCGACCGGTGCCAGCTCGACCCAGGTTTGGCCCGGTGTCAGGGCAACGGGCCTGCCGCTGGCGTCGGTGTACTGGGTCACGGCGGTGGGCGAGGCCTTGGTCCAGTGGGCCTGGATGACCATGCCGTCGGTCAGGATCAGTGCGGTGCCGGTGCCGACCGTCTGGCCCTTGGGGATGGGCGGCGGAGGGCTCACCCCCTCACCCGTGGCGTAGCCATCGGGGGCGTAGGCGATGGTTTGTACGATCACATTGGCGGCCGAGATCTGGGTTCCGTCCTGCAGCACATCAGCCGTCCCGTTCTGGCTGCGCTTCCACGTCATGGACGCGACATCCCAGTCCCAGGCGGCGGTGGCCATGCCGAAGTTGACGTCGACGTGGGTGGCGGGGGCGGCGCCGGCCGCCGTGACGGCCTTACCGGCGGCCCGGTACACGAAGAAGGGCGGAGGAGGCGACGATCCCGCCGGGGCCAGGCCGTACAGCGCAGCCGTGCTGGCGTACAGGTCGTGGGGCGCAACGTGGGGACCGCTGTACACGTAGTACGGAGCGGCGTACTTGGCTGCCCCGACGTCGATGACCGGCGATGCATCCAGTTGGGCCACGTAGCTCTTGTTGCCACCCGAGTAGGCGTACAACGGATCGTTGAGGGCGGACACGATGTCGATGTCGGTGGTCCGGGTAGAGCGGACGGGACCCACCCGGCCCGTCGTGGTGGATTGGAAAATGGCAATGAGCCTCGTGAGCTGGCCCTCCACCTGTTCCTCGAACACGATGTCGGCCGAGTCGAGGCCCGATTGCGGGCGCGCCTCGTCGACGTTGTCGATCTTCACCACAATCGCTCGCCGGACAAGGGCCGCGGCGTTGGGTTGGGGCAGCCCGGTGAGCGGCGCCACGGGCGGGGGCGCCATGGTAGTGGAGGTCGACGCCGTGGTCGAGGTGGCAGACGACGGCAGGCCCGACTTCTTGGCGCCGCAGGCGGCGGCCAGGACGAGCAACGCCAGCAGAACCGGGGCGCGGCGACTACGAGGGGTGACGGGCATGGGGCTACAGCTCCCTCAGGGCTTCGATGCGCTCGCCCAGCGGCGGGTGCGTTTCAAACAGGCGGGTCAGCCAGGCCAGTCGATCGGTGGCCGGGGGCGGCTGGGACGAACCCAGCCACAGGTGGGCAATGGCGGGCGAGCCGGGACCGGCGGGCACGAAGGTCCCGGTCAGCTCCATCTTTTCCAGGGCGGAGACCAGGGCGGGCGGATAGCGGGTCAGGTGCACGCCCGAGCTGTCGGCCACCTCCTCGCGGTGGGGGTCGAGCGACAGTTGCAGGCCGAGGCCCGCCAGGGCCGATACCGGCACCAGCAGCGACGCCAGCACGGCGCCCGCCCCCGACCCGGTGGCGGCACGGGCGGGGCGGCCGAGAATCCCGAAAAGGCCCACCGCCACCGTGGCGGTGAGGATGTCGTCGCTGCGAATGTGGCTCAGCTCATGGGCCAACACCGCCTCCAGCTCGATCCGGCTGAGTCGATCGAGCAGGCCGGTCGTCACCACCAAGGTGGCGTGGCGGGCCGAGTGCCCCATGGTCAGGGCGTTGAGCCCAGGGGCTTGGACCACATACAGGGTGGGTTGGGGCACGCCGGCGTTGGCCCCCAGGCCCTCCACCAGGTTGAACAGCCGGGCATGGGAGACCGGGTCGGCGGGCTCGGCCCCGAGCAGCCGCAGGGCCAGCGGGCCACTGCCCCACCACGCCAGGGCCGCCACCGCCGCTGCTACCACCACACCGAGC
>Ga0302325_10030899_pt1 | contig 11036 bp, 12 predicted proteins | sample Palsa_T0_2_FD_201948 | JGI IMG/M metagenome (GOLD analysis project Ga0302325, IMG submission 201948) | Peat permafrost microbial communities from Stordalen Mire near Abisko, Sweden - Palsa_T0_2 | ecosystem: Environmental > Terrestrial > Soil > Palsa > Peat permafrost | place: Sweden: Abisko... | reverse complement strand
GGGCGAAGAACTCGGCCGCGCTGGCGGAGGCCGCCGCCGCGGTGGTCACGGCGCGGCGCAAGGTGATCCGGGGTGCCTCGTCCAGGCCCCGCCGGGCGGTCTTCTCCCGTTCGGCGCGGGTGGGGTGGCGGGGCGCGGTCCGGTCCGCCGGGGCGGTGGACCGCAATCCGTAGCGGCGTTCTGCGGCGCGGCAGGCGTCGCGGACCCGGTACCTGTCGTTGCGGGCCGACGGGCGGCGACCGTCCTGGCGGGCCAGCATGACCACCAGGTGGATGTGATCGCCGGCGTGCCGTTCCCTGTCAAGTCGACGTGTTGAAGTTCTAGGCGTTGTTTTTGTGAGAGTTGACCTTGCCCTTGGGGTGAGCCTCATAGTGAAGACATGAACACCGGATCAGTTCAGGACCAGCTTCTGGCCGAGCAGCGTGCTTACTACAGTTCCCTCGCCCCGGACTACCTTGACCAGGGCCTCGATCTTCCCGGCGGCGAGGAGCTGGCTGCCGCGCTCGACGCGTTCCGGCCGGAGGGCAGCGTCCTGGAGCTGGCCTGCGGTCCCGGCACCTGGACGCCTCAGTTGCTCCGCCACGCCGCCGACGTCACCGCCGTCGATGCGTCCCCGGAGATGCTCGCGATCGCGGCGGGCCGCGTCCCTGGCGGTGCGCCGGTGAGGTTCGTCGAGGCCGACCTGTTCGCCTGGGAGCCTGACCGCCGCTATGACGTCGTTTTCATGGGGTTCTGGCTGTCGCACGTGCCGGCCGGGCGGTTCGGTTCCTTCTGGGAGCTCGTGGCCGCGGCGCTCGCGCCGCGGGGACGGGTGTTCTTCGCCGATGACGGTTACCGGACGCCGGAGGAGCTCATCGAGGGCCCGGCATCTACTACCGTCCAGCGGCGCACCCCTGACGGGACGGCCTATCGGATCGTGAAGGTCCCGCATGAGCCGGCGGGCCTGGAAAGGCAGCTCCGCGAGCTCGGCTGGGACATCACGGTCACGCCGACGGCCGGCCCGTTCTTCTGGGGCGCCGGAAGCCGGGCTGGGGTGCCTCGCTAGGCTGACCGCCGGCTTGCGGGGAGCCTTGCATGAGGGGGCTCCGGGTGACGGGCTCCGGCTGCCGGCTCATGGCTCATCTGGGGTGAAGACTCCTTCGCCGTCGGTGGCGCCCAATAGGAACCGGAACCGGTTGAAGTCAGCGGCCAGCGACTCGGGTCCCATGACGTCGACGTCGACGCCGAGGTAGCGGGCCAGGGACGGGGCGAGGCAGCCGCGGTCGGCTTTCATCCAGCCGGCGAGGAGCCCCAGCAGCTGCTCGAGTTCCATGGCGTCGGTCATGTCCAAGGTCACCTGCATTACGCGGCCTCCTGGCTAGTCGCGGGGGCGGGCTGGCACCCGGCCGGGGAACGGGACGACGCCGCCGCTGGCGCGGGCGTCGCGGAGCTGCTGGTTTTCCAGGGTGAGCTGGCTGACGGCGCGGACGAGGGCGGGGACATCGGCGCGGAGCTGTGCGAGTTCCCTGTTCTTGCCGTCGATCGTCTTCCTGAGCCTGGCGATGGTGGCGCGGAGCCGGGCCTCGTCCTCGTTGTCCGCGCCGTGTTCCTTGACGCGCTGGTAGAACTCGTTCTTCAGGTCGGTGTGCCGCTGGGTGAGCGCGTTGCGGGGGACATCGGCCTCGATGGCGAGCGCGACGACGGTGAGTGCGCCGTTGGACCGTTCGGGGGCTCCGGCCAGGATGCGGTCCATCGCGGCGCTGATCCGCTCGCGCTCGCCGGGTGCGGGGGTCGTCATCCGGCGTCCTTCGCGGTGATGGTGATGCGGGTGCGGTGGTGCTTGCCGGCCTGGTCGCGGAGCCACGCGGCTTTGGTCCTTAGCCGGTCGCCGACAGGCTGGGGGACGTGTCCTGCCTGGGCTTCCAGCGCAGTCGCGCGGTCGCGGAGCTGGGCGGCCTGGGCGTCGGTGCGGGTTGTCTCGGCAGCACCCGTGTTCACCTTGTCCGTGTCGCAGATCAGCGGCCGGGAGGCGCCGGGGCCGACCGCGACTTGAGATAGCCCGGCGTGTCTCCTATTCAGCGGCAGGAGTGTGAGCAGCATCACTGTCGGTCGGCCGGAGATTTCACGCCCGGGAGGGTCCGGACGTCGGCTTGGCTGGACAGCGCGGCGCGAAGCGCCGTGATCTCCTGGTGCTGGGCCGCAAGGCGAGACAGTGCCGTCTCGATCGGCGCCGCCGTCATCGGCATCGATGACTGCAACGTCGACGCCTCCTCCTGGTCAAGGTCCTCCACGCATCCGGACAACGCCAGTTCCTCGACTTGGGTGTCATGCGACCAGGTCACCTTTCCTGAACTGGGTTAGATCAGGGTCAGGGGGTGGCGCTCTCGGGTGTTTCCCAGGCGTACCTGGTAAACGCCTGGTCGGATCTCATCGGAGTGCGTCTCGACTTGGGCGGCGATGCCTGGGGGCCAGGTGGTCTCGCGTGTCCAGATGGTGCCGTCGAGCGGTTCCAGAGAGCTGATCTTCAGATCTGACAGGTCTGCGCCCGATGCATCGACCTTCAGCGCAGCGGCGAGAAGCCTGAGTGACACAGCGCCGCCGGCGACGGCCACGCTGAGTTCGGCCTTAGCAGCGCTGTTCTTGGCCCCAGCGATGGCGTGGGTGAGCGCGTTGGCGGCTTGCAGCACGCCGCTGTTGACGATTCCGCGGTCGAGGGCGCTGGCGATATCGCGGGTGAGGGCGCGGGACAGTCCGATGGAGACTTCAAGCATTGCATCGCGGAGGACGGGAGTGGTGGTGGCGAGTTCGGCGTTCAGGAGGTCGGCGAGGTCCCCGGTGAGGATGCGGAGGTTGATTATTACGGCTGCGGGAGAACTGGCGATTACCCGCCGAACGTGGCTATCGGCCCGGGGAATGGCCTGGTACCTTTCGCTTCGGGTGAGGAGTTCGCTGAGGCCGCGGCCGGGGTCGGTGGTCGCTTCGATGTGCTCGAGCAGTTCGCTGTTCGCGGCTTTCAGGAGCTGGTCGAGCTGCGTGTCGGTCATCTTGCCGCGGTGCCAGGCCCTCATGGCTGCGTCCTTCCGGGTGTGGCGTTTTCCGCGAGTTTCTTCTTGAGCGCAGTGCGGGCTTTCTTCCTGATGTCCCGAACTCGCTGCTGTTCGATGCCCAGTGCGGCGGCGGTGTCTGCTGCGGGGATGTCGTCGAGGTCGAAGGCGATCACGGTCCGCTCTTCGTGGTTCAGGGTCTGCAGTGCCCGGAGCACCAGCTGAGCCTGGGCTGTCAGCTCGTCATGCCCCGGGCCGGGAACGGGGTAGTCGGGTATCTCGGTCCCGGTAATGGGCGGGATCTTGCGCGGTCCTGGCGGGCGCTGATACCGGCGGAGCGCCACCGTGCGGATCCATGCTGCCTTGCCCGTGACGGCCTGCCAGCGGTCCGGGCGGAGGCACATCAGGTCGAAGGATTCAGTGAAGGCATCCTGGGCGGCGTCCTGTGCGTCGGTGAGGGAGGCTCCGTTGTGCATGAGGAACCGCACTACCCTGGGGTAGTGGGCGTCGTAGAAGTCGGTCCATTCGGCGCGCACCTGCATCATGCTGACAGGGGCGGGGCGCGGCAGTTCAGCGGATGAGATGACCGGGCGTGCCGGCTCGGGCCTGAGGTCGCCGGCGGTCATCGCTGCGAGGTTTCTGGCCGTGCACTGCTGCGTTCATGCTCCCGGTGACCCGCACGGCGCGGTCGTGAACGTCGTCTCCCGGATCGGCGCTGTGCCTTGGCCTGGATCAGTGCCGCCAGCACAGTGCCGGCCGCGCCGATGACCGCGGTTACCACGGCCATTGTCATAGCTGGCTCCACTTGCCTGCTCCCTTCCGCCGTTCCGCTGCCCTACGTCTGTTAGTGGCCGGGGGACGGGATGATCGGGAGGCGTCTGGCCGGATTTGTTTGTGGAATGCTCGCAGGGGTTCCCGGAACCGGGGACTCGATCGTTGCCGCCAGGGTCCGGACGTTTGCCCGGTTGGTCAGCGCGGCGCGAAGCGCGGTGATCTCCTGGTGCTGGGCCGCAAGGCGGGACAGCGCTGTGGTCTTGAAGGAGGAAAGGTCAGCGATTTCCTGTTCGCGGTCGGTCACCCGCTGCCTGAGTTTGGCGTTGTCGTCCTTGAGCCGGATGATCTGGGCTGCGCGCGGGTCGGGCAGTTGTCCCTCGGCCTGCAAGCGCTCCAGTCGCTGCTCGAATTCGTTCTTCAGGTGCAGGTAGGTGCGGTAGAGAGATGCGCGTGACACCCCGGCTTCGATCGCCAGGGTCTGGATGTCGCAGCCGCCGCCGGACGGGATCTGCCCGCGCAGCAGCCGGTCGGCTGCGGCGCGGATCCGTTCTTCGGTCTGGCGTCGCTGTGCTTCGCTGATCGTCAAGACTGCCGGGGCCTTTCTCCGGTAGCGGTGTCGATGGCCTGGATGATCTGCTGGGCGCGGTGGTGCTCGGCGGTCAGGCGGGTCTTCTCCCCTCGGGGGATCCGCGGGTTGCCCAGGAAGGTCGCGGTGGTCGCGGCGCACGTGGCCCAGACTTCGCGGTGCTGGCGGTGGATGGTGGCCTGCGGGCAGCGGGCGGCGTCGCATAGCCCGGCCAGCGGGCTGGTCGCGGCCGGGGTGCCGGCCAGTTTCAGGCAGAGCGCCTTGGCCGGATCGGCGAACCAGCAGTAGTTGGCTGGCTGGATGTGCAGCGTGGCGGCCCGTTTCTGGAGCAGCAGCTCGATGTGCCGGTCAGTGGTCACGACGGTCGGCTGGCGTGCCTCCAGACTGGCCAGCTCGGCATCGACGTAGTGGAAGGCGGCAACGAGGGAACGCGCACCGGGGCCGACTGGCAGGACGCCATCCTGGAAATCGCGGTAAGCTGCGACTGCGCGCTTTTCATTCTGCTTTCGTTCCTCAGCTTCCATCTCGGCGTGAAAACGAGCCTGAGAACCGCCTGGGCGGGCCGAATACCCCTCTGTTGTGGCAATAGAGATATGTTTCAGGTGCACTTTTGCCGCGAGGAGCCCGTGAGGCCGGTGGGCGAGTTCCAGAGCGAGGGTGCGCCGCACCATGCGGGCAGTGACCTGCTCTTCCGGAATCGGTGACAATCCCAGGCGGGCGCCGCCCGGGCTGTTCACCCAGCGCCGGAACGTGTTAAACCGGGTGGTGAAAGCGTAGCGGCCGAATACTGAAGTTCCGGGTTCCATTCCGGCCAGTGCTTCTTTGACTCCTGAAAGGCGGGCGGCGAGCTCGACCGCCCGGTAAGCGGGTTCGATGACCACCCATTCGTCGGCTGCCCCGCCGAGGGGCTCGCCTTTAATTCTTTTGCTTGCCAGGGAGTACCGGAACAGTCCCTGCCCGGCCTGTCGTGGCGGGAGGCAGGAACGGACGGTCAGCTCCATCAGCTCGCTCGAGCGCATTCCGCTGACCGCTGCGGCCACGAAAAGGCAGGCGTTGAACACGATCATCGCCAGGTCATCGGCTTGCATCGAGGTCAGCGGCAGGCTCCAGGGCGTGGGGCCGGTGCCGTCCGCGCGATCAACGAGGGCAGCGTCACGCGCCCAGTAGGGTGCGGTCCCGACCTTCGCGACCGCGGCTTCAGCGTGGTCCCGGACTGCCTGTATGTCCCGGGCACGGAACTGACCGGTTCCCAGGTCACGGCCCAGTTCGCCGAAACTGACCTTCAGTAGCGGATCCTGCGGGTTCCAGCCCGCGCCCAGGCGCTCCCGCACCACGTGCTCATCGGCCTGGGGCAGCGGCTGGCCCGATGCGATATGCCGCTGCGCAAGTTCACCGAACTCGTCACCTCGCGGACGGCTGGAGGCCAGCGGTTTCGCCCGGCGAGCGCCGATGCGGTCCATCAGCTCCGCAACGTGCGGGCCGAGCACCTCCACCAGGAACAGGCCGGCGAGCAGGGCGGGCCGTAGCACGTGGTCAGGGACCGGAGGAGTCTTGTTCTCCCCGTGAGAGGAGTAGCCGGATACCGTCTTTGCCGACGTGCCTTCCCAGGGCACGAACCCCGGCCGGTAGCGGTCAGCGGTGAGCAGCTCCCCGTAGCGGGCCAGGTCCTTGATCGCGCTGACCTCCGCCATCACGGCGGAACTGTTCAGCCCGTCACCCTGGCGCTGCTGAAGATAGCGGTCACAATGCTCCTGGGTTACCTGTTCCAGGTCCCGGATCCCCTGATCCGACAGCCACTGAAACCATGTGGTGACCGCGGACAGCCGGCTGTGGCATGTCGCCAGGGCGAGCGGATCCCGGCGGGCCAGCGGCACCGTGAGTACCCGCTCGTGCGCCGGCGCCAGGACGGCGATCAGCAGCTCGCGAGCGACCAGGCGCCAGCCCTCGTCCTCGATCTTGGTGAAGTCCCAGGTCAGGATGTTGGGTGCGACCTGCACTGAGACCTCTGACGCGCCTGTGAGATCCCAGATTCCCTCGTCGAACACCGGCTGCCGGGCGTCCGGGGTCATGCGCAGCCCGGCCAGGACGTGGACGAGCTGGCCGGCGAACGGCGACCGGCCGGGAGCCTCCGGCCCGGGCGCGGCGGGATAGGTCATGCGGTGGTCTCCTCGGGGCGCAGGGGCAGTTCGTCGTCGCGGTCGCTGACCTGGCTTGCGGCAGCGGCCAGCACCGCGGGCGAGAACCGGGGCAGGATGTCCTGGTCGAGCCGGTCAGCGTAGCGTCCGAAGACCGCCATGAACTGCACGGCCGGCATCTGCCGGAACTCCCGGGCGAAGAACGCCTTCAGCCGCAGCAGGTTCGCCGCATGCCGGGGCGCGAACACCGCGAGCGGGCAGAGCAGGCAGACCCACGGCCGTGCAGGGCACGGCTGGCCGGCGGGCCCGTGCAATCCGGCGAGCTGGTCGCCGCAGGCGGCGGTGAACACGTCACGCTGGCCGCCGACAAGCTCGGCGATCACCGTGTCCGTAAGCTCGAGGCCGGCTGCCTGTTCCGGCAGGGCTGCTGCGGCTGCCTGGATGTCGTCGCCGGTGAGGACCAGCGGTGTCCTGGCCTTGCGGACCAGGTCGGCCTGGGCGTCCTCGATCACCTCATCCAGCGCGTCCTGCTGGGCCGGGGTAAGGCGGGACAGGTAGTTGTCACCCTCGACCCGGGCGGTGTGGTTCGGATCGATCGTGGTACGGCCAGTCCACCTGCTCTTGTCCCGACGGTTCTCGAACGTCGTGCGGATGCGGTGCTTGTGGATCCGCAGCGGCTTCCCGTCATCGCCGGCCACCCGATGCTGCTCGACCCAGCGCTGCACCGTCAGCCTGTGGAAACTCGGTGCCAGTACGGGAGTGTCACCGGCCCCGCTGAAGTAGGCCAGCCACAGTCTCGACCGCTCGGGCTCGGGCGCGAACTGCCGGAGAAGCGCGGAGTGTTCCAGCCAGCGCCGCAGCACCGCGACGGCGGGCTTGGGCAGCGTCAGGCTCTCCGGGCCGCTGCGGCCCTTGACGTAGTCCAGCAGGACCGTCGAGTCGCCGGCCCACTCGATATCGGCCAGCTCCAGTTCGTCCAGGCCGTCCGGGACGATTCCCGTGGTCATCCCGAGCAGCAGCCGGTAGGCCAGCGCGACTTCGACGGTCGGGAACAGCGCCCTGGCCGCGTCGGCGACGCCGCCCAGCTGCCCGGCCTTCCAGGAGCTGCAGCCCGCGTACCCCGCTGCGGCCGGCTGGCTGAGCGGGCCGCGGTGCAGCAGCAGCCACAGCAGGTTGCCCTCCGACCAGCCGGCCGCAGCGGGGTCCTGGCCTGCCTGCCCCGCGGTGACCGCCGCCCGGTGCCCGGCCAGCGCGGTCCGGGTGATCTCGGTGCAGCAGTCCCGCAGCCGCGTCCACTCGCCGTCGCTGTAGGGCTCGTGCGGTTTCTTCCGGTGCCGGCGTGCCCGCTGCAGTGCCTGCCCGGGCAGGTAGTCCCGCACCTCGGGCCGCAGCACGCCCGTCTGCGCGTCCAGGGTGCGCAGCAGCGCCCGGCTCAGGCGCTCCCACGTCGGCCGGGTTCCCAGCCAGAACTCGACCAGCCGTGCGCGCGTCAGCTCGGCCGCGCCCCCGCTGAAGCCGGCGCTGTCGAGGAAGCGGGCCAGCTGCCCGAGGGCAGTGCGGTAATGCGTCGCGGTGGACGGGGAATCGATCCCGCCGTTCGGGTGCGCCTGCGCGGCCAGGGCAGCAGCCATCTCAGCGACCAGTCCTGGGCAGGGCAGATGGCTCAGCGGCAAGGTGAAGCGGCTGGCATCGCTGAACGCGAACTCGACGGCCAGCGGATCCTCGATCACGCGGGCGGGCATCAGGCCCAGTCCTCCGGCCCGGCGAGATCGTCGCCGAATTCCGCTTCGACCTCGTCCAGGACCGCACCGGTAAGGTGACTGCGGCGTCCCGCGCTCTCGTAGGCTTCCCGGAACACCCGGGCGGTATCCAACCTGGACAAATAGGCCTCCGTAGTCGTTACTGAGGTATGGCCGAGCAGGTCGCGGAGAATCATCAGGGGGTCGGCCTGGGTCAGGTACAAGGCCATCGCAGGGTTGTCACCGGTGTCGGCCACGAGCTGCGCGGCCTGCTGGTAGTAGCCCGCCACCAGCCGCTCCAGGGTCGACAGGGCCATCGAGTGCCGGAGCCGATGGGGATTGACATGCGGGAACCGCGGCTCGAACCGTTCCCGGATGCCCTCGGAGGCCCGGCGGAACACAGTCGGCCAGTCCACGAACGGCGCCCCGTCGCGCTGCAGCGCCAGCAGCAGTGACCCGCCGGAGGGGTCAACCAGGCGCAGGCGGTCCGCGGGGGCCAGCTTTGACCAGGAGACCCGGCGGCCGTTGACCGTCCCGCCGTGGCTGTCCGCCGCCGTCACCACCAGCGGCTCGCCTAGCTCCGGGTCCGGCTTCCACGCCGAGCCCGAAGCAGCCAGGGGTCGTTCCAGGTCAAGATAGCGGTGCACCGCCGTCAGGGCGTCGTAAGTGACCCACGTGGTGCGCTGCTTGCGGCCCTTCGCGATAGCCGCCGCTACCGGCAGCGGGATCGGCAGCGGCGTCGGCGCTGGCGGCAGCGGCGGTATCTCGTGGACGAGCAGGAACGTGAACTCCTGCCGGCGCAGCCCGCTGGCCAGCACCAGTCTCGCCACCGCCGCGTTGCGTCCCGGGTTGAGCCCGCGGAACTGCGGGTCGGGGGTCCCGTCCGGCAGCAGTCCCTCCAGCACGCGAACGAGGAGCCCGGCGAAATCCGGCTCAAGATGCTTAACGGTGGCGTGGGCCTTGGGCTGCCGTACCTTCGCCAGGTTCCGGCGTGTTTCGACCAGCTGGTCCCCGGCCAGCCTCCTGGCTGCCGCGTAGGTGAACGGCACCGACGAGCCGTAGCCCTCTTCGACCGCCCACTCGTAAAACTGGGCCAGCACGCCGATGTGAAGGTTCCACGTCGTTCCCGCCAGGCGCGACTGCAACGGCCCGGCCAGCCGGTACTCGGCGTAGCAGCCCAGCACGGCCCGCAGCTGCTCACGCGAGCCGAACGCTGGCACCTCGCGCTCGGTCAGGTACTCCAGCCAGCCCTTGAGCGCCCGGGCATAGACCTCCCACGTATTCGGCGACGGAGCGCCGCTTACCGGCAACTCCCTCAGCCACTGGTTGGCCGTCACGCTCGCGCGCGGCCCGTGCTCGTCCTCGAGCCGGAGATCGTCATCGACCAGCACCGGCATGCCTTGGCAGATCAGCGGGCGCCGGTCGAGGTCCCAGCCCTCCCAGCCCGCTGCGGAGAAGAAGATCAGGTGCACGGACGGAAGCTAGACGCGCGACACGGTCACCTGCAAAACGTAGATCCAGTTCCATGCCGGTACTCGCTAGCTATGCGAGACACGATGATGTTGCCCGCATAATGCGGGCGATGTTGCCGCAGGTGGCGACGCAGCGGTCCAGGCTGGGCGTGTCCTGCATGCCTTCGCGCCGGCATAGTGCCTTGTGCGGGTCGTAGACGCAGAGCAGGAGGCCGCGGGGGTTGTCGTGGACGGCGAGGGCCGGGTTGCCGAGAAGGTTGCGCGCGTCCCTGGCCGTGATGATCGCTCCCGCGTAGGCGGGGGCTGGGCCTGGCTCCAGCACCTCAGCGAGGGCATCCGCGCGCACGTCCTGGCCGGGCGATGGGATGAGGCCGCCAGGCACGCCGAGCTGCACCGCGGCATCGGGAACCACCTGATGGAAGGCCGCCAGGCCGCGATCATCCTCCGGTGCCTCAACAGGGACCTGGCCGGGGCAAGCCAGATGCTCGCCGGCAGCACCGTGACCGAGCCCTGGGAACGCCAGGTCGCCACCTGCCTGGCGGTGATCTGCGCCCAGGACCACACAGCATCGCAGCGGCACGTCGCCGCGATGACGGAGTCCTTCCAGCCAGCCGAGCCAGTTCCGGGCTACGCCACCTACCGGGCAAAGCTCGGCATCCTCACCATCGTCCTAGCGCGCGATGCCGATCCCGCAGAAGCCGGGCGCATCGCGAGCACGGTGACCACCGAGGTAATCGGGTCATCGGACGGCTACGCGGCCCGTGAGGTACTCGCGCATCCAGCCGCCGCGGACGTGTTGTCCTCCTGGCATCGCCAGCAGCTCGACGGCATCGCAGCCGCCAGCGGCCTCGGTGCCGGATCAATCCCCGAACCGCTCCACCGCGACCTGATGGCAGCCGTGTCGGCAGCCGAACATCGACTCCACGTCCTCCTAAACTCACAGTCGGCTGCGTGCGACACTCCCAGCAGCGGCAAGCCCACCTGACGTGATCTCTGTACGGGCCCAGTTGCTCGCCTCCGGGAAGGAGCCGTCGCGTCGATCGAGGGCCGACTCTGACGTTGAGCATGGTGGGCGTGGAGGTCGCTGGTGCCGATGTCGTCGGCATCCGCTGGGTCCATTTCGGCGAACGACACTCCGGCATAGTTACCATCGGGGCAGTAGGAGGTGGCCAAATGCGCGGATGCCGGGTACTTGTCGTCCTCGCTCAGTGCCCGGAGGCTGACCTGCACCGCGTTCTCAAGCATCGCGTCTGAGGGCATGGGCGGGTTCTGGTTCATCACGTCTCCTGAGCGACCTGGCCTTATGT
>Ga0302325_10030898_pt1 | contig 11036 bp, 14 predicted proteins | sample Palsa_T0_2_FD_201948 | JGI IMG/M metagenome (GOLD analysis project Ga0302325, IMG submission 201948) | Peat permafrost microbial communities from Stordalen Mire near Abisko, Sweden - Palsa_T0_2 | ecosystem: Environmental > Terrestrial > Soil > Palsa > Peat permafrost | place: Sweden: Abisko... | reverse complement strand
AAAGGTAAAAGCCGTAGGAGGGCAGCTTCGATTGCGCGATGGTGAGAAAAACCAGGCTGGTGAGCAGCCAGCACCATTGGAAAAGCACGGCTGGGTCACCGCGAAAGCTCCCAAAGGCCCGCCGCACCGCCAGCACTACCACCGGCATCCAGGGAATCGACCCAAGCAGCAGCAGGCCCGCGTAGTAATAGAAATGGTTATTGGCCGGATGCTCCGCACGGATAAGGCGCAGGAAATTGTCCCGAACGAAGAATTCATCCCAGAACGGCTTCGCGTGCCAGGCAAACATCGTCGCATACCACGGCACGACGATCACCGCATAAAGCGCCAACCCCCACCAAAGGCCCGGCCCGCGGTACTGCGATTTCCGGCCCGCAAGCCGGGCAAAAGCCAGCGTCGTAAACCAGACGACCAGCGAACCGATGGGGCCTTTGGTCAGGACGGCGAGGCCATTGCAGGCCAGGGAGAGCGCGATCCAAAGATTGCGCCGCTCCTCGCGTTCGCCGGCCATCCAGTAAGAGAAGAGCGCCCCCGCGAGGAAGAAGGCCAGCGGAACATCCGTGAGCATGAGCCGCGACATCACGCAGAACTCCAGACCCGTGGCCAGGACCAGGGCCGCCAGGAACCCGGTGCGCGCATTCCAGACCCGGGACGCAAAAACCCAGACCATCAGCACCAGGGCCGTGGCAAAAAGGCCGGTCGGAGCCCGCCCGGCCCATTCGGACTCACCAAAGATCTCGAATGATCCCGCCACCAGCCAATAATAGAGGATCGGCTTCTCAAACTGCGGCGCCCCATAGATGTGCGGCGTGAGCCAGTCGCCGGAATGGACCATCTCCCGTGCGGTTTGCGCGTAGAAAGGTTCGTCCGGGTCGATCAAGCCGATGACCCCGAGCCGCCACCAGAATGCGGCAAAGCACACGAGGAGAAGGATCAACAGATCGACGCGGCGGGATTGGAACACGCGGGAGATTCGGCAGGGCTCCGGGATCGTGCCAGAAAAAACAGCGGTGCCTGACAGCGCTGAACATCCAGGCTTCGTCCGCAGCGTAGCGGAGAACGAAGACTGCCGCGGCGTAGCCAAAGGCAAAGCCGGGCTGCTAACAGTTCGAGACGGCGGGCTACGCCCGGACAAGCCAACACCGGGCGGCTGGCGGCGAACATCCGATTGGGACCGCCCGCGGACACACCGGCCGTGGGAAGCGAAGGTTCGCTCCCAATCGCGTGCCCAAATGGAGTTGCTGGCGACCGCCGTCGCCACCCTACGGGCAGTCCCGCGCATGCGGGACTGGCCTCTCGCTCCGCTTGAGTTGGCCACGAGGGAAAAACGAGAAGGGAAAAGCGGGTTCACGTGTAAGTAACGCTTTGGCTGGGGATCAAGGCGGCATCAGGGTTGGCGGGCGGTCCGGGCCGGACGGGCGGTATTGGTTGCAGGGAATTTCAGAGAACGAGGAGGGCGTCTGAGGTGCAGGAGTCTCCGGTTAAGCGCGTTCTTATTGCCGCTTCGCGGGACATTCGGTCCCGGGCTTGCGCATCCGCAGGGTGATAAGTTCCGGGTTGCGAGTTCTGGGCTACCGTCTTCGCTGCACTTCGCCGGGCCAAGTCGGGTTCTTGCGTCTCTTGCGAGTGCGGGATTGGCTCTGGTCGGCGGGTCCCAGGCGACTCGGGCTCCGCGGGATGGTGAGAATTGTTGACTGTTTTCGATAATCCTTCGTTGGTTACTCTGGCGCTAGTCGATGGATGTTGACGGGCATCGGGGATACCGGGTCCGCCGGAGGACGGATCTGCCTGCGGCATGATTTCGGGATTCGGGTTCGCCCTTCGGAATGCTTGGCCAAAGTAGGGCTGACGGCCGGATGGTCCAACCCAGGCTGGTGGTTGGGGTCCGACTGGTCCCGCGACTGCGGGAGGCCGGACTGGCGGTTGGGGTCCGGTTGGTGGTCCGGGCCGGACTGGCGGAGCGGGCCGGGTGGGTGGGGGTGGGGTTTCCCGACAGTATTTTTCTTCGAAGATGCGCCGCTCTTCGGCCAGGCGTCGCTCTTCAGCGAGGCGCTTTTCCTGGGCGAGGCGGTCCTCCTCGGCCTGTTTCAATCGCGCCAGGACGGCGGCGCGTTTTTTGGCAATAATGTTCGCGTGTAGTTCCGGGGTCAGGATGAATGAAGCCTCAGCCTGCGTCGGCTCAGGTGGGTCGGACTGGGTGGGTGTCCGAGTCCGGGCTGGGTCGAGGAAGCCCTGGAGTTTGGCGGAGAGCCTAATACAAGCGAGCTTGTCGGGCATCCAGACATCGGTCGCGCCGCCGCGGGTCTGCTTGACGCGTGTGCAGAGGTCGCTGGAAGGGGTGACTTGACCTGCCGGGGTGCGCACGACGCGGGTCAAGAACTCGTGGATTGCGCGCAAGTCCAGGGCGACGCCGGCGGCGCCGGCTTGCTGGATGGCTTGGACGCGGGCGGCGATGGTTTTCCGGCGCAGGAGACGGTGGCCGCCGGTGGAGGCGACATGTCGGTTCTCCGTGCCGTAAACATTCATGTAGGCCTGAGTGGCGTTTTTGCCTGAAGCGACTTCTTGAGCGAAGGCTTCGTGCTGTGGGTTGGATAAAGGGTCGGGATATGGAACTTCGCTTTTCATATCCGGCGCTCGTTGGGACTCGGGGTGCGAATGTCAAGCCGGAAAAGGAAAAATTAGAAATGGGGAGTTTGAAAACCGCGGATGAGGCGGATGGGCGCAGATAAGGGCAGGGCCGCGGGCAATTGCCCGCGGAATGCGGCCGCCGGTGCCGCAAACACCACGCCCCCCTTCGGGCTTCAACGGGGCCGCGGGCAATTGCCCGCAGAATGTCCGCATGGTGAGGTTGGCGCGCTCGGCATGGCTCGTGGCTTCAACGGGGCCGCGGGCTTTCGCCCGCGGAATGAGCCTCCTCATAACCGATTCACCCACAACGTGCAACTCCCGCCGCCACGAGAGGTTCATCCGTCCGCTCGCGGCAACCCCATTTTCACCCACATTTCGCCACGCCATCCCGCTCCGGAGCCTCTTCCCTCCTTGATCGCGAGCGTGCGCGGGCATCGCGCGCATCATCTCACCGCTCGCGACACATCGCGCGCGCTGTCCTAGCTTGAGATTTTCAAAGATCCACGCCCTGGTGACCAAGGCGGGTGAAAGCGTCAGACTACGTAACATGGAGCATCCAGTTTCGTATAAGGCCGGCCCAAGGCAGAAATCACTCTCTCGCCACGGCCTTCCGCCGGTCCCAGGCTCACGAAGAGCACCTGGTCTTCCGTTTTCGAAATCACCTCCAGCAGTTCGCGCTGCAACCCTGCCAATTCCGTAGCGTTCAGGTCGCACTCGAAGACGGAGAATTGCAGATGCGCTCCGTGGTTCTTGCAGATCTTGAACGCCCGATCACGGCGCTTGTCCTCCGTGATGTCGTAGCAAACAAGGTAAGTGTGGCGCACGCTTAGGTTTCTAGTTTCGGGTCTCCTGGCTCATCGGGTGAGGAAGGGGACATACTCCGGGATCTCGCCCGTGAGCACGCGCGCCAGGATGCGGAATTGCAGTTCGAGCGCGCGGCGATAGCTCACTTTGTAGTCGAAAACCGGGTGGGTGATGAGCGAGTTCATCCGCTGCTCGAAACATTGAAAAAACTGCTTTCGGCCAGTGGCACTCAGATTCACCGCCCGCCCGGCGCTCACGGAATCATTCGGCGAAATGAATCGATTGTTGATCGCGGTGATGACCGCCGATTCCGCGATGAGCGGACGAAACTCCTCCATCAAATCCAGCGCGAGCGCCGGCCGGCCATGCCGGGGCTGATGGTAAAAGCCAATGTAGGGATCGAGCCCCACGGCGTAAGCCGCCAGCGTGCATTCCTTGGCCAGGAGGCTGTAGGCGAGCGAGAGCAGCGCGTTCACCGGGTCTGTCGGCGGCCGGCGGTTGCGCTTCGTAAAGTCGAAGCGGAATTGCGCCAGCGTGTCGTCCCGCGAATGCGGGATCGGCGCGACCACTTCAAGCCCCTCCAGGTAATCGTCATCCTCCCTCTGGCGCAGCAGCCCGCCAAATTCTGCAAAATATTCGCTCGCGGCCGCCCCTTCCACCCCGAGCAATTCCTCGAGGGAGCGAGTGGCGAGGGCATCCTCGCGGGCCTGGCCGAGCCGCAGCTTCGTTCGTTCCGGCGGGGATGCGTGGTTTCTCATGAAGAGCACGCGATGATTATGAATCTTGCCGCGCACGAACTGCTGGGCCAGCCGAAGGCACGCGGCCGGATCCGCCGCATGGCGAAACTGCTCGATCCGCACGAGGGCATTCTTCAAGGAATGCCCGCGCGTCATCCCGTAAAACCATCCGCCCATCGAAAAATACGTCACCGGAATATCGTGATCGCAGAGCCGCTGCACCGCCTGCGTGGAGACCTGGATATTCCCGAAGAGCGCCACGTGACAGACATCCATCACCCGCACCTCATCCACCAGCCGATCCCTCTCCTTTACCTTGATCACGGCGTCATTGCAGCCCACGCGATACCCCTAGGTCGTCAGATAAAGCGCCCGCTTTTCATCGCGCGCGGCCATCAAACGACGCGGCCGCGTCGTCCCCGACGTCCCCACCGCATCGTCGTTGTCATTGCCGTCTTCTCCTTCCTCATCGCTTCCCGGCACATACTTCTCCACCGTCGGCACCGAGAGCATCCGGGTTTCATCCGGCAGACACACCGGCGCCAGCGAACACCGGGTGCACTTGGGTGAATCGCACAGGGGCTCGGGAATCGGCGCTGCAGCACAAGCCCGCGCCGCGGCGATCTGCGCCACCACCCAGGCCTCCAGATCCGGCGTGAGTTCGAGCGGCACCCGTTGCTTCGTCCCGCGGTAATAGATGATTCCCCGGTCACACGCGTAACCGTTGTCGCGCAGGATCAGGCATTGCAGCCCGAGCTGCATGCGATCCGTGTCCCACAGTTCATTGCCTTCCTCACCTTCGCGCGGCGAACCCACCTTGTAATCCACCGGACATACCGACGCCGCCTCACCGCCATCCAAAGTGACCTCGACGAGGTCCATTTTCGCCACCACCCCGAGCCGGTCCGACCCCAGCATTACCGAGCGCGAGTGAATCTCGTCTCCGTCAATGGCCGGTTTCCCCTCGTCCTTGTCCTCCGCCCCTTCATCTTTCGAGGGTGTCTTTGCCTCCGGCATGGACCCGCGGCCTTTGTCCACCCGCGCATGCACCGTCGCGCCCTTCACCGTATCCGCGCTTTCGACAAACACGCCCTCGACATGCTCGTAGTAGAAAAGCCGGCGGCAATAAACAAACTCGTTCAACATCCGGGCGGGGATGGGATCATATCCAGTTTCGGGTTTCGGGTTTCTAGTTTCGGGTTCACTCCGCGAGGCCCCGGCCGCATCGGAACTGGTTTCGGGTTTCGAGTTTCGCGTTTCGGGTTCTCCGTGGCTGAAGTTTCTGGTTTCGGGTTTCGGGTTTCGGGTTCAGGCCGCGAAACCTCAGCCGCGTCGATTTCCGGTTTATCAAGCACCGCCGGCGCTTTATCATCCGCCATGGGGTTGCCCGCAGCCTTTCCCTCGCTCGTTTCCCCGGCGCCGGCGAAGGCCTGCTTCACCGCCCCGGCCAGCGTTTGGGAAAAGAGATCCTCTCCCGCATCCTCCCTGGACCGGGCCGAACGACCGCGTTTCGACTGACGTCTGGCGCGCATGACAGTGTCACGTTTAGTCACGCACGGCGTCCGGTGCCAGCCTAAAGTTTCGACAGAGCAAAAAAGTATTTCGCCTCACACATTATCCGCCGACAATCAACTGAGCGGGACGGAAGATGCCGTAACCCTTGCCAAACTCGTGGCGTCGCGAGCGGTAAACCGAGCGGATGCCGCGAGTGCGAAGCTGAAGCTCGTTCTCCGACGGACGAGCGAGGTCGCTAAGCTGGAGAAGGGACCGCACCGAACGAAGGGAAAGCTCGGGCTCCCAGATCGGCCAATGAAACCATGACTGGCGATTCTCATCTGGATGAAAACCGGTTGTCCGCAATCGCCCGAAACGCGCGAATACTGGAAAGAGGCTTAGCGCTTCAGCAGCTAAATACACCAGTTCGCGAACGCTGGTTTGTTTTCCAGCACCACTCGGGTCGTAGGCACCCAAGGCGTGAATTGGCTCGTTGGTTGGATCCCACCCGAGCGAGTGCTGGTTGTCGGCATAATGCCACTGCCCTGTCAGGGCAGTTTGGATTCGTTCAGCCAGCGGGGCTTCCTCCCGCTTAGGAGGGGAAGCGAGAGTTGCCGTGATGGCGCGCATTTCCTTGAGAAACTTCATCTGCCCGGAGGTCATGCACAGGTCCGTCGGCTTCATGTCGCCGCTGCCGCTTTTTGCGCCATCAGCGGCGAAGGCGGCAAAGAAGTCGACCGTTTCACGTCGGGAACTGGTGGCAGTTTCCATCGCCGCCTCGGCTTTCGCGTGGAAGAGTTCCGGTGCGACAGCGATAACTTCAGCCCAGTTGAACTCGGGAGCCGCTGCCCTATTGATGAGTTTTGTGGCGAGAGCACTGCTGACCTCTTTCAAAGAATTGTCTCCCAGCACTGACAACTCGGGAACCCAGCCGCCACTATTGATCCACCGGAGGCGCGGTTTCCACTCGGGACGAGTCCCATCAAGAATTCGCAAGGTGGCGAGTGCCGCAAGAAAAGCGATGGGGCTGTCGGCCCGAAGTGCGGGAAGCGGAATGTAGCTCACGATTCTTGTTCCTCCAGAGATTGGCGATGGTCGGCGATGCGCAGGATGGACTCCAGGTAACAGAGCCCCCAATAGCCATACCGCTGGACGAGCAGCCAAAACTGGTCGGTCCAGCCCGAGCCGAGCGATTCCAATCCGTGGCGGTTGTTTCCGGTGAGAGGCGGACTATCGAGCTTGATCGGAACCTTCGCGTTGTCGCTGATGACCGGCGCGAAGGGGCGGGCGTAGCCGTGATGCGTGCCGATAAGATGAGAGACGAGATCGGGATCGAGAGCCCCGGCTTCAGACGGACCGTTGAGGAGGTCGGGATTTTGACGAACGAGCCCGGCAGAGATGAGTTCGTGTCGGCCACCGCGGGGGAAAGCGCGAAGCTCCGATGCTTCCCGACCAGCCATGGTTGCGACGACATTCAGAAACAGCAGAACTCTTTTGGACCGACGAATGCCAGGAGATCGCGGAAGAATTGCCGTGGGAAGAGCCGGGAGTCTATCGCGATGTACAGCGTGCAGACGAACCAACGTTGGACGATTATCGCCGTGCACTCGATTCCGGGATTGCGGCGACTCCGGAACAGCAGCGGTACGCGTTGATGCGGTACTGGTGGCTTGCGAATGATCCCATCCGGCATGGAGACAGCGGCAGTACCTCACCTAGTGATTTGCGCGAACGACTCCTTCAGTTTCGCGCACTGCTCGATCAAACCGATCCCAATGATCGCCTCGTGTCCGCGGAGGTGGCCCGTCAACTCGGTGACTTTGCCGCGGCAGCCCAGTTGATTGATTTCCGGTTCCCTGACGGCTATGCACAAGCTGTAGCCATCATCAAAAAGCTTATCAGAGAGCAGAACTCTGCCCTTCACGAAATCGCTTAAGGAAAAACGGGTATGGAACGAGAAACCGCCAGTCTGATCGAAAAACGCAAGGGTAGGACCACGTTTGTCCAGCCCACACATTTCAATGGTGATCATGAGCACAAATCTGACCACACCTGAACATTTCGTTCCGGCCCCAAGTCAAGGTGTAAGCGTACCGCTCCCCAAGGCGAAACAACGACCGCAGCGGTATAATCTGGTCCTCAGAAACCAAGCTGGGTTGCGTCGCAGGAATCCGCCGTGGAATCTCGTCGAGCGGGTCATTCGTGAAATTGATACCGGCTGTGGCAACAGTCACTGCTGCCTTGAAACGCCCGGCAACACCTACATTCAAACGCTCCACGGTTTCAACGGGTATCACCTTGAGTGGCGTATCAGCGGCACGGCCGAATATACTCACTACCGCGGCTGTTATCCGGGAGGCTCGACGAAGAGGGCCGAGCTCAAGAAGCATGACTACGTAAACTCAGGTGAGCATCGCGATCTTTTGCATTTGGACGAGGTTATCGACGCTTTTCGCGCATTCTATTGCGGCGAAGGTCTGCCAGCATGGTTGGAGTGGAGGATACTCGATATTTGATGCACAGGCCGGGAAGCTCGCACGGGTTGCACCCGCGATTCATAGTGTTGGATGTTGCGGCGAAGCCGTCTCGATGTTGGATGTTTCCCCTGAGTCCCTCGAATGAATACCGACCCCGACGCGCCCAAAACTGAAGCCATCGGAATGACCGACGACGAATTTCTCCAGCAATTCGAGGCCTGCACCCTGCCCTATGTTCACTGGACCCACCGGGCGCATCTGCGGGTGGCCTACATTTACCTCACACGCCTGGGGTTGGAAGGGGCCGTTCCCAAGGTCACGGCGGGCATCCGCGCCTACAACCGATCGCAAGGGATCGTCGACACTCCGACCAGCGGTTATCACGAGACCATGACGGCGGCGTGGCTGCATCTCGTCGCCGCGATGCTCGCCGAATACGGACCGACGGGGTCGGTGGAAGAATCTCAGACGGAGGCTCCGCCGGGCGCGCAGGAAGCGTCCCCGGGAGCCGGAGCGCCTGCCCCACCTTTATCCCCTGCCGAACGGTTTCTCGAAGCCCAGCCGCAACTGCGCGCGAAGAAGCTCTTGCGCCTCTTTTACTCCCGCGAGCGGTTCTGCTCTCCCGAGGCGAAGTACGCGTTCCTTCCGCCCGACCTGACACCTTTTCCGAAAGGAAAATGAATCGGAGCCGGCAGGCTCCATCTCAAGACTCGCGAGGCTCCGCCTCAGACCTTCCCGGAGGTAGAAACCACGAAAGACACCAAAGACACGAAAAAGTACCGATCCGAATGGTTCTTGCGCTGCGCGACGAGTTGGCGGGCTGACCTCCAAAAGCGGCGGAGCACCGCCGCACTCCAAAACGCAAGCGCATGCGCGTTTTGAATTCGTTTCCAGATTTTCAGTTAACGCATATGGACGCCTACCCTACCCGAGCGGGGAATCGCGCTACCGCCGCGAACGCGGGTCCAGGGCGTCGCGCAGGGCGTCGCCGAGGAAGTTGAGCGCGAGCAGGGTCACGGACATGACCAGCGCCGGGAAGAGCAGCAGCCACCAATAGCTTTTCACCGGATTGATGACCTGCGCGCCGTCGCTGAGCAGCGAACCCCAACTCGCCTGCGGCGCCTGCACGCCGAGGCCGAGGAAGCTGAGGAAGCTTTCGTCGAGGATGACCGCCGGAATGGTAAGCGTGAGATAGATGATGATGATTCCCGCGATATTCGGCAGCAGATGGCGCAAGATGATGCGGGTATGGCTCTGGCCGAGGGCGCGGGCGGCGGTGACAAATTGCAGGCTTTTCAGCGAGAGCACCTGGCCTCGTACGATGCGCGCCATGGTCAGCCATTCGATGAGACCGAGCGTCACGACGAGAATAATAATCTTCGAGTAGCCAACGAGGTCCGGACCGCTCAACAGGACGGTTTTGCCGAAGGCCAGCTTCCAGGTGAGATTGCTCAACCAGGTCTTGAAATGCTGGTCGAAGATAAAGGTGAAAAGGATGAGGATGATAAGACGCGGGATGGCGTAGAGGATTTCCACCAGGCGCATCATCATCCCGTCCAGACGGCCGCCGCTGTAGCCGGAGACGAGACCGTAGCCGGTGCCGACAAAAAGGCTGATGAGAGCGCCGCTGAATCCGACGAGCAGGGAAATGCGCGCGCCTTCCAGCACGCGGGCAAAGGCGTCCCGCCCGTTGTTGTCGGTCCCAAAAAAATGGCGGACGCTCGGGGGCAGGTACTGCTCGCGCGAGGTGGCATGTGGATCCACGCGATAGAGGAACGGCCCAAGAATCGCCACCAGGACGATGAAGGCAAGGAGCAGAATCGCCACCACCGCGACCGGGTTTTTCTTCAGCCGCGCGCAGGCGCCGGGGGGTGGAGGAACGTCGGGCATTGAGGAATCAACTGTCCAGCTTGATGCGGCGATCGAGCCAGGTGTAGGCGATGTCCACGAGGAGGTTCAACAGCACGAGCAACGCGCAGTAGACGATCACCACTCCCTCGAGCAGGAAGACGTCACTGTTGAGGATGGCGTTGACGAAGAATGACCCGGCGCCCGGAATATTGAAGATGGTTTCGACGACGAGCGAACCGGTCAGAAGATTGGCGGCGAGCGGGCCGAGGAAGCTGACCACGGGGAGGATGGCGACCTTAAGCGCGTGCTGGTAAATGACGCGTGTTTCGCTCACGCCCTTGGCGCGGGCGGTGCGGACGAAGTCCTGGTTCAGGACCTCGAGCATGCTCGTGCGCATGAGGCGCGCCACGTAGGCGATGTAGGGACCGGCGAGCGTCACCGCCGGCAGGACGAGGCTCGACCAACTCTGCCATCCGCCCACCGGGAGGATCCGGAGCTTGATGGAGAAAAGGAGGATGAGCACCGGGCCGACGACGAAGTTTGGGATGCTGATCAGGAAGAGCGCCCCAAGCATCGCCCCGGTGTCCGTCGGCGTATGGTGCCGCACCGCGGCGAGGCTCCCGAGCCAGACACCGCCAGTGGTGGCGAGCAGAAATGCCGCGAACCCGAGCGTGGCGGAGATGGGCAGGCTGGGCGCGAGCATCTCAGCCACGGAGCGATCGCGGTACTTGGTGGAAATCTGGAGGTTGCCCTGGAGGAGGCCGCTGTATTGGCCCTGGTTGTTCTTCCGGACGCCCAGATAGGTCGTGTATTGCTCCCAAAGCGTGCCATCGAGATTGTAGCTGGCCATGATTTCCTTGAGAATCGCCGGCGGAATGTTGCGCTCCCTGGTAAACGGTCCTCCCGGGGCCAACCGCACGAGCAGGAAGGTGAGCGTGATGACGCAAAAGAGCACCACGACCATCGAGGCGAAGCGGCGAAGGATAAAGGCGAGCACGTTGCGCCGATGCTGATTTCAGATTTCCGGGGAAATGCCAAGGGGGAT
>Ga0302325_10030895_pt1 | contig 11038 bp, 5 predicted proteins | sample Palsa_T0_2_FD_201948 | JGI IMG/M metagenome (GOLD analysis project Ga0302325, IMG submission 201948) | Peat permafrost microbial communities from Stordalen Mire near Abisko, Sweden - Palsa_T0_2 | ecosystem: Environmental > Terrestrial > Soil > Palsa > Peat permafrost | place: Sweden: Abisko... | reverse complement strand
GGTCGTCAAACCGGCCGTGAAGAAGAAGACCGTCAAATGCAAGCGGGGCTTCACCAAGAAGAACACCAAATGCATCAAAAGCAAGCGTAAGAGCAAGTCCAAAGCGAAAAAGTCTGTGCGCCACGAGCGCGGAAGGAGCAGTCGGTCGCATGATTGAGCTGTTCTCGATGCGGTGTCGTGCAGGAGATGGAGGAGCCGGGCGGCTGTTTGTCCGGTGGCCCTCCGCGGTCGCTCTGCAGGGAGAGATCGCAAACCACCCGCGAACTGCTGTGGTCAAGAGCCGTGGTGGGAAGCGTTGCGGGAAAAGGCGTGTCATTGAATGCGTCAGGTATGACCCAATGAAGGCGAACGAAAGTAAACCGCAGGTGACTTGTCGAAATAGCCTAGATGACATCAAAAGCGGGTTCGAGACTTTGACCCGTGATGAGCCTGACGGGAGCCTGTTTATTGGTCAGGTGGTGTCCGGCATGCATGCGGCGCGAGCGTGGGTCAGGCTCTTGCATGGAACGTGGGAACCTGTCGTTTCGCGGGATGGTCGGCCAGTGGTCTGTGACCTGCGGCTGACTGGATACGGGAGAAGTCCAAGCGGAAGAAGCCGTGAGGGCGAGAGTACCGATGCGAGGCACAGGGGCGGACCGGCTCGTAGTAGTGGTGAAGGCTCTGTAATGGGGCTGGAGCGAAGGGGCCGGGCCGTCCAGGCGAGGTTGTTGGTCAACCACGTAGCAGTGGGAGGAGCCAATGGTTGAGTCAAAGTCGAAGGTGAAGTCGTTTAGCATCGATAAGAGGGTGGTCTGGGAAGCCTGGAAGCAAGTTCGGGCCAACCAAGGCGCTGCCGGCGTCGATGAGGAATCGGTTGCGCAGTTCGAGAGGGACCTTTCGGGGAACCTATACAAGCTGTGGAATCGGATGTCTTCTGGGACGTATATGCCGCTCCCTGTGAAGGCGGTGCAGATACCGAAGAAAGGTGGACGAGGGGTCAGAACTCTCGGTGTGCCCACCGTCGCAGATAGAGTCGCTCAGACCGTCGTGAAGCTGTATTTGGAGCCTGACGTGGAGCCTGTGTTCCACCGAGACTCCTATGGTTATCGGCCGGGACGTTCGGCGCTTGACGCGGTGAAGGTGTGCCGAGAGAGGTGTTGGAGAACGGCGTGGGTAATCGATCTGGATTATTCAGCCTTTTTCGACTCAATTGACCACGAGTTCATGTTGAAGGCGGTGGCTGCCCACACCGATCACAGATGGGTAATGCTCTATGTCGAGCGGTGGCTAGAAGCGCCGCTGGATGAGGGCAACGGCGTATTGGTAGAGCGTGATCGCGGGACCCCTCAGGGTTCTGCGATTTCTCCGGTGCTTGCCAATATCTATCTGCATCACGCGTTCGATGCGTGGATGGCGCGGGAGTTCCCGGCCATCCCGTTCGAGCGGTATGCGGATGACGCTGTCGCGCACTGCATAAGTGAGCGCCAAGCACGGTTCGTGCTCGGCAAGATCAAGACGCGGATGGCGGATTGTCAACTGGAGTTGAATGACGACAAGACGCGAATCGTCTACTGCAAGGACTCAAATCGCAAAGGCTCACACGAGCACGAGCGCTTCGATTTCTTGGGGTTCACGTTCCGTCCCCGCAAAGCCCGCAATGGGCAGGGGGAACTGTTCACCAGCTTTCTCCCAGCGGTTAGTGACGATGCCGCGAAGAAGATACGCCACACAATCCGGAGATGGAGGCTGCACTTATGGAGCGGGACACCCCTTACCGAGATCGCACGGGAGATCAACCTGACCGTGCGAGGATGGATCAACTATTACGGGCGCTTCTACCCGTACATGTTGGGCCAATCCCTCAGACGCATCGACGAGTACCTGGTGCGCTGGGCAATGCGGAAGTACAAGCGACTAAAGGGCCACCGCCAACGGGCCTGGGTGTTCCTGGCAAACGTGTTCGCACGCGAGCCAGAGCTCTTTGCTCACTGGCAAGTGGTACGGGCCTACGACCGGACGGTGGGAGCCGTATGACGAGAGATTGTCACGTACGGTTCTGCGAGAGCCTGGGGCTGCAACGCCCCGGGCCACTCACCAAAAGCAAGCGTAAGAGCAAGTCCAAAGCGAAAAAGTCTGCACACACCAACCGGAGGGCACCCCGATGAACTCTGTCTTGAATAGTTGTTATAGCCGTCTCGGCGGCGCTCGGGGGGCCGGCAACGAAAAGAAAAACAAAATCGCGGCCTCTTTCGTTGATTCCCCCGTAAATATCGTGACCCTTGCCGCCCTGGTCGCGATTTTGTTTTTCTTTTCGTTGGTGGCCTTTGCCCACGCCGAAGTCGCGGCGCCGGGCTGGACGGTCGACTCCTACGCTTTCCCGACGAATTTCTCTGAAAATGCCGAAGCTGAATGTTTCGCGTTGGGCGCCGGCAACAACTGTACGGGTGGGGAACTTCGTGACTCCTATCAGGTGACGGTTACGAATGCGGGTAGCGAACCGACGGATGGGAGTCCGATGACGGTGACCGATACGTTGCCGACGGGGCCGCATGGGGAACAGCTGTTGACGGAGATCGGCTCTACACTCACGGTTTGGGATCAGCAGGGTTCGACCGCGACTCAGCTGGGGGGGTGTCCGGTGTCTGCTGGTGTGGTGCGGTGCACGTATGCGGGTGTGGTGCATCCGGATGAGCGTTTCGTCTTGGTCATATATGTGATCGTCGACAAGGGCGCGTCGGGTCCGCTCCTCAACAGGGCGACCGTCAGCGGGGGTGGCGCGCCGGCGGTGTCGGCGCAAGCGTCGAACCCGGTCTCCTCGACGCCCGCGCCGTTTGGCGTCTCGAGCTTTGATTTTTATAAAGCGGGGTTGAGCGGTGGGCCGGAAACGCAGGCGGGTGGGCATCCTTACGAGCTGGCGACGACGATCGAGTCGAACACGGAGGTCAAGCCGGGGCCGTTTGGCCCGTTCGAAACGACGGATGTCGAAAATACCAAGGACATCATCGTGAACCTGCCGCTTGGTTTTGCGGGCTCAACGCTCGCGGCGCCGGAGTGCACGCTCGCGCAGCTCTCGACGCGCAAGCACTGCCCGCCGGATACGGCGATCGGCTATCTCGTGACCGAACCGATCACGAATACCGCGATCGACAGCCCGCTCTACAACCTCGTGCCCGAGCGCGGCTACCCGGCGGAGTTCGGCTACATCGACACCTTGAAGGGCGCGCACGTGCTGTACGTGCACGTCGTGCCGACCTCGCGGGGCTATGTGCTGCAGACGGAGTCGACGGATATCCCGTCGGTCAACCTGCGCCGGATCACGGCGGTGTTCTATGGCGACCCCGCGGAAAAGCAGGCGGAAATCCGCCAGCGCGAAACCGAAACGCAGCTGCGCGAAAAAGCCGAACAGGTGCTCCGTGAAAAAGGCGCGACCCCGCAGGAAATCGCAGAAAAAGCCGAAGAACTGCAGAAGAACGCGCGCGTCGAACGCGAACGTCCCGCCGTGCAGGTCCCGTTCTTCACGAACCCGACGGCGTGCTCGAACGGGGAACAGGAAGCGTCGATCTACCTCGACTCCTGGGAAAACCCGGGCACCTGGCGCACGCCGGGGCACGACCCGGAAGTCACGACGTACACCGTCAACTCGACCTCGACGCCGATCCTCACCGGACCGGAATCGGAGGGCTGGGTGTCCGGCGAAAAGGGTATCTCGAAGTCCCCGGCGGTCAGCGGCTGCAACAGCTTGAAGTTCACCCCCGAACTCGGCGCGCAGCCGACGACCCATGAAGCGGACAAGCCGACGGGCCTCGAATTCACGACCAAGCTCCCCCAGACCGAGACGTTCGGCGTCAACGCGACACCGGCGTTGAAGAACCTCACGATCTCCTTCCCGCAGGGGATGACGGTCGACCCCTCCTCCGCCGACGGCCTCAGCACCTGCTCGGAGGCGCAGATCGGCTACGAAGGCCCGACCGTGTTCGACTTCTCCGAGGCGAAACCGGAATGCCCGGAAGCCTCGAAGATCGGCTCGCTCGAACTGGAAACGCCGCTGATCCCGGGCAAGCTCTATGGCGAAGTCTACCTCGCCGCTCAGGATCAGAACCCGTTCGGGACGACGTTCGCGATCTATGTCGTCGTCAACGACCCGATCACGGGCGTCGTGCTGAAGATCGCGGGTGAACTCAAAGCCAATCCTCAGACCGGGCAGCTGACGTCGTACTTCCCCGAAAACCCGCAGCTGCCGTTCAGCGTGCTGCAGGTCCACTTCTTCGGCGGCCCCCGCGCGGAGCTCGCGACGCCGTCGAGCTGCGGGATCTATCAGACCACGAGCGTCCTCGAACCGTGGTCGGCGCCCGACTCGGGCCTGCCCGCCACCCCGTTTGACAGCTACACGATCGACGAAAACTGCGCCACCGGGTTCAGCCCCGCCTTCACGGGCGGCGCGACGAACCTGCAGGGCGGCGCCTACACGACCTTCCAGGCGTCCTTCGAACGCCAGGACTCAGACCAGGAACTGGGGGGAGCGGAAGTCAACCTGCCGCCCGGGATGCTGGCCGATGTCCCCAGCGTGACCGAGTGCGGCGAAGCGGAACTCGCGGCCGAAGCGGCCGACGCCCCCACTGGGGGCTGTCCTGCCTCGAGCAAAGTCGGCACGGTCGAGGCCGGCGCGGGCCCCGGCCCGAACCCGCTGTTCGTGCCCGGCAACGTCTTCTGGACGGGGCCGTACAAGGGCGGCCCGTTCGGCCTCGCGGTCGTCGTCTCCGCGAACCCCGGGCCGTTCCACTTCGGCAACGTGATCGTGCGTCAGTCGATCCGCATCAATCCGTTCACGGCCGCGGTGACCGACGTCTCCGACCCGTTCCCGACGTATCTGGACCCGAAGAACGTCAACAGCAGGACCGGTGTGCAGGAAACGACGGGGATCCCGATCAAATTGCGCCGCGTCGACATCGAAATCAACCGGCCGGGCTTCACGTTCAACCCGACCAGCTGCGCCAAAGAAACGTTCGAGGTCGGCGGCGCGATCACGAGCGTCAGCGGCGCCTCGAAGACGCTGGCGACGCCGTTCCAGGTCACGAACTGCGCGCATTTGAAATTCGCGCCGTCGTTCTCCGTCTCGACCTCCGGTAAGACGAGCAAAGCCAACGGCGCCAGCCTCACCGCGAAGGTGCTCTACGGGCGGGCGGGGATCTCATCGCCGCAGGGCATCTACGCCGACATCGCCAGGGTCAAAGTCGAACTGCCGAAAGCGCTGCCGTCGCGGTTGACGACGCTGCAGAAGGCGTGCACAGCCAAGCAGTTCGAAGCCAACCCAGCCGGCTGCCCGAGTGCGTCGCTGATCGGCCACGCGACCGTGCATACCCCGATCCTCCCGGGCGCGCTCTCCGGCCCGGTGTACTTCGTCAGCCACGGCGGCGAAGCGTTCCCGAGCCTCGAGGTCGTCTTGCAGGGCGACGGCGTCACGATCGACCTCGTCGGCGCCACCTTCATCAGCAAGGCGGGGATCACCTCGACGACGTTCAAGACCGTCCCCGACAGCCCCTTCTCGAGCTTCGAAATAACGCTCCCCGAGGGCAAGTACTCCGCGCTCGCGGCCAACGGCAACCTCTGCACGCAGAAGCTGACGATGCCCAACGAATTCATCGCCCAGAACGGCGCCGCGATCCACGAGACCACCGACATCAGCGTCGGTGGCTGCGGCAAGACGCTGACGAGAGCGCAGAAGCTCGCCGCCGCCCTGAAGGCCTGCCACCGGGACAAGAACAAGGGCAAAAAGGCGACCTGCGAAACGGCGGCTAAAAGGAAGTATGGGGTGGTGAAAAAGGCGACGAAGAAGAAGGGCAAGTAGCATGTCCGTAAACCAACACGCTCGGTTGCGCAGCTGTATTTTCGCTGCCCTCGTTTCTCTAACGGCAGTCCTCGCCCTCGCCCCCGGCCTCGCCCTCGCCGCCGGCGCCAACTCCGCGCACGGCTATATCCGCCCGCTCGGCACCGGCCCCGGCTCAGAAGCGGGCCAGCTCGATTTGGTCGCGCCGATCTCCGCTGAAAGACTTGGCCATGTCGCAAGTGATCCTCAGTTTGGGATCGCCGGTAGCGGCGTTGCGGCCAGCGACAAAACGCATGATGTGTATGTCGCGGATACGGGTAATCGTCGCGTCGATGAGTTCGAAGCGGATGGTACGTTCGTTCGTGCGTTTGGCGCGAACGTCGGTGGACCGGGCATCGATACCTGCACGCTTGTCCCGGGGTGCAGTAAGGGCGCCACTGGTTCCGCCCCCGGCGCGCTCGAAGCCCCAAAGTTCGTCGCCGTCGATAACTCGCCAGGTCCCTCCCGCGGCGATGTGTATGTCAGCGATGGTGTGGGTAGCGAAGCCTTGAATGACCTGCAGTTCATCGAAATCAACGGCGCCACGAAAGGCACGTACACGCTCACGTTCGAAGGCAAAACAACTGGGCCGATCGAATACACCAACAACAACTACAGCCCTGCGAACGATGATGGTGCGGACGCAAAAGCGGCTCAGGCAGCGCTCGAAGAACTCCCGGTGCTGAAAGGCAAAATCAAGGTCCGAGAAAATGGAGAAAACGGACTCGAAGAGATCACGCGCGGCTTGCTTGTCGAATTCGAAGGTGCGCTTGCGCAAACGGCCGTCCCGCAGCTCACGGCCGACGCTTCCGGTTTGACGCCGGGCGGGACGATCGAAGTGAACACGGCACGCGAGGGCTCGCACTTCGCCGAAGAATCGATCTCGAAGTTCAACTCCGACGGCGAGCTGGAAGTAGGCTGGGGGGATAACGGTCCCGATGGTACTCCCAATGGTCAGCTCGGCGCCAAGAATGGCCTCTATGACGGACTCACTGGGATCGCTGTCGACCCGGCGACGGGTGAACTCTGGGTCAGTAGTACCGAGGTGTATCAGTTCGGCCAGGAAGGCAAATTCAACGGGGGAATAAACCTGCACTCGACGCCTTCCGCGTCTGGGATCGCGGTGAACGATGCCGGCGATCTCTACGCGGTCACAGAACGAAATTGTGTTGATGAATACGATCCTAGTGGAAGCCTGATCGGCTGTGTCTCCGCGGAACATCGTCCGGATCCCTCTGGGTTTGCGTTCGATACCGCTACGGGCGATGTGTATGCCGGCCTGGGCAGCTCGATCGAACAGGATGATCCGTCTTGTCTGGCCCTGAAGGCTTGTGAAGAATTTGGTCCTCCGCAGCTGCACGGCGGCGCCGGTGTCGCGGTCGATTCGAGCAGCGGCGAACCGCCTTTCAGTGGCACGGTGTATGCGGCGAACACGGTCTCCGACCAGGTGGATGTCTTTCCCGTGGTGCTGGAAGTGGAAACGGGGGTGGCGAGCGAAATCACGGCGTCGGGCATGACGCTCAGCGGGAAGGTCAACCCCGAGGCCTCCGAAGTCGGGGAATGTTATTTTGAATATGGCACGAGCAGCGAATATGAACACAATGTGCCGTGCGAACAGACCCCAGCGCAAATCGGGTCCGGCTCGGCTTTCGAGGAAGTTCACGCCAAGCTCAAGGGGTTGCTCGGCGGCACGACCTACCATTTCCGGCTCGTCGCAACGAAGGGCACGACGGCCGTGCCGGGCGACGATGCGCAGGCGGGCACGCCCAGGGGCCCGGTGCTGTCGGGGGAGCAAGCCACGGAAGTGACGGCCGGTGGCGCGCGGTTGAATGGGCTGCTGGATCCGGAGGGTCTGCCGGTCACGAGGTGCAGGTTCGAATACGGCACCAGCACCACGGATGCGACGGCGGTGCCTTGCGAACAGAAGCTCGCGCAACTTGGGACGGGGACAGAGCCGGTGCCTGTATCTGCGCTGCTCACGGGCCTCTCGCCGAACACCACGTATTACTGGCGCCTGTCGGTCAGGGACGCCAACGGCGAAGCGGTCGCTTCTGCTGTCGAGCATACGTTTGTGTATCCCACGACCGGCGCCGCCCTGCCGGATGGCCGGGCGTATGAGATGGTCTCCCCGCCGGCGAAGGATGGCGCGTCGCTGGGGCACACCTTGTCCGGTGTGAAATATGCGCTCGCTGAAGACGGTTCGCGGGTGATGATGCAGAGCATTCAGTGCTTCGCCGAAGCGCAATCGTGTGACGCGGACTACGAGGCGGAGATCGGTGAGCCGTTCGAGTTCACGCGCACCCCGTCGGGTTGGGTTACGACGGCGCTGCCGCCGCCGGCGAAGCAGTTCACGGCGAGCGCGGATTGGCTGCTCGGCCCGGATGAAGGGATGGCGTTGTTCAGCATGCCGACGTTGCCCGGGGGCGAGAACGACTGGTACCTCCGTTCCTCGGAAGGCTCGTTCCAGGACATCGGCCCGATCAGCCCGCCGTCATCGGGACCCACGAACTTCACCGTTGGCATTAAAGAACATCTCTTTGAGTCGACGGCCGATCTCTCCCATCTGCTCTGGGAAACCAGGGCTGGTGCACCCGAACGGTGGCCGTTCACCGAAGGGCGCCAACAGGTTCTCGAGTATGCCGGCGCCTGTGGAGGGCACGCTGAATGCGAGGCGACGCAGCCGTTTCCCGTCGGCGTGACCGGTGGTAAGGGCAGCACCGCAACGATCGGCGGCTGCGAAACGGAAATGGGTGGCGGCACACAAGACAGTAACTGGAATGTCATCTCCGCTGACGGTCGCACGGTCTATTTCACCGCCTGCGGAAGTGGGTTGTATGCGCGTGTCGATGGTGAAACCTCGGAAGCGCATACGGTCGCGGTTTCCCAGCCGCAGTGTGCCGGCGAACCGGAATGCGTCGCCGATGAAGCGCACCCGAGCGCGGCTTATTTCGCGGGCGCCTCCGCGGACGGCTCGACGGCGTTCTTCCTCGATACCCAGAAGCTGACTCCCGAAGCCACCGAGGGTACGGGCACCGCCGCATCGGGTTTCTGCTCGCAAGTGAGTGGTACCGACTGCAACTTGTATGAGTCGCAGTGCACGAGCGAATGTGAGCGCGCCGACGAACAGCGCCGGCTGCTCGACGTCTCCGCCGCGCCGGACGGGGATGCGAGCGGCCCGGATGTGCTCGGTGTCGTCGCGACCTCGCCCGATGGTTCGCACGTGTATTTCGTCGCGAACGGTGCGCTCGTCGGTGGTGTCAGGGCCGGCAATTGCCGGTACAGCGGCGCTGATTTTGTCGGTAGGTGCAACTTGTATGTGTATGAGCGCGATGCGCGTTATCCGGATGGGCATCTCGCGTTCATCGCAACCGTACCCGGCGCCGATTTCGCGAACTGGACGGAACGCAATGCGAATGTGACTCCCGATGGGCGTTTTCTCGTGTTCAAAAGCAGCGGGGATCTCACGTCCGATGACGCTCGTACGGATGGTGATGCGCAGATCTTTCGCTACGACGCCGACCCGAGTCCCGAAGAAGCAGCGGCGCACGTGCCTCAACTGATCCGTATCTCGATCGGCGATGACGGGTTCGACGACGATGGCAACGCCGGTGTCGGCGCCGCCACGATCGTCCCGCCCGAAAACCAATTCTATCGAGCGGGCCCGGCGCGTGGCGACCCGACGATGTCAAGCGACGGGTCCTACGTGTTCTTCCAGAGCCCGCTGCAGTTGACGCCGCAGGCACCGAAGAGCGACACCGTGATCGGTACGGACATCGAAGGAGGTGAGATCAAGGCGATCTACGTCCAGAACGTGTATGAGTATCACGAAGGGCACGTGTACCTGATTTCGGACGGGAGCGACACGAGCGCGACCAAAGGCGCGTGCGAAGAACGCATACCCACTGGGGATCCTGTCGAAATCTTCGAGTCCGCGACATGTCTGCTCGGCACCGACGCGAGCGGCAAGGACGTGTTCTTCACGACCGCCGACCAGCTCGTCCCCGCCGACACGGACACCCAGACCGACGTCTACGACGCCCGTGTCTGCGAACCGGCCAACGGGAACCCCTGCATCACCGAACCCCCGCCCCCGCTGCCCCCGTGCCTCGGCGAACAGTGCCACGGCATCCCCGCGGCGACCCCGAGCCTGCTCGCGCCCGGCACCGCAAGCTTCAACGGCGAAGGCAACCTCGCGCCGGCGGCGGCGGTGAAACCCAAGGCGAAGGTGTTGACCCGCGCCCAGAAGCTCGCCAAGGCGTTGAAGGCTTGTGGGAAAGACCGGCGGCCGAAGAAACGCGCGGCCTGCGAGAAGGCCGCGCGGGCCAAGTACGGTGCCAGGGCGAAGAAGCGCTGAGGGGTGACCCCTGCGGGCGTTTCAGCTCGGCCAGTCGATCTGCTCGGCCAGTTGCTTGGGGCCGAGTTCGATCAGGCCGCTGCGCTGCACGGGCTTGTACTCACCACCGCACCTCCCGGAGGGTCCCGATCGCCCCAGCCAGTCCACGGAGCGCTCAGCGGGATCGACGATCAGCACCTCGTCGACGTCGTGGGCGGCGTAGAACGGGAGCTTCTCCCAACTCTCGTCGCCGGGGGAGACGATCTCGATCACGAGCGCTGCCGTTGGGTGCCAGACGCCGGCGGCGCCGGGGCGGTGCAGGGCGCTGTCCGGAACGCGGAAGTCGTGTTCGCCCTCTCCCAGGTTGGACTGGCCGATCAGCCTCAGGCCGGCCGCGTCGGCGGGCGGCCCGATGATGCGGTGCAGCTGGCTTTCGATGTCGCCGTGTCCGTAGCTGGGGGCGGGAACCATGTGCAGGACACCCTCCCAAATCTCGTCGAGGCGGTCAAGACCCGAGCGGCGCCGGCGCTCGAGCAGCTCGTCGAGCCCTGCCGTGGGGGGGTCCAGCACCACTGTGCGCATCCACCGAGAATAGCGCACAAAGACTCAACAGGAGCAAGAAGAGGCAACTCGCTCGTCGACAACGCGTTCTCCGCGCCCAAGGCGGAAGGCTGTGGTGAATTCTTCTCGTTCCTGATCGACCCGATCGTCGATAGCAAACTCAAACTGCCTTCCGAAGACGGCAACAACACCGCGATCCTCAACGGGACGCTGAACACGGCTAACTCAGAAGAAGTGGAACGGAGTGAAAAGTAGTAGACGGCAGATGAGGTAGCGCTTAGCTGAATTGGAAAAGCCAACAG
>Ga0302325_10030894_pt1 | contig 11038 bp, 9 predicted proteins | sample Palsa_T0_2_FD_201948 | JGI IMG/M metagenome (GOLD analysis project Ga0302325, IMG submission 201948) | Peat permafrost microbial communities from Stordalen Mire near Abisko, Sweden - Palsa_T0_2 | ecosystem: Environmental > Terrestrial > Soil > Palsa > Peat permafrost | place: Sweden: Abisko... | reverse complement strand
GTGCACCTGTGGGAGGGCAGCGACGACCACACCGGGATACCCGAGCACCACCAATTCCTCCAGCAGCGCATCAAACTCAGCACGCTCACCGTGGTGGAGAACGAGGGGCACATCTCGCTGCTGGCTCGTCAGGCCAAGGAGATCCTCGCTCCCCTGCTTGGCTAGTGGCCGCTTCCGGTCACGACCACAGCGCCGAGTCAACGGCCCGGTGGAAGGTCGGGTAGGCGTAGATCATCTCTTTCATGGTGGCCACCGGAATCCGGGCATGCACCGCCAACGTCAACATGGACAGCACCTCGCCGCCGCTGGGAGCCATGGCGGTCCCCCCGACGAGCACGCCGTCCTGGGCCACCAATTTGACCAGGCCCTCTGCGCGGTGGATCCAACCGCGGGTCGAGGCGGCGATGGACTCGTGCATCACCGTGACCTCTCCCCCGTCGTCCCGGGCCTGCGCTTCGGTCATGCCGACGGAGCCGATCTCCGGATCGGTGAACGTCACCCGGGGCAGTGCCCGATAGTCCGCCTCACCGATAGGCAGCCCCAAAATGTCGGCCACACAGATCCTCGCCTGGTACATGGCGATGTGGGTGAAGGCCCCCTTCCCCGTGACGTCTCCCACGCTCCACACGCCAGGTATGACCCGCATGCGGCTGTCGACCGGGAGCGCCCAGGCGGACTCATCCAGCCCCAATGCCGCCACCCCGAGGGCGGCCAGATCGGAGCGCCGCCCGGTGGCCACCAGCATCCGCTCGGCCAAGAGCGCCGTCCCGTCAGCGAGGTGGACGGTGACGCTGGTACCGGCCGCCTCGACCCTATCGATCGTCACCCCCGTATGCACCGCCATCCCCTCCCGGCGCAGAATGTCGGTGATCAGTGCGGAGACCTCGGGCTCTTCGGGGCCCACCAGCCGCTCGCCCAGCTCCACCACGGTTACTGCCACCCCGAAGCGGGACATGGCCTGACCGATCTCCAGACCGATGGCCCCGCCGCCGATGACCAGCAGCGATGCCGGCAACTCCTCGGCGGCGATCGCCTCCCGGTTGGTCCAGTGGGGCACCTGTGCGAACATCGGCGGGACGAAGGCCCGGGCGCCCGTGGCCAGGACCAGCGCCCGGCTGGCCGTGATCTGTTGGCCGTCGACCTCTACCGTGGTGGCGCTGGTCACCCGACCCCGGCCACGGATGAACTGCCCGCCCTTGCCGACGAATCGATCGACGGCAACCTTGTCATTCCAGGTGTCGGTGGCTTCGTCGCGGATCCGCCGCGCCACCGGGGCCCAGTCCGGGGTGATGACGCAATGGCCGGCGTTGCCCGGAATGCGGCGGCCCTCGGCCAACAGATCGGCGGCCCGCACCATCATCTTCGAGGGGATGCAGCCCCAGTAGGGACACTCGCCGCCCACCAGCTCCGCTTCAATGCCCACCACGCTGAGCCCGGCCTTGGCCAGCGATCCCGCTACTTCTTCGCCCCCGGGCCCGAGCCCGACGACGACAACCTCACACTCCACGAGGTGAACGTCGCATCGCTCTAGAGCTGCATCGGACTAGAGACTGCCCCAGTTGGTGATCTTGACGGGGGCGACGATCGGGGTGCCTACATCGAGCTGAATCTGATAGTGGTACCCAAGAGGCAGGTCCGCCAGATTGCCCGTGTACAACCTGCCGTCGAAGAACGCCGTGACCGGGCCCACTGCCGGTCCCACCTGCGTCCGGCTCAAAGGTTGGCCCCACTCGGCGAAGAATTGCCCCAGGTGGAACGTGAGGGTGGTACTGGGCGACTCGATGTGGATGATGCCGTCCTCGGCATGCACGTGCAGCCAGTAGAAGCAGCTGCCCGTTTCCACGAACGCTCCCTGCGCCGTCTGGACGGCCTGGAATCCGGGGATACCGATGCCGTAGGGGATGACCCGGGCCTTGCCGTTGACGAAGATGGTCAGGTGGGTGTGGACGTGGGTGACCGTCTGCTCGCCGTCCTGGCACTGCACTCCGTCAATCGTCTGTCCGGAGGCGTCGTTGACCAGCGTGGCCAGCTTGGCGCCGCTCGGAATAGGGACCACTTCGGGACCCGGAGTGCCGGCCGGCGGCGCAATCACGTGCATGGATGCAGGGATGGCCTCGGTCGCGACATGGGGGTTTTTCTGGGAGGGCGGCACGCCGGTCGAACCGCCGGTCACCAACATGACGATCAGGACGATGACGCCGATCAGCACGGCTGCACCGCCTACTCGGCTGGCCATCTTGACGCGCTGCTTGCGCAATTCCGCTGCCCGCCGCTCGGCCGCTCTTTGTTGGGATTCTGCCCGGCGTTGTGCTTTGGATTTACTGGCGCTGGTCATCGGGGCGTCAATCTATCGAACCAGTCATGGCGCTTGGGGTCGATCTCCTCCAATGGCCCAGCCCACTCCATCGGGAGACCCAGCTCCAGGACCTGGGGACCGAGTGCCCCCGCCACCGTCATGAGATCTCCGTCCACGAAGGCCACCGTGATGTGGCGGAGGGACACCTGGTCGACGAAGGCCCACACTCCGGCCACCCCTTCCTGGCCCACCAGCCACGGACCGTCGATCGGCGGCCCGACCAGGACGTAAATCCCATTGGCCGGCCGGTGCGCAATGGCCGGAGCCGAAACCTTGACCCGGGTCGCCGCCCAACGGTCCCGCACGTCGAAGGGGCCGGAGAGGTGGGCCACGCGGTCGGCGAAGAAACGGTCCTCTTCTCGTAGGCGGGACGCCAGGGCGAAGAAATCCATCAGGACCTCAGGACCGTGCATCAGGTACAGAGTCATGTAGTGGCACGGTTGGAGAAGAGGGCTGACCGCCACGCGGGCCGCCCGGCAAACGGGGCTGGCAACCCAGCGCTGGCCGAAGGTGATTCCGCTGAGCGAGAACTGCTCGGGGAGGTGATCGAACTGGTGCCACCGGTTGTAGGCACCGTGTCCGGCCGGATCGGTGACTTCGGTGAAGGAGAAGAAGCCCAGCACGACTGCACGCTACTTGGAGCACCCGAACTGCAAGAATCTTCCCTCGATGGCGGCCAGTACGATTTGCAGGGCGCCAACGTGACGGCATATCTCGCCGGGATCTCCGTCCTCGACCTCTCTGTGTGGCGGCCGGGACCGTATGCGACGTCACTCTTAGCCCACCTCGGGGCCGATGTCGTGAAGATCGAGCCGCCCGGTGGCGACCCCATGCGGCACTACCCCGAGCTCTTCGACTCGGTCAATGCGGGCAAGCGCAGCATGGTGTTGGATCTCAAAGCGGCGCCCGACCTGGCGTCTGCGCTGGCCCTGGTCGCCGAGGCGGACGTTCTGGTCGAAGGGTTCCGTCCCGGGGTGATGGCTCGGCTCGGTCTCGGGTACGACTTCGTGCACCGGCTCAACCCGGCGTTGGTCTACTGCTCCATCAGTGGGTACGGACAGACCGGGGAGCGAGCATTGCTGCCGGGCCATGACGTGAATTACCAGGCGTGGGCGGGAGCGCTCAGTCCCGACGGCGGGACGGCGGCCCTGCCCCCGCTGCCGGTGGCTGATCTGGCTTCGGGGCTGACAGCGGCCTTCGGGATCTGTGCTGCTCTGGTTGGGGGGGCTGGCGTCGGCTCTGGCCCCCATCTCGATGTATCCATGACCGACGTCATGTCCACCTGGACCGGATCCGCTCGCGCCGTTGGTTCCGAACCGGCTTCCACTGCCGATCCCGCTTCGGTGCCCGGCTACGGGCTCTTTAGGACGGCCGATGGTGCGCAAGTGGCGCTCGGGGTCGTAAACGAGCAGCACTTCTGGATCGCCCTGTGCGGAGAATTGGGACTGGAGGAACTGTCCCCGGTGCCGTTTGCTGAGCGCATCGAACGTGCGGCCGAACTCAACCTCGCCCTTGTGGACGCCATCGCGCTGCGACGGCAAGGTGAACTTGTCACGGCCCTCGCTCTGGCATCGGTGCCGGTAGCGCCCGTTTTGGACCGTGCCGCCCTGGTGGCCTCCGCACCATTTCCACCATTCCCGATCCGACTGCCGGAGTCACCAAGCCATTCGTCGTCGGACGGACCCACACCTCGGGCCCCACAACTTGACGAACACCGGGGTCAAGGTTTTCTGCGTTTCCCCCCAGAGAGCTCGTCCGAGTGATGGCGGGAACGCTGACGCAAAAGGGTGAAGGCCGCGGTGCGACGGTCGGGCGCCAGCTGGTGGATTCCCCATTGGTGCCGCCCATGGTGGCGATGGTTGTGGCCACCGCATTCGTGCTGTTGCGATGGCAGCATGCGGCCCAGCATCACCTGAGCGCCTTCGTCGTTGCCGGTTCGAAGTACGTGTCGAGCGCCCGGCTCCCCAAGGGCTTCGTCGTCCACGTCGGTTCGGGGTACGACGGACAGTTCTACTACCGACTCGCCGTCAACCCGTTTAACTTGGCCCGTACCTCTTACGGGATTCACCTCGATTCGATGTCACGCGTCGAACGCATGGGTTACCCGTTTCTGGCCTGGGCACTTTCCGGGGGTCACCAAGGGTCGGTTCCTCTGACGTTGGTGATCGTCAACATCGTGGCCGCCGGGGTGTTGGCTCTGGCTGGGGGCCTCCTGGCCCGATCCGCTGGGCACCGGGCCGCCTGGGGTCTTCTGTTCCCCATGTATTGGGGCTACCTCTGGACATTGGGTCGAGATCTCTCGGAGCTGACGACGGCCGCCTTTGTCATGTTGGGGCTGGCCGCACTGGTGCGGCGCCATGAAGTGTGGGCCGGATTGGCCTTCCTCGGTGCCATCGTCAGCAAGGAGACCGCCGTGCTGCTGGTGGGAACCCTTGCCCTGACGACACTGTGGATCAGATGGAGAGATGGGCGGGCAGGGGTGCCGTCGAACTCGCAAGGTTCGACTCGTGTGGCCCTCCGACAATCAAGTCTCGCTCTCCAACGGTCCGACTTGGCCTACGTAATACCCGCAGTTGGCTTCGTGGCCTGGCAACTCATCTTGTTTCACAGCACGAAAAAGTTGCCCATATTTGAAAGCGGCGGAGAGAACCTGGGCGTCCCCCTGGTGGGCTTGGCCCACGGCGTCGTCCATTACCTGTCGGCGTTCCCTTCGGTGGCCTCGGCATTGTGGATAGCCGAGCTGGGGCTCATCATTATGTTGGTTGCCGGAGCCGTGCGTCTGCGCCACCAGGCGCCCCAAGAGTTCCGCGTGCTCTGGATAGTCTCCGCCATCCTCGGCCTCTCGGCTGCCACCGGCATCTGGCTCGGCGATGTCGGATTCCGCAGTCTGGACGACATCTACCTGACCACTTGGGTGGTGCTGCTGTTCCAACGACAACGCCTGTGGCCGTGGGCCGCCCTGTGCGGGATCGTCTGGGTCGTGGTGGCGGGAGAGCTCATCCGCTACATCTGAAACGGTGAAGACCGACTAACCCAGTTGAGCTAATTCCAGAGCGTTCGTCCCGTCGTTCACGAAGTAGAGGCCTTGGCCGTTCGGGGTCAATGCGATCCCGAAGAGATCACCGGCACCATTCTTGATCAGGGTTTTGGTGGCCACCTGCTTACCGCTTGGCCCGAGTTCGGTGGCCACACCGTTGTTCCCATTTACCACAATCAGGTCTCCGCTGGATGTAATCACCATGCCCAGGGGGGCGTTGAGTCCACCGCCTTTGGCGACGATGTGCGCACCGGCGACCACCGCCTTGGATCGTTTCGTTGCGTTGGTGATGGCGGTCACGGTGTTATTGAGAGAATTGTCCACATAGAGCGTGCCCTCAAAGCTCAATGCCAATCCGGTGGGGGCCAGTACCAGGGCGGCCTTGTTGGCCTGCCATGGAAACCCTTTGCCGATAATCGTTTGGCGGAGCAATGTCGGGGGCGATTTCGGAGAATAGGCCAGGTCGAGTCGGACGACCGTGCAACTTCCTGCCACCGGAATCCCCTTACTGGTCCGGATGTCGCCACCGAGGGCATTGGAGACAAAGAGGTCGGCACCCGCCCCGGTCGTCTCCGCCACCATGTCCCATGGTCCGACGATCTCCGGTGTTGAGATGGTCTCGGCCACAACGCCTTCACTGTTCAGCACTATGAGGCAACCGGCAGGGTCACCCTTGGGGAGCGCACCGTTGACCCCGGTGGGCAGGCTCCCGACGACAACCCAACCGCCGGGAAGCACGCTCAGCGCGGTGGACAGTCCGATGCCGCCAGGACACTGCCGCCCGACGGTCAACCGTGACACTTGCGCGAAGAGTTGCTGCCCGCCCGTTGGGGAGACTTCAACGATGGTGGAACCCGTGCCCTGCACGTTTGCCTTGCTATTGAAGTTACTGACCAGAATGTCGCCCGCCACCAACCTCCCGCGCGTGGTCGGGACAACCGCCACCCCGTAGGGATTCACGTCGCCGTTAGTCGGCACGGTTGAACTGATTTGTACGCCACCGTTCAGTTGATGGAGAAAGGAGTGTGCATCACCGCCGGACGCCTTGGCAGCCCCGGCGGGCACGGTGCCCACACTCGACGCCGCCACAGTGCCTGTCCCCACAGTCATGACGAAGGCCGCCGAGAAGAGGCCAATCCGCTGCCGCCTGCGCATCGCGCAACTCCTTTTCATTTTCTGATTCCCATTCTGAACCAAACCGGTTCGACACCTTCAGTACGGCTGACAAGGGGACAAAGTTCGCTGGTTGGGAAGATCACTCACGAAATTGCCGTCCACCTGCTCCCTCAATTTCGGCCAACCTGCTGGTGCTGTTACCGTGCCTGCGGTTACACCGTTCCTGTCTTCGAACGAAGCATGATCGACGAGGCTTTCAAACCATGACCCAGATCTCTCACCTCCTCAGTGCCAATCAGGGCTACGCGGCTGCCCGGGCCAATGTGGCCGATCCCCGTCCTGGCCAGCACATGGCCATTGTCACCTGCATGGATGCCCGAATTGATGTGTTCGCCGCTCTTGGACTCCACCTGGGTGAAGCCCATGTCATCCGCAATGCCGGCGGACGGGTGACCGACGACGTTCTGCGTAGCCTTGCCCTTTCCAGCCAGGTTCTCGGAGTCAGCACGGTCGTGGTGATGCAGCACACCAAGTGCGGCTTAGCTGGCGTGACGGATGAGGAATTGCGAGAACTCACGGGCGCCGACCTCGGGTTCTTCCCGATAGACGACCATTCCGCCGCCCTCCGGGAAGACATCGAACTTCTCTCGAGTACCCCATACCTTCGCCCGCTCAACGTCATCGCCGGGTTCATCTACGACGTCGAGAGCGGGCTGATTGAGAATGTCGTGCAATGGGAGCGCCCCGCGCCAACCTGAACTGCTCACACCTGCGATGAGGGCTGTCGGGCACCATTCACTCGGCGGGAGCGGGGGGGAAGGTGAATGTCCTTGTTCCAGGCGGAGGGTTCCAGCTGAAGGCGAACACCCCGCCACTCGCCGTCAGCACGTGGGCATGGATGCTGTCCAGATACTGCACAGCCGCTTGGGTGCCGGAAGCCGAAGCGAACTCAATCCCCTGACTCGTCAGTATGAAGACAACCCGATGATGGAAGACCGGGAACACCTGCCCGTTATTTGCGATGTCCAAGAAGGGGAACACCTGAGCCCGGTCAGCGAACCGTCCCAGCACTCCTTGAGACACGACCACTTCGTCAGTGGCGGGGAGAGCCGCTTGAACCCTTTCGAGCTGCGTCGCCGCGGCACTGTCGACCTGCAAGAATTGAGTTCGGGCTTTCGGGACCCAGATTGCGGCCAGAACGACGGATTGAATCAGGATGGCGACCCCAACCGGCACGACAGCCCACCGGATGAACCTCGACGGTGCACGCAGCACCCAGGCGATAACCAGCACGGAGCCGATCGGAACAAAGAAGTACAAGGGCAGGTTCTGAAACGAAGAGATGGGTCCTGAGAACACCGGCGAAATATTGAGGTCACTCGGCAGGACAACGGTCAAGGTGACGCCGATTCCGATTGCGGTGACAACACCAAGAAGTCCCGACGTGGCCAGGAGCCGGTAGGTCCAAAGCCACCGCTGGTGGAGTATGTGAAGACCGCGGCTCGGGTGTGACAAGAGGCCGACGATGATCGGACGCATGCCCACGTTCGGACTCGCCGATGGACCCGCCAGGTACGCGTAGTTGCTGATCAGAGTTCCCACGGCGCCGCCAGCCGCGCTGATGACGGCCGCCCAGACGATTCCCAACGCAATGAGGATGGCACCCGGCCACCGCAGGTTCTTCCGAACGATGATCAGGCCCACCCCGAGGCCGATCAACCATGTCGTCGACACATTCCCGCACAGGACTACGGCAACGATCCAGAGAATTGATCGGCGCGTGCGTCCAAACCACAGATCTCGCGCGGTCAACAGCAGGAAACACGTGGCTACCGCTTCGAGATGAAAATCGAATGAATCGGCCCAATAGACCCAGGGATTGCCGACCAGAAGCACCAGAACACAGAGACTCAGGAGAACGGGTCCAGCCGTACCTCGAATGCGTGCCGAAATCTTCGGACTGTTGGCATGGAGTGGAAATTCAAAAAGATCGACCACAAACAGGAATGCCACAAGCGTCGAACCGGCGGTGGCCAGATCCTGAATGACGAGAAGGTCAATGCTGTGCGGGTAGACCAACCAGAGCAGGGCCAGGGGCCACATGATCAGTGCAAAGTGATCATGCAGGAATGGATAGCCGTAGTGGGGATAGTTGTGAGGATTGACCGTGGAGTAGGGATTCAAATGCCCATGGGCGATTTCGGTCCATCCCTGGTTGAAGACCCCGAAGTCGAGGGTCAAGTCGAAATGCGAATAGATGGGTGCGCTGTAGGCGATGAGAAGGATCGCCTGAACGATCGCCACAGCGAACCCGATGTTGCGCAGCCATCTGAATCCGCGCCGGGACATTCGCTTCTCAGCTGGTTCCCCTGAGGAATCTTCAGCCATACGAGAGTTCGGCGTCATTTCCGGAGCAACGCATCACGGCCGACCAAAGGCACTAACCATCGTCGGGGTGAATTTTCCATCCTCCCCAGAGGTTATGTGGTGGTGGCCCGAACGGCTTGCATCACCCGACGCCTGGTCAGTTCACGGGCCCGCTCGGAGAACGTCGCTTGGGTCCAGCTTCCTGACTCGGCATCGACTGATGTGTGGGCATCACCGGGGCCGGCAGATGATATTGCTGCCATGCGGCCAATTCCGCCAGCACTCCGGTTCGGGGCATCGCTGGCATTGTCAGATCCGCCGGCTCCGCGAAGTTGAAGGCGGAAGTGAGGTCACCGACGACGCTCCGCCTCCACTCGCTGATGTAGGGGACTTCAACCCCGAACCGGCGTTCAAGGAATCTCAACACCGAGGTGTGATCGAAGGTGTCTCGGCAGCACAGACCGCCTCGGGTGAAGGGTGACACGATGATCATGGGTACCCGGAATCCGAGACCCACTGGGCCGTTGAAGCCAAACGATGATTCGGGATTGGCCAAGTCGTTGGACAGGCTCAGATACTCCCCAGGGGTTCCAGGTTCGGGCGTCGGCGGGAGCACATGGTCGAAGAAGCCATCGTTCTCGTCGAAGTTCACGATCAACACCGTCTTGGCCCAGACCGCAGGGTCAGCCCGAAGAGCCTCAATCACCTGATTCGTGAAATTGCCCCCGTAGTTGGGTGCCGCCTCCGGGTGTTCGGAATTCATGTAGCTCCCGACGATCCATGAGACCTGCGGCAGGTTTCTAGAGGTCACATCTTCTCGCAGCTTCTGGACCAGGGCCGGGCCGGGGAGCTGTCCCTCGGGAGTCGGTATAAAACTGTTTCCGCGTCGGTAGAGATCCGTCTTCGTATTGTTGAATGCCGCGAAGAAGGGCAGCATGTTGTCGGTAAAGTTGTCCGTCTCCTGGTAGAGAAACCAGTCGATGCCTGCCGCCTGGAGCCGCTCAGGGTAGCTCTCCCATTGCAACTGACCGTTGGTCTGTCCGTTGTCGATCTGTGGTCCTCCGCCCATGGTCCCCGCGGCGTTGACGGTCCCCGACATATGCATAATCCGATTGGGATTAGTCGGTCCCAGCACCGAGCAGTGGTAGGCATCGCAGATGGTGAAGGCATCCGCCAGCGCGTAATGAAAGGGAATGTCATCCCGAGTGAAGTACCCCATTGTTTGTGGGCTGTAGTTCGTGATCGGAATTTCCGGCGGAAACGCACCAAGGAAATCGTCGATCACCCGATGCGCTTCCACAAAGCCGTCCATCAAGCCTTCATTCCAACTGAAGTGCTGGGCGTACCACGCGTGACTCAGTCCTTCGGCGTTTTGGGCACTGGTGGTCTTGGAATTGAGGTGCCAAGGAAGAACGTACGGCTTGAGCGATGGGTTCTGGGCCAGATCGACGTCCGGTTGGTAGAAGATGGAGAGTCCGTCCGGCTGCCGCATGACATTCGGGTCGTCGAAGCCACGCACATCGGACAGAGTCCCAAAATAGTGGTCGAAAGAACGGTTCTCCTGCATCAAGATCACCACGTGCTCAATGTCAGCGATCGATTGCTTCGGGCCATCAGCCGATGCGCCAACCGACGTCAGAAGTTCGGTGGCTCCAGCCATTCCCATTGTCGCCACACCTATGGAAACCCCGGCCTTGAACAGCTCCCGCCGGGACAACGCAGATTCCCGCCTGGCAACCGCGAAGAGAGGCCGTCGATCAGGAATGCCTTTTTGTTGCCGGTGGCTTTGCTGCCCCTTGCCTTGGATTACCGCCAACAGAATGCTCCACTACTTATCATTACAAGTATTTCCTACACCCGGCTGACCGTGAAATCAACTCGAAGGTGCAAAGTGCCACAGGATGTTCACAAATCGTTCACCCAGGCGTCAAATTCGACATTTTTGGGCGGGAATTTCGAAAATAATCTGGTTGAGAGTTGACATAAATATTGCCGTCAGTTGTAAGGTCAAGTGTGATGGATGTGCCGTTACACGAACAGATCGCTGCCGAGCTGCGAAGGCAGATTGCCCTGGACGAGCTCCCCGTTGGGACGGCATTGCCATCCGAGGCACAGCTGTGCCAACAGTGGAATGGCTCACGTGCGCCGGTTCGGCAAGCCCA
>Ga0302325_10030893_pt1 | contig 11038 bp, 8 predicted proteins | sample Palsa_T0_2_FD_201948 | JGI IMG/M metagenome (GOLD analysis project Ga0302325, IMG submission 201948) | Peat permafrost microbial communities from Stordalen Mire near Abisko, Sweden - Palsa_T0_2 | ecosystem: Environmental > Terrestrial > Soil > Palsa > Peat permafrost | place: Sweden: Abisko... | reverse complement strand
CTCTTCCGGCGACTGAAAGGCTTCCGCCGCATCTTCTCGCGTTTCGACAAACTGGACGTCGTCTTCCTTGCTTTCCTCAATTTCGCCCTGATTGTCGAGGCCCTTAGATAGTGTTAACACGCCCTAGCAAGGAAATAGATGGACACTGATCCGGCGGATTACTGCCCCTCCTGACATAGTTTCTTGGCAATCGCTGCTGCCCCGAGCGTGCTCCGCCAAATCCACCAGAGGCATTACGGCGTAATCTCGAAGATCACGCCGCCCGAATGCGAACCTCCGCCCGAGGTCACTCCATAAAGATTGCCGCTGGCATCCATCACCAGGTTGCCAACCGGACCTGCGCCGTCGGAGCCGCCGGTAAAGTCATAGAGATCGGTGTAGACATAGCTGCCGTGTACATAGGCCATCTTGTACACATTACCTTGTTGGTAAGCCCCGCCATTGAATGAGACACCGAAGAGGTCAGTGGCCGAATCCTCAATGAGCGGGCCCTCGGGTGCAGTAACACCCCCTCGTGATGTGCCGAAATTGTAGACTTGGGAAAAACCATAGAACCAGTCGAAGATCGTGCCAGCGGTTGATCCGCCTGGCCCGCATCCTTGGGCCACACCATAGAAATTGAAATCGCTCGGGTCTAGCAGCAGACTGGTATCGATATCACATCCTATGTTGGGATAGAACCCCTGCACGTCATAATAGTCAAAGCCATTTCCGGAGGGCTGCAAGGTGAAAAAAGTCTCGTTGCCAACGGAAGTTACACCGTAGAGATCGTTGTACTGGTCGCGGATTATTCCGCCAAGCGGCTGGGATCCGTCATCGCGAGCATTGAAGCTGTGCAGAACGCTTTCTGTCCAGGCCCCTCCTGTAGGCGAAAGTTCATAAACTGTGCCGCAGCCGGAGCTCCCACAATCCTGAAGTTGGCCACCATACTGCGTGGTCCCGTAAAAGTTGCCGTTAGCGTCGTAAACGAGGCTGCCATATTGCGGTCTGGCGCCATCGGGGACGCCCTGGAAACGATAGACCACGGATTCAGTCCACGGTGCCGACGCCGAGCCGGAGGCGTGAACTGGTGGTCTCAAGCTGTAAACCGTGCCGCATCCGCCGGCAACGCCGCAGGATTGATCCCCTCCAATCTCTGTGGTGCCATAAAGAACACCGCTGGGCCCGATCGTGACGCCGGAAACGGGATCTGCCCCGTCAGTGCCTCCCTGGAATTCGTACAGCAGATACAGCACCCAACCCGAGCCCACGTGCCTTAGCTCGTACACAGTCCCTTTCTCGTAAGTACCGCCTTTCAAGGTGGTCCGTAGAAATTTCCGCCTGGGGTCATGGTAAGGCCGTTGTAGGGCGAAAAGGCAGCGCCGTTTGATCCGTTGCCGCTGAAGTTGAAGAGCACATTGAAGGTCTGGGCCTGCGCTGCTGACGTCAAGGCGAGGCTCAATGTTAGACCGATGCCCAAGGCGAGCGTCGTAGGCGAAGGTAAGCGCGCGATTCCGGAACGCATGTTCCGACATTGTTCTGAGTTTGTCATTGCGGTACTCCTCCAGCACCAAGTTCTGCGTGACCCATCGCGCCAAATTTAGGTTCGGTTTATCGCGCCGTCAACTTAATTCCACATTACGGTCTAAGCTTATGCAGCGATGCGAGATGGACGATAACGGAAGAACCAGGGCCGGCCGTCTAGGAATCGAGGCTGGCATGGACTGTTGTTTGCAACAGTCTGTCGTTACGAGGTTTTCGCAGCAATGGAAAAACGCCGTGCCGGACACTGGTCAGCTACCGGGGGTCGGAATTGCTACCAGCGAGCCGGCACGACATGAGGTATTACGCCAGAATCGTACTCGCAAGCCAGCCCCAGCACAGCAACAGGCATCACGCTTCAACGTGCGACACTGCACCACAGTGATGTGAGCCAGGTCGCATCGGCATGTGCGGTGCTCGCCTCTAGGCGGCCCACTGGAGCAATGAAAAAGCCGCGATGAAAAAGCCGCGGCACCAGCCCACGGCTGTCTCGCAAACGAGATCTTTGTTAGCGCCAGGATTCCCTAGCGGCGGCCCTTCTTGGCGGCCTTCTTCTTTGCGCCTGCCTTTTTCTTCGCAGCAGCCTTCTTGGCCGGCGCTTTCTTTGCCGCTTTCTTTGCCGCGCTCTTCTTGGCAGCTTTCTTGGCAGCTTTCTTTGCCGGAGCTTTCTTGGCGGCTGGTTTCGCCGGCTTCTTGGGGGCAGGCTTGCGTGAAGCCGGAGGCGCCGCCGGAGCTTCGCGAACCACCGGTTCTATCTCAATGTCTTCTTCCACAATGGTTACGGATTCGGGTTCTTCTTCTTCTTCCTCTTCCTCTTCGTATTCCTCGTCGTCGGCGGAATCGCCGTAAGCACTGTCTCCGTAGTCATCCATTTCGTCGTCTCTGCGGCCATAGAGCGTTTCATCGAATGTCATATGCTTGTCCTCCTGATGGTGCCGGACTCCGCATGACTGAACGGAGGCAGCTCGCTAAGCAAAACTTGTTTTTATACCAACGACAAATATCACACAAGAGGCACGCGATCACAACCCGACATTCCGATGGCTTCGCAGCATCGCGGGCCCGGCAAATTAGTGCAACGCGCCTGTTGTAACAGAACATCCGCGCGAAGGGAAGGGGTAAGTCAGTGGTCAATGGCCAGCGGTCAGTGGTTAGTGGTCGGTGACCGCCATGGCCCGGGGTGTCAGCACGGTCCCGCAGAGAAGGAATATCAGCCTCGGAAAGCGACGCGTCGTGGGCAACGAGCGCCGACCGCCGAAACGGTGGCACTAGCCACTGGCCACTAGCCACTGACTACTGCTTCTTGATCAGCAGCACCTCGCCGGCACGCAGGTTGGCGGCCAGCTTCGGATTGTCGCGCTTCAGCGCCGCGACCGACGTGTGGTTCGACTCGGCGATGCTGCTGAGGGTCTCGCCTTTCTTGACCTTGTGATACTTTGCGGCGTCGGAAGTCGGGCTCCTATCGGACTTGCCGCTGCTGTGTCCGGTGATGGCCGAAGCGCTTCTAGTCTCTGCCTTAGCCTCTGATGGGGCGGCTTCGGCGCTCTCCGAACTGGTGGGCTTGTAGATGGTCAGCGTTCGTCCCGGCGTCAGCTCGCTCCCGCGCAAGTGGTTCCATTTCCGCACTTTGTCTACCGGCACCTCGAAATCGTCGGCCACCGAGGCTACGGTATCGCCCTTGCGCACTTTGTAATGAGTGGCCTTGTGGGAGTACGTGGCTGTCTGTGTGTCGTGCCTGCCCGGCGCGACTGGGATAATCAGCTTTGTCCCGGCCTTCACTTCGTCATCCGTCAGGTTGTTGGCTTCGGCAATCGACGACGGCGAGGTGTGATACTTGCGCGCGATGGAGGGCAACGTGTCCCCGTATTCCACCCGGTGATAGCGCCAGTAGGTGCGCATGTCCTGTGGGATGGTGGCCATCGCGGTCTCGTACTTTTCCTGCGATCCAGCCGGTAACTTCAGGATGAATTGCTGGTCTTTCGGGGTGGTCATTCGCAGCAGGCTGGGGTTCAGTTCTTGCAGGCGATCCACCGAGGTGTCAACGCACTCGGCCACCAGGCGCAAGTCCACGGGATAGTTGATCGTGACCTGGTCGGTCTGTTGGGTTGGCTCGGGCGCTACCCGCTGCAATCCATATTGCTCTGGGTTTTTCGCGATAATCGTCTCGGCCAGAATGATGGGAACGTAGTTCCGCGTCTCCTGCGGCAGCACGCCGCGCCGGTAGAGCTCCCAGAAATCGGCATAGCCGGTGCGCTCCACGGCATGCTGCACCGTGCTGGCGCCTGAGTTGTAGGCGGCCATCGCCAGGTACCAGTCGCCGAACTGGTTGTACAAGTCCTTCAGATGATGGGCGGCGGCGCGTGTCGCTTTCTCCGGATCCTGCCGCTCATCGACCCACCAGCTGCGCTCCAGTCCGTAAATTTCCGCCGCGCCGGCCATGAACTGCCACATGCCGCGAGCTCCGGCCCGCGACAACGCCAGCGGCTGGAAGCCCGACTCGGCCTGCGCCAGATAGATCAGGTCCTGGGGAACGCCTTCTTCCTTCAGAACACTCGCAATCATCTCGCGATAGCGTCCTGCGCGTGCCCAGGCGTGCTCCAGCGTGGCCTTTCCGCGCGGGCTGGAATAGTAGTTGATGAACATCGCCACCTGGTCATTCATCACCAGCGGCAGGTCGGACTTGGTGTTCTTGACCTCCGCTTCAGCCACGGCCCGGACGTTGGGATCGACCGGAAACGTGATGTCGTTGGCTTCGTCGATTGGAGCAGGCTCGGAGCGCGGTTCGCTGAAGCCGTCGCCCTGCTGTAGCGCTGCCATTTCCAACTCGTGGACGGCCTCGACGATCTTGTCGAATTCGCGCTCCAGTTGCTCACTGGTGCGCACATCCAGATTGCTGCCCAACAGGGTATTGAAGGCCTGGTCGAAATTTTCCTTCGCCGCTTCCAGGTGTCCCGCCTGATAGTTGGCCTGCCCGGCGGCATACTGCTTTTCTGCCTGCGCGATCAAGGCATCGACGGGATCAACCTGCGGCTTGGGATCTTCCTGGATCTTAGGCGGTGGCGCGGCCTTCTGGACAACTGGCGCGGTGACTTCAGGGGCGGTGGCGTGTGCGGGAAGAGCAGCGGAATTCTTGGGTTCGGTAGTCTCGCAACTTGTGAGGATGACAAGGAAGCTGAGGAACAGCAGTAGGGCGACCGGAGCCTTAAGGCGATGCAGTGTCATCGTGGCGACAATTCCGAAACAACCTTCTCCTGCGTTCCACCGGTTGTTCTGATGTTACTACGCCGCGAATTTCAGGGTCAATGAAACCAGGAAGGGACGGGGTAACTGGCCGCCTATGAATGATTTAATGCCGAATTGCCGCCGCAGCTGCACGCGAGCGTTCTCGGGGGAGAGCGACTTTCGGTTCTGCCAATTGGTCAACCTGGTAGTCGCCTAAGCTTCTTGTGCGGTCGTGCCCTCAGTTGGCGAACTCCGTTGCGGCCGCCGCTGAATGGCACCAGGGTCGGGATATCTCACTCCACGCAGCCAAACGGAGAAAATCACGCCCCAAATAGCCAGCAAGACCAGGGTGAAGATGCTTGCCTCGGGACCAAAACCACCGCCAGTCAGCAGCGGGTTACCGTGAAAGCTGGCGTTGAAGAGATGTCCGTTGGCCGGGTAACCGCTGTCTGGCACGCCGTAGAAGTAAACCTCGGCCCAGGCCCAGGCTGCATGGATTCCAAGCGGCATCCAGAGATCACCGGTCCTCCGCAATACCAGGCAGGTCACCAGACAATACACCGTCGCCGCCACCGGTCCCAGCCCATGACCGCCGAGATTGAAGTAATGCAATCCGCCCATGAGTAATGACGTGACGATCGCTGCCGGCCAGAAGCCGATCCCCGTCGTCAACGTGAACAACAGATATCCGCGATAGAGGAAGTCCTCGAGTAATGCGCCCAGGAATAGTAGAACAGCCCACGCGGCGGCGTATTTCCACACATCCCATCCGTGCAGTGCAATGGCGCCGAATGAGAAGACGCCCGCAAGTCGCATTGTCACAAAAAGCAAACTCATCGACACAAAGCTGAAACAAGCCCCCTGCCAGAACCGGCGTCCGAAGGCCCGCCGCCATGGCAAGCCGAAATCGGCAAAGGTGCGGCGTTCGATCCGTCCCATAATCCAGGTTGCGATTAGGAGGGGAAGAACAAGCAAGTCTATTGAAAGGACGTCGCCCAACGGGGTGGACGAATCACCATGCCAGCGGTGCATCAGAGAATCGATGCTAAGACTTAAGCCGTAGCCGAGAGGCAAGAAGATGGCGAGAAAGATCAGCAGCCGCCAGCCCGCGCGCAGGCCGTTTGGTCCCTTCAAAAGACTATAGCGCGCCATCACCGGCGCGGAAATGTAGTCAGAAGCACCGCTCATACGGAATCGCGTCGCCGAAGTCCCGCCCCGAATCTTATACCTTTGTCCGTCGTGGCTGCACCAGAACAGGCATCAGTTAATGAGGTGCGGCCGTATTCGCGCCGGCCTCAATCGGAACAATCTTCGTATCCGCGCGGAATTTCTTGTAGTCGCGGTCGCTGACGTCTACCTCCGCGTCGATATCCTTCAACAGTGCAATGCGTGCGTCTACTTTGACCGCAATGTGCTGCTGCAACCAGACTTCATCGTTCACCCGGGTTTGTTCGATGATGATGCGCGATCCCTTGTGCAGCCGTGCGATAAACAAGCCGAACGAAAATGTGTCGATGACTTGCACGTCCACCTTTTTCACCTGCGAATCGTCCTTGTCGATCCACACACGAAAGCGCACCTTGGGCAGGATTTTGGCCTCCTTACGGACCGGTTGATAGCCCGGCTTGGGGTCGCCGTCGATGACGTAGTTGTCGCGCCCGTCCAGCTTCTCGATGCCAACGAACTTGAAGTTAAAGGCATCGGCTACCTCGCGCTCAAATTGCCGCGCGTCCTCCCGGTCTTTCTCTTCTTTCTCCAGCCGCTTCTTGCGGTTCGACTCCGACTCGTTCTTGCGCTTGTCAATCAGCTTCTCGATTTTCTCGTCTTCCTTCTGCGCGTCCTTCGCGGAGAGCGGCTTGTCATCCTTGGCGATCTGCTTCTGCACCTGCTCGCCATAGATTTCCATAACATCGTAGGTCTTCGTCTCGGTTGACTTCACCTGCCCCTTGCCGTCGAGCCTGCGTTCTTCCTGGCGCTCGACGTAGGTGTAGTCGCGCAACTTCTTGTCGTTCTCCAGGTCCTTGTCGGCCGAGAGACGAATCAAGTCGCGGATTTGCTCCTGGGAAAGCGTCGTGGGAGCAGCGGAAGAATCCGTAGGTTCTGCGTTCGAAGTTGGCTCTGCCTTTGATTTCGTCGATGAATCACTCGGCTTCGTGCTGGACGGCGGTGCCGGATCGCTGGGTTTGGCGCTAACGTTGTCCTGGGCGATTCCCAACGTCACGGCGAGAAGCAGGAAGATTAGACTCCGGAATGCTGACATCGGAACACCCTTGCGCGATTACAACCCACGGGCGGGGTCAAAGTTCTGTCCACGGTATGAAGAGCGCAATGGAAAAGCTCGAAGGATACTGCCCGCTATTTTCCAAATATGAGACGGCCCAACTGATGGCCCAAGCGCCTGACTTCCGAGGTATCGCTGGCACTCCGGAACTGCTTGGCCAGCAAAGAGAAATTCTTTCGTCTGCGATTGTCGGACTCCGCCTTCGTGTCCCGGACGTATCTGTCTGATACTCGTTTTGTAATCTTCATGTTTTACTCTCTTACCGCAAATCCGCGATTGGTGTGTTCTGGGTGGAGCATGCCTTCACAGGCTGCGGAAAAACTCCGCTTTGAACGCTTTGCATCAGGGCACGACTGTTAGTCGTGCCGATAAGCTGTTTGTTTTGTCATCACGAGCCGGCTTCAGCCGGCGGCACAATGCCCTGTTCCGACTTTTTCCGCGGTCTGTTCTACGTGTACGCGCGCGCGGGTGCCCCATCCTCCTCGCCATCTTTTGGCGAGAGGGTGGGAGAGGGTGCCCCAGGTCTCGCGCCTTTCGAGACCTGGGAGGGCGAATCATTTGTCTATCACGCTTTCTCTAGCGCCTGCTCCAGATCGGCGATCAGATCGGCGCTGTCCTCGATCCCTACCGACAGCCGCACCGTTGCCGCCGACACTCCCAGCAGCTTGAGTTGTTTGGCGCCCAGACCGGTGTGCGATGTGAGCAGCGGATACGACACCGTGGACTCCACGCCGCCCAGGCTAGCTGCCAGGTACCACAGTTTCAGCTTGTCGATGAAGCGTTCCGCCGCGCGTCCTCCGCCGCGCAGATCGAACGAGACCATCATCCCGAAATCCTTCATCTGCCGGCGTGCGATCTCATGAGAACCGTTGTCTTCCAGCCCGGGATAGTACACGCACGCCACCTTGGGATGCTGCCGCAGTATCTCGGCAACCCGCGCCGCATTGCGGCAAGCCCGTTCCACGCGCACATCCAGTGTCTTCAGCCCGCGCAGCAACAGATACGCGCAGCCGGGATCGAGACAGCCGCCGGTCAGGATCATCACCGGCCGCGCCAGGTCCATCCACTGCTTCGAGCCAGCCAGCACACCCGCGGTCAGGTCGCTGTGCCCGCCCAGATACTTCGTCGCCGAATGGATGACGATATCCGCGCCCAGCTCCAGCGGCTTCTGAAGCACCGGAGTCGCGAAAGTATTGTCCACTACAACACAGGCCTTGCGTTTGCGTCCCAGCTCGCACAGGGCAGCCAGATCGACGCAGCGCAGCGTCGGGTTGGTGGGCGATTCCAGAAACAGCATCCGCGTCTTGCGGTTGAAGTAGCGCGCGGCGTTCTTGATGTCGTGATAGGGAACGAACCGCACCTTGATCCCACAACGTGGGAGTACCTGCTCGAACAGCTTTACCGTTCCGCCGTAGACGTCGAGCATGGAGACGATCTCGTCGCCCGCCTGACACGCTGCCAGCACTGCGATCAGCTCCGCTGCCATGCCGCTGGACGTCGCGATAGCAGCCTCGGCTCCCTCCAGGGCAGCAATCTTTTCCTCCGCTGCAGTTATCGTCGGGTTGCCATAGCGCGAGTACAGATACATGCTGCTGTCGCCCTTGGCGTAGCGGCGCAGATCCTCGACGCGTGGCACCACGAACACCGACGTCTGCGCGATGGGCGTGGTCAGCGGCCCGCTCTGCCCATGCCGCTCTTCGCCGGAATGAATGCAGCGCGTGGCATCGGAGTGTTGTTTTCTTGGGTCGGATTTGCCCATGGAGTATTACCTTCGGCCGGGACAATCGATTGTAATGGAATGGCGCAATCGACAGGAACGGGGGAAAGCTATCCCTTGAAACGACGAGGTTTAGGTGTCGAAGCCGCAAAGCACGGCAGCGTCCCGCAAGCTTCTGTCTGTGGTCAAGAACCTGCGTCCCGACGGCGTGTCGTCGCACCATTCCAGCGCCGCAGCCAATTGCAATGCGTCGGCCGCACGCAGATCGTAGTGCTCGACAAGCTCGATCGCCTTTGCGCGAACGGAAGCGGTGGGCGGGATGACAGACCATGTCTCCGACCACTCTGTGACCAATTTCACAGCTGTGCGCCACTGGCCAGCATCCAGATGTTTGATACGTAACAGCTTTGCCAGCGCGCCAGCAACTTCTACCGGAGTTGCCCACCAGATCACCACATCGTAGGTTTTGTCCCAGGCGGACGCTTGTGGTGTGCTTCCCTGCCGCACATAGAGGGGAACTAGAGCACTCGCGTCCCAAAATGCTGAAAGCCGCCCTAGCGGTCTTCTCGCTCTTGACGCCATATCTCTTCCATTACCTCATCTGGGACATTGCCTACGGGTTCCGGCAACCGATCTGACGCTTTGCGCCTTCTCAAGGGCGGCGTCATCGCGCCCCGGGCAATCAGCCGTCGCTCCTGCTCGGAGAATCCATCAAGGCGAACGGGGACAATTCGCGCCACCGGCCGGTTACGGTCGCAGACCAGTACTTCCTCGCCATCTCGTACCATCTGGATGTGAGCGCTGAGTCGAGCCTTAAGATCGCTGATATTTACCGTGCGCATGATTGAATTGTAGCGCGAATCTGACTAAGTTAGTCATCTCATAAACTCGGCGGAGATTTAGCATCTGGCTACCCGCCGATTCGCGTTGGTCGAAGCGTATGATAGGCCCATGGAATTTCAGTTCACTGCCGTCTTCCGTCGCGTGCCCGAGGGATACATCGCCTTCGTCGAGGAACTGCCGGGCGCAAACACTCAAGGCAGCTCTCTAGAAGAAGCCCGTGCAAACTTACAGGAAGCCGTGGCACTTGTGGTGGAAGCGAACCGAACTCTTGCCCACGAGTCGGCTGCGGGACATGACGTCATCAGGGAACCGTTGACGGTCAGTGCGTGAAACGCCGCGAACTCGTTCGACACCTTGAACGGTATGGCTGTCAGTTGTTGCGGGAGGGCGCAAATCACTCGATCTACGTCAATCGTCCCGCAGGAAAGGCTTCTGCGGTCCCTCGGCACACTGAAATCAACGACGATTTGGCCCGAAAGATCTGCTAAGGATTTGAGTATTCCGACCTGGCGAAACTAGAAGATCAGACCGCCAGGCCCTCTATTACCCTTCGATCACAATCCCCGCCTTCGTCCCCTGTTTCGTACACAGCGCCCATGCCATTCGCGGCGTGTTGTGCGCGATGCCAATCCGCCCGCGAGTATCGACGATGATGATTCCTCCGTGTCCGTTGAGGCGCGCCTTCAGGTAAAACAGGGCCTGCTGCGCTGCTTCTTGCGGTGCGTGCCCGGCTTCGACCCGGTCGGCGGTCCACTTGGCGAGCACCAGCTTCATCATCGGCTCGCCCCATCCGGTGGTCGAGACCGCGGCGCTGCGATTGTCGGCATAGCAGCCGCAGCCGATCAGCGACGAATCCCCCACGCGCCCCGGCGCTTTGTTCAGCGTCCCGCCCGTCGAAGTTGCCGCGGCGATATTGCCCTCGGCATCCAGCGCCACCGCGCCCACGGTGTCGTGCGAGCGCGTCGGCCCGAACTCGTCCGGCATCTTCAAGTAAGCTTGCTTCTTGGCCTCGCGCAGGCGCTCCACTTCGCGCTCGATCACCAGTTCGTCGTTGGCGCACAGCTCGATGCCGTGCTCCTGCGCGAAGCGCTCAGCGCCGGTGCCAACGAAGTAGACATGCGGGCTCTCGGTCAGGATTTTTTTCGCCGCGCGGATGGGATTGCGGATGTGCTCGACGCAACCGACGCCGCCGGCGCGCAACGTCGCGCCATCCATGATGAGCGCGTCGAGTTGCACCCGGCCATCCATGTTCAGGAACGAACCGCGGCCGGCGTCGAAGGTCTCGTCCTCCTCCATCGCCACAACCGCCGTTTCGATGGCATCCAGCGAACTGCCGCCGCGCCGCAGCACTTGCCAGCCCTCGTCCGCCGCAGCCTTTACGTCGCGCAGGTAAGGCTCAAGCATATCTTCAGGAATGGCCCACGCCCCACCGTGGACCAGAATCACCGGATCAG
>Ga0302325_10030892_pt1 | contig 11038 bp, 10 predicted proteins | sample Palsa_T0_2_FD_201948 | JGI IMG/M metagenome (GOLD analysis project Ga0302325, IMG submission 201948) | Peat permafrost microbial communities from Stordalen Mire near Abisko, Sweden - Palsa_T0_2 | ecosystem: Environmental > Terrestrial > Soil > Palsa > Peat permafrost | place: Sweden: Abisko... | reverse complement strand
ACCGGGGTTCAGCTGGCCGTGGGTGACGTGCTGCAGTTGAACTCGAGCGCGGTGGTGCAGAATCAGCCGGTCGTGGTCGAGATCCTGGTGCTGGTGGCGGCCGGGCGGACGATGCAGATCGAGATGGTGGCCGAGACCAACGTGGCCCAGGTGCCGCCGGTGTTTGCCCAGATCGAGGCGAGTCTCCGGATTAGCTAGATCGGGGTTCGGCCGCGCCCGGCTCCGGTTCGTCCCCTGCCGCGACGTGGGCGTCTTCATCCTCAGCGGTGGCGGGCTCGGCGGCTTCGGCAACAGCGGGGTCGGCGGCTTCGGGCTCGGCTGCGGGTTCGGGGTCCGGTGCGGCGGCCCCGGGCGGGGGCTGTGGTTCGGCCGCAATGGGACCTGGTTCGGGCTCGGCCGGAACGTCGCGTCCCGCCTCGACGGCGGCAGGGGATTCGGCTTCGACGGCGGCGACCTCGGGCTCGGGCGCGGCGGTCTCGGATTCGGCGGTGGCGACCACAGGCTCGGGCTCGGCGGGAGCAACCTCGGGTCCGGGCTCGGGCTCCGGCTCGGCGGTGGCGACCACAGGCTCGGGCTCGGCGGGAGCAACCTCGGGTCCGGGCTCGGGCTTCGGCTCGGCGGTGGCGACCACAGGCTCGGGCTCGGCGGGAGCAACCTCGGGTCCGGGCTCGGGCTTCGGCGCGGCAGCGGCGACCTCGGGTTGGGTGGCGGCCCCAGGCTCCGGTTCGGTGGCAGTCGGCTCTACCGCCTCGACGGCTGGATCCTCGGCTCCGTCGGTGGAGGCTGGTTCGTCGGCCGCGTCGGGCGCGGTGGCCTCGGGCCCCGCCGCCTCGACTGTCGGCGCTCGGTCGGCGGCTGCGGGCGACTCGACCATGAACGGTTTGACGTCGCCCTCTGCCTGGGTGGCCTGGGAACCAACCCGGCCGGCGATGGCAGCCCCGATCCCGTCGTCATCCAGTGTGTCGCCGCCCGGCAGCGTCGTCGGTCCGGACTGGCCCGCGGCCACCGCCACCGGGGTGCGGTCCAATCGCCGTTCCTCCGCCGGCACGTCGTCTCGCCGCAGGAATCCCCGCCGCAACAGCAAGATCATGGCCAGGGCGAAGACCAGGATGCTGGTCCAATCGTTGAGCCGCAGCCCGAGGATCGTGTGGGCGAAGTCGATCCGCAGGTACTCGGTGAAGAACCGGCCGAACGTGTACAGCGCCACGTACACCCAGAAGAGGTAGCCCTTGCGCAGCCTGATGTGCTTCTCCGCCCACAGCACCAGGAACACGACGGCTATGTCCCAGATGCTTTCGTACAGGAACGTGGGCTGGAACGCCTTGGCGCTGAGGTACGCCGCGGGCACCGGTTTGTTCACGTTGCTGAACAGATTGGCCACGATCGACGGGTTGATCTTCAGGCCCCACGGCAGCGAGGTCGGGCGGCCGAACAACTCCTGGTTGAAGTAGTTGCCGAACCGCCCGATGGCCTGGGCCAGGGGCAACGCCGGAGCGACGGCGTCGGCGCATGCCACCCAGTTGAGGTCGTGGCGCCGGACATAGAGCCACGCCGCAAACGCCCCGCCCGCGATGCCGCCCCAGATGCCCAGTCCTCCCTTCCACACCTCCAGGGCGCCGATGGGGTTGTGTATGTACAGCTCGTAGTCGGTGATCACGCTGTACAACCGAGCCCCGATCAGGCCTCCGGGGACGGCCCACACGGCGATGTTGGAGAACGTTCCCTGCTCGCCGCCCCAGGCCCGCCAGCGCCGGTCGGCCAGCCACACCGACGCGAACACGCCGAGCACGATGAGGAAGCCGTAGGCGTGCAGGCGCAGCGGTCCGATGTTGAACCCGTTGGTCGACGGGCTCGGGATGAAGCCGAGCATGTCAGCGACTGTAGGCCGCGGCCAGCAGCGCAGCGTAGGCACGCATGGCCTGCTCGGTGACCGGCCCCGGGCAGGTCGGCACGCCGCGCCCATCGACCGATCGGATCGGCTGCACATCGCGAGTAGAAGAGGTGAGAAAAGCCTCGTCGGCCATGTACAGCACCTCGAGGGGGACATCACGCTGGTCGACCGCCAAGTCGCAACGTTCGATGACCAGTGAGCGGGTAATGCCGGCCAGGCATCCGGCGGATAGCGGAGGCGTGACCAGTTGGCCGTTGATGACCACGAAGACGTTGGTGCCCGAGCCCTCGCACAGGTTGCCCCGGGTGTTGCCGAAGATCGCCTCGCTCGCCCCTTGGCGGTGGGCGTCAGCCAGGGCCAAGGCGTTCTCGGCGTAGGAGGTGGTCTTGATCCCGGTTAGGGCGCCCCGCTCGTTGCGGGGCCAGGGAACAGTGATTACCTCGGCCAGGTCCTCGTACGGCGCCAACTGGCGGATGCCGACCACCAGGGTGGGTGCGGCCCCTGTTCGCCCTGAGCCCACCGTGCCCGGGCCGGACGTGTAGGTAACGCGTAGGGCGCCTCGGCCCAGGGCGGGGTTGGCCGCCAACGTCAGGTCGATGGCGCGCTGCAGATCGTCGACGTCGGGCCGGGGAAGGCCTAGGCGGACGGCCGAGCGGACCAGCCGCTCCAGGTGCTCGGTGACGGCGAAGCCCTTGCCCTGGCGCACTGCGATCGACTCGAAGACCCCGTCGCCCACCGTGAAACCGTGGTCGAAGACACTGATGGCGGCCGTGGACTCGTCGACCACTGAGCCATTCACGTAGGCGAACACGGGGCGATGGTAGTTAGGGGCCGTGCGTGGTAGGAACCATTGCTATGGACGAAGAAGAAACCGTCAAGCACGACCGCGAGCAGCTCGAGCATCTGGAGGAGGAGATCAAGGAGGCGCGCCAGCACCTGGCCGAGGAGACCCACGAAAAGGAGAGGCACGAGGCGACGTTCTTCGGCGACGACGAAGGGCCCATTCCCGGGTAGTAATCAAGATTCTTGACTATTAAGTCGGTTGTCGGTACCGTGACGGTATGGACAACGTTTACGCCACACCGACCTTGATGCGCGCCGCCCGGGGCGCCTACGCCCGCTCGATTCGGGTGCAGCTTTCGGCCATCGGCATCGACGACCTCCCCCGGAACGGCCCCTTCATCCTGGCCGGGATTGACCAGTCGGGCGGGCCCCGGCCGGACATGCCGGGTGAGCTCGGTGTGACCAAGCAGGCAGTGAGCCAAGTGGTCGACATCCTGGTCAACCGGGGCTACCTCGATCGCAGCCCCGACCCGCAGGACCGTCGGCGCATCAACCTGGAACTGACGGAGCGGGGCAAGCAGGTGGTCGACGCCGTGATTCGGGCCACCGACGCCGTCGATCACGAACTGGAGGAGCGGCTCTCAGCCGACCAGATCGAAGCCATGCGGGCCGGGCTGCTGGCCTTGGCCGACATCAAGACCGCCAGCATCGCCAAGGGGACAGGTAAGCGCCGTCCCGTCCCCCAGTTCCGTCATTTCAGCCCGATCTTCCCGGTGCGCGACCTGGCCGCGGCCATGGCCCATTACACGGCGCTCGGGTTTGACACCTTCGCCTCGGCTGACGGCAGCGACTACGGCTTCGCCGACCGGGACGGCGCCCATCTGCACCTGGCGGTTGACCCCGATCTCGATGCCGCGCGCAACACCACCTCGACCTACCTCTACGTGCGCGACGCCGACTCGGTCCACCAACAGTGGAGCCAGCCGGGTATCGGCGGACGCACGGAGCCCGTGGCCGTGACCGCCTACGACTTCCGTGAGGGGTCGCACGTCGACCCGGACGGGAACCGGATCCGGTTCGGCTCGCCCATCGAGTAGGCCCGATACATATTGGACGTGTACACAGCCAATATGTATCGGGCCTACGGTGCGACGACCGCTCGGCGGATTGCTCGCACCCGGGTGTGGCCGTCGACCACCTCGCTGTCCAGCTGGTCGACCAGAGCGCGGACCAAGAACAGGCCCCGGCCGCGCTCGGCCATCGCGTCGGGGAGCGCATCGGATGGGTCGGGCAACGTCGTCAGCCCGGCCCCGTCGTCGGTCACCTCGAGCATCACGTCGGGCCCATGGATCGAGGCCCGCAATGACACGCTGCCCGGGCTGCCACTGGCGTGGCGCACGGCATTGGCCGCCAGTTCGGTGGCCACCAGCAACAGGCCCGCCGCCTCGCCTTGGGCCACTGGCACTCGGACCAGCCAGTCCTCCAGCAGGTGGCGGGCCAGGGGCACGGCGGCGGTGGTCGGGCTGAACCGGTACTCCAGCGGGGCCAGCGGCATCTGGGGATTGACCGGCGGCGGCGAACGGCGACGAAGCACCAGGGCCAGCGAATCGTCGCTGCGCACCGCCCCGGCTAGCGACCGCTCCACCAGGGCGCGGGCGAGGGGCGCGGCGGGATAGTCGGCCGTCTCGGCGGCATGGCGGGCCAGGGCGTCCAGTCCCACCAGGATGTCCTTGGTTGCCTCGATGAGCCCGTCGGTGTAGAAGACGACGGTGTCGGAGCGGGCCAACTCGACGGTGACCACCAGATCCGAGCCGGCGTCGGGGAATCCGATGGGGATGCCGCCCACGTCGATCCAGCGCGCGTTGCCACCCGTAACCAGGAGGAGGGGGGGATGGCCGCCGCCCGCCAGGTCAAGCACACCGGTGGCCGGGTCGTAGCGGCCGATCATCAACGTGGCCACCAGTTCGGGGTTTTGGGCTGTGACCAGTTGGTCGGCTCGGGCGATGACCCGCTCCAGCGGCGTCCCCTCCAGCACGAGCAGCCGCAGGGCGTGGGTGACGGCGACGGCGTCCTTGGTCGCGGACACCCCTTTTCCCATCACGTCGACCACTGCCAGATGGAGCGTGCCGTCGGGCAACAACACCCAGTCGTACAAGTCCCCGCCCATCGAGGCCTGTTGGTCGGCGGCCAGATAGAAGACGCCCAGCTCGGTCTGGGGCACGGTCGGCGTGGGCGGGCGGACCGCCTCCTGGAGCTTGTGGAGGACGCCGCGCTGCGCCAGCTCCAGCTCGGCCATGGCCAGCTGGTTGTCCAGGGCGACGCCGAGGTGGGCGATCAGGGTCTCGGCGCTGTCCAGGCAGTCGGGTTTGGGGAGCTCGTTGGGCAGCCAGCCGAGGACCACCACGCCGTGCACGCCGGACGGGTCGCGGGGGATCGCCATCACGATGACCGACTGGAGGGACAGGAGGCGGCGAAGGTGCTCGTCGTCGACCAGCTCGGCGTGGTCACCCCGGAGGATCGAGGCCAGCTGGGGCAGGGCATGGGGATCGCCGATGAGGGCCAGGTCGCGGACGCTGTCACTGGCCATGACCCATTGTCGGGGGTGGGAATCGAAGTCGACCGAGAGGCCCGCCAAGGCGGCGCCGGTCGCTTGGGCCAAGGCGTCAGCCACCCAGGCCAGGAGGCGGTCGTGGTCTCGCTCGGCGTGGATGGCGCGGGCGGCGCAGCGAAGCAGTCCCCCGGCGCCGAGTTGTCCGGGCACCGCGGGAAATCTACCCGATCGCCGTCCTGAAGCGCTCGGGCGGGCGATCGTAGGATGCCTCCGGTAGTCGTTGGAGGGGGGAAGCAACGTGCCCAGCAGTGTTGAGGTGCAGGAGATGCTTACCGGGCCGGGGGGCCTGTTCGAGATCGTCGAGCAGGACGTCCGTGGCGTGCCGATGCCGGTGTACAAGAACCGGATGCCGTCGTTGCGAACGCTGGCCGAGATGGGCTTGGGGCGGGGCAACGCCACGCCGCATGTGGTCTGCGGGGAGCGGCGCATCGGCCACCAAGAGGTGGTGGCCACGGCCAACTCCGTGTCGCACGCCTTTGCCGCCGCCGGGGTCGGCCCGGGCGACCGGGTGGCGATCCTGGCGGCCAACAGCCCGGAGTGGGTCTTCACGTTCTGGGGCACGGTCGACCTCGGTGCGGTGCTGGTCGGGCTCAATGGTTGGTGGAAGGCGGACGAGATCGTCTACGGCCTGGCCGACTCCGGGTCCAAGGTGCTGGTGGCCGACCAGGAGCGCCTGGCCCGGGTCGCTTCGCGGTTGGCCTCGGCGGAAGTGCCCTCACTGGAGGTGGTGTACCTGATTGACGGTGACCCTTCAGCGTTCGAGGGACTCGAAGTGCCGGTGCGACCGTTTGCTTCTCTCGTCGCGTCGCCTACTTCCTTGGTGCCCGACGTTCCGATTGCCGAAGATGATCCGGCGGTGATCATGTACACCAGCGGGACGACGGGGCGGCCCAAAGGGGCCGTGTCGACTCATCGCATGATGATCGCCAACGTGCAGAACACTTTCTATATGACGGTGGCGTCGTCCATGATGTGGGGGCGGAGCGGGTTGGAGGGGGGGCAGCCGGTGGCGCTCATCACCGCGCCCATGTTCCACGTCACCGGGTGCCACGCCGGGATCGTGCTGGGGATGGCCGCGGGGGTGAAGTTGGTGCTGATGGTGGGGCGATTCGACCCTGAGCAGGCGCTGCGGCTGATGCAGGACGAGGCGGTGTCGGTGTTCACGAGCGTTCCCACCATGGTCGCGAGGGTGGTGGAGCATCCGTCGCGGCACGACTACGACCTGTCGTCCGTTCGCACCGTGGCGTACGGCGGGTCACCCTCGGGGGGCGAGTTGCAGCGAAAGGTGCACGAGACGTTCCCCAACGTGTCGATGGTGCGCAACGCGTACGGTCTGACCGAGTCTTCGTCTGCCGTGACGGTCAATTCGGGGCCGGAGTTGGTGGACCGGCCCGACTCGGTCGGGCGACCGGTGCCCGGGATCGAGGTGCGCATTGTGGACGGGGTTGGTTCTGCGCTTGGGGCGGGCGAGGTGGGGGAGATCTGGTTGCGGGGTGCGCAGATCATGCCGGGGTACTGGGGCAAGCCCGAGGCCACGGCGGAGGCGGTGACGGACGGGTGGCTGCACACGGGGGACATCGGGTACCTGGATAAGGAGGGGTACCTGTTCGTGACCGACCGGGCCAAGGACATGATCATTCGGGGCGGGGAGAACGTGTACTGCGTCGAGATCGAGGAGCGGCTGGTCGAGCATCCATCGGTCATCGACGCGGCGGTGATCGGGGTGCCGCATGCCGTGTTGGGGGAGGAAGTCAAGGCGATCGTGCAGGTGGCGCCTGGTTGTGGGCTCAGCGAGGGGGAGGTGCAGGAGTGGGTCAGGGAGAAGCTGGCCAACTTCAAGGTTCCTGCCCATGTGGAGATCCGAACCGAGGCGTTGCCGCGCAACCCGACCGGGAAGTTGCTGAAGAACGTGCTGCGGGGGAGCGGCGGCAGCAGCTTCACCGAGACGCTGTAAGCCCGGGACTCCGGTGGGGTCGGCTGCTACCATCGCCGGTCACGGGCCGTTGGCGCAGCTGGTAGCGCACTTGCATGACGCGCAAGGGGTCAGAGGTTCGAGTCCTCTACGGCCCACCCCCTCCGAGCAGGACTTTTACCCCTCAGAGCCCCTCCGGGGAACCCCGTCCCAGAGGCTCCTGGGAGCCAGGGTCCTTGGCGCACCAGCAAGGCGGCATTGGCCCATGGGCTGGTGTGCGGCACCCCGCCGCGGGAGCGCCATAGGTGGAGGATTCCGAGCGGCCGGCTGCCCTTGATCGGTCCCTCGACCCAGGAGATTGGGGATGGCACTGGTCCGTCCGCGCTCGACCTCCGGCGAAACACGGAATGCCACCCCCCCTCCCGGCGGTATGGGCGAGGGAGGCGGGCCGACGTCAACCGAATGTTGATTGGAACATGTTCCTCCGCTAAGGCTGGGAAGGCCGGTTGGGAGATCTCCCGGTCTCAGACACGTAGGCACTGTGGGCGAAATCGACAACGACGTACCGCGCAGCGCTCGGGACGGGCCCGGCCTGTCGCCAGGCGACCTCGGACGTGCGGATCGGGTCCCAGTGGGAAGAATAATGCTGTCTCAAGGTGCTACAGTTGTCGCAGAGAGATACGGAGGTGATCACGTGGTGAAGAGGGCGTCCGCGCCGACGAGGGTTTCTGCTGACATCGCCGCGGCCGCGGCGACAGTGGCGCCGGCGGAGAACCGCACGATGGCGGAGCAGATCAACTATTGGGCCCGCATCGGCATGCAGGTCGAGCGTTCCGGGTCCGTCACGAACCGCCGAGTCCTCGCTGTCGCCGCCGGGGAGGCCCAGTTCTCCTCGCTTGCTCCCGAGGAGCGCACCGCCGCGCATGCCCTCATCGACGCCCGCATCGCCGAGCGTGCCGCCGGCGAGCGCTTCGGCCGGGCCGCTCGCGCCGCCGGGCAGACCACGGTGTCGCTCGACGACCAGGGCAAACTCATCGAGATCACCCCGGACGGTCACCGCCGCCTCCTGTGAGCCGCCTGGACCTGATCGCCGGACCGAACGGCGCAGGCAAGACAACACTCTACGAGCGTGTCATCGCCCCGGCGAGGCCCGGACTGCCGTTCGTGAACGCCGATCGCATCGCGGCGGACCGGTTCCCGGGCGCAGAGTTCGACCGCGCCTATGAGGCAGCGACCATCGCCGCTACCGCCAGTCAAGCGCTGATCGACGCCCGCATCGACTTCTGCACCGAGACGGTGTTCTCGCACCCCTCGAAGGTCGACCTCGTCACCACCGCATCCGAAGCCGGCTACGACGTCGTGCTCCACGTCGTCATGATCCCCTTCGAGCTGTCCGGGATCCGGGTCGCCCACCGGGTCGCTGCCGGCGGCCACGACGTCCCGACCGGCAAGCTAGCCGCCCGCTACGAGCGCCTTTGGGGCCATGTCGCGACAGCTATGCCGCAGTGCTACCGCGCCGTGTTCTACGACAACGCCGGCGACGACGGCCCGGTCGAGGTCGCCTCGTACCGATACGGCGTCTGCGACTATCCGCCGCGATGGCCGACCTGGGCGCCGCAGACCCTGCGGACGCTCTGAGCGGTCCTCGTCGCTCACCCAGCCGCCGATCCGGCGACACGACGAACAACGCAGCGATTGCCGCCCGTCACAGCCCATGGGGTATCCGCCGGGATCGATTGCCGAGCCCCTACGAATAGGCATAGTAGAAGCAGGGGGCCGCCCGCCTCGCCGACGGTGACCAGCCCGCTGCGGCATCTCGATGCCGCTGCGCTGGCCGGTGCCGTCCGGGCGGAGAGCCGGGCCCGACAACACCACCTGCCACCGGTGAGCGTCTACCGGTGGTGGGCGAGGCGGGCCGAGACGGTCATTGGGGCGGTCATCGACGCCGTCGGCGCCGACGTGGATCGGAGTTGCCCCTCAGCCGTCTCGCAGACGGAGGTCTTGGACGAACTGACGAATTGCCTCACCGATTTCGTCGGGACTGTCCTCCTGCACGAAGTGCTTGCCGGCGACCGTTACCTCCGTTTGGTGCGGCCAGGCTCGGCAAAGTTCTCTCGGGCGTCCGGTCAGCAGAGCCCCGGGGTCGGCGTTGATGAAGAGCTTGGGCACTTCTGACCGGGCCAGCCAGCGACTGTAACTGCGGACGATGCCGTCGACATCAGGCGGGTCTCCGTCGATGGGGACTTGACGAGCCCAAGTCAGGGTGGGGCGTCGGTCTTCGCCAGGGTTTGCGAACGGTTTGACGTATGCCGCCATATCCTCGGGGCTCAGGGTTCGCAACATCCCGTTGGGCAGGTGGACTTCGACGAAGAAGTCTTGTTCTAACACCAGGTCCTCCCCGGTAGCCGACCGCAGACGCTCAAAGACAGCTCGGCGTTGGGGGTCGTAGTCATCCCAAGTCAACGGCGTGACGAAGGATTCCATGTAGGCGATCCCGGCAACGCGATCGCGATGCTGGTTGGCCCAATCGAATCCCAGCACGTAGCCCCAATCGTGCAGCACGAGAACGACATCCTGCTCGATTCCCAGCTGTTCCCACAGAGCGAAGAGGTAATCGCGGTGCTCGCGATAGCTGTAGCGATCAGGTCCTGACGAGTCGAGCTTGTCCGAGTCGCCCATGCCGATGAGGTCGCACGCGATGAGGCGTCCTAGCCCCTCGAGGTGCGGCATGACGTTGCGCCACACATACGCCGATGTCGGGTTGCCGTGCTGAAACACGATGGGAGCGCCTGTGCCCTGCTCCACGTAGCTCATCAGCCGTCCGTTCACGACGGCGGTCTTCTTCTCACCAAAAAAGGCAGGCATTTGTGCCAGAGCTCCGATTCGTTCAGTTATTCTGAAACCAACACTACAGAACCTCGGGGCTTTCTGCAATGGCCGATTCAAAAATATCGGGCAAGCCGCGCGGCCGGCCGCGCGCGTTCGACAATGACGAGGTCGTAGGTGCGGCGATGGAGCTGTTCTGGCACTCGGGGTACGCCGGCGTCTCGGTCCCGGACCTCTCCGCTGCCACCGGCCTGTCGACCTCGAGTCTTTACAACGCCTACGGCTCGAAGCTCTCGCTCTTCGAGGCCGCGCTCGATCGCTATCTCGACACCCGGATCGCCGACCGGATGGTCGGTCCGCTGCGACGGGGCACCGAGGGACTCGCAGACGTAGACGCCTTCCTAGAGCGGCTCGCCGCGACGAGTCGGATCAGGCCGCCACGCGGGTGCCTGGCAGTCAACACGATCGCCGAGTTCCGCCACGCGCCGCCGGCGATCGCGGCGCGCACGGCGCGATACCGCGCCGAGCTGCGTGCCGGGCTCGGTGCTGCGCTCGGACGGGCCGCCGTCGCCCGCGAGATCCTGCCCGAGACCGTCGATCTGCGCGTTGCGATAGTCGTGCCGATGGTCGTTGCGTTCAACCTCCTCGTCGCTGCCGGCGCGCCCGTGCGCGAGTTACGCGAGCTCCTTGCGACCGCGCGCGCCGTCGCTGCGCGCTGAGGGCCTGCACGCTTGGCCGCATAACGATCGGTCCGGTCGAACACTTGCCGCGCGCTCGTGGCCGCCACGGGGTTTCTGGACGAATATAAATGTGGCTACGACGACGGGCTTGGCGCGGCACCCGATCGTGGTCGGTCTGAACGCGGAAAGAACCGCCAAAGAAACCCCCAGCTTCGTGACGACCCGATCCGAGTCGGACAAGAGAGACGTAGCCACGAACAGCCCACTGCCCAGCGGCTGGTTAGCCCGATCACATCGCAGTGGCTCACTCCCGGCGCCGTTGCGGCAGTCACCAT
>Ga0302325_10030890_pt1 | contig 11038 bp, 13 predicted proteins | sample Palsa_T0_2_FD_201948 | JGI IMG/M metagenome (GOLD analysis project Ga0302325, IMG submission 201948) | Peat permafrost microbial communities from Stordalen Mire near Abisko, Sweden - Palsa_T0_2 | ecosystem: Environmental > Terrestrial > Soil > Palsa > Peat permafrost | place: Sweden: Abisko... | reverse complement strand
TTACGGACCCTGTCCTGCGCGCCCTGTCGGACCTGGAGATCTTTCAGGCGGCGCTGACCGAGGGCCGGGTCCTCGTGACGAACAACGTCCCGGACTTCGAGAGCCTCCGGCGGTCGCACGAGGCGGCTGGAAACAAGGTTCCTGGCCTCATCTACACGTCCGACCTCACCTTCCCGCGGACGAAAGCGTACATGTCCCGGCTCGCGGCGGCACTCGCCGACGCCGCGACCGGGCGTGAGGCGGCCCGCCGAGACGGCGTGCTCTGGCTGAGCCCGCCCGCGTCGCACTGACTTCCTCGCGTGGTTCGCGCAGTCGTACTCAGCAGAATTTGACTGGAATCCGTTTTGTTCGCCTAGGCATCCTCGGTTACTTCCGCGAATGCGATCATTACGCCTCCGGTGGCGTGCTCGACGGTGGCGGCGACGAGGGGGCCTGCCTCAGAGGCGGCGGCGCTGGCTGCCGCATAGTCGGCAAAGTACAGGTCCAGCAGTCGGTACGCCGGGGTCGGGCTGCCGTCTTCCTTGGGCCAGACCTTCGACGTCTGCAGCCGAGTCAGACCGGGGAGTTTGCGGGCTAGCGCAATCTGGTCGGGGTAAGCCGCCTCGAAGGCCTCCGGGTCGGCGGGGTTGGAATAGACGAAACTGATCTTGGTCGGCTTGACTTGCTCAGTCATGATGACCTCCTGGTTGTTAGTCTCGGTTGATGACTGTAGTCAGAGGAATAGGCAAGGACCATGACTGATTCGCCGGAATATCTTGCTGATCGTCCAGCGCCATCAGCCGATTTGTTCCGATCGCCGCAAGAGTTTGCCGATCCGCCAGCGCTTGAGGAAGCCGCGCTCGGCCTCAACGCAGATAGTCAGTCACACGACTTGCTCTCGGAGCTGCTCCGGAGCGTCCGGCTGAGCGGAGAACGGATCGTGGCGTACGCTCCGCCGCGGACTTTCACGATCGGCTTCGCCGAAGTCGGCAGCCTGCACATCGTCGAAGAGGGCGAACTCATGCTCCGGATAGACGGGAACTCGCACGTGGAGCACGTAAGCCGCGGCGATGTCGTCCTACTTCCGCGCGGCGACCCGCACCACATCAGTGGCGCAGGCAAGCGCGCGCACGCGATCGTGCGCTCGGGCGCAGCCGAAAACGACGCACCCGAGCCGGCCCGCTGGCTTTGCGGAACATTCACGATCGGCGACCCGCAGGCGAGCCACCTCCTCGCGAGCCTCCCGGCCGTGATCATCCTGCGCGGCGACCGCGGCCCAGCGCTCGAAGGGCTGGAAGTGGCCCGCAGGATGCTCGTATTCGAGATGCAATCGCCCTCCCAAGGATCGGCGGTGATGGTCGCCCGTATCCTCGATCTGATCTTCATCCAGATTCTGCGCGCCTGGGCTGCTGGCACGGACGCTGAACCGAACTGGCTGGCCGGCGCACTCGACCCGCAGACCGGGCCGGCCTTGAGCGCTATCCACCGAGACCCCGGTCACGACTGGACAGTCGAAGAGCTGGCCCGGGCGTGCAACCTTTCCCGGTCGGCGTTCGCTGCGCGGTTCGTCGCTCGCGTCGGGAAGCCGCCAGCTGCCTATCTCGTGCACGTACGCCTGGACACCGCCACTGGCCTGCTCCGCGACACCTCGCTTCCGGTCACGCTCATCGCGAAGAAGGTCGGCTACACGTCGGAGGCGGCATTCAGCCGTGCGTTCAAGAACCGCTACGGCACGCCACCGGCTCGCTGGCGACGAGACACACGAGCGAACCAGCCGTGAGCGGCGGCACTCGCCGACGCCGCGACCGGGTGCGAGGCGGCCCTCCGAGATGGAAAGAAGATCCGGGCCGACACCGCCTGGCTGGGCGGGCAGCCGGTGGTGCTCCGGGTCCGCTGTACAGTCCCGGTCTCCGTTCAGGTGAGTAGCCTGAGGAGGCGGTCCGCCTGGCGTTCCCGGATGCCTGGCGGGTTGCGGGCGCTAGATGAGCTGCCCGGCCGGAGCATGATCAGCCAGAACAAGGCCGCGAGGCCCGGAAATACTGCACCCGGGTTTTGTCGGCCCGGGTCAGGTCGAACAAGGCCAGGAGGTCATCTGCGTCCAGCCGGGCGTCTGACCAGGCCGAAATGTGCTCGGTCAGGATCGCTAGCTCGAATGCGCGGTCGCTCGGGCCGCAATCCTCGAAGTCGATGAGCCGGATCCGGTTGCCGTCCCATAGGTAGTTGGCCACGCAGGGGTCACCATGTCCCAGGACGGCGTGTCGACCGGCATGGCCATGGCGCTCAAGCGGCTCGCGCCCGAGCCAGGCAGCGGCCGTCACGCGAGCGCGCACCACGGCGGGTTCATCGCCCAGCACCGGCCGTGCGGCCAGCATCTCACCCACCTGATGCGCGAAGGCCACGGGATTCGGCGTGACAGCAGGAAGTTCCCGGCCGATGGACGGCACGGATCGCCACAGCCGTTCCAGTGCTTCGGCCAGTGCGCATGCCTGCGCCGGCGTGACCGCGGCCGCGCTCAGCTCCGTGCCCGGCAGCAACGACATCATGACCACCGGAAAATCGCTGTCCAGCTCGGCGCTGACCGGGGCCGGGGCGAGCCCTGGCGCGAACCTGTCCAGCAGCGACAAGGCGGTCCATTCGCGGACAGGCTCCCCTCGCCGAGCTGACCGGAATCGCTTCGGTGCCGGGGGGATTGCGGTGGTAGGCACTGCCGCCAGGAAGCAGTCTCATGACCCAGAAAGCCGCGAACAGCCGGCGCAGTTGTCTTATCTGCTGGCGCTCACCGGGATGGAGGTCGAAGCGGTCAAGGAAGGCTTCAGCCTTGATGCCCGCGTGAGCCCACACGGTGATGTGCTCGACGAAGTCGGCCAGCTCCGTGGCCCGGTCACCGCGCCCGGAGGCCTCGAAGTCCACCAGGTGCACGTTGTGCCCGTCCCACAGGTGGTTGGCGAGGTTAGGGTCGCCCTGGGCGAACACCGGCGGCCCGGCGACTGAGGCGGGGCGTTCTGCCCATCCGCAGTCGAGCCAGGCGAGTGCTGCCCGGTAGGCGTGGCGTGGCAGCGGGTCGAGCAATTCGGCGTTGCAGGCGTGTGCCATGTCCCGCGTGCGGTCGGGGAGGAGTCGCGGGCTGCCTGGCGCCCGCTCGACCGTTGCGAGTACTGACGGCGGAATCGCGTGATGCAGACGGCTGAGCGCCGCGGCGACGGCATCTTCCTGGGCCTGGTTGACCGGACGCAGGCCTAGCGGCTCACCCGGCACGCGGGACATGGCGATCAGGGGCGGGTCCGCGTCTAGATCTGCTCGGATCGGCCTCGGCGCAAGTCCAGGCGCATAGCGTGCGAGCAGCTTCAGCGCCCGCCACTCACGACGCGGCTCATCACCGTAGAGCCGCCGGTCATCACCATCGACGTGTGACCGGAAGCGCTTGACCGCAATCCCCTCCTCGACGGCGATGCCATGTGTCGAGAAGGGGCGGGGACCCGCCGGGCCCATCGCTGCGGACATCCAGGCATTATGTCCTGCTCCGTTGCAAGGGGCGACTGTCCAGCATCAGTTGACGCGTCTTGAGGGGTTCTGCCATCTCTATTGAGACGTGGTGCAGGAGTCTGTCTCAGTGGATCCGGCCGTTTGGGCCGGGGCCTGCCGGGCTGCGTGTAAGCGGGGTCCGTAGAGTGCGGTGCCGTGGCCGGTCTGGAAGGCCCAGTACCGGTCTCTGTAAGACCAGTGCCACGCTGTCACGGGACAACAAATGTCCCGTCTCACTTATCTTGTCGGTCGAGTCCTGCGGAATGACATCCCCGTGAGACGCTTAAGGCCCGCGCTGTCTCAGCCATCATGTCGATTCCGAAGTGCCGGGCGCACGAGGACTTCGGTGCCGTTCGTTATGGGTCACGCCCCAGGCCTATCGAAGCGCTTTCTGCGTTATGGTCCCGGCCGCCTTCTATCGCAACCAGCCTGGTACGTTCCGGGCATCGCCACCCAAACGTAGTCGTATGATTACTCAAATGGTGGCCGATGGCAGGTTGGACGCGAAGGCTCTTCGCCCCACGAGCGCAGTCCAGCCGTTCCCGTGGCTGGTCAAGCTGGTGACTCTGGTTCGTGTCACGCCTAATGGCGTAATTCGTGAACTTGTGGAGCCAACCAACGCAACTGCTAGCGTCGAGCCTGTTCAGGCGCCTCAGGAAGGCGGTCGCTGTCAGCTAACGGGATTCCCTGGCCGTGCCATGGTTCGCGCCCAAGATGAGTGAGATTCGCCATCGTGGGCGAGGAGCAGGAACTTCCTCATCATCCCGCGGTGGCAGCGGCTGACGACCGTGCGTCCTGGAAGGTGACAACAAGAACAAGGTCGTCATGCTCCTCATAGCTGTAGAGGATGAGCATCCACCTCCATGGGCCGAGGATGAGCCGCAACGGCCTCCAGCGACCCTCAAGCTGTCGGCCGATCCGGGGAAACTGCTCTAGAACGGACAGTGACCGCCTCACGCGATCCCTTGTATCAACGGGAAGGCTGTGCGTGAGAATCATGCGGTCGAGTATCTCGACCGCATCGACGCTAAGTCTTACCTCGGCCAACGCCTAGAGCTCGTCAAGAGGGATCGTCTCACCTGCACGGGCGCGATCCAGGCTCTCCATGGCGTGCTCATAGGCGCCTGGGACGCCATCAAGTATCGCCACGATGTTGCGGGCGTCGGGATCGGCTTCCTCGAGAGCCGCAGAAAGCAATGATCGTGCAAGAGTGCCTTCCTGCACATGGGTGCGTTCAGCAAGCCGTGCAAGCCGGGCAGCGTGCTCGGGATCTAGCGTGACATTCAGCCGGTGACCAGATCGTTCCATGCTTGGATGCTACTACACGGAACAGCACCAAATGTGTACCCTAAAGCGCGCCGGGAGGCTTACGCGGTCACCCGGACCAGCCAGGATGCCGCTTCGCTGGCGCTGAGGTACGGGGGAGTAGCCCTGGGTGACGGCGGAATGGAGTCCTGTCCGTGGGTACCCTCCAAAAGCGCGGCATGTGAACCGACTTCCTGGAGTGAACAGATGGGTTTGCTGGACAAGTTGACGCGACCGGGACCGCAGCGCCAATGAAGGAGATTGTGGCCGCGCTTGCAGCCGCCTACCGCACGGTCGGCTTCGACGTTCAGGTACTCGACGTCGAAGGGCGGAAGGGGCACTTGCTTGTCACGCTTCCCGCTGGCGGGACTTATCGCGTTGACGTGCTTAAGGAGCCGCTGAACACCCGGTCGTCTGGATGGAGCGCAGTCTGGTCGGCTCCCGCGGGGTCAGCACACAAAACTTACGACCGTCGGGATCGGCCATAACCACCTGGCTGACCTCGCCCTGGCCGATGTCGATGCGAGTCGCCCCGAGCGAGACGAGACGGTCGACCTCCTCTTCCTGATCACCGTGGATGGGTGGCGCGAGATCGAAATGTAGCTGGCTCTTCCCGGTGTGCGGCGTCATCCACTCACCGTCCCAGGAGATCTTCGGACCGCCCCGCGGCGAGCGAATCGCGGTCTGCAGACCCTGATCCCAGACCAGCGGCCAGCCCAGTGCTTCGCTCCAGAAGTACCCGACCTCGCGTGAACCGGCGCACGTGAGCTCTGCTAGGAATCCGCAGTCGGCAAGCCAGTTGTTGCCCGGCTCGATGACGCAGAACTCGTTGCCTTCGGGGTCAGCGAGCACGATGTGACCCTCCTCCGGGCGTTGGCCGATGTCGATGTGGCGGGCGCCGAGTCCCAGCGACCTTGCCACTGTCTGCTGCTGGTCCTCGAGGGACGTGCTCGTCAGATGGAAGTGCCTTTCGTTCAGGCTGGACCTCTGCTCCTGAGTTGGAAGAAATCGGAACCGGAACCCGGTGTCACCGCTTGGCAGGAGGGCAAGGCCGTCGTGGAGGTCGTCGGCTATCTCCCAGCCCAGCACGCCGCCCCAGAAGCGCGCCAGACGAAGCGGGTCGTTCGCATCGAAGCAAACTGCCAGGAGCTGACAAGTCATCCCGCTACACACCTCTGATCTGCGCACCCCAAGCGGCGGACGGACCCGTCCTCCGCCATAGAGAACGCTAGGGGCGGGGCGCCTGCCACACCAAGCGAATAAGAGCTCGCGCGGATAGGTAAGCGATCATGGCCACCTCGCCGGGCGGCTGTCCCAAAATGAGAGGTTGATGTCAGAGCTCGTTCAGGATCTTCATCTCGCGCCACCGAGCCATGGCGTCGGCGAGACGACATGATGGCTGTCACAACGACATGATGACTGTCACGGGACAACAAATGTCCCGTCTCAGCTATCGCGTCGGCTAGGACCTGGTAAACGACAGATTCCTGAGACGGTGAGCCGCCGGTCCGTCTCAGCCATCATGTCGTTGCCGGAGCGGACTTGGCTGCTGCGGGAGTGGGCACTGCTTACCGCGTGGTAACGGTCTTCACCGGCGGCCGTCCCGGTCCCGTCCATGCAAGCGCCCGGAGCGAGCGCGGCGGGCGACTCTCGGTGTGTGGCCCTCGGCCAGCTAGCCGCGGAAGGCCAGGAAATAAGCGTCTCAGCCGTCGCCAGGAAAGCAGGCGTCGATCGGTCGTTCCTCTACCGGCACCACGACCTCCGGGCCCAGATCCACGCTCGCTCCTCCGCTCCCGCAGGCAGCCCCGCCTCCACAGCCGCCACCAGGCAGTCCCTGCTCGCCGATCTCGCCAACCTCCGCGAGCAGAACCAGCGGCTCCGCAAGCAGAACACCGACCTCACGGCCCGGCTCTCCGAAGTCCTCGGCGAGGAAGTCTTCCGCGCCAGCGGAATCGGGCGCAGCGACGATTCCGAAGCACTGCGCACCCGCATCGGCCAGCTCGAACAGCAGGTACTCGACCTGCGCCAGGAACTCGAGGAACGAACTGACGACCTTGACGCCGCCCGCGCAGCCAACCGCGACCTCATCGCCCGCGTCAACCGGAAACCCGTCGGATCCGCATGAGCTAGTGCCCTGCCAGCCAGCCTATGTCTAACCTCGCGGCCCCCAGAGGCTGGCAAGTATGCCCGGAGAGAGCGGGAGGATCATGAAGGCGCCCACCGGGTCTTGGCCGCCCAGCTTTCAGCCGCGATCAACAGGATCTCCGTCGGGCCTGCTTTCACCTGGCCGTACTGGTAGATATCGCTAGCCATCGCGGCCAGGTGCTGCTTGAAGCCGCCCCAGGCATCCCGGGCCATCTCGTGTTCCCGCAGGAAGTCCCGGAACAACAGCTTGCGCCGCACGGCCTCGCTCGAGGCCTCCAGCACGTGGATGTTGCTCGCCCGCTCACCCGTCGGCGGGGCGAAGACCAGCTTCGGGCACGGGCCCCCAGGGGCGGCCTCGGCGCGATTCCACGGCTCAGGCCGCAGCCGGAAGCCGATCCTGCCCAGGCCGCTGACGATCCGTTCCTCATCGAGGACCCGCACCTCGACCTGGACATCGATGCAGTCTTTAGCGGCCAGCCCTGGCACGGACGTGGATCCCACATGGCTCACCCGCACCGCAACCGGCCCGAGCGCGTCTTGGATCCTCCGGGCGAGTGCGACGAAGTCACCAGGCCAGCCAGGGTCGTAGGCCACCACGGCAAGACCGCGTGCCAGCTCATCAGGAAAGGGCACCCCGCAAGCCTAGGCCCGCGGCCAGGCACCATCACGATCCGCCCGGATACCGGGACTGGGTGCACCACACCTGCCGCGCAGGCACCCAGGCAAATAAGCCCGACTGACCGGGGAAAACGCAAACATGCGAGACATGTCCGGTTTGCACCCCGAGAGAAGCCCTGACATGACTTCCGACATGATGACTGAGATTCGACATGTTCCATGAGACGGGACAACAAAGCCCCCGCTCAGAGTACAGCCCCTCTCCTCTAACGCCGATAATGTACATTATGTAAAGTAGACGAGAGCGGCCCTCCCCAGCCGAGTTGGAATCCGTGGGGTCAGGAGGAGGTTGATCCGCGGTCGTAGGCTTCCTGCGACGCTGACACGTCGCCGAGGTGCGCGATCGACCATTCCTCCAGCGCGCGCAGCGGCTCGCGCAGGCTGCGGCCCGCCTCGGTGAGCGCGTACTCGACGCGGACCGGAACTTCGGGGTAGACGGTGCGGCGCACGAGCCCGTCCCGTTCGAGCCCGCGGAGAGTCTGGGTGAGCATCTTCTGCGAGACGCCCTCAATGCGCCGGCGCAACTCTGAGAAGCGGGCGCTGCCGTCCCAGAGGGCGCCCACGATGAGCACCGTCCAACGGTCTCCAATGCGATCCAGGATGCGGCGAGTCGGGCAGTCCGCGCGGTAGGGGCTGCCGCGGAGCACCGACTCGGCCTGAGTGGTTACCACAAAGTGCCTTCTTCCCATTGGAGAGCTGCACTCATACGGTAATCACAGTGCGTCGTCCGACGCCACCCGTCCCGTAGAAAGGCACCTCGTGTCTCGGATTACCGTCATCGGCGGCACCGGCTATGCCGGTTCGGCCATCGTCGCGGAGGCCGCTGCTCGCGGTCACCAGGTCACCGTACTGAGCCGCTCGCTCCCTGACGCGCCGATCCCGGACGTGACCTATGTCCAGGGCGACGCCACCGACGAAGCGACGCTCTCGGCACCGATTGAGGACGCGGACGTCGTAGTGGGCGCACTCGCCCCACGCGGCCCGCTGGCCGGCACCTTCCGCGACGTCTACAGCACCATCGCGCGTCTGGCCGATGCCGCGGGCGTGCCCCTGTTCGTCGTCGGCGGCTACTCGTCGCTGCGCCCTGCGCCCGGGACGGATCGCTTCGTCACCGACCTCAGCCACATCCCCGCAGAGCTCCACGACGAGATTCGCGCCGGGGCGGCGCTCATCATTGAGGACCTCCCGGCCACGCCCGCGACACTCGACTGGGTCTTTGTGAGTCCGGCGCTCAGGTTTGGCGCACGTATGCCCGGCGAACGACTCGGCCGTTACCGGCTCGGCGACGACGTCGCGGTTCAGCCCGAGGATGGCGGCGCGATCTCCGCCGCCGACTACGCCCTCGGGTTCGTCGACCTGATCGAGAAAGGCGACCACCACAGGGCACAGGTCAACCTCGGCCACTAAGTCCGGTCAGGCAACCTAGGCCGAGGACTTGCGTCGTTAGCTGTCGGTGCATGAGGGCCAGTGGTCTACTGCCCATTCCGGCCAGCCCGGCCATCCCGCTGGCGGACCGGGGATTTCGCCGCCGTCAAGTTCGGCGGTGTCAGGTACCTGAAACTGTTCCCGCCACTGGTCTATGTCGGCCTCGCTCATCGGGAACGTCTGGTGCGGTTCCGTTGTCTGGCGGTGCGCGATCCGGGCGAGCTGGACGTCCTTGTCCACGGGCAGGTAGACCACCTGGCAGGATGCCCCGGCCGATCGCGCCAGCCAGCGCAGCGCCGACCGTTCATCGCGGCCCCAGAGCCCGAAGTCGAGAACGACGCTGGTCCCCAGGCGTAGCGCCTGCAGGGCAACCGAGATGAGCCGCCCTTCCAGCACGAAGCGCTTCCCGTCGGCCATCGAATCGCCGAACAGCGGGATCATCCAGTGATCCGGGGTCAGCCGCAGCGCCCGGCTCGCCGCGGCGAGCTCTTTGGCCCGGGTGGTCTTCCCGGATCCGGGAAGACCGACCATCAGGAGCATCGTGATGGCAGCGGACGGGCGCGGGAATGGTTCTTCGTACTGTGAATGTGAATCGGATCGCTGCGACTGAGACATGACTCCCCTGATCAGGCAGGACGATCCGGCAGCGCAGGGATGGGTACGCGAGTGGCTGCCGGCGGGACACTGATCCGGCGGTACGCTCTGGCACTGACCCCGGACAGGGGCAGGCATTGAGGCCGCCGTTACAGCAGCCTCGGTACCGCCGCTAAGCGGCAGTCCGTGTAGTCATGGCGGCGCAGCAGCACACGCCTTCACCGTAGCCGATAGCGTCGCGGAACCGGCAGCCAGCCGGCCGCAGACTCGTAGGCTGGCCTTGATGACCGATCTGGCGATGATGCGGCTGCATGACGGCGCCGAGTTCTGGACGGCAGTCAGCGGGACCGGACCGCCGGTCGTGTGCCTGCACGGCGGCCCCGGTCTGTGGGACTACCTCGGTCCCCTGGCGGCGTTGCTTGACGACATGTTCACGATCGTCAGGTTCGATCAGCGAGGCTGCGGGCGCTCAACCGGCGGCGGCCCGTTCACGATCGAACAAGCGGTGGACGACCTGGACCAGATCCGGGCCTGTCTCGGCTTTGACCGGTGGGCGGTGGCAGGCCACTCGTGGGGCGCCGAGCTTGCCATCCGCTACGCCGCGCGGCACCCGGAACGGGTCACTGCTGTTGCCTACATTGCGGGCGTGGGTGCGGGGAACGACTTCTGGGGCGCCTACGTCGTCGAGCGGGACCGCCGCCTCGGCAACGACCGCGAGCGCCTGACCGCGCTTTCCGCCAGACCCGCCAGCGACCGGACGCCTGATGAGGAACGGGAGCGGTGCCTGCTGCAATGGCGCCCCGACTTCTCGCCGACATCCGCAGCCGCTGAGCACGCGCTAGCTCTGTGGGACACGCGTCCGCCGGGCGCGGCCGTCAACGAGACTGCGAACCGTGAGCTGTGGGCCGACCGCGCCACCGAAGATCTGCACCGGGCCGCTGGCCGTGTCTCCTGCCCCGTGACCATGCTTTTCGGTGCCGACGACCCGCGTCCCTGGACCGCGAGCGAATCCCTGCTCGCAGCCCTCCCGAACGCCCGCCGGATTGTCTTCAACTGCGCCGGCCATGCGCCGTGGGCCGAGCGGCCCGCTGACACGCGACAGCTGATCATTGATGCCCTGCGACCCGCGGTTTCGCGACCCGGCTACTACGTTGACTGATATATTAGTTGACGTACTAGGAGGGCGGATGACCGTAGGCAAACGGGACGGCAAGGCCGGGCAGGATGTGCTGCGGCGCATCGGCGAGGCGTCGGTGCTGATTCTCATCAGCCTTGCCGACGAACCCAGGCACGGCTATGCGTTGATCCAGGACATAAAGGAGCTCGCCGACGTCGAGCTAGGGCCCGGCACGCTTTACGGCGCGCTCGACCGGCTCGAGCGGTTCGGCCT
>Ga0302325_10030889_pt1 | contig 11039 bp, 11 predicted proteins | sample Palsa_T0_2_FD_201948 | JGI IMG/M metagenome (GOLD analysis project Ga0302325, IMG submission 201948) | Peat permafrost microbial communities from Stordalen Mire near Abisko, Sweden - Palsa_T0_2 | ecosystem: Environmental > Terrestrial > Soil > Palsa > Peat permafrost | place: Sweden: Abisko... | reverse complement strand
CGATCGGCGGGAACGGCGAGGGCATCGCCGCGCTCTGCGGCATCGCTTCGTCCCTGCTGTCGGCCCCCGTTGTAGGACTCACGACTGCACCCACGGGCCGCGCCACTTGCCGAATCCCCGCACCAACCCGTCCGCCTCTACAGGACCCCACGAACCCGGTGCGTAGGGATGGACCGGCGGTGGCTGCTCGAGCAGCGGTTGGAAGATTCGCCACGTCTCTTCGACCGCGTCCTGGCGGGTGAAGCGGGTGCTGTCGCCGTGCATCGCGTCGAGCAGCAGCACCTCATACGGCGTCGGCGCCTCCCCGCCCTGGTCGGCAAACTCGACGTCGAGCGTGACCGCCTCAGGTCCTTCGGCGTCGGCGCGGTGGGCGTCGATGATCTCCCGCACGCCGGTCGAAGGATCGAGCTTGACGACGAACTGGTTCGGCTCGGGGCGGCGGTGGGAGCCGTGCTCCATGAAGCCCAGGCGCGGCGGCTCGCGGAACACCGCGCGAATCTCGGTCTGCGTGGCCGTGAGCTTCTTCCCCGTGCGGATGAACCAGGGGACGCCGGCCCAGCGCCAGTTGTCGATGTCCAGGCGCATCGCCGCGTAGGTCTCTGTCGTCGATTCCGCCGCGACGCCGTCGATGTTCAGGTAGCCGTCGTACTGACCGCGCACGTAGTGCTTCGGATCTGCCGGCGGCATCGAGCGGAACAGTGAGAACTTGGCGTCCTTCAACGTTTCCGCGTCAGCGCCGGCAGGTGCCTCCATCGCGGCGAGCGCGACCACCTGCATGATGTGGTTGACGACGACGTCGCGCAGCGCGCCGACCGGGTCGTAGAAGTGCCCGCGGTCCTCGACGCCGAAGTCCTCGGCCATCGTGATCTCAACGCACGCGATGTGGTTGCGGTTCCAGATCGGCTCGATCATCGTGTTCGCGAAGCGGAGATATAGGAGCTCGTCGGTGCCCATCTTGCCGAGGAAGTGATCGATCCGGTACAGCTGCGACTCCTCGATCGACTCGTGGATTTCCGCCGCGAGCGCGCGTGCGGACTCCAGGTCGTGGCCGAACGGCTTCTCGACGACGACGCGCGCGTTCTTCGTCAGGTTCGCGTCCTTCAGCTGCTTGATCACCGCCCCGAACAGGAACGGGGGAATCTCCAAATAGAAGACCGGGCTGTGCGCGTTGCCGACAGCGGCCGCCAGGCGCTCGTAGGTGGCCGCGTTGGTGAAATCCCCGCTCACGTAGGTGAGCCGTGCGGCGAACCGCGTGAAGACCTCGTCGTCGAGCGTCTCGCCGGTTCCCACGATGCATTCGCGGGCGTGCTCGCGCAGGTGCTCGAGCGTCCAATCGTCGCCCGCGACGCCGACGATTGGACAGTTCAAGAGGCCGCGCTTCTCCAGACGATAGAGCGAGTGGAAGGTCATCACCTTCGCGAGATCGCCGGTGATTCCAAAGACGACCAGCACATCGGCGGCCGCGGGCTTGCCGGAGTCGTCTTCGCGATTGGTCGCTCGCGGATCAGCTGGGTCGGCTGTGCTCATGCGTCCGGTCCTTTCGGTCGCAACAGTGGCAGAGGGGGCGTCTGGTCGAGACCATAGCCCCAAAGAGCATGACTCCACATCGTCCTAAGGGGATGACTCGTGATCGCGAGCCCGGGTATCCACCGATTAGCTTTCGATCGCCAAGCCAGCCAAGACGCTTCCCGGTCAGCCGGCGAGCCGCGCCAGGAAATCCACGAGCGCCTGGGTGGCGCGCTCGGGCTGATCGTCCCAAACGAAGTGCCCGGCTTCTTCGAATAGCACGAGCTCCGAGCCAGGCAGTTCCTCGTGGAAGCGCTCAGCCATCTGCACGCCCGCGAATCGGTCGTCCTCGCCCCACAGGATCAGCGCCGGCAGGCCGAGCGCGGCGACACGGCCCTCATACGGTATGAGCTTCTCGAAGTCGCCCGAGCGGTACAGCTCGAGATGCCCGAGGCGGCGGGCGTCGTCGGCGAAGCACTTCCAATACTCATCGATCGCCTCCCTGCTCATTCCCTTGGAGAGAGCGGCCATCGCCCCTTGAAAACCCTCGTGCGTAAAGGACCGGATCAACTGTTCGCCCTCTTCCGGAGTCCGCAGCACGTTCGCCAGGTCGTGCCACTGGCGGTCGGCGTGGAACGCGCCGTCGGAGATCGCGAGAGCGCTGACCGAGCCCGGGTGATCGCAGGCCCAGCGCAGTCCGATCATCACACCCCAGTCGTGGGTCACAAGCGCAACCGGGCCGAGCTCCAGCTCGCGCGCAAAGCGCTCGAGCGCCTCGGTATACCGCCCCCCGCCTCCGCCCTCGGCTCTGAGTCGCCATAGCCGGGCAGGTCCGGCGCCAGCGCCCGCCAGCCGGCGTCCGCCAATGCGGGCAGCGCCTCATGCCACATGTACGAGGACTCCGGGTAGCCATGCACGAGTAATACGACGCGGTCGTTTGAGTCACCGGCCTCCCGGTAGGCGAGTCCCGCCGCGTGACTGAGCTCGGCCATGCGCTCAGAAAGCTCGGGTGCCGCGCGCGGGCGCTCGCTGACGTCGCGCGGCCGGCTCGAGCTCGGGGTTCGACCAGCCCGCGTCGGACGGGCTGAAGTTCGTGCCCGGTGCGACGATCTCGTCGATCCGGTCGAGCACGTCGTCGGGCAGCTCGATCTCGACCCCACCCAGTTGGGACTCGAGCTGTTCCATCGTGCGCGGTCCGATGATCGCCGCCGTCACCGCTGGGTGCCGAATCACGAAGGCCAGAGCGAGGTGGATCAGCGAGATGCCTGACTCCTCTGCGAGCAGCGCGAGCTCCTCGACGGCGTCGAGCTTGCGCTGGTTGGCGGGGATCGAGAGGTCGTAGCGGGCGGGCAGCCGCTGCGCGCGCGTCGAGGACGGCGCCTCCCTACCCTTGCGCCACTTGCCTGAGAGCCAGCCGCCGGCGAGCGGGCTCCAGGGGATCACGCCCATACCGTGGCGGTGGGCGGTTGGAAGCAGGTCGGCCTCGACGCTGCGGACCAGCAGCGAGTAGGGAGGCTGCTCGCAGACGAAGCGCTCGAGGTTGCGTTCGCGCGCCGTCCATTGCGCCTCGACCACGCGCGAGGGCGGGTAGGTGGAGGAGCCGAGGTAGCGGATCTTGCCCTGATGGACCAGATCGGACAGGGCGCCGAGGGTCTCCTCGATGTCGGTCTCGGGCTCGGGGCGGTGCACCTGGTAGAGGTCGATCCAGTCGGTTTTCAGGCGGGTCAGTGAGTTCTCGACCTCCTGGAAAATCCAGCGTCGCGAGTTGCCGCGCCGGTTTGGATCCCGCCCGCCCTCGTCGCCCATCGAGCCGTGGAACTTGGTCGCGAGCACGACCTGATCGCGCCGCCCCGCCAGCGCCTTGCCGACGATCTCCTCCGACTCGCCCGCCGAGTAGACATCGGCGGTGTCCACGAAGTTGATGCCGGCGTCGAGCGCCGCGTGGATGATCCGGATCGAGTCCTCGTGGTCGGGGTTGCCCCAGGCGCCGAACATCATCGCCCCGAGGCACAGCGGGCTGACCTCGACTCCGGTACGTCCAAGCGCGCGGTATTCCATTGCCTCTCCTTACCCTCGATCACTTATCGTGTAATCACTACCCACTCTGCTTAGCAGGTCGCGGACTCTGCGCTGTGAGGTGTTCCCGGAGCTGAGCTCGGCGCGGTCATACTGCGGCCATGGCCCGTGTCGACATCGACCCCGCCGCATCCGGCTCCGGCTCCTTCTACTCGTTCCTCACCTCGGTCATCGTTCCGCGCCCGATTGCCTGGGTCTCGACCCGCTCGCCCGAGGGGGTGGACAATCTCGCGCCGCACTCATTCTTCACCGTCTCCTCGGTGGATCCGCCGATCGTGCAGTTCACCTCCGTCGGGCGCAAGGACTCGCTGAGAAACGTCGAGTGGACGCGCGAGTTCGTCGTCTGTCTTACGCCCGAGTCGCTGTTCGAGCAGGTCAATGCGACCGCCACCGACTTCCCCGCGGAGGTGAGCGAGTTCGACGCTGTCGGAATCGAGCGCGAGGCGAGTGAGCGCGTGGCGCCCCCGCGCGTCGCGCGCTCACCAGTCGCCCTGGAGTGCAAACTGCACACGACCCTCACCTTCGGGACCGGCACGGTCGTGATGGGTCGCGTCGTGCACGCTGTGATCGACGAGGACGCACTCGAAAACGGACGCCCGGCGATCGACCGGCTGGCGCCGCTGTCGCGCTTGGGCGCGGACGAGTGGGGCACCCGCGGTGAGATCCGCGAGATCGCCCGCATTGCTTATCACGAATGGCCCGGTCACTACAAAATCGACTAAAGCTCGAGCACCGTACCCTCGGTGGCGACGCTGACCTCTGGTGAAGTCCCGCCGCCCAGGCGTCGCGCGAGGGCGTCCAGCGCGTCGTCGGTGCGGTCGTGGCGGTGGTGGAAGAGGAAGACAGAGCGGGCGCCGGCGCGCCGGGCCAGCTCGACCGCGTAGTCGGCGACTGAGTGACCGAAGTCGGCTTCGGCCGCGAGCTCCGTGGGGAGGAGCTGGGCGTCGTGTATGAGCACGTCGGCGCCTGAGGCCAGCGCGATCGCAGCGGGGTGGTACTCGCCGAAGCCGTCCTCGCCGGGGCCGAGCGCCGTCGGGCAGTGGTCGGGTATGTAGACGAGCGTCGCGTGACCGTCGTCGATCCGGTAGCCGAATGTGCGCCCGCCCTTGTGCGGGATCTCGCGGGCTTGCACGGTGAAGCCCTCGATCTGCCACTCGCCGGGTGCGACCGTCGCGAAGTCCCACTCCCCCCGCAGCTCAGTCGGGCCGACCGGGAAATACGGCGGCGACATCATCCCCGCGAGCACGCTCTCAGCAGTTGCTCCACTCTCCTGTTCGGGGAGCCGCACGCTGACACGGGCATCGAGACTGTCCGCGGCGGCGAAGAACGGCAACCCGAGCACGTGATCCCAGTGCAGGTGGGTGAGCAGGATCGTGCCGTCGAACGGCTCCCCCGCAAACAGCCGCGTGGCCGTCTGCAGACCGGCGCCCGCGTCGAGGATCAGGGTCGGCAGCGGGGCGCCGTCATTCCAGAGCGCCAGGCAGGAGGTATGACCGCCGTAGCGGACGAACTCGATGCCGGGCGCGGGGCTCGATCCCCGCACGCCACAGAACTGGATCTTCAAACCGGCTCAGCTCTCCTCGGGCTTTGTGCGGCGGCGATCCTTGGACTGCTCCTCGCTGGAGAGCTTCCGCGACAGCGACGTAATCGAGCTTTTGTGGGGCATTGGGGGTATTATCCGCCACCGATCGACCACTGTCCAGGGTCGGGCCAGGCGAGGTGTGAGTTTAGCCTCGGGCCAACCCGGGCAACTGCAACAGTATGACCAGCACGACTGATCAGGTCCCCCGCGTCTCCCTCCGCCCGGACGTCGCGATCCCGCAGCTCGGCTACGGCGTCTTCCAGGTCCCGCCGCGGGAAACCGAGGAGGTGGTCGCCCGCGCGCTGGCGACCGGCTACCGCCACATCGACACCGCTGCGGCGTACGGCAACGAGGGCCCCGTCGGTCAGGCGATCCATGCGTCGGGGATCCCCCGCGGCGAGATCTTCGTGACGACGAAGTGCTTCAACGACGACCACGGCCACGACAAGGCCAAGCGCGCGTTCAAGGCCAGCCTCGAGCGGCTCGAGCTCGAACACATCGACCTGTACCTGATCCACTGGCCGGTCCCCACGCACGACCTGTACGTGGAGACGTGGCAGGCGTTCATCGAGTTGCAGGCCGAAGGCTTGGTGCGCGCGATCGGCGTCTCCAACTTCCAGCCCGCCCACCTAGAACGCATCATCGCCGAGACCGGTGTCGTCCCCGCGATCAACCAGGTCGAGCTGCACCCCTACTTCCAGCAGGCCGGTCTGCGCCACGAGCACGACGAGCTCGACATAGTCACCGAGGCGTGGAGCCCGCTCGGCCAGGGCCTGGAGCTCGCGGACCCCGCGATCGTCGAGATCGCCAAGGCCCACTCAAGGACCCCGGCCCAGGCGATCATCCGCTGGCACATTCAGCTCGGCAACGTGGTGATCCCGAAGTCGGTCACCCCCGCGCGCATCGAGGAGAACTTCGACGTCTTGGACTTCCAGCTCTCCGACGCGGAGATGGAGACGATCCGGGAGCTGGACGCGGGTAAACGTATCGGGCCCGACCCGGATACGTTTGTTCGACCTTGAGCAAAAAACTGTTGCTAACGGTTGTCGGTGTGGGCATTGTCGTTGTGCTCGCAGCGGTCGCGCTCGTCTACTTCGTGATCTTCCCAACTTCCTCGCCCAAGCCGTTCTCGCTGACCACCTCGTCCACGTCGTCATCCTCGTCGGCGAGCAGTCAGGCGGGGGTCAGCTCGGCTGCGCAGCTCGCTGGCCGCTGGATCGTCGGCAGCGGCTCGGCAGCGGGCTACCGGGTGAGGGAGAAGCTCGCGTTCCTACCCGCGGAGAGCCAGGCGGTGGGCCGCACGTCTCAGGTCACCGGCAGCGCGACGTTTACCGGAGTGGACGCGACCGTGCGGGTGACGCGGGCGTCATTCGATGTCGACGTGGAGACGCTCAAAAGCGACCGCACGATGCGCGACGAAAAAATCCGCGAAATCGGTCTGGAAAGCGAAAAGTATCCCACGTCGACGTTCGTGCTCTCGACCCCGATCGTGCTGCCCGTGAGCGCGTTGACCGGCAAGCCGTTGCACACCTCCGCGACCGGCGCGCTCGAGATCCACGGCACCACCAAGACGGTGACGATCCCCCTGGAAATGAGCCTCTCCAGCGCTGAGGTCCAGGCCGTCGGCTCGATCACTTTCCCCTGGAGTGAGTTCAACATGACCGCCCCGAGCATCGGCGGGTTCGTGAACGTCACGAACAGTGCGACGATGGAGCTCGATCTAGATCTGCGACGGATGTAGGAGGAGACATCGATGAGAGCTGCCGTCCTGCGTGAATACGGGGTGCCGAGTCCCGGTGAGTTCGAGGAGCCTGCGGCCGGCCCCGGTCAGGCGGTCGTCGAGGTTCTGGTGGCCGGCCTCAACCCAGTCGATGTCGCGATCTGCGCCGGGCGCTTCTACGCCGGCAAGCCACCGCTGCCCTCGGTCGCGGGGCGCGAGGGCGTGGGCGCGCTCGATGGGAAGCGCGTGTACTTCGACGCGCCGATCGCTCCGTTCGGGTCGATGGCCGAGCGGGCGCTGATCGATCCCACCTCCGCGTATCCAGTGCCCGACGGGCTCGACGAAGGCGTTGCCGTGGCGCTTGGGATCTCCGGGCTGGCCGCGTGGCTCGCGCTCACCTGGCGCGCCGAGTTGCAGCCCGGGGAGCACGTGCTCGTGCTCGGCGCCAGCGGCGTGCTTGGCCAGATCGCGGTGCAGGCCGCGAAGTTGCTGGGCGCGGTCCGCGTCCTCGCCGCGGCTCGCTCAGCCGAAGGGTTGGAGCGCTGCCTCGCGCTCGGCGCCGATGCGGCTGTCCGGTTGGGCGAGCCTGACGACCTGCCGGCGGCGTTCGCCGAGGCCGCCGACGGCCGGATCGACGTCGTGATCGACCCCCTGTTCGGCGAGCCGCTCGTGGCGGCCGTAAACGCCGCGAGCTTCGGTGCGCGGATCGTGCAGATCGGGGCGGGCGCCGGCGCGGAGGCGAGGATTCCGTCTGCTCCGATCCGCGGGAAAATGCTCGTGCTGATGGGCCACACCAACTTCGCTGCCCCGCCCGAGGTCAAGCGCGAGGCCTACGGAAAGCTGGCCGAGGCTGCGGCGCGCGGCGAGATCGTGGTGGACGCCGACAGGATCCCGCTCGAGCAGGTGGGCGAAGCCTGGGATCGCCTGGCTGCGGGCTCGCACCGCAAGCTCGTGCTCGTGCCCTGACTCGTCGAGCTAGTGCTGCTTCTCAGAACAGGGCGGACAGCGCTTCGACGAGGCCCGGCAGCTTGTTCGGCCCCCGCGCCAGGTCAAGCTGACGCACGGGCCTGGGGGTGGACGCAAGGTTCCTCGTCCACTGCAGCTCCTCCGTGCAGCCGAGGTCTTCGGCGTGCGGGGCGCACATCTCCAGGATGGTCTCGAGCACGTCGGGTACCTGCGCGCGCTGCCCCGAGCGCGCGTCGATCAGGCTCGCCTCGGCACCGTCGCGCGCCGCCAAGAAGCGATTCTCGGCAATCACCTCCGGCAGGTCGATCGCCGGGTCCGCACCGGAGCCCTCGGTCGCCTCCAGCCGGATCAGGCTCTGCACGAGCGCGGTCAGCGCCGTTGAGTCAGCCACGGTCGTTTGGGCGTCCATGATCCGCACCTCGATCGTCCCGAACCGCGGCTGCAGCCGTACGTCCCACCACAGGAACGTCGGCTCGGGAAATGCTTCGCAGCGCAGCAGCAGATCGATCGTTGACACGTAGTCGTCGTAGTCGTTGAACGCGCGCGGTATCCCCACTCGAGGGAAGGCCTGGAATAGGGGAGTGCGCGCCGAGGCCAGCCCCGTCTCGCGGCCCTGCCAGAACGGCGAGTTCGCCGACAGCGCCAGCAGCAGCGGCAGGTGCGTGCGCAGCCGGTTGGCCGCGAGCATCGCGCTCTCCGGGTCGGGCACGGCCACGTGCACGTGCAGCGCAAACGTCGGCTCGCGGCGCGCCAGCTCGCGCATCGACCCGTACAGGAACCGGTAGCGATCGCCCTCGGAGATCTTCGTGCTCTGCCACTGCGTGAACGGATGCAGCCCCGCGACCGCCGCTTTCAGGTCGAGCGTCGCGAGCTCCTGAGCCAGCTCGCCGCGTAGGCTCTCGAGCTGGCTCAGCCCTTCCCCCACGTGCTCGTGCGGGTCGGTCCTCAGCTCCAGCGCCGATCCGTGTGTCTCGGTGCTCGTGTGCGACTCCAGTTCGCCCGTCAGTTTCGCCATCACCGCGTCGGCCTCAGAGGCCAGCGACCAGTCAGTCGGGTCGAGCAGCATCACCTCCTCCTCGACACCCACCGTCCAGGGGGTGACGCCCGCGGGCGCCCAATCCGACCATGCTCCGGTGCTGGTCTGCGCGGGATGGGCTTCCTCGCCCGCTCCAGATGCCGCGGATGCCGCGGGCAGACCGGATGCCGCGGACGCGAACGCCTCGGCCAGTTTGGCCGGGGCTCGCTCCCCTGTCCAGCCGAGGGTCTCAGATTGCGTGGGCACCGGAGTCCTCCTCTTCCTGTTCGCTGGAGCTCTGCGCGGTCAGCTCCGCATCCTGTGCGCCGAAGTTCCTCTGCGCGGCCAGCTCGGCCGCCGCCACCAGGCGCTCGAACAGAGCCAGCTGCTCAGCTTCCTCGATCAGTGTCTCCGCATGCCACTGTACGCCCAGGACGAAGTGTCCGTCCTGTCCCTCATCTGCCTCGATCGCCTCGATCACGCCGTCCTGCGCCCACGCCACAGGGCGCAATCCCAGTCCCAGCCGGTCGATCGCCTGGTGGTGAAACGAGTTCACGTCCACCGGACCGCCGCCGGTCGTCTGCGCCAGGCCGCTGTCGGGTGCGACCCGCACTTCGTGGGTGGTCCGATCGCCCGGCTCTGACTGTCGATGCTCGATCGCTCCGCTGACGACGTCGGGCAGATGCTGAATCAGGCTGCCCTGCCGCGCGACATTCAGCACCTGCGCTCCCCGGCAGATGCCGAGGATCGGGATCCCGCGGCGGTCAGCCTGCCGGCACAGCGCGACCTCGAACACGTCCACGTCGTGATCGATCGGCCCCAGCTCCGGATGCGACTCGGCTCCGTAGCAGGCCGGATCCAAGTCGGGTCCGCCCGTCAGCAGCAACCCGGACAATTGGTCCAGCAGCGGATCGACGTTTTCGCTCTTCAGCGGTGGCAGCGCCACGGGCAGCCCTCCGGCCCGCTCGATCGCGCGCATGTAGGCCAGGCCGAGCGTCATCTCCGTCTGCGTCGGCTCGCCGTGGCGGACGCGCTGCGCGTCTTCCTTCGCGCGGATCTCCGAAACAGTCACACCGATCATCGGCTTGCTCATGTCAAGCTCCTCTTTCGGCAGGACCGGCATGCCAAAACCCTACGAAACCGACCAGCCGGCATTCTTGGTCCGTCCGGCTCATGCGAGTACCCAGGTGTCCTTGCTGCCACCATTCTGGGAGGAGTTCACGACGAGCGCCCCACGCTCGAAGGCCACGCGAGTCAGACCGCCGGGCAGCACGTGCACGCTCTCGCCGCTGGAGATCGCGAACGGGCGTAGGTCGATGTGCCTCAGCTCCAAGCGCCCCTCTGTAACGGTCGGGTGGCGCGAGAGCATCACGGTCTCCTGGGCGATGAACAGCTCCGGCGCGCGCCGCAGCGCCGCCGCGGTGCTGTCGAGGTCCTCCGCTTTGGCGTGCGGCCCGATCACGACGCCGTGCCCGCCGTGCCCTGTGCGCGGCTTGATCACCAGCTCTCCGATCCGCTCCAGCACCATCTCCAGCACCCCGGGCTGGGTCGGGTCGTAGGTCGGGACCGACTTCAGGATCGGCTCCTCGCCGAGGTAGAAGCGCACCATCTGCTCGACGTAGGCGTGCATCAGCTTGTCGTCGGCGACGCCCGTTCCGAACGCGTTCACGCACGCGAGGGTGCCTTTCAGCACCGGCTCGAGCAGCAGCTGCGCGATCGCGGTCGGCTCGCCGCAGTCGTCTGTCAGCCGGTCCTCGTCGGTGCGCCGGTAGACGACGTCGACGGCCTGCTCGCCGCCTGGCAGCCGCGCGTAAAGACGGCCGCCGCGGACGCTCAGCTGGTCGATCAGCACGAGCGGCAGGCCCAGGTAGGCGGCGATCGTGGCGTGCTCGTAGAAGGCCGAGTTGAGCTTCCCGTCGCTCAGCAGCACCACCGTCGGGTTCTCGCGCGCCGCCCGCCGCGCGGCCGCGCGCAGGCCCTCGCCGAGCGTCTTGAACGCCGTGTCGAGCGAGCGCACGTGCAGGCTCGCCGGGGGCGGTAGGTGCTCGCCCAGAACCTCCCTGGTCGCGACCGCGTAGGCGATTCCCGAGGGCGTTCTCAGGTTGTCCTCGAGCACCTTGAACGAGCCGTCGCTGTCGCGCACCAGGTCCAGCCCGGCGACCGTGATCCAGGAG
>Ga0302325_10030888_pt1 | contig 11039 bp, 13 predicted proteins | sample Palsa_T0_2_FD_201948 | JGI IMG/M metagenome (GOLD analysis project Ga0302325, IMG submission 201948) | Peat permafrost microbial communities from Stordalen Mire near Abisko, Sweden - Palsa_T0_2 | ecosystem: Environmental > Terrestrial > Soil > Palsa > Peat permafrost | place: Sweden: Abisko... | reverse complement strand
AAGGCGGAGACGTAGGCCGACGTGACCGCATCCCCAGGGTCGACCAGGTCCCCAGAACGTCCACCCTGCCGGACCTGCGGCGTCGGCACGGTTGTTCTCGCGCCAACGCCATGGTGTTTGCGAGCGCTCCGAAACGTGCCCGGATTGTGGCCCTATGTCGTTCGGTGCGACATCTGCCATCAGGCGCCGCGCCAGGCGTGGCTCGAGTGGATAGACACGGTCGTGACGTGGATGGAGACAGTGCCACGAGTATTACCATTGTGTTAACTAGATGCCGCTTCGCGAATTTGGCGTGACATCGACAAAAAGGGAGCTGATGAACGTGACTACTCGACCTCGCGGAAGAGTTATCGTGGGCGCCGTCGCCACGATGGCGGTGATCCTGGGTGGGTTCTCGCTGTCGGTCGCCGGCGCCACTGTCGCTTCCGGCGCGAACCATACCGGCGTCAGACCGGCCAAAGATGATGGATATTGGACATCTTCGAACAAGGGGACGTGGAGCTACAACTCTTCCTGTCAGTGCTGGGAATACGACGACATGAAGGCGGTCTGGGACTCCGGGAGTTCGGAGATCGCCTCGGGCACGGGAACGCTGCACCTGAGCGGCGCTGTCTCCGTAGCAGCCGGCGAGCCGGTGACCGCTGTCTCCCTGGACATCCTCGGTAAGCAGACTTCGCTGAAGGCAGCCAATTTGTACACGCTCGTCGCTGGCGGTAAGACCGCAACCCTCGACCAGAGCCTCCCGGCCCCATCAGGCGCCGACCAGGTTACGATATCAGCGACCGGCGGCGCGACATCAGGTATCCAGACCATCACCTTTGGCAACGACGGCGCGGCCAAGGGCAAGGTCTACGACGTTCCGATCGACGCTTTCGTGGACGTCGTGATGCGGCGCCCGCTCACGAACTGCGCAAATGGACACGCGGACCCACCAGTGGTTGAAATACCCACCGTGGCCGACTCCGGCTCCGCGCCTGGAACCGCGACTGGCCTGCCGGTGGCGGGCTTTCCCATTCTGATGCCCTGCCACGACACGTTCCCTAACACGATCACAGTGAAGTAGCGAATATAGCTTCTCGGTCGTCGGCAAAGCGGGTCCTGCTATTGGATTGTCATCAAGCACCGGCTATCGAATTCCGGACTTGATTCGCTCCGACATGTCCCGCCAGATCCAATGGATGAGGATCGCGCTCTCGCCGGCGCGGGTTGCCTCTCGCAGGTACGATCCGGCGACCCGGTACTCGCCAGCTTGGTCGGCGGCCCAAGCGGCTTCCACGTAGCCGTTGTAGTTGAGCCAGGTGCCGGGCGTGTCGATGTCGTCTGATCGGAGTTGGGGAGCGAACCACGCAAGGTCTCGCTTGTAGGCGCGCTGGTAGTTCCAGCCGGCCCGCCTGAGAATCGCGTTGACGAGAGCCTGCTTGGATGGCGGGAAGATCACGATGAAACGCCGGTCGCGGACCTGCCAAATAGACCGGAACTCGGCGAAGGAGATGACATGCCCCGGTCCCAAGTAGGGGTCGGCGCTGACGTAAGTTTGAGTCCTGTCGCTATAGCTTTCGACGGGCCGGTAGTGAAGGATCGCATCGTCGGAAGCTACCCATTGGTTGACGATGACGGGGATGCCGTTGCTGATGAAGGACTTGATCATCCGCTGGTTGCCCCGCGGACCCACGACGGCTCGCAGTCCCAACGATCGGGTGTAGGCAGGAACGTCGAAGGGCGCCATGCCAAAGTCACTGTCGTCGGCGCGAACAGAGGCCTGCACCTGAGCCTGGGTTCGGTAGACATGCCAGTAGGCAAGGACGGATGAAATTGCCGCCGGGCCGCAGTTGTCAAGTGTCTCGGGGATGTATGCCAATGTTCCCACGGATGCGGAATGCCTGGTTCGTCGCACCATGGTCCGGACCGTCCCGCGAACGGCATGTAGGTTCAGGGTTGGATTGGCCGTAGCCGTGCTAACGAGAGGCGGGCGCTCACCAGCCACTGAGCCCCGGATGGCTGCGCCGGTGATAGCCCCGGATGACAACCCGCACCCGGAGAGCGTCCCCGCGGCCGCGATCAGGATGAGAGCCGCGGCGGCTCCGATCCAGCGCTGCCGTTGGCGGTCACCCCGAGCGGGGTCGGGACTGTCGCCTAACACGACTTGGCAGATGCTCATATGGACCTCATACTCCTATAGTCGGCTGGCCGGGAAGCGATGTCTTCGCGGTCTCTCAATTCCAGTCTGAGACGCCAGGATGACCGTTCGATGATGGGAGCCGGAGGATTTTGAGTTATCAGGAGTTGTCAAGCTTTCAAGCTGTGAGGCTCTCAAGCTGCCGAGCGATGAATTTCGGGGTCGGAGGGTACGACGGGAGGATAGGGCTTGCATGGCCTTCGGCTCAAACGAGAAACGAGAAACCAGAAGCCAGAAACCAGAAACCAGAAACCAGAAACCAGAATCTGTGAACTTTCGGCTAAAATGAGTTGACGGGGCGACAGCCCGGAGTTTCATAACGACAGAGCTGGCCGCGGTTCGCAAAACGCGGCTTTTCACGAGGAGGGCCAACTATGGCCAAGCAGAAGGAAAACCGTAACCCTATCACGCTCGCCTGCAACGACTGCAAGGAGCGGAATTACACGACCAGCAAGAACCGGAAGAACACGCCGGACCGGCTGGAGCTGACGAAGTTCTGCCCGCGCTGCCGGCGGCAGACCGCGCATCGAGAGACGCGCTAGCCGGGGTGAGTTGTTGAAGGCTGGACAGCACGACCCTTGCTGTTCGACCTTTCACTTCTCACCTCCTACTCTCACCAATTCGGGCCAGGGTAATGCAGCCACTGCGACGTTAGGCTGTTCTCGTCGCATCATGTTGGCAGTCGCCTCCCGCCGCTCTGTATAATCATGACGAACCGTGCCCGAGAGGTACGGTCATATTCTTTATTGGGCAACCTAACAGAGCCTGGAGCCGGCGAGAAGCGAATCCAGACGTAGGCCCGTAGTTCAATTGGTAGAGCGCCGGTCTCCAAAACCGGAAGTTGGCGGTTCGAGTCCGTCCGGGCCTGCCACGCCTTTCTGCCACGCCCGGGCCGCAGGCACTGATTCAGGCACATTCGCGAGGTGCGATTTTGGCAAAGCAAGCGACCATTCCAGCGGGGAGAAGTCAACGCCTCCCCAGCATCCCTCAATACATCCAGGAGTCTCGAGCAGAGCTGCGCAAGGTCACATGGCCAACGCGCGAGGAAACGACGCAACTCACGGGCGCCGTTATCACCATGGTGGTTGCCATCGCGGCGTTCCTCTACCTGGTCGACAATGTTCTGAGCACGCTCATTGGCAAGATCACGGGCATCTCCTGACGTGATGGAACTCGAAACCGAGAATCAATCGCGCCAGTGGTACGTGATTCACACCTACTCCGGCTACGAGGGGAAGGTCAAGCGCAACCTCGAGCAGCGACGAAAGTCGATGGAAAAGGAAGGCGGCGATAAGATTTACTCCATCATCGTTCCCGAAGAGGAAGAGATGGAGATCAAGAACGGCCAGCGGCAGGCGGTCAAGAAGAAGGTTTTCCCAGGGTACGTCCTGGTGGAGATGGAGATGGGGCCGCAATCCTGGTCGGTGGTTCGCAACACCCCAGGCGTGACCAGTTTCGTAGGGTCCGGCAACAACCCCACTCCGTTGCCGGAGCACGAAGTCAAGCAGATTCTCAAGCAGATCGAGACCGAGGCGCCCCGAATCAAGCCCACTTTCACCCGTGGCCAAAATGTGCGTATTACCGATGGCCCGTTCGCCGAATTCATCGGAGTGGTGGATGAGGTGGCGATGGAGCGCAACAAAGTCAAGGTTTTGGTCAGCTTCTTCGGCCGAGAGACTCCGGTTGAGTTGGATTTCCTCCAGGTCGAGAAGCTCTAGAAAGGTTCAGATAGTTGGCGCGTAAAGTTCGAGCGATCGTAAAACTGCAGATCGAGGCGGGCAAGGCAAATCCGGCGCCGCCGGTAGGGCCCGCGTTGGGCCAGCACGGCGTCAACATCATGGGTTTCTGCAAGGAGTACAACGAGCGTACCGCCTCCAAGGCCGGGACGGTCGTTCCGGTGGAAATCACCATCTATGAGGACCGGTCGTTCAGTTTTGTCACCAAAACTCCTCCCGCCGGCGATCTCCTGAAGAAGGCGGCCGGACTGGACAAGGGTTCAGGGACGGCGGGAAGGGCCAGCGTGGGCACCGTAAGTCGCGCCCAGATACGCGACATCGCGCAAACCAAGCTCCCCGACCTGAACGCCAACACGCTGGCGGCGGCGGAACGAATCATCGAAGGAACGGCCCGAAGCATGGGCCTACAAGTGGAGGCCTGAATTGCAGCGCGGGACGGAGTATCGAAACGCGGTGGCCACGATCGAGCGCGAGCGGACATATGAGCCGGCCGAGGCTGTGAACCTGGTGAAGCAGGCATCGACCAGTTCCTTCGACGGGACGGTCGAGTTGCATATGAGGCTTGGTGTCGACCCTCGCCACTCTGACCAGATGGTCCGGGGCGTAGCGGTTCTACCGGCCGGGACCGGCAAGAAGGTGCGTGTGGTTGTGTTCGCCCAGGGCGACGCCGCGCGCGAGGCCGAAGAGGCCGGCGCGGACCATGTCGGCGGCGAGGACCTGGTGAAACGCATTCAAGACGGCTGGCTGGAGTTCGATGTCGTCCTGGCGACCCCGGATGTGATGCAGACCGTTTCCAAAGTCGCCCGGATCCTGGGCCCGCGTCACCTCATGCCCAGCCCCAGGACAGAGACCGTAACCACAGACATCAAGAAGGCCTTGGATGAAATCCGGGGGGGCCGCGTTCAGTTCGCCGTGGACAAGGCCGGAATCGTGCACGCGCCGATCGGCAAGGTTTCATTCGAGGATCAACAGCTCCTCGACAACCTGGCCACAATGGTTGACGCAGTCACCCGGGCCAAGCCGCAGGCGTCAAAAGGCCAGTACGTTAAATCAATCGCCCTGGCGCCAACCATGGGGCCAGCGGTAAGGTTGGATGTTAGCAGCGCGCTGGCGCTGCACGCCGGCTAGCTCAAATCCGAGAAGCTGCGGGCGATGATCGGTGGCGGCGTGTCTTGTTGCGCCCAAGTGCGCAGCCCGTCTGGCGCGGCTGTGGCCTAACTTTGTATCGGAGCAGTGCGGCGCCCAGCCGCTGGTGCTATGGGACGAGGTTTGCGGTGGGCCGACAGGTTCAAGGACGGAGACGCTAAGCTACACTTAAGTGCTGTGACAACCGAATAGCCAAAGACAGCAGGGGCGCCATCGGCGTCTAAGAATCCTGCCGAGGCCAGAAGGAAGCGCTTCAATCGCTTTCCGTCATTTCGTGCCACAGGCGCGTCATAACTTTGCCTCGGTTTGTAAACCGAGGCATATTCGTCCCTCGGACCGCACTTGAAGACTCGATAACTGACAACTCCTGGGAGGGACTATGGCATTTCAGGACAAAGTGGCAACGGCCGAGGAACTGACCGAAATGTTGAAGGAGAGCAAGGGCGCGGTGGTAGTCGACTACCGTGGGCTGAACGTAGCCGACATCAGCTCGCTGCGGCGTAAGCTTCGCGATCAAGATGTAGAGTTGCGGGTTACCAAGAACACGCTCCTCCGGCGAGCGGCGGCCGCTTCCAATATCATCGACGTGGACTCCTTGTTTGTCGGTCCCACGGCGATCGCCAGCTCCAGTTCAGACGAGGTCGCGGCGGCCCGTTTGATGATGGAAGCGGCTCGGGTGCCCAGAACGCCCATCTCGATTCGGGGCGGCATCTTCGGTGCACACGGCGTATCGGCCGAGGCAGTTTCGGCGATAGCGGAGTTGCCGGGGCGTGAGGTCATGCTGGCCAGAGCCGTTGGTGTAACTCAGGCGCCGGCGTCAGCCGCGCTCAGCATCGTGCAGGCGGCGGCGCGCCAGGTCCTCAACGCCGTCAACGCGCTGTCGGACCAGAGAGTAGCGGCCTAGGCGTTCCTGAGCCCGCGAACGAGGGAACTTCACAAAGAGCAAAGCGTTCGGTAAACCGAACACTGGAGTCTACGGTCAGAATACCTGGACCCGAGAACCGGACTCGACACCTGAAAACCTTAAGAAATCGAAAACTCAACATCTAACCCAACACGGAGGAAATCCCAGCCATGGCAAGTAAACTCGCACCTCAGGAACTCGTCGATCAGTTTGAGAGCTATACGCTCCTTGAAATCTCGGAATTTGTGAAGCTGTTTGAAGAGAAATTCGGCGTAACCGCCGCCGCCCCGGTGGCCGTTGCCGCCGCACCCGCCAGTAACGGAGCAGTCGCCGCCGAGCCCGCTGAAGAGCAGACCGAGTTCACGGTCATGCTGACTGGAGCCGGTCCCAACAAGATCGCCGTTATCAAGGCCGTCCGCGAGTTGACCCAGCTCGGTCTGAAAGAGGCCAAGGCCGTTGTCGATGAGGCGCCAAAGCCGGTGAAGGAAAACGTCAGCAAGGACGAGGCCGAGGCGGCCAAGAACAAGCTGGAAGAGGCAGGAGCTGCGGTCGAGGTGAAGTGAAGCCGTTTAGCTGTTAGCTATTAGCAGTTAGTGCCAGCGGGATCGCCGGGGAACCAGTTTCCCTGGCGATTTGGCATTTTTGGGTCCAGTCGGGCTTTGCCAAGCCGGCGGGGACCAATCCGGGATGCAACGCGCTTCCACCCACTCCGAATCATGAACGGTGTGCTCGGAGGTAATGGTGTTGTTCGTGTATCCCGCCGCGGCGAAAAGTCAATACGTCTTCGACCGAGGTAGCCTGTTGGCGTTTGCCGCTTTTGTGCCGCCTCTAGAGAGCGCTTTGGGAACCAGTTTCCAGACCATCGGAGTCGTGCGCAACCGTGCCCACATTCAAGGGAATAATTTCTGCGCCCACGAGCGGATCGGAGACCCAGAGTTTGGATCCGGCCGCCAAAGCTGGTAAGTGCCGCCTGCCCTGACATATCGGCGGTCCAAATCGCTCGGTAAAGTGTCTACGAAACTGGGACGATACCCGAAACACCCTGGAACACGGAAATGAACGGTTGGGAGAATTTCTTCATCGCTGAGGTTGGCGCCTCCTCCGCACTGGCCGGATTGGTCTTTGTCGGAATCTCCATCAACCTCGACAGGATTCTCAAGTTTCCAGTTCTGCCCGGCCGGGCGCTTGAAGCGATCGTGGCCCTGGTTGCAGTCTTGGCGGTGTCGTCGCTACTGCTTGTTCCGGGACAGAGCATCAGGATGATAGGCGCGGAATTACTCCTGGTAGGCCTTGTCGACTGGGCATTCCTGGGAGGGATCCAGGTGTGCGCCCGCTCCCACGTTCAAGAACAGTATCGAAAGGAATATGTCATCCGCATCGTGCTGACCGAGCTTGCGACGCTCCCGTTCGTGATCGGTGGCGTGGCCGTGCTCACTCGGGGCGAGGGGGGCATTTACTGGACGGTTCCCGGCATACTCATCTCGTTCGCCATCGCGCTGTTCGATGCCTGGGTGCTGCTGATCGAGATCAATCGATAGCTTCGTCGGTTTGGCTTGCTTATGGGAGTTCTTGCGCCTCCGTGTCCCCGCGAGTCGCCCCATCCTTCGTGTGTCGACCAATCGTTCAGAAGGGCGACCAACGCACCTAGGCCGGGACGGATGCCCAAATGACCGGTCGGTCCGCTCTTCCGGGCGGCGTGTAAACATGTAGGCACGCGCGTTGCAACTAGCAATTTAACAGTCGGCGGCGCTATAATTCTGTGTAGATAAGCACCGTGAACATACAGAATTACTCCATCCACCACCGGCTCACGTATCACTTCGTCTGGAGTCCGATGCGGTGCAAGGCGTGCCTGTGCGGCGAGGCCGGGGAACGGCTGGCGCAACTTCTCCAAGACAAGGTTGAGGAGATGGGACTCAACCTTCAGGGCTGCCGGGTGTTGCCCGACCGTGTCTACCTCGCGGTCTCGGCTCCGGCGACGTTGGCGCCGCATCGGATCGCCTGCCAGCTCAAGGCTTATACGTCCAGGGAGTTGCGGCGTGAGTTTGTGGAAATGACCCGGATACCAACCCTCTGGACCAGAGCGTATCTGGTGTTCGGTGGTGACAACTTCACCGCCGACGAGGCGCTGGCTCGGTTCGCCGCGCTTCAGACGCCGGCGCGCCCGCGTGGTCGTCCCCGGCGCATTGTGGAAATCGAAAACACGAAAGTAGGAAGCGAGTCAAAATGATCAAAATGTGAACGATGTCAAGAACGCGATGCCGAGGTTCGCATGGACCAGGTCGTCGAAGGCAACCGGGAGCAGCACTACTTCTGTTCGCCGTGCGCGGAAGAAATCATGCGGGGAGCTATGGGCCGCGGCAGTGGAGCAGTGCCGATCGGTCCCAACATCTTCGGGACTGGCGGCGCGGCGCGCGGTGGCACGCAGACGGCGACGGCTACTCAGGAAACCAAGAGTAAGACCCCCGCGCTGGACCACTATGGCCGCGATCTCACCGCCGAGGCGGCCGATGGCCGGCTCGATCCGATTGCCGCACGCGACCGGGAAATCCGCCGCGTCATCACTACCCTTGGCCGGCGGCAAAAGAATAATCCGGTTCTGATCGGCGAGCCGGGCGTAGGCAAGACCGCCATCGTGGAGGGCCTCGCCCATCGAATCGTGAATCACGACGTCCCCGCCATGTTGGAAGGGAAGCGTATCATCGCCCTCAACATGGGCGGAATGGTCGCGGGGGCGATGTATCGGGGCCAGTTCGAGGAGCGCGTGAAAGCGGTCCTGCAGGAGGTCAGCGCCGACCCCAACATCATCGTATTCATCGATGAGCTGCACACCGTTGTTGGCACTGGAGCGGCAGAAGGGGCCGTGGGTGCATCCGACATGCTCAAGCCGGCGCTGGCCCGTGGCGACCTACGCTGCATCGGCGCGACCACGCTTGACGAGTACCGGAAGCACATCGAGAAGGACGCTGCGCTGGAGCGTAGGTTCCAGCCGGTGATGGTGGAAGAGCCGTCGGCCGAACAGGCCATAGCCATGTTGGTGGCCATCACGCCGCGATACGAGCAGTATCACGGTGTGGTCGTGACCGAAGAGGCAGTCAGGGCAGCGGTGACGCTATCTGAACGGTACGTGAGCGATCGGCATCTGCCGGACAAGGCCATTGACGCCATCGACGAAGCGGCTGCGACCGTACGAATCGACGCCAGCGAGCGAGGTGAGGGGCCGGAGCATCTCTCGACCCTCGAACTTCGCATCGTCGCCATTCAAGCGGACAAGGAAGAAGCGGCGTTGCATGAGCAATACGAGCACGCGGCACAGCTTCGCCAGCAGGAACTGGTGGCTCAGGGTGAGCTAGACGCGATTCGAGCCGAGGCCGGTGAGGCGCAACCGTTGGTCGTCGATGACAGGGCAATCGCCCGAGTCATCGAAAGTTGGACCGGTGTCCCCGTCACTGAATTGATCGAGTCCGAGCGCGCCAATCTCGTCAATCTCGAGGAGACCATCCACGAGCGAGTGATTGGGCAGGACGAGGCGGTCTCGGCTGTCGCGCGCGCCATTCGGCGCTCACGCGCCGGCCTCAAGGACCGGCGCCGGCCGATTGGTTCTTTCCTGTTCCTGGGGCCGACCGGTGTCGGTAAGACCGAGTTGGCGAGGACGCTGTCGGCGTCAGTCTTTGGGCGCGAAGACGCTATGATCCGGATCGACATGTCCGAGTACCGCGAGCCACACACCGTGTCTCGCCTCTTTGGCAGTCCGCCCGGCTACGTCGGGTACGACGATGCCGGTCAGCTCACCGAGCAGGTTCGCCGGCGACCATACAGCGTGATCCTCTTCGATGAGGTCGAAAAGGCGCACCCGGAGGTGTTCAACTCGCTGCTCCAGGTCCTCGACGACGGACGGCTGACGGATGGCCAGGGCCGGACTGTGGACTTCAAAAACACCATCATCATCATGACCAGCAACGTGGGCAGCGCCGAGCTGAAGCAGGGCGCGAAGATCGGCTTCTTGGCAGGCAAGGCTGACGACGCTGGTGGCGACGCCGAACACAAGGAGATGAGCGCGAAGCTGCTCGAATCTCTCCGGCGTTCGTTCCGTCCCGAGTTCCTCAACCGAATCGACCAAGTGGTCGTGTTTCGAAGCCTGAATCATGAGGATCTCCGACACATCGTCGATATCCTGGTTGACGAGGTAAGAGATCGCCTGGTGGAGCAGGAAATCGCGTTGTCAGTCTCGGACGAAGCCAAGGATGCCATCCTGGCGTCCGGGTACAACGAGCAGTTTGGCGCGCGCCCGCTGCGCCGGGCGATTCAAACCCAGATAGAGGATCCACTGTCAGACGAAATCCTGAGCGGCGAAGTTGGCCACGGTGATACCGTGACCGCCGCGGTGGATGGTGAGGCGATCACCATACGGAAGGAAGCGATCGAGCCGCAAGCGGCATAAGCCGCGCCGAGTCAGCGGCAGGCCTGGGAACCATGTGCGTGGTTCCCAGGCCTCTTTGCAGCGGCGAGGCGGTTCCGTATCAGCCGTTAGGCTGGCCCTTCACAACTATCCGGCGGCAGCGGGAGAATGCTCGCTTCTCGGTCCGAGCGAGGTCGAGCTTGGCAATGAGAGCAGGCCACGGCGCGGGCCGTCGTACACTACGCAGCTCGGATTCGAGCGACTTGACTTTCCGGCGCCAGTACCGATGGATGCCGGAGGTTTCGGTGGCTGCAACCTGAACCGCGAACACTCGGGACGTGAACCCGGCGGGCTGACTCAGGTCCAGCGCCGGCGGAGCATCGGACGGGCACCCGGAGCCCGAGCGGACATAGAACAAATCGCGCGATGGCGGTGAGCCGCATCCGATAAACAGCATGACCAGACATGCAAAGAGCAGTCCATGCGCCAGCCATCGCGGCGTGAATCGCAGCATTTCGGCTTGACCCCCCCGGCCCATCGTAATCGCGCGCGTGGCCTGGCTCGGCGGCTCGCGCGATGCCATGCTACGCTTGACAAGGAAAACACCGGCCCTCGCGGGCCCGATCGGACTGTTGATGGCGAGTACGCGACGGCGCAAGCTGCGAAAACTGCGCATGA
>Ga0302325_10030887_pt1 | contig 11039 bp, 10 predicted proteins | sample Palsa_T0_2_FD_201948 | JGI IMG/M metagenome (GOLD analysis project Ga0302325, IMG submission 201948) | Peat permafrost microbial communities from Stordalen Mire near Abisko, Sweden - Palsa_T0_2 | ecosystem: Environmental > Terrestrial > Soil > Palsa > Peat permafrost | place: Sweden: Abisko... | reverse complement strand
GCGAAACGATTGAACTACGCAGTCGAAAGGACGTTGCCATCGAGAGAACGCCGGAGTCGCGGCAGCGCGGAGCCGAGCGACTTGTCGCCGGGGTTGGCATTCGCTGGTTTCCTTCCATCGTTCACCGCGGCTCTATACAATCCGTCGCAACGCACTGCGAGCGTTCAATTCCAAACGGAGGAGGAGCATCGTGAAAATCAGTTATGTTCGACTGCGCGTGTTCACGGTGACGGCCTGCTTCGTCGCCGGCGCCGGAGTCATCGGCCAGCACCGGCCCACCGGCATTGCACGGGCGGATGACACAGCCGACGCCCAGCACGTCCAGGAGATGATCGAGGGCGTTAACGGGGCGATGTCTGACCTGAGCGAGGCGGTTGGCGGGCTCTCCGATGAGCAGAAGCCAAAGCTGGCCGCTCTGGAAACGTCGATCGCCGAGAAAATCAAGGCAAATCCGAAGATCGAACCGCTCGCATTGCGCGATGAAGCGATCTCTGGATTTCGCGACATTCTCACGCCAGACCAGCAGAAAAAGCTGGACGAGCTGATGGCCGACAGCGCGCGTCGCGCCCAGTCGATCCAAACGGGAAGCCGACTGAAACAGATCGGAATCATGCTGCTGATGTTCGCGACGGAGCACCAGGGGGAGTTGCCGCCCGATCTGGGCCTGCTGACGGAGACGAAGCCGGACCCGACCACGTTTCTCGCTGGAGGCTCAAAAACGAAGGTTCCGGTCGATTTTGAGAAGCTGCCAGCATCGCAGCAGGCTGAGTGGATCGATACGAAGACCGATTTCATCTTCGTTGGAGGTGGGAAAGATCTGGACAAGCTCGGTGCGTCGGTAGTCGCTTACGTGCGGCCTGGCGCCGCTGCCACGGGGAATAACTTCCTGATGGCCGACGGGAGCGTCGTCGCGCAGGATCCTGAAAAATCCGCCAAAATCATCGGCGAACTCGAGGCCGGCAAGAATCCCCCGCCGTCGCTCGATAAAACGCTCCCATTGCCTCCCGGACCACCGAGGTAGCCCGCGGACTCTAATCTGTGATGCCCTTATAAGCGGACGCGGCGATCGCCGCTTTCTGAGCTCCGCGAGAAACCGGAATGTCGCAAATCCGCGATGAGTGGACGCGAACGGCGGGAACGATCAGTGGACATGAACCGGCGCGTCCGCCTTCGGCGTCTGGTCTTCAACGGTCGCAGTCTTCTTCAGTTGTTCCACCAGCTCCCGCGTGACTACGGTTCGCCGGTCTGCCAGGAGCCGATCGCGAACCTCGCCTTGAATCTCGTCGAAGGGCCGGGGTGTCGGCGGTTTCCGGTCGGTGACTTTGATGACGTGATATCCATACGTCGAGAGAAAAATCGGACTCACCTCCCCCACTTCGCTGGAGAACGCGACCGCCTCGACTTCTTCGGGCAATTCGCCGCGCTTGAAGAAGCCAAAGTCGATATGCTCGGCGGCCTTGTCTGAATGCTGACGGGCCAGCGTTTCGAAATCGGCGCCGGCGATGAGTCGCTGGCGAACGGTTCGCAGCTCATCGTACGCCTTCTGACGATCTTCCGACCGACGGGCGGACTTAAGGATGTGGGATGCCCGCACCTGCTCGGCGGTGAGAAACGCGTCGAGGTGTTCCTGATAATACCGCCGAAGTTCGGTCTCATCGGGTGGATTCCGCTCTGCGCACAAGGCGTCGATCATCTTCTGCATGCGCAGATCGGCCTCAACGTCATTGCGCACCAGATCGAGTTGATCGGGCATTGCGCCCAAGGCGGCGAGGAACGCGTGCTGCCCGCCGTGCGACTGCTCCAAGACCGCCATGGCGGCGTCGACTTCCGCTGCCGGTAGCGCACCGATGCGTCGCGCGGATTCCTGCAGCAGAAGCACGCGGGCAATAATGTTGTCCCGCGCATAGCCGCGAAACTCGCCATCGCGCTCGCAACAGGAGACATTGCCCATCTGCTCGAAATACGATTTGATCTGCGCAAATTCCGCCTCAACTACCCCATCTTCTACCGATTGGCCGTTAATTATCAGAGGCACGCATTTCTCCTTTGCCGAAGCTGCCGGCTGAATTCTTCATCAAACGACCACAGAACGGCAATTACGGCAGCGTACAAATTCTAAAAATTCGAAGAACCGCCGTATTTGACAAGGCGTAAGGGTATTGTAGTTTCCAAAAAGTAGCTAAGACGTTGGGTGGAGCGGAGATGACAACATGGACGGAGCAATTGTCTTTGAGTCAGGCGAGGAAGAGGCTGCAGAAGCCCGGCAGAAAAATGAGGTACCCCGAACGCCACATTGGCGTCCTCGGGAGACTGTTCTTTTGTGGTGCATCGGATCGGTCTTCGGAGCGGGAATGTTCGCTCTGCTGATCGGGATGTGTATCGCGGAAATAGCGATCCATCGGGGGATGGTCGAGACGGAAAACCACCACTCAGATGCCTCTCACGTCACGCTCTCCGCGACGCGTTAACACCCTTGACCGAGCAGATTGAGCGCGCTGGGACTCGAACCCAGGACCTACGGATTAAAAGTCCGTTGCTCTACCAACTGAGCTACGCGCTCGGACGTTTTGTGGTCCGGCAGCGTATGAGACGGCCCCCGCGACTGCAACCTGGTTGAACCGGTGTGGCCCTCTCAAACAAGTTTGCCCGAGAACCGCAGTACGATCTGGCTCATCGGGAAAGCCAACGGATGGCCATCCGTTGGCTTTGTGGGCGATGTTCTGCACACTTTCCCGTCACTGTTCCCCCATCATCGGCAGCGGTCGCGTAAACTAACTCTCGATGCCGCTTGCCCACGATCGCTGTATCTGCCTGTTTAAGACAAAGTACAGCGAAACCTCACAGATTCTGACGCTTTTTTCGCGGGAGCACGGCATCCTCCGCGCAATCGCCAAGGGGGCTCATCGCCGCACCAAGGCGGGTGCAAGCCGGTTTGACGGCGGCGTTGATTTTCTTGATCTGGGCAGCGCAGTCTTCACATACGATCCGGACCGGGAGCTTTGCACGCTCACGGAATGGCATCTGGATGAGGGACATCTCGGTTTGCGCCAATCGCTTCGGGCGATGCACCTCGGTCTCTACGCGGGCGAACTCGCTGGGCGATTGATAGAAGAACACGACCCGCACCCGGAAGTCTTCGACAAGCTGGCCGCGGTTCTGCCGAATTTGGCCACCCCTCGGCGGGAAGAGGCGTTCCTCGCCTTCGCGCTCGATCTGCTGCGCGCGTCGGGCTATTTGCCCGAGCTGCTGGCATGCGTCTCATGCGGGACAACGGCCGAGGACTGGTCGCTCGCGTGGTTCTCCCCTTCGCGCGGGGGGATCGTCTGCCGGAATTGTGAAACCGTGATACCCGATCGGCGCGAGCTTGATATTCGCCTGTTGCGCCTGCTGCAGACGCTGCTTCGCGCGCCTCGGCTCCCGCAGTTGACCCGGCGACAGACCGACCCGCTCAACCGCTTGCTGGCTGATCAAATTGAAAACACCCTCGGAAGGCCGTTGCGTATGCGGCCCTATGTGCTGGGCGAATAAGTTCGGTAGAATCCCTCCATGGCATGGAGCAGCCTCTTTTGCGCTACAATGGTGTTGTCTGGCGCAGCAACAATACTGGGGGCGCAGCCCCCGGCATCGCAGGTTTCGGAGTACTCGGGACATGGGCAATGGCACGAGATCCCTACCGCTCCGGCGGCCGAGCTTATCGATGATCCCACACTCGATCGCGTGGAGCGGCTGATCGACGCCCACCAGATCTCTGACGCCCACCAGCTACTCTCCCCCTGGCTGAAGCAAAATCCCAACGCCCCCGACCGCGATCGCGGCCTGTTTTTGCTGGCCGAGATTTATTTCCAGCAGGACGACCGTCTCACCGCCTTTTATCACCTCGACGAGCTGATGGATAAATATCCCTCCAGCCGGTTTTTCGCCGCATCGCTGCAGAAGCAATATGAAATCGCCGATGCGTTTCTCAGTGGCTACAAGCGCAAGTTTCTCGGTCTGCACGTCCTATCGGCTGAAGAAGAGGGAATTGAGATGCTCTATCGGGTGCAGGAACGTTCGCCCGGTTCGGCGCTGGCGGAGCGTGCGCTGCTCCGCAGCGCGGACTATTATTTCCGCACCTCGCAGTTCGATCTTGCCGCCGATGCGTACGGAGCCTTCGCACGGGCCTATCCGCGGAGTCCGGACGTTTCATACGTGAAGCTCCGCGAGGCGTTTTCCTCGCTGGCTCAGTTTCGAGGGGTGCGCTACGACGCCACTCCTCTGCTGGATGCGCGATCGCAATTTCTCGAAGTCCTCGACAAATATCCCGAGCTGGCGGCCCAGGAAAACGTGAAGGATCGCGTCGAGCGGATCGACAACACTCTGGCAGACAAGCTCTATATCACCGGCGAGTTCTACGTGAGAACGCACAAGCCGGTCGCGGCGGCGTACGTCTATCGCTACATGCTCCAGAAGTATCCGCAGGCCCCCGTCGCCGGTACCGTCCGCACAGCGCTGGCGCACCTTCCGGCCGAGGCGCTCAACACTTTGCCGCCGCCGCCCGATTCGGACAATTTTTTCCCGACCACCGAGCCCGGGCCGGAAGGCGCGCAATGAGCTTGCAGAGCGCAGAGCACTTGAACTTGGAGTGTACCGGCCGAAATGCGCGGAGCCGCGGATGTACATCCGCGGCTTCGGCCGGCAAGCGGCACACGTCAACTGAAAACGCTCCCGCGTTTCTGAACGTAGCGCGCCTGCCGATGCTGGGCTGCGTCTTGCTGGCGATGATCGCGGCGGGATGCGGCTATCAGCACAGCGGGAGCATGGACAACGCCGACGGCTACGCCTGGAACACCCTCTATCGCGGTGACATCAAGACCGTGGCCGTTCCGATTTTTGGCAACCGCACTTATTGGCGCGGCGTTGAGTTCGCGCTGTCGAAGGCGGTGGTGAATGAGTTGGAGAGCCAAACCCCCTACAAGGTGGTGGAGCGCGCTTCTGCCGACACGATTCTCGAAGGGGAGATCGAGGCGGTTCACGTGCACACGATCAGCAACAGCCCCCAGAGCAGCGAGCCGCAGGAACAGGTCTATGACGTGAGCGTCAACTTCACGTGGACCGATCAGCGGGACGGCAAAATCCTCGTGACGCGGCAGCGATTTCAGCAGACAGCCCCCTTCTACCCGACGCTTGGCGAGGGACGTTTCGTGGCCGATCAGCTTAATGTGGAACGCCTCGCGACCGCTATCGTGCAGGAAATGCAAGCCGACTGGGGAAACACCCATGACCAGCCGCCCCCGCCCATCCGATAACTAGTGTCGGTTGAAAAAAACTTGCGGATCATAACGGTCGTAAGGTTGATTCGGCTAGAAATGTTGCGGTTCGCCCCCTTATGATGACATGAACCGGCGTATTCTCGGGCGTCCCCGTGCCGCAGCCGAGATCGTCAGGTACTATATCCGCCGACAACGAAGTATTTGGCAGCCCCCTGAGCCAATCCGGGCAGGCGGCGGCGAGGAAATCAACGATGACCGAACAAAAACCAGATCGCCCCCAGTCGAAGCAGCGTCGGACCGGCATGACCAAGGGCGGCCTGCCTTTCGGCCGCGGCCTGATGGGCTGGGTTCTATTCGTCGCGCTGGCGATCATGCTGATCATCCTGCTCAACAAGAATCGCGGGAACTACGTACAAATCACCCTCGATGAATTCCTGACACGCCTGAAAGTCGACAAAGTTGAGACCCTCACGATCGAAACCGACGATCTCTCCGGCAAGTTCCGCAACGTTGAGAAGATCGCCAATCACGACGTCACCCTTTTCCGCACCCCCCTGCCCTCGGGCCCGGCGGGCTGGCAGAACTTCACCCAGTATGTCTACGAGAACCGCGGCACCGCGTCGATCAACGTTGACAACCAGAGCAGCTTTCTTCTCCAGGTCATCGCGCCGCTGATTCCGTGGCTGCTGATTTTCGGGTTCGTCTGGTTCTTCGTCTTCCGCCAGCTCCGCAACAGCGCCGGGGCCGGGGGAATGCTCGGTACGTTCGGCAAGAGCAAAGCCAAGATCACCAGCAAGGAGCACACCAACGTCACCTTCGACGACGTGGCCGGCATCGAAGAGGCCAAGGAAGAGGTGATGGAGATCGTCGAGTTCCTCAAGAACCCCAAGAAATTCCAGCGCCTCGGCGGTCGCATTCCCCGCGGCGTGTTGCTGGTCGGAGAACCGGGCACCGGCAAAACCCTGCTCGCCAAGGCCATCGCCGGCGAGGCCGACGTCCCATTCTTCAGCATCTCCGGTTCGGACTTCGTCGAGATGTTCGTAGGCGTCGGCGCATCGCGCGTGCGCGACCTCTTCAAGCAGGCCAAGGACAACAGCCCCTGTATCATCTTCCTGGACGAAATTGACGCCGTCGGACGCCGTCGCGGCAGCGGCTTCTCCTCCGGCGGACATGATGAGCGGGAACAGACGCTCAATGCGATTCTCGTAGAGATGGACGGATTCGACACCAACGATCAAGTGATCGTCTGCGCCGCCACAAACCGCGTGGATGTGCTCGACCCCGCTCTTACCCGGCCGGGCCGATTCGATCGGCAGATTTACGTTCCACTGCCCGACATCAAGGGGCGCATGGAAATTCTGCGCGTCCACAGCCGCAAGGTAAAACTCGGGCCAAACGTCGATCTCATGCGCCTGGCCCGAGCGACCCCCGGGTTCAGCGGCGCCGACCTGGCTGCGATCATCAACGAATCTGCCCTTGGCGCAACGCTGGCGAACAAGGAATACATCGAGATGGATGATCTGGAGGAAGCGCGCGACAAGGTCCGCTGGGGCCGGGCGCGCAAGAGCCGGGTCATCGACGAAAAGGACAAGCTGGCCACCGCATATCACGAAGCGGGACATGCCGTGGTCCAGTACCTGGAGAAGGACGCGGACCCGATCCACAAAGTCACGATCATCCCGCGCGGGAATTACGGCGGCGCGACCATGACGCTGCCGGAGAAAGACCGCAGCAATCTGTCGCGCAAGTGGTGCATCGCGATGATGAAGACGTATTTCGGCGGGCGCATCGCCGAGGAGATGTTCTGCAACGACGTGAACACCGGCGCCTCGGCGGATATTCGCCAGGCGAGCGGGCTGGCGCGCAAGATGGTGCGCGACTGGGGCATGAACGATCGTCTCGGGTTCATCTATTATGGCGACGAGGACAACCGCCCCGGCATGTTCGACATGGGGCCCGGCGGACGCGAATACTCCGAAGAGACCGCCAAGATGATCGACGAGGAAGTCAAAAAGCTGATCGATCAACTCTATGACGAAACCCGCCAGATTCTGACCACCAATCGCGACCGCGTGGAAGCGATGGCCAAGGCGCTGATGACCTACGAGACGCTCGACACCAGCGACGTCGACCGGGTCATGCGCGGCGAAAACCTGACCAAACCCACCGTCAGCGACCTGCTCGAAAAGGAGCAGCCGCGTCGCGGCACCGTGATCCAGCCCGGCCCCACCGGCGACCCCGATGTCCGCCCCGGCCTCGGCAGCGGACCACTTCCGGCGCCGGGATGAGCCGCGCCGCGGCGGAAACCCGAATGGCGAAACCAGAAACCAGAATCAAATCCGCATGGCGAATGCCCGAATGTCGAACCACCGTGCCGGGGGGCTCTTCGTCATTTAGTCATTCGAGCATTCGTCATTGATTCTGGTTTCTGGTTTGGTCATTCGGATTTCCGCTATCGCGGCCTGGTTTCTGATTTCGTCATTCGGGTTTCCAGCTGCGGCATCTCGCTCTTCTCGGCCGAAAATGGCGTCCCCGCCATTTATCCCTATAATGACCACCGCGCTCATTGGAGATTTGAACAGTGGCCCAGACTGAGATCATTATTGCCGACGATCGATTGCTGCCGCAGGCGGTCGAGTTGTACAACTCGGTCTTCCGCCCGCGGCGCGAGGTCGATTTTTTCAAGCGACGGTTCATGGGCCGATACAACTCGCTGACCCTGCTTGCCAGGATGGATGACAAGCCGGTTGGCTTCTGGATCGGCTTTGAGCTCAAGCCGGGCATGTTCTATCACTGGCTGGGAGCCGTGGCGCCGGATCTGCGCCGTCACGGCGTGGGCCGGCAGTTGCAGGAGGCGCAGCAGGCGTGGGCCAAGGATCACGGATACGAATACGTCCGCTGCGAGTGCATGAACCATCAGCGCGAATTCATTCACTTTGCGGTTGCGCTCGGCTTCGATCTGGTTGGGATTCGGTGGGACTCGACCCATGCCGACAATCTCATCGTCTTTGAGAAAAATCTGATCGAGTAAATCGCCCCTTGATTCCCCGGGACCTTCCAGCGTGGCTCGTCGATCCGCGGCGCGAGCCGCTGGTCATGGGAATCCTCAACCTCACCCCCGACAGCTTCAGCGACGGCGGTAAATTTGCCGACCCCGCCAACGCGGTTTCCCACGCAAGCCAGATGGTGGAGGCCGGCGCTGACTGGGTCGACGTTGGCGGCGAATCGACGCGCCCCGGCGCCGCGCGCGTTTCGGCCGATGAGCAGATCGCCCGCGTGATTCCCGCGCTGCGCGCCATTCGCCAGCATGTTCCGATTGTCATCTCGATTGACACGACGCTTGCGCCGGTCGCCGCGGCGGCGCTGGATTGCGGCGCGAACGCGGTCAATGACATCTCCGCTGGACGCGATGACCCGGCTCTGCTGCCGCTGGTCGCCGCCAGGCGAATCCCGATTATTTTGATGCACATGCAGGGCGAACCTGCCACGATGCAGGTGAATCCGGTCTACTGCGATCTGGTCGCGGAGGTGAAGGCGTTCCTGGCCGAGCGAATCGCCGCAGCGATGAACGCCGGCATCGAGCCTTCGTCCATTCTGATCGATCCGGGCATTGGCTTTGGAAAATCCGTGGAACACAACCTGGAACTGCTGCGCCGTCTCGACGAATTTGCCGATCTTGGCAAGCCGATCGTCGTAGGAACCAGCCGGAAGGGATTCATCGCCAACGTCACGTCCGATTCGACTGCGGAGCGATTGTTCGGCACCGCGGCCACGGTTGCGTGGAGTTTGGCCAACCAAGCGGCAGTCGTGCGTGTCCATGACGTCGGGCCGATGTCTCAAGTGGCCCATATGATCAGGGCGATACAAACCGGGAAGGCCGCAATATTTGCCGCTGGCCAGTCGAAACCGGCGGCCATATAGTCCGACAATACGTTGTTTCACCATGGCCCGTTCGGACCGCCGCGGCCCAACGGATCGCGGCGTCTCTTTGCCAGATCGCCCATGCCCGCGAATTTTTTCGACATCCCGCAATTCCTCCGCCAAATCCAGGGGATTCCCTGGTGGCAGATCGCCATCGAGCTGATCATGATCGGGCTGGTGGTGTTTTGGGTCGTGCGTTTCCTGCGCGGAACCCGCGGCGCGCGCATGCTGCGGGGGATCGCCTTCATCCTCATCGCGTTGTTCCTGATCGTCCACTTGCTCGGCACCGGGTTCCAGCTCAAGCGGGTGGAATTTCTCTACAGCAAGCTTCTGGTGGCGGTGTCGTTTGTGGTGGCCGTCGTGTTTCAACCGGAACTGCGCCGCGCGCTGATGCGCCTTGGCGAGGCGAGCATTTTCCGGCGGTATCAGGAGATCGACGAGGAGATCGAAGCGCTCGTCGAGTCAGCGGAGTTCTGCTCGCGGCGGAAAATCGGCGCGCTGATTGCAATCGAGCGAGAAGTGGGACTCGGTGGAATTGCCGAGAGCGGCACACGCGTCAACGCCGATATGACCGCCGATCTGCTCAATACGATCTTCTGGCCCAACTCCCCTCTGCATGATCTGGGCGTGGTGATCAGCAACGGCCGCGTCGCTTATGCCGGCGTGCAGTTTCCCCTGGCCGAGAGCGGCGAACTGGAGCGCGAGCTGGGATCGCGGCATCGAGCTGCCGTCGGGATGAGCCAGGAGACCGACGCCGTGGTGCTGGTAGTCTCCGAGGAAACCGGCGACATCAGCATCGCCGAGCGCGGGCAGCTGATTCGCAAACTGACTCCGGACGGTCTCCGTGGCCTGCTGGGCGAATTGCTCAACCGCGGCCATGCAGAGTCGTTCCGGGAGGAGCCCGCAACCCTGGTTTCGGCGCGCCCATGAATACGACCATGGAAAAACCGAGACCCCAAAAACCGCGCGGCGACCGCCCCGCGTCCCGCGGTCCGGGCGCCGGTTCGTTCACCAGCGATCTGATCGCCGGGTTGCGCGCCTGGTGGCGGCACACGTTCTCCCTGGCATCGCTGCTCAACGCAGTGAAGTCGCTGATTTGGGTCGCCCCGCTCTCGGTTATCATTTGGATCTACGCCGAGCAGGCGGATACTGACAAACAGCCTTTCACCATCACGGTTTCGGTCCACAGCAGCGACCCCTCCCGCGTCGTCCGGCTCATCGATCCGGGTGATGCAAAGCTCAACGTCGAGCTTGGGGGCACGAACAACAACCTGGAAAAGATCCGGGAGATCCTGGCGACAACACCCGCCGTGCAAATTGAAGTGCCCGACGCAATTCTCGCCGCCACGGGCAACCATTCCGTGCCGGCAGCGATCGTCAATGATGTCGATCTGTTCCGAATGAACGGCATCACGGTCAACAGCGTTTTACCGCACGATTTGACGATCAACGTCGATGCACAGGACGACGTGGCGGTGGACGTGAAACCGTCTCCTGAACTGAAAAATTTTTCCGTTCCCCCGATATTCAGTCCGCACCAGATCCACGTCCGCGCGCCCCACTCGCTGATCGCCGCCGCGCAGAGCACCGGTAACCTGGTCGCCTACGCGCATCTGGACGAAACCCGCGAACCGCTCACGCCCGGCCCCCACGATCTGCCCGGCGTGCCGCTATCGCTTCCCTTTGGTGACATGAGCGTCATTACGATCACTCCTGCGGTCGTTTCCGCGCACGTTGAAATCAAGAAATCCGACGTAACCCTCTTGCTGCCGGCGATTCCTGTCTGGGTTATCTATCCGCCGGGCATGGACGACAAGTACAAGGCGGTCTACGACCCGTCGCTGGCGAACGTGACTGTGGTCGGCCCTG
>Ga0302325_10030886_pt1 | contig 11039 bp, 5 predicted proteins | sample Palsa_T0_2_FD_201948 | JGI IMG/M metagenome (GOLD analysis project Ga0302325, IMG submission 201948) | Peat permafrost microbial communities from Stordalen Mire near Abisko, Sweden - Palsa_T0_2 | ecosystem: Environmental > Terrestrial > Soil > Palsa > Peat permafrost | place: Sweden: Abisko... | reverse complement strand
TCGATGTACGAGCGCGACGATGTCAGGGGCTCGGTGGTCCAGACGTGGCGCACCACTTCCGGACCGTCGGTCCGCGGCTCGACCTGAAGCACGGAGGCGGTTGCCACTTCCGATTTGAAGGCGAACACACAGCCGACCCCGAGGGTGAGCACTGACGCAGGCTGCCACACCCCCGTCATGGAGATGTCTCGGACGTGTGAACCCGACATGAACTGATCACGAGGTGAGGACCTTGCAGGCCAGGTCCACATCGGCCAGGTTGTCCAGCAGCATGTCGGGGCCGAGCGGTGCCAGCTCCGCCATTGAGGATCCCCCCGTCGCCACCAGCAGGCACCGCACACCGCCCGCCCGAGCGCAGCCCAGGTCCCGAGCGGTGTCGCCGATGACCCAGGTGTCATCGGGATCGATGTCGACATGGCGGAGCCGGAGCGCCCGCTCACGGGCTATCGGGACCAGCTGATCGCGGTCCACATGGTCGCTGCCGTACGCCCCGATCTCCAGGTCGAGCCAGCGGTCGAGACCGAAGGCGGCCACCTTGACCATGGCATTGGCGGCCAGGTTGCCCGTCAGCAGCGTCTGGTGAACCCCTTCGGTGGCGGCCAGCTTTGCCAGCAGCTCAGGGATGCCGGGAAGCGCGGCGCCGTTGGCGGCCACGAGATCGGCCGCCGCCGCCAACTCCGACTCCAGCACCTCCAGCAGGCGAGGAAGGTGGCTCGGCGCGTCCTCGACCCCCATCACCTCCAGATACTCGAGGGCGATCTGGGGATCGGTCTTGCCGCTGAGTCGCACGTGGTCGTTGATCCGTGCCGTCGGTGCTACTCCCAGAACCTGTACGAACGCCCGATCGAACACCTCGGCGCCGATCCCGCGGGTCTGGATGAGCGTTCCGTCCACATCCCACAACAGCAGTCGGCCCATGACCGGACCGACGCTACCGGCCCTGACGGCGAGCGGGAACCGTCCAGTAGCTCACCACCTCCAGCAACACCGAGGCGGCGGCCGCCAGGAGCACCGCTTCGATGACGATCAGGGACGAAGGCAATCGCAGGTCGTAGAACCGGCGGCCGGCTGCGGTGACGAACGCCAACGCCCCCAACCCGGCCATGGACCCCACCAGCGCCACCTTCCACGTCCTCATCGGTCGCGCCTGGATCACCAACACCCATAGGGACACGCCGAACAGGACGATGGTGGCCGACGTCTTGGCTTGGGGCGGGCTGTTGTGGGCGGCGCGGGCCAGGCCGTAGGTCACGAAGACGGCGATGGCGGCGATGACTCCGGCCGGGATGGCGAAGCGCAGCACCCGGTTGACAAAGCCCGGCGTGAAGCGCTGGTTGCTTGGTCCGAGGGCCAGAAAGAACCCTGGAATCCCGATGAGCACGGTGCTGACCAGCGTCAGGTGGCGGGGCAGGAAGGGGAACGGCCAGCGGGCCACCGCCACGGCCAGCGCCAGCACCAGGGACATGACGTTCTTGGTCAGGAAAAGGTTGGCCACACGCTCGACGTTGGCCATGACCCGGCGCCCTTCGCCCACCACCTTGGGCAGCACGGAGAACTCGCTGTCCAGCAGCACCAACTGGGCCACCGCTCGGGTGGCCGCCGTTCCCGACCCCATGGCCACGCCGATGTCGGCAACCTTCAGGGCCAACACGTCGTTGACCCCGTCGCCCGTCATGGCGACGGTGTGCCCGAGCGACTGGAGGCCGTCCACGATGGATCGCTTCTGCTGGGGCGTCACCCGACCGAACACCGACCGCTCCCCGAGCACCTCGGCCAGCGCGTCATGGTCATCCGGAAGCCGACGAGCATCGAACGGCTCGCCCGCCCCCCCCGGCAACTCGACCAGGCGAGCTATGGCGCCCACGGTGGAAGCACTATCGCCCGAAATGATCTTTAATGCCACGCCCTGTTCGGCAAAGTAGCGCAGGGTGGCAGCGGCGTCGGCCCGGACGCGCTCGGTAAAGGTGACCAGCGAATCAGCGACCAACTCCCTGGGCAACGCCGGTGGCGCCTCCGCCGCCGACAGCACGACATCGGTGCGGGCCAGGAGGAGGGTGCGGGTACCGAGGGCCGCCAGTTCCGAGACCCGCCGCCTCGTCTCGGTCGACACCGTCAGGTCGGGCATGAGAATTTCCGGCGCTCCCAGCACCCAGGTCCCATGCCCGGCAAAGGACGCGGCGCTCCATTTGCGGGCCGACGAGAACGCCACCGCGGCCACTTTTTCCCACCCCGGTGGTGTCGGAAAGACCTCCCGCAGGGCGACCATGGTGGCATTGCCCGCCACATCGGCGGCCAGGGCGGCGAGCGCCTTGTCCACCTCGGAGGGGGTCGGGCCGAGCGGCTCGACCCCGGTGAAGCTGATCTGGCCCTCGGTCAGGGTCCCCGTCTTGTCCAGGCAAAGCATGTCGACACGGGCCAGGCCCTCCACTGCCGGGAGCTCCCGCACCAGGACCCGGCGGCGAGCCAGCGTGAGCGCGGCGGCGAAAAAGGTGACGCTGGTCAGCAGGACAAGCCCCTCGGGCACCATCCCGACCATGCCCGCCACCGCCCCCTGGACCGCCTGGCGCCAGCTCGAGGTGGTCGAGAACTGGCTGATGAACAGGATCGGCCCGACCACCGCCATGGCGATGGCCACGTATTTCAAGATGCGGTTGATGCCTTCCGACAGCTCGGACTCGGTCAGGCTGAATTGGCGGGCCTCACCGGTCAGGCGGTTGGCGAACGAGTCGGCGCCCACCGCCGTGACCTGCGCCGTGCCCGCCCCGGCCACCACGTTGCTACCCGAGAGGACCAAGTCGCCCGGGTGCTTGCTCACCGGGTCCGACTCGCCCGTCACCAGCGACTCGTCGACTTCCAGGCCGTCGACGTCTCGCAGTACGCAGTCGGCCGGCACTTGTTCCCCCGGGCGCAGCACGATGAGGTCGTCCAGCACTACATCCTCCACCGCGATGTCGCTGATCGCCCCCGCCCGTCGCACCAGGGCCCGGGGGTCGCTGAGCACGGCCAGGCGATCGAGGGTGCGCTTGGCCCGCAGCTCCTGGAGTATGCCGATGCCGGAGTTGACGACCACGATCAGGCCGAACAGGGCGTCGCCCACCGCTCCCGTCACCACCACCAACAGCGCCAAGGTCCCGAGCAGGGCGTTGAACGGGGTCATGACGTTGGCCCGGACGATGTCGCGCAGTGGCCGGCTGCTGGCCTGGCCCGTGTCGTTGTCCAGGCCCGCTTCGACGCGGTCTGCTACCTCCGCCGCGCTCAGTCCATCAGCGCAGGTGGCCGGCCGCTCGACCGCCGCCTTGTCCGGGGCGGCCTTGCCGTCGGCCTGCTCATCGGGAGCCGGCGACACTGCCACGTCGGTCGAAGGTAGTCGTTCGTGCCCGCGTGGCCGCCGCCGGGCGTAATCGCACAGACCCGGTCGAATCCCCGATACAGTGATCACCGCTTGCTCGGCGTTCGTCGCCGAGGGCCGGGTAGCGCCGGCGGGTCGTGTTCCGGGAGCGTTCCCGTTTCCCGACCGAACCTTCCCGGCCGCCAGCGATGTGGCCTGCGGCGGCCTGACCGCCCGGGGAAGCCCACCGGGTCTGTCGCGCCCCTTGAAAGCCCCCGGCGTACGACCGGGCTGGAGTCAACTCATGTCATCAACATTCACCGATCTCGGGGTGCCGCGTGCCATCGCGGAGAATCTCGCACAGCGAGGCATCACCGAGCCCTTCCCCATCCAGACCGCGGCGATGCCCTTCGCCCTGGCTGGCCGCGACGTGTGCGGCCGGGCCCCAACCGGCTCGGGCAAGACCATCGCCTTTGGCATTCCCCTGATCACCCGGGTCGGCCGGGGCCGTCCCCGCCGGCCCCAAGGTCTGGTCCTTGTTCCCACCCGGGAGCTGGCGGCACAGGTCACCCAGGAGCTGGTGCAGCTGGCCGGTCCCAAGGGTCCGTCAGTGGCATCGTTCTACGGCGGGGTCGGCTTCGGCCCCCAGGTGGGCGCACTGCGCCGGGGCCTGGACATCGCGGTGGCTTGCCCGGGCCGCCTGGCCGACTTGGCCGAGCGGGGCGAGGTCGACCTGAGCGAGGTGTCCATCGTCGTGATCGACGAGGCCGACCGCATGGCCGACATGGGGTTCATGCCCCAGGTCAAGCGCCTGCTCGACCAGATCCGGGGTGAGCGCCAGACCATGTTGTTCTCCGCCACGCTGGACGGCGACGCGGCCCAGCTGACCCGGCGCTACCAGACCGATCCGGTCACCGTCGAGGCGGAGCCGATCTTCGAGGCGCCCAGTAACCGTCACGTCTTCTGGCGGGCCGACGGACCCGACCGTATGGCGTTGACCGCGGAGCTGGCCACGGCCCACTGGCCCACCATCGTGTTCTGCCGCACCAAGCGCGGCGCCGACCGCCTAACCGACAAGCTCAACCAAGCGGGCGTGGCCGCCGCTGCCATCCACGGCGATCGCAGCCAGGCGCAACGGGAGCGGGCCCTGGCATCGTTCCAGGCCGGCCGGGTGCAGGCCCTGGTGGCCACCGACATCGCGGCGCGTGGGATCCACGTCGACGCCGTGGCGTGCGTGGTCAACTTCGATCCAGCCGAGGACGAGAAGGCCTATGTCCATCGCGCCGGCCGTACCGGTCGGGCCGGGGCGTCGGGCCTGGTGGTCTCATTGGTCAGCTCCCCGCAGGCCGCGGATATCAAGAAGCTTCAATCCAAACTCAACCTGCCCCGGGTGATCGATCGCCCCGACATGGCCGACTTGGCCGGGTCGCAATCGGGCGTGTTCCGGGCCACTCGGGCTCTGCCGGTCGAGCCGTCGCGGCCCACGAGCCGCAGCTACTCGCCCAGCCAGACCAAGCGGCCCGCTCGACCGGTGGGCACGCGCAGCTCGGCCCCTGGCCGCACGAAGCACGGGGGCGGCGTCGACCGTTGGCAGCCAGTGGCCAGCGGCCAGGCCCGGCGTTCCGACTCCGACCGGCGCTCGCGCCCGGCCTGATCAGCATTTCGCCCGACGCGAGTGCGGCGCTTCGGCGCCCGCCTCGCGTCGGCAAGGGGTGTGTGGACTTGCAATAAGTCATGCACAGAAACCCCCTGAAAATGGCGGGTCTCTGTGCAAGCAGGCTGTCGCACAATGCGCCTGGCGGTGGTGTGGTCTCGGCTGCGGCTTTCAAACAAGGCCCAACCTGCCTGCAGTGGGTGATTGAGGGCGACCGCGGGCGGTGTCATAACGTCGCCGACTGAGGACTTTTGTGCCGTTTGGTGGTTTTGATAGCGATTCAGTGCAAATAGCAGCAACCAGACGGCAAATATCCACCAGGTTCCACAAAAGCTCCTACCGACGAAACCCCCGTCCCCGACTGGGACGGCCGCCACCCCAACTACCCCATAATCAGCGACGCCCTCCTCTACGCCGACGGACGACTCAACGGCGATCAACCCAGCCGCAACTGAGGTTCTCCGACCGAGCCCGCTGGCTCAGTTCGCAGCTGGGCGTTGGCTGGCCCGCACGGCCGAGTCGAGGGTGACGGCAGACAGTTCGGGGAGGGTCAGGTACCGGGCGCCCATGGCGGCGGCCAGCTCACGGGACAGGCCGAGTCGGGTCGGACCGTCTTCGGCATCGACCACCACCGCGCTCATGCCCCGCCGGCGCACCGCCTCAGCCGCGTCATGGGCTGCGCCCACCGGGTCGCGACGCGACGAGCCACCCGACGTGGCGCGACCGTCGGTAATCAGGACCAACAGCGGTTGGTGGGCCGAACGGCTCCCCCCCGTCGCCACGTCCAACGCCGTCCGTATTCCCTCGGCCAGTGGTGTCCGGCCGCCAGTGGGCAACTCGGTCAGGCGTGCCCGCGCCACCTCGACGCTGCTGGTGGGCTTGAGGGCGACGGCCGCCGTGTCGCCCCGGAACGTGACCAGGGCCACCTTGTCGCGCCGCTGGTAGGCGTCGAGCAGCAGGCTCAGCACCGCCCCCTTGGCCGCTTCCATGCGGCGGTCGGCTCCCATCGACCCCGAGGCGTCCACCGCCAACACGATGAGGTTGCCGGCGCGTTGCTCCCGCACCGCCTCCCGCAGGTCGGCAACGGTCACCAACGCCTCAGTCTCAACTCCAGTCCCCAACCGCCGCGCCGCGGCAGCACGGACGGTGGCGCCGATCGCCAGGGAGCGGATCGGCCCGTCGGGCGCCAGATCGGCCACCAACCGGCCGCGTGGTCCCTCCACCGTGCTGCGCCGGCCCGCCGTCGTGGTGACCGATCGACCGGGCGAGGGCGCCGTCAGGCGGACGATCGGTGTGGCCTCGGTTGGCCGCGCCACCCGTTCGTCGTCACATTGAACGCCCCCACCCTCTCCATCCGGCGGATCCGCGTCCTGCAAACCGGCCGAGGCACCCGTGTCGGGCCCCGAGTCCTGGCCCCCGCCGCCGACATCGTCGGACGGGGCCGAGTCACGTTCCGCCCCGCCCGGCGTGGAATATTCCTCGGCCTGGGCCATCGCCTCAGCCAGCTCGTCGTCGCTTATCCCGGGCGAGTCGAATGGGCCCTGGCGGCGGCGATGGGCCAGCGCCAGGGGCGCCACCCGGCGAACGTCATCCATCGTCGCCGCGGGCCGGCCCTCGAGCCCGGCCAGCGCCGCCGCGGCCCGGCAGATGGTGAGATCGGCCCGCAGACCCTGCACCGCGACCGCGGCGCACAGCCGAGTCACCTGGTCGATGAGACCGTCCGGCAACGCCGCCGCGCGGACCGCGCCCAGTCGCGCCGCAAGATCGGACTCGGACGGTCCGCACTGTTGGGCAAAGCCAACCGGATCGGCATCGAAAGCCAAGCGCGAGCGCACCGCGGCCCCCCGCATGACCGGATCGACGGGCGCCACCACGTCGACGGCCAGACCGAATCGATCGAGCAGCTGGGGCCGCAGGTCTCCCTCCTCCGGGTTCATCGAACCCACGAGAACGAACCGGCTGGGGTGGCTGTGTGACACCCCCTCCCGTTCCACCCGGTTGACCCCGCTGGCGGCCACGTCGAGCAGCACGTCGACCAGGTGGTCGGGCAGGAGGTTGACCTCGTCGACGTACAGCACGCCGCCATGGGCGGCGGCCAGCAAACCGGGCTCGAAACGGCGTTGCCCACTGGTCAGGGCGGCGGCCAGGTCCAACGTCCCCACCAGGCGGTCCTCGGTCGCCCCGATGGGCAACTCGACGAACGGCGCCTCCCCCGGTAGCAACGCGGCCAAGCCACGAGCCAGCGTTGTCTTGGCGCTTCCCTTCTCGCCGCGCAGCAGGACGCCGGCAATGGCGGGGTCGACGGCGGCCAGGAGCAGGGCCAGTTTGGCCTCGTTCTGACCCACCACGGCGGAGAAGGGAAACGGCGTCCGTGCTCCTTCCGCCCGGGCTGCGGTCAATCCCAGGACTCCAGGTCCATGGGACCCGGTTCCGACGCCCGGTCGAGCAACCAGGCGGTCAACTGACGGCGAGCCCGACCATCAGTCAAACGGCCGGGGAGGCCCTGGAGGGCCCGAGGCAGCTCCTGGGCGACATAGGCGTCGGGCCAGTCCTGGCAACCGAAGGCCAGCCCCAGGTCGACGTGGTGCACCTCGACCTCGCGCCAACGACTGAACGGCAGCCGATCGAGCGGGCTCAGGTTTCCCGACACCCCCCGCGTCAGACGGCCCCACGCCTCCTCGGGTACCGAATCCCAAGCGGCATCGATTGCCGCCGCCGTCTGGGCCACGTCGGCCACCAGCTCGGCCGCGGGGCGCCTGGCGCCGGTTTCGATGTCCGCGGCCCGGCCCTCGTGGCCACCGGGATACTGATCGACCACCTCGTCTCGCAGTGCGCCGTCGATGCGCCGACGCACGCTGTCCGCGTTGCGGGCCACATGGGTCAGGACGTGGCCCACCGTCCAACCAGGCAACAACGACGGCCGTCCCGCCACCTCGTCGGTGACCGTTTCCAGGGTGAGCAGCAATCGGGCGTGTGCCGCTCGGCACCCATCGATGGCGGTGGCCAGTTTGTCATTCACCGTGACTCCTCCCAACCTTCGGCCTCCAGCATGGCGGCCCGCAGTGTTGCCAAGGCGGCGGGCGAGGGAGCAGCCCACAGCCCCCGGTCGATCGCCTCCAGTAGCCGTTCGCTCATCGATCGCAGGGCCCACGGGTTGGACTCCTCGAGGAACTTGCGCACCGCCGGGTCACCCACGTAGGCCGCCGTGACCTGTTCGTACATCCAATCCTCGACCACGTGAGCCGTGGCGTCGTAGCCGTACAGGTAGTCGACCGTCGCGGCCAGCTCGAACGCCCCCTTGTACCCGTGGCGGGTCATGGCGGCGATCCACTTGGGGTTGACCACCCGGCTGCGCACCACCCGGGCCGCCTCCTCGGCCAACGACCGCACCCGAGGCCGCGCCGGGTCGGCCGAGTCACCGAAAAAGGCCTTGGGTTGGCGTCCGGTCAAGGCGCGGATGGTGGCGATCATCCCCCCGTGATCCTGCAGGTAGTCGTCCGAGTCGAAGATGTCGTGCTCGCGGTTGTCCTGGTTCTTGACCGCGATGTCGATGGCGGCAAAGCGGCGCACCATGGCCTCGCCCGCCGGTAGGCCCATCCCGGCGCGTCCGTAGGAATAGCCACCCCACGCCTGGTACACCGCCGCCAGGTCGTCGTCCGAGCGCCAATTCCGGCTCTCCAGCAAGCCCAGGATGCCCGACCCGTAGGCGCCCGGCTTGGCCCCGAAGATCCTGGCGTCGCCGTCCGCCCCGAAGCCGGCCAGCCGCACTGCGTCGTCGAACAGGGCGATGAGGTGGGGAAAAGCATCCCGAAAGAAGCCGGAGATCCGCAGCACCACGTCCACCCGGGGTCGCGCCAACTCGTCGTCGGGGATAAGCGCCACGCCGGTGACCCGACCGTTCTCGGCCGCCCACACCGGGCGCACGCCGATCAGCGCCAGCGCCATGGCGATGTCGTCGCCCCCCGTGCGCATGGCGGCCGTGCCCCACACCACCAGACCAACCGATCCGGGGTATGCCCCTTCCTCGGCCAGGTGGCGTTCAAGCAGTGCCGTGGCCAGGCGGCAGCCAACGTCCCAGGCCAACGGCGAGGGCAGGGCCTTGGGGTCGACCGAGTAGAAGTTGCGCCCCGTGGGCAGGACGTGGGCCATGCCCCGGGTCGGCGCGCCGCTGGGCCCCGCCGGGGTGTAGCGACCGTCCAGGGCGCGGAGCACGTTGGCCAGCTCGTCGGGGGTGCGGCGCAGCGCGGGCAGCAAAGTCGAGCACACCCAACGCACGGTGGTGTCCTCGCCCTCGTATGACCACCCGTCCGCCTGGCACAAGCTCAGCAGCGACCGACACTCGGCCTCCACCGCATCAACCTCCGCCCGTCCCCCGGGGGTCGATGTCAGCCCCAGCTGCGCCGCCACGGTCTCCCGCAACGACGGCACCCCCCCTTGAGGTAGGCGTGTCAGGGCCAGCACCATGTCCAGCTCCCCCTCCCCCGCGGGTGGCTGACCGAGCACGTGGAGGCCACCGCGGATCTGGGCGTCCTTCAGCTCGCACAGGTACCCGTCCACGTGCAGGATCAACTCGTCGAACGCCTCGCCCTCGGGCGCAGCCGAGACGCCCAGATCCTGGTTGAGCGACGCCGAGACCAGCAGCTCCCACACCTGACGGCGGATGGCGGGCAGCTTTGAGGGGTCGAGCGACGCCACCTGGGCGTAGGCGTCGAGCAGGCCCTCCAGCCGGGCCAGGTCGTCGTATGTCTCGGCCCTGGTCATGGGCGGCAACAGATGGTCGATGATGACGGCGTGGGCCCGGCGCTTGGCCTGAGTGCCCTCCCCCGGGTCGTTGACCACGAAGGGGTAGATGAGGGGGATGTCGCCCAGGGCGGCGTCGGGGAAACAGGACGACGAGAGCCCCACGCCCTTGCCCGGGAGCCACTCCAAGGTGCCGTGCTTTCCTGCATGGACAATGGCGTCGGCCCCCCAGCCCTCATCCAGCCAGCGGTAAAAGCCCAGGTAGTGGTGGGTGGGCGGCAAGTCTGGCGAGTGGTACACGGCAATGGGGTCCTCGCCGAAGCCGCGGGGCGGCTGCACCGCAATGATGACGTGACCGAGGTCCAGGCCGGCGAACACCAACTCCCCGCTCGATTGGTCGAGATAGACCGTGCCCGGCGCCGCGCCCCACTTTTTTCCCACCTCTTCTTGCATTTCGCCTGGCAGCGTGGCGAACCACTCCCGGTAGGCGGCGCCCGGCCAACGCCCCACCGCCCGCGCCAACTGCGCCCGGGTAAGCGTCTCACGCTCGTAGGAGAATGTGTCGATGAGCTCGGCCATCAGGGCGTCACCGCTGTCGGGGATGCGATCGACCCGATAGCCGGCGTGGCGCAGCCGGTGCAGCAGGGCGATGACCGACGCCGGGGTGTCGAGGGCCACGGCGTTGCCGATGCGGCTGCGCTTGGTCGGGTAGGCCGACAGCACGATGGCGACGCGCCGCTCCCCCACGGGCACCGCTCGCAGGCCGGCCAGGCGCGTGGCGATCCCGGCTACCCGGCGCACCCGGTCACCCACGGTGCGATAGGCGCTAACCGCCGTGCCCAGCGTGTCGCCGTCGTCCACGATCTCCTTGAAAGAAAACGGCACGGTGATGATGCGCCCGTCGAACTCCGGAATGGCCACGCCCATGGCCACATCCACGGGGAAAAGGCCCCCCGGGTTGGCCTCCCAGTCGGCGCGGGGGCAAGTGGCCGCTGTGGCCTGGACCACTGGCACGCCCAGGCCGGCCAACCAAGCGGCGTCCCAGTCGCCGCCATCGGGATCGGCCGACCCCGAGGCCAGCACGGTGGTGATGACGGCGTCGGGTCGGTGCTCGGCCAGGAGGTCGATGGCCGGGATGCGCCCGCCCCCGCCGGGGCGGAGGGAGTAGCACCACAGCGCCAACGCCCGTGCCCCCCGGGCCTCAAGGGCGTCGCATAGGTCGTCCACGAAGCCGGTGTTCCCCGCGATCACATGGGCCCGGTAGAACACCACCGCGACCAGCGGACCAGGACCTGCGGCCGAGGATCGGTAGACGCC
>Ga0302325_10030884_pt1 | contig 11039 bp, 9 predicted proteins | sample Palsa_T0_2_FD_201948 | JGI IMG/M metagenome (GOLD analysis project Ga0302325, IMG submission 201948) | Peat permafrost microbial communities from Stordalen Mire near Abisko, Sweden - Palsa_T0_2 | ecosystem: Environmental > Terrestrial > Soil > Palsa > Peat permafrost | place: Sweden: Abisko... | reverse complement strand
AAGGCCCGACTCGACCGGCACGGGCGAGAACTGGCCGCTGCCGAGGTGACCTAAGGTCGCAGCGCGACGGCCGGGCGTGCCTCCCAGCCAGTCCACAGCGGCCGGTATCCCATCCTGCTCCAGAACGGCACGGACAGCGGGTTCAGCTGACTGTAGTGCAGCAGCGTGGTCGAGATGCCGCGGGCGTCGAGTTCGTCGTGGGCGCGCTTGACCAGCGCCGCGCCCAAGCCGCTGCCGCGCTCATCTCGCCCTACGAACATCGCCTCCAGGTAGGCCGTCGTGCCCGGGCGGGTCATGACCGCGATCCAATCCGAGGACGGCGGCGGCTGGACGTGGACGAGCCCGACGAGCCGGCCGTCCCGTTCCGCGACCCAGACCCAGCCCGGCCACTCGGTCAGCACCTGGCGGATGCCCTCGCGGACGAGCGCCTCGGTGGCCGGGCGGATGATGGCCGTGCCGAAGTGCGCATCGTACCGGATCACGCCCATCTCAAGCTCGGCCGCGGCATCGAGATCGTCCGGTCTCGCCTCGCGGATGAGCACGCCAGGGAAGGCCCGGGGAGCGTCCCCGGCGAGGATCGTGCGGCGGGCGGGACGCACGGCGATCACGACCAGCGGCTGCATCCTGTGTTTCAGCAGGGCATTGACGCCGCTGATGTCACGGGACGGCCAGTTGATCATCGCCGCGGACTCCTCCCCGCTTGCCTCCGGCAGGGCAGCGAGGTGCTCGCGCCACTGTCCGAGCAACTCGTCAAGAGCGGCGGAGGTACGCAGCCGCGGGGTGAGGTCGAGCCGGGTTTTCGTGCCCCAGACCTGGTCCAAGACGTCGTCCGCGATGTGCAGGTGACGGCAGAGGCCGATCCCCGCCGGACGGCCGTTCGTCCCGGGGACCATCAGCGACGCCCCGCACCCGGCCTGAAGGTGGCCGGGTGCGGGCAGCATCGGGTCGATGGCCCGCCAGGAGCTGGCTACCGCCTCGTTGAGGTCATCGACGGCATCCGGACTGAGGCAGGGCAACTTGTGTCAGGCCTCCTTGGTGGCGCTCTCCCGGGGGATCTGGAAGAACGTCGACCGCAGGACGAAACGCGCGATGAACATCAGGATCAGGCCGGCCACAACGATGCCGACGATCGACCAGACCTGCGAGGCAGGCGCGGACGCCAGGCTCTTCCAAATGATCCAGATCAGGAACGCGCACGAGCCCAGCGGCAGGAGGCCGACCAGCAGCGCGTCCCAGGCATTACTGAAGACGCGGCGCCGGTAGTACACGATGGCAGCAAACCCGGTGAGGATGTAGAAAGCGGCATACAGCAGGCCGGTCACGTCGATCACGTCGCTGAAGACGTTCGCAAGCCCGGTGGAGAGCAGGTACGCCCAGGTGGCGGCGATGAGGATCACGCCGACCACGATGCTGGCGATCGCGGGGGTGGCAAAGCGCCGGTTCACGTTGCCCAGGACCGGCGGCAGCACCCGGTGGCTCGCCATCCCGTAGACCATCCGGGCGATGACCACGATGGCGACCCCGGTGGAGGCGATCACCGACAGCGCCAGGGACAGGGCCATGACCTTGGCCCACCAGCCGCCGCCGATCGAATTCGCGATGTAGACGAGGATGTCAGCCGAGTTGGCCTGCATTTTAGCCGGCGATACGGTCCCGGCCAGGCCCATCTCAGACGCGGTGTAGATGATCGCGAGGAAACCGACCGCGTAGACGGCGGCCCGGCCCGGGTTGCGGCGCCGGTGCTTCACTTCCTCGTTGACGTACACGGTGGCGTCCCAGCCGGTGTACATGAACACGGCGATCAGGAACCCCGACGCCAGGCTGCCTTTCCCGCCGATTCCGCTGGGCTTGAACCAGTCCGCGGTGATCGGGAAGGTGCCGTGATGATGGGTGAGCACCAGCACGAAGCCCGCGATCGTAAAGCCGAGGAGAATCGTGTACTCGATGGCGGCCAGGCTGACCTGGGTGCGCGCGGTGATTTTGATGCCCACCACCGCGATCACCAGCATGACGAAGATGACGGCCGTGCTGATGAGGATGTTGGGCCAGGTGCTGGTGGCGCTGGCATTGAAGACGGCCAGGACCGACGGGGAGAGAATCACCACCCCGGAGACCGCCCCGACCAGGCTGCCCGTGATCATCAGCCAGCCGGTGATGAAACCAAGGTATGGGTTAATCGCGCGGCCGACCCATTCGAAGGAAGCGCCGCAGTTCGCGTTCCACAGGTTCAGCCGGCGATACGCGTTGGCGATGATGAGCATAGGTATCGCCGTCAGGATAATGACAGGTCCGACGGCATAGGCCGCCACGGCGACCAGTGTGGCCAGCGTCAGCCCCACCGATACGGTCGGGGCGGAGTTGGCCATGCCGATGACCGTGTCCTGGGCCGCCCCGATCGCATCCGGCTCGAGCCGGGCCGGCGGCGACGATGTCATTCCTGGGACGGCCGCTACGGGTCTATCCGTCATCCTGTTCTCCAGTCGTGGTGTGGCTCGTGCGAATAGATGGTCGCGGGCAACAAAGAGAAGCTCTCACGTTGCTTATGCTCCGGTGCTTAAGGGCCAGTAGGCGGGGGCATCTGCTCCGCGGCTTCCCGCTGCAGCGCTCCCCTGGTTCCTATCTCACGTGCGGTTTGGCGCCGCCAAACCCGGCGCCAACACGACGCGGGCGGATCAGAGGCGCCGGACCACCAGGCGCATGCTACACCGGGTGGCACAGCCCTTAGCTTGGTCACTTGCAAACCATACGGTCAAAACCTCGCATCAGGTGACAAGGACGGCTAAATTGCCACGATAACGGTTGCGGCCAAGGACCACGTCAGGACTCGTCCTCTCCGTCAGGACTTGCCGTTTCGCTAGCTGCGGCCCGGGCTTCGCCGACACCCCGCTGGAATCCGGCGAGCCGGTCCCGGGCCGCGGCCGCCGACCGGTTCGGCAAGACGGTCTCTGTGGCCGGGATCGCGCCGGGGACCAGATTGGCGTTCGGCAGCCGCTTCGGGAGCCCGGCCGACGTCGCGCCGCCCGAGGAAGGCGAATCGACCGTCTTGGCGGCATTCCAGCCTTCGTCTGCCGGTGACGACCAGCCGCTTCCGGCCGCGGCGGTGAGACCGGAGGAGCTGTTTGACCCCTCGCGACGACCCCCGAACCAGTTCGACTCGATCGAGTCGAAGATAGGCAGCCTGCGCGTCTCGGGGGGACCTTCTACGGGCGGTATGATCACGCCGCCCTGGGCGGAACTCTGCCCCTGACCCGAGGACGCCTGATTGGCCACCGGAATACCAGCGGATGGCGGCGTGTCGCTCCGCCACTGCGAGGCGCGGCCGGACAGCGGGGCGGCAGCGAAGGCTCCGCTCGAGAGGTCCTCGTCGCCGAGGGGGTGGGCCTGCCGGCCAGAGACGCCAGCACGTTCGCCCTCCGGGTCGGGTAGCCCAGAGCCGGACGGCCCTACGGTGGCAGGCGGCGGGATGGTGGCAGGCAGCCCGGCGGTGGCAGGCCCGGCGGTGGCAGGCGGCCCGGTGGTAGCAGGCCCGGCGGTGGCAGGCGGCGGGACCGGTTGGAACGTCGGCCGGGGGCCGCTGGCCGTGGAGCCGGGGAGCCGGCCCGCGTCAGCCATCAGCCGCCGGCCGAGCGGCGCGGGCCGGACATCCTCGCGCGGTGGCACGAACTCCGGCGACCTCCCCGCGGTCACCCTCTGCTCCGCGACGGCGTAGCCGGGATCGATGGCCGGCTCAGGCAAGCCCGGCTCAGGCAACCCCCGCTCAGGCACACGGCGCCTTGACCCGGCGCTGCCGAAACTGCTGAGCCGGGACGGCGGAGCCGCGCCTTGATCCGTGAGTAGTTCACCGGGGAGCCAGGTCATGGCGGTGAGACCGCCGAAATCTGCCTGTTGCAACCGGACCCTGATGCCATGCCGCGACGCGAGCCTTGCGACAACGAACAGACCCATCCACTTAGGGACATTAATATCCGCCGCCGGCGGGTGTTCCAGCCGCCAGTTCGCATACGCCAGCTCTTTCGGGGCCATTCCGACGCCCCGGTCGGTGATGTCGATCAAGGCGCCGCCGCTGGTCAGCAGGCGGCCAGAGATATCGACCTGCATGTCCCCCGCGGAAAACGACGTAGCGTTCTCGATCAGCTCGGCGAGCAGGTGTACCACGTCGTTGACGGCGGTTCCGGACACCGCGACGTCCGGCTGCGCAGTCAGCGAGATACGTTCGTAGTCCTCGACCTCGGACACCGCGGCCCGGATCACATTCACCAGCGCGATCGGCTGGTTCCAGTCGCTGGGCACCTCGTGACCGGCCAGAACCAGCAGGTTCTGCGAATTGCGGTGCATGCGGCTCGCGATGCGATTCATCTTGAACAGGTCCGCCAGGCGCTCGCTGTCCTGCTCCCCCTGTTCAAGATGCTCGATGAGACGGATCTGCCGTTCCACCAGGGACTGGCTACGGTGGGAAAGGTTCACGAACATGGCGTCGAGCCTGCCGCGCAGTGCGGACTCGTTGGCCGCCAGCCGCAACATTTCGCTGCGCATGTGGTTGAAGGCGCGGCCGACCTCACCTATCTCGTCGGAAGAATCCACATCGATGGGTTCGACGTCGGGCGGCACGCCGCCCTCGCCATTGTTCTCGCTGACGCGGCGGATCTCATCGGGCAGCCGTACCTCGGCCACCTCCACCGCCCCGGCCCGAAGCTTGCGTATCGGCCTCACGACGGACCTCACCAGGACCGCCGTCAACCACAACGCCAGCGCCAGGACGATAATCGCGACCACGCCGGCCGCGATCGCCGACAAGATATCCCTGTCGCGTACCGAACTGCCGGGCGCCTGGGCCGACGCGCTCCGGGTGGCATCACCAATGCGGACGATACAGAACGCAACGACGGCGACGGCGACGGAAGGAATGATGACGAGCAGCAGCAAACGCGAGCGGACACGCCAGTCTTTCAGCCCGCGACGTGGTCCGCTATGCCCCGCCGGCCTGCCCTCGCGTGAACGCTGGCTGCTTCCGGCGGACGGACTGACAGCGCCCGGGCGCAGGCCGGGGCCGGCCTCTGGCGCGGCGGCAGGTACCCCGTACCCGGCGGGTTCCCTGACGAACACGGAGTCATCGTGAGCCTCTGCGATGGTCCTTGGGCCGGCGTCATTCGCTGGCCTGTCGTCGGACCAGTGCCAACTCTCGCGCTCAGTCCTGGAAAAGTCCCCGATCACGAGGAGGGCAGCGATGATGACGAGGACAGCTATCAAGATTCCGGGCAGCATGGCCACTCACATCCAGCTGGTGACGGGGGTCATGCGCGCGATGCGGCGCATGCTGCGAGACCGATAATGCCCGGCCGCTTCGGGATCGGCGCCCTCGGCTTCCAGGGCGACCCAGAGCCGATGCAACGGCGGAACCGACATAACGCGCCTTCCCGGTAGCTTGTCCTGCGACCACATCACATTGCCGACCTAACTCTAATAGCTAACCGGTCGGTGCACGCGGATTCTCATTTAGAGGGAAAAATCGGCATTTTACCGTGTTAGCTCATGAAGTATGACTTATCGCCCGTTTTGATGGATTAACAGTGGTTATGGTACCTTAAGTCCCTTTTGGTGGGACCGGCACGGTCTGGGTCAGCTCTCCCCCAGGTTGGCCAGGCTCTGCCGGACGGCACGCGTCAGCGGGTCCCCGGCGGGCAGGACCCGGTCACAGCGCACGGCGGTGTCGCGGAGCAGGGCCACCGCGTCTCCTACCCGGCCGACGGCATAGTACAGATGCGCCAGGTTCGCCAGGCGGGCCAGCGTGTCGACGTGCTCAGGACCGAGGGTCCGCTCCGAATCCGCGCAGCACTGCTCGGCGAGCTGCATCGCCGCGGGCATCCTTCCGGCCGCCTGATAAGCCGCGCTGAGGTTCGCGGCGGCCGCGATCGTATCCGGATGGTCGCGGCCGAGCACCTTCTCGCGGTCGGACAGCACCCGCTTGAATTGCGAGACGGCGTCCTTGATCCTGCCTCCGGCCAGGCAGGCCGCAGCGAGACGGTCCCGGGTGGCCATGGTCTCGGTATCGCGCGTGCCCTGCGTCCGCTCGCGGTCGCCCAGCGTTCGGGTCAGCAGCCGGATCGCCTCCGCGGTATCGCCGACGGCCAGGTGGGCGGCGGCGAGCTCGTCACTGACGTTCAGCGTCTCCGGGTGGCCGCGTCCGCGGAACTGCTCGCATTCGTTGACCGCGCGGTGCAAGACGGAAACCGCGTCGGAAGGCTCGCCCGCCATGATCAGGGCCCGGCCGAGGTTGACGCGCGCCGCGATGATGGCAGGGTGCCCGGCGGCAAGCTCGCGGCCCCGCTCGGCCAGCACCCGTTGATACCAGGTGACCGCGTCGGCCGCATACCCCGCCGCCAGGTAGGCAGCCGCCAGATGAGCGGCCACCACCAGTGTGTCGGGATGGCCCGGGGCCAGCTTGCTGTCGCAGCGGGCGGCCAGGTCCCGCCAATGCTCGACGGCTGGCCCGACCATACGGGCGCCGTCGAGGCTACGGCCGGCTCGCAGCAGCAGCGGGTGGCATCCGTCGGCCCACAGCACGTCGGTGGACGAGCCCTGCAAGCTAGCCGCGTTGCCCCGGAGGCTTTCCGCCGTCCACGGCTGCGGCTCCTCGGTCGGCCATGCTTCCAGCAGCGCGCTCGCGGCGGCTCGGGCCGCGGGGTCCTGGACCTGGGCGGGGGCCGCCAGCCTGATCGCCCCCTGGAGCACCGAGCTCATGAGGATCGTGGGGGGTGCATCGGCTCGGTTGATGGTGATAAGGCCGGCCCGCTCGATGGCAAGCAGCGCGTCCCAGGCCGGCTTGGTGTCGACCGCGGTCGAGAACGGGGTCACGGCGGCGCCCAGGTACCTGGCCACGGCCGACGTGCTGAAGATCGCTCCCGGAATCTCGTGGCCGTCGAGCAGCGCGACCAGGACCAGCATCGCCCGGACCGAATCACCCGGCAGCAGCGATTCCGCCTGTCCCAGGGACAGCGTCCAGGTGACCGCGGCGGCCGACGGCACCTCTCCGGCCGCGACCCCGATCTGCTGCCGTCTGCGGGCGAAATAGTCCCGGTAATCCCGGCAGGCCAGGGTCGAGTTCGCGACCACCGAGGAGGCCTGCGCGAGCGCCAGCGGCTCGCGGCCGAGGGCTTCGATGAGGTCGATGGCGCCGTGCCGCTGAGCCGGGTTCACGCTCAGCCGCTCGGTCAGGCAGTTGAGAGCCTCCCGGACGCTGAAGAACCCGATCGGGACGACCTGGGTGCCGCGGTGCCCGGCGGCCACCGTGGAGTGCGGGCTGGTGACCAGGACCCGGCCGCCCGGTCCTTCGGGCCACAGCCCGTCCAGATCCACCGATTCTGACAGGTCATCGAACACCACGAGCCACGGCTGCCTGGTTTCGCCGAGCCAGCTGATGAAGCGCGCCACGATCGATTCGGCCGTGCCGGCCGGCTCGATACCGGTGGCCGGCACCGAGGCCTGGACGAAGGCGGAAAGCACCGATGTCCGGCTGGTGGCGTTGATCCAGATCAGCAGGTCGATGGCGCCGGACCGCCACAGCGACTCCGCGCTGACCACGGCGACCTGGGTCTTGCCGCAGGCACCCAGCCAGTTCATCGGGCCCTCGGCGAAGGCCGAACCCGGCACCAGCGCCACCGACGAACCTGGCACGAGCGCGTCCACGACACCGCGGGCGGTATCGGGCCGGTCGGTGAAGCCCTCGGCGAGCGGAGGCACCTTGCCCACCCGGAATCGCCGAGATCCCGGCTCGGCTGGCATTTCTCCTGAGGGCACCACAGCCCGCTACACCCATCTATTCATCGTGTCGAAAACCTCCTCGGAATACTCAATCCATAACATGTGAAGGTTCAGACACGGGGATCTTTATCGATATCGGGATCTCACTAACACCCCATTATGCACGTGCACCCGGGTTTCGATACAGCTCTAACCGAGGTCGGCGGCACGGGCTACTGGGCCGACTAGCGACGCTACTGAGGGTAGGGATCGCGCGCAACGCCAGGTGTATGAGGGGTTCGGTGGGTCTAAGGTCCCTGTGCTGACCATGTTTGAGCAGCTATTTAAGTGCTAATCACGGACTCAAAGATACTTGAGTTGCGGGTGGGATCGCGATGAAGACAGCCCGGTCCGTGGCGGCTACTGAGGGTCGGCCACCGAAGCTAGCAGGATCGCGCGGGCCTGCGCGATGGCGGCCGACATCGCACCGCGCAGCACCGGCTCGTCCGGCACGCCGGTCGGTACCACGCGCGGCCGGGCCGGGAAGATGCGGGCGACTCCCGCGGCCACCCGGTCCGCCAGCACGGTGCCGCCGGCCCGGCCTACGTCGCCGCCGAGCACCACCGGGCCCGGGGTCGAGCACGGCGCCGACGGAGGCAACCCCGACCGCGACCCGGTGCGCGACTTCGTCCAGGAAGCTCGCGCCCGGCCCACCCGGCCCCGACAACAGAGCGGCCTGCACCGCCGCGGCCGCTGTCGGCGCGGCCAGCCCGTGCTCGGCGGCCAGCCTGCGCACCGCGCTGGCCCCGGCGAGTGACTGGACCCCCCGCTGGCCGGATGCCTGATGTCGGTGTGCAGCGGTGCGCCGTGCACCGGCAGGTAGCCGATCTCGCCCGCCGCTCCCGCCGTGCCGCGGTGTAGCTGGCCGCCCAAGATGGTGGCCAGGCCGAGCCCGACGCCCAGCCAGACAAGGACGAAGTCATCGGCGCCGGCCGCCCCCTGGTGGCCCGGCACACCGCGGCCGCGGTGACCGGGCTGCAGGCCGCGGGCGTGGTGGCGTGCACCAAGCACTTTCCCGGCCACGGCCGGACCGGGACCGACACCCACGAGGCCATCGCCACCATCGAAGGCGGCCTGGATGAGCTGCGGCGGCGCGACCTGCCCCCGTTCGAGGCGGCGATCAGGGCGGGCACCATCGCGATCATGCCCAGCCACCTGCGCGTGCCCGAGCTCACCGGCGACCTGCCCGCCACCGTCTCCGGCGCCGCGCTCACCGGCTTGCTGCGCGGCGAACTCGGGTTCGCCGACGTGATCGTCAGCGACGCGCTGGAAATACGGGCCACCAGGGACGCCTTCGGCATCCCCGGGGCGGCGGTGCTGGCCGTGGCGGCGGGCACCGACCTGCTTTGCCTGGGCCGGGACAGCCGCGAAGACGACTACCTGGCGGTACGCACCACCCTGGTGGGCGCGGTCCGCGACGGGACGCTCGCGGGCGAGCGGCTGGAGCAAGCGGCCGGCCGGGTGGCGCGCCTGCGCGGGGGCCTGGCGCGCACCTGGCCGGACCGCGGGGCGGCCATGCCGGAGGGTAGGACTGGCGGCAGCCCGCAGGGCAGTCCGGATGTCCGGACCGCCGCCGATGCTGAGCCGCCCGTTGATCATCGAGGTCGAGCCGCGGGAGAACATCGCGGCGGGCCGGTTCACCTGGGGCCTGAGCCCGTGGGTGCCGGCCGACAGCGTACGCCGCGTCCATGCCCGGGGGGCGCCGGCTTCGCAGCGGGAATCCTCGAGGCATCGGCAGGACGCTCTCTGGTGCTGGTCGTCCGCGATGCGCACCGGGCTCCGGCCACGAGTTCGATGGTCACCGAGCTGCTCACGGCCCGGCCCGTTCTGGTCCTGGTCGAGATGGGCCTGCCACTGTGGCGGCCGCCGGACGGAACCGGCCACCTGGTCACCTACGGGGCGTCCCGCGCCAGCGCCCAGGCCGCCGCCGAGCGGCTCGGCCTCCTCTAACCGGCGGGCGCCAGGTCAGTTAACCGGCGGGCGCCAGGTGAGTGTTACTGCCTGCCCGGGCAGGTCCGCTCTCCCTAATGCGATAAAAGCACTGGGGAACGTGCATAATTGCCTTCATGCGATTGTCAGCTCGAGCCGACTATGCGTTGCGTGCCGCGATCGAGCTCGCCGCAGCCAACAGCGGTCACGTCACCGCGGACCAGCTTGCCCGCGCGCAGCAGATACCGGGCAAGTTCCTGGAGACGATCCTGACTCAGCTCCGGCGGGCCGGGCTCATCCGGAGCCAGCGCGGACCAGACGGCGGTTTCTGGCTGGCGCGTCCAGCGGCCGAGATTTCGCTGGCGGACATCATCAGGGCCATCGACGGCCAGTTGCTCGGCGTGCGCGGTGAGCGCCCGGAGAATGTCACCTATCCCGGCGTGGCCGAGCCCCTGCAGCAAGTGTGGATCGCGCTGCGCGCCAACGAGCGGGCCGTCCTGGAACAGGTCACCCTGGCCGACATCGTGTCGGGGACCCTGCCCGACATGGTCCGCCTCCTTACCGAAAACCCCAGCGCCTGGGTCTGACGCGTCAGACCGATACCATGTCGGTGATTTCGAAGCCATCGGCGGTACCGAAACCGGACTGGTCATCGGCGAATTCCAGCGACGGCTCCTGGTCGGAGACGATGGTGCTGATCGGAACGAAGCCGCGCTCGCCGGACCGGCCGACGCTCGCGTCCGCGGGCACCCGCAGCCCGGGCTCGCGGGGGATAGCGAGGACGGGCTCATTCTGCAGCTCGGCCAGGGCAAAGTTATCTGACACCTCACGGAACACCTGGGACAACGGTGTGTTGAGGGCGCCGCAGATGGCGGCGAGCAGCTCGGACGAGGCTTCTTTCTGCCCACGCTCCACCTCGGACAGGTAACCGAGGGACACGCGCGCCGAAGCGGAGACCTCGCGCAGCGTGCGACCCTGCCGCAGGCGCAGCCGACGAAGCACGTCACCAAGCAGCTGACGGAGCAGAACCATAGTCGCACTCCCCTTCCGAGGCCAAACCGCCAACACCTCCACGGTACCTGGCATCACCGTCAGTTCGCGAGGTCATGCCATCTCGTGTTCGCTGCCGACGTAACACTGTAATCAGTAACTCTCTTCCCCGAGCCTGCCGAGCAGCAGTCCCAGAGCATGCTCTACCGTCAGTCTACGTATCTCATGCCTGTCGCCGGCCAGCGCGATTGTGCGGACCACCGTGTCGTCCGCGGCGCTCACCGCGATGTGCGCCGTCCCCACCGGCTGGCCGTCCGAGGGCT
>Ga0302325_10030883_pt1 | contig 11040 bp, 9 predicted proteins | sample Palsa_T0_2_FD_201948 | JGI IMG/M metagenome (GOLD analysis project Ga0302325, IMG submission 201948) | Peat permafrost microbial communities from Stordalen Mire near Abisko, Sweden - Palsa_T0_2 | ecosystem: Environmental > Terrestrial > Soil > Palsa > Peat permafrost | place: Sweden: Abisko... | reverse complement strand
GCAAAGCCGAGGTAAATAACGATCCAGGAAAGAATGCGCGGAGGTTGCGGGAAGATCATTTCGTACGATTTTTCCTCTCGGCCACTCAGGCGCGGCGCAAAACCCTGCATGACCGAATCGTATCGGTCATCACACCTCTGCGATCTTACTCTTGGCTCAACGACTGACAGCGCATCCAGTTCGGTGAGTGAACCAGTAAGGTTCACACAAGGTTCGCATCGTTATGCAATGAATCTGGAAATCGGGTTTATCCGCAAGGCAATCCCATCAACGCGCAGGAAGCCGAAGCAGGGTCGACGTAACACGTACAAGCGCATCCAATCCCGGCGTCTCGTTTAGGTTGCGTAGAATTACCACTGGTCCGCGTATAATGGACTTAGAGTTCCGAGTCCCGGCCCCTCTCGTAGCATTGCCAGTTGCGCCCAGTTATCGACAGTTCCACTCCGATCGGCATCCATTCGCACTAAGTAGATGCTCAAAAGCGGCGCAAAACGCCCGCAAATCACCCTATAAATTGCCTGCAAGCCACTCATTCAGTTGAAGATACGTCTAACAGGCAGTACCCTCCCCATGGTGCTCTACTAGTTTGTTCGCTTTGCGGCTGCCAAGGCCGCATTTTCAGTTCAAGCAATTGCCCTTGATTGATCCGTCTTGCCGATGCAGCGTCCGGCAGCTTCTAATAGCGTTGGATATCCGCTGTCAAAATCGAATGGAGAACGCAATGTCAGAACCTTTGAGTCCTGGAACGCAGGCGCCGGATTTTTCTTTGCGCGTAACCCCTGATCAGAAGCTTTCGCTGAGCGACCTGCGGGGTCGACCCGTGATCCTGGCTTTTTATCCAGCCGATTGGAGTCCTGTTTGCGGCGATCAAATGGCTCTCTACAACGAGATTCTCCCGGAATTTCAGAAACATAATGCGGAACTGCTGGGAATTTCCGTAGACGGCGTCTGGTGCCACACTGCGTTCGCCAAGGACCGCAACCTCCACTTTCCTCTTCTGGCGGATTTTGAACCGAAGGGTGCCGTCGCGAAGTCCTACGGCGCATACTTTGAGGCAGCGGGAATTACGGAACGCGCCCTGTTTGTCATCGACAAGGATGGCATTATTCGATGGAGCTACATTTCCCCCATTTCGGTCAATCCAGGCGCCGACGGAATCCTCGAGGCCCTCGAAGCGCTTGAAAAATAGGCGAAACTCATGAGCACGCTAAAGATTCAGGTCGGAAGCGAGGATCACGTTCAGGGCAATGCCAAGGCTGCGTGCACACTCGTCGAGTACGGCGACTACCAGTGCTCCAACTGTGGCGAGGCCCATCCTCTGGTGAAAGAGATCCAGGCGCAATTCGGAAAGCAGCTTCGCTTCGTTTTCCGCAACTTTCCCCTGACGAAGATTCACGCCGAGGCTCAGGCCGCGGCCGAGGTTGCCGAGTTTGCCGGAAGTCTCGGCAAATTCTGGGAGATGCACAATTTGCTCCTTGAGAACCAGAAAAACCTCGGACAAGAACTCTACGCAACACTCGCCGGGACGCTGCAGCTAAGTGCAGACGACTTGCAATCTGCTCTCGCAAACAAGACCTTCGCAGATCGAGTTCGAGCGGACTTCACAGGCGGGGTGCGCAGCGGCGTCAATGGCACCCCAACCTTTTTCATCAATGGTCTGCGCTACGATAACCCCATGGACTATGCATCCATGGTTCAGGCGATTGAAAAGGCGCTCGCAGCGTAGGGATTGAACCGCTGATCATGCCGGATCATGCGGCACATCTCTGTTTAGTAACTGTGTCCAAGGACAGGGTGGGGCTCGTACGGCTCATCCAGCTTTTTAATTTCTTCCTCCGTCAGACTGATGTCCAGTGCCGCCAGCGCGTCCTCGAGTTGATACGCCTTACTTGCGCCGATGATGGGCGCAGAAATCCCTGGTCGCGACAGAATCCAGGCCAGCGCAACCTGGGCATTCTTGACGCCCCGGGCCTGCGCAATCTCGGTCAATCGCTCGACGACCGTGAAGTCGGAGGCGCGATAATAGAGACTGTGCGCATATTCATCCGTTCGGGCACGGGCGGTCTCGCCCTTCTTCTTGTCCTCATTGGCTTTGCGATTACCTGCCAGGAATCCCCGAGCAAGCGGGCTCCACGGAATCAGCCCTATGCCCTCTGAGAGGCAGAGCGGAATCATCTCGCGTTCTTCTTCGCGATAGACCAGGTTGTAATGGTTTTGCATTGTCACAAAACGGGCAAGTCCATGGTCGCGCTGCACCTGCAACATTTTCAGAAACTGCCAGGCATACATCGAAGATGCTCCAAGATAGAGGACCTTGCCTACCCGCACCAAGTCGCCGAGAGCCTCGACGGTCTCTTCGATTGGGGTCTGCGCATCAAATCGATGAATCTGGTAGAGGTCAACGTAGTCCACTCCAAGGCGCTTCAGGCTCTTATCGATCGAAGCCATGATGTGCTTGCGCGAGAGCCCCCGATCGTTCGGCTCATTCGACATCGGGTTGAATACCTTGGTAGCAATGACTACGTTTTCCCTTGCTCCCGCATACTCTTTGAGGGCACGACCGGTGATCTCTTCGCTGACTCCAAGGGAATACATGTCCGCTGTGTCGAAGAAATTGATACCGGCTTCAACAGCTCGCCGTATGAGGGGCTTCGAAGCTTCTTCATCCAGCACCCATTCGCGCCATTTGTTGGATCCATAGGTCATCATGCCCAGGCAGAGACGCGAAACCTTCGTCCCAGTCGTACCAAGATTGACATACTCCATCGACGCTCCTCCTGTGAATGTGATTTGGCTTTCATGCGTTTCTAAATTTTGTCCTTGGATGATGCGGGATCGATGTAGGATGCTGCGATGCAGTTGAAATCAGTTACAGAGAGCATTTACTGCGGGATCGCGCGTCCAGTGCCAAGCGCGGCATCGCAAACCGCGAGCTCATGTGCAATCTTGTCTGGCTGCCCGGCGTCGGCTTGCCCTAGAGGTGCTCGCCGTTTCAGCGATAACCAGGTACTCAGACTCTGCTGATACCACGAACGCGCCGCGTGCCAGTACGTCAGCCTGGAGACCTGAGCGATACCCGGTGACAGGGCAAGATGTTCGTAGGCGCTTGCCAATGTTGATCGGGCATATGCAAGGTCAACCGGCTTGAAGAAGTTGTCTCCATGATCTGCGGCTGACAGTGAATCAAATATCTGCACAGCCTTGCGAGCCATCTGAATTCCCTCGGATGGCCTGCCCATCGATGCAAGTGCGGATCCAATACCCATATAGCACTTGCCCACATAGCGCAGCGCCAGTACGTCATGAGGGTCGACTCTCGAAAGTTCCTGGTATCCGGCGAGGGCAGTATGGAAGTGGGGCAACGCCTCTGCCGGCGTCCCTTTCTCGGCGAGGAAGGTGGCGACCCAATACTCGTTTTCAAGCTGAAACTGTTTCAATCGAGCGTTCTTCGGGTCTTTCGCGACGAGACCTGCGAGAATATCGCGGGCCTTATTCTGCCACGAGACAGCAGCATCCAGATCTCCCTGCATGCTGAAATCGCTCGCCATATAGCCATAAACGCCGGAAAGCCGGGTCTGTATCTGTTCCTGCAGTTCAGGCGAGCCTCCCTTGATTGCCTCGCGGATGGCGGCAGATTTGCGGAAGAAATCAAGCGACGCTTCGAGGTTTCCTGTATCGGATAAACCATTGGCCATTATGAAACAGACACCCGCGAGGTTTTCCTGAGCCTGGGGATTCTTGGGCTGTTCCCTGGCCAGTTCCGTTGCAATGGGGTAAGCAAGTTTCAGCGCATCGAGTGAATCCGCGAAATCGCTCGCAGCTTCAAGCCCCAGACCGAGATTCATGTAGGTGCCAACCAAAGCGGCACGATCTTCATAGGAACCTCGGCCGTCAGGCGCCAAAGTTTGCCGGATTTTCAGAGCTTTGCGATAGCTTGCGATCGCGCCTTCGGTATCTCCGAGATTTGCAAAATAGGGATTTCCCTGGACGTCTCCAACTCGCTCATAGGCTGTCGCAAGTTCCCTTTGAAGACCGGGGGCGCCTGCGCCTTCCTGGGAAAGGCTGTCGAGGTAATGCAGGGCTCGATCGACGATCAATTTACGAGATGCGGTAGAACCAGGCAGGTCGCGAATGCTGTCGTACAGCTCAAATAGCAGGGAATTTGCGAGACTGCGCACGTCATTGAATCGTCGCTCGGCTCGAGCCTGCTGCTTCCTGGCAATCTGTGCCTCACGCACAATGACCGCGACACCGAAGATGGCGACGAGGAGGAAAACTGCCGTCGCTGAAAGGAGCAGTTTGTTGCGTTTTACAAATTTGGCGGAGCGATAGGCAAACGTGCCCCTCCGCGCCATAACAGGTAACCCGCGAAGGTAGTACAGAAGATCTTCGGCGAATTCCCAGGCGGAAGCATAACGACGTTCCGGCTCCTTGCGCAGCGCCTTCAATATGATGTGATCCAGGTCGCCCGATAGAATGCGCCGCAGTCTCTCCGGCGTTACGCCACGATAGCCACTTATAACTTCTTCAATTTTCCGTCGCGATTCGACGCCGGACTTGGTATCTGCTCCCGCATCTGTTGGAGGCCTGCCGATGGCGGTGCTGGGTTTTTCCGGCTCCGTCTCGCAGATGGCCTGGGCAAGATCATACGAAGAGTTATTGTCCACTCGATAGGGCATTCGCCCGGTCAGCAGCTTATACAGCACGACTCCCAAAGAATAGACATCGGTCGCCGTCGTAATGAGTTGCCCATGAAGTTGCTCCGGGCTGGCAAACTGCGGTGTCATGATTCGCATCGCCGTCTCCGTGGACTCGGATTCGGGATAGACTTCCTCTGGACTGAGGATGGTTGCGATGCCGAAATCAAGCAGCTTTGGAACGCCGTCAGCCGTAACCATGATGTTGCTCGGCTTTATGTCGCGATGCACTACCAGCCGCTGGTGGGCATATTGCACAGCCGCACAGACTCGACGAAAGAGATCCAGGCGCGCGGTCGTACTGAGACTTGCGACGTCGCAATATTCGTCAATCGGCTTGCCCTCCACCAACTCCATTACGAAATAGGGTCGACCATCTTCAGTTGTGCCACCATCGAACAAACGCGCTATATTCTCGTGATCGAATCCGGCCAGTATCTGGCGCTCTCTGCGGAACCGAGCCTCGACCGATTCTGTGTCCAACCCCTGGCGCACAAGCTTGATTGCGACTTGCATTTCGAATTGGTCATCGGCGCGGACAGCGCGAAACACATCGCCCATTCCTCCGGAGCCCAGTTTGTCGATGATGCGGTACTGTGCAATTCGCGTACCGATCATTCGCGATGCGTATCTGCTTTCTGTCGCGCTCAGATCCTCGGCAAGTGCCTGGGCCATGAAATCGATCGCCGGCTTTTCGAGAAATCGCGCGGGGCGCTCGCTGTATTGAATCAGGGACTCGACCTCCGCACGAAGTGATTCATCCGCAGCGCAGGCACTTTTCAGCAGCGTGCCGCGTTGCTTCGGATCGCATTGCATCGCCGCGTGATAAATCTCCTCGATATGTTGCCAGCGATCAGGATCCATGATCGGAGCCTCCATTCGTGCCTTCGCCTCCAGCCCGGTTCCCGCCGCCATCCAATTCGCGCAGCAGCCACGCGCGGGCGACACTCCAATCACGCGTTACAGTTTCGCTAGATATGTGCAGTACCTCTGCAGTCTGCTCGATGGTAAGACCGCCGAAGAAACGCAATTCGACAACTTTGCATTTGCGCATGTCAGTTTCGCCGAGCCGCGTGAGAGCCTGCTCCAGCGCCACCAGATCGATAGCAGGTTCGGCTGAAACCACCATTGCCTCGTCGAGAGGGACATGAACAGCGTTGGCGCCACGTTTCTGGTACCCCTGAGAGCGCGCAAAATCGGTGAGAATCCGGCGCATCAGCTGAGCGCAAACAGCAAAGAAATGCGCCCTGTCCTGCCAATCGACCTTGCTTGCCCGGATCAGCCTTACATAGACCTCACCAATCAATGCCGTGGTTTGCAGTGTGTGTCCGTCTTTCTCCCGCGCCATATAACGCTGCGCCATTCGGTGAAGCTCGTGGTAGACAATCTCGGTGAGTTGGTCCAGGGCGAGCTGGTCCCCTCTGCGCCAGGCGAGCAGGAGTTGAGTAATTTCGGATGACGAGAGAGCACTCATAAGTAAATTCGCAAGTTCTGGATATCCTCTATTCCAAACGGAACGTTATTCGCTCTAACGGGAACTTAGGAGACAAGTACTTAGAATTTGAGCAAAGAGTATCACAGTGATAATTCCTATTCCCTGAGATATCGACATCTTCAATTGACAGGTAATTCGCAAATACAAGCGTAGGTACGGCAAAATGATTTCTACCTGCCCCGTTAGCGTGTACGCCATTGTCCGAAATTTGCGTTCGGCACACTTACCCTCTTGAGACAAACAATATAGCGGTATCCAGGAAAGTTGTACAATTCCTCGCACATATTTGAAGAAGCCTATCTTAAAAATCGGAGACAGCGTGGTTCCGATCCACCGAGGACCACCTCCCGCACAGAAAAGAGCTCGAATCGGATCCGAAGCGCCATTTCGCACTGCTGTTGTCCTCACTATGCCTGCCAGGCGCAGACTTGCAACTGCTGATATATTGGCTCGTAGCCAGCAGGGAGATGGAGCTGGATTTCGTATCCGCCTTCGATAAAGTTCGAATTCTCAGAAATCGACCAGTAGCCCGCTCTAGAAGATTACTAAGTACTGCAGGAGAGGATCCTACCCCCGACATGCAAGTTGCCCGCCGTGAGCAGATTGCCCAGTCGTTAGTGTTTTCAGCGTTGTACGCAGCCCCAGCCCTGAAATGCATTCACATGGCGACCGTTTCCAATGCCGATATCTGGTGGCACCTGCGCACCGGTGAATGGATCTCGCAGCATCACGCCATTCCTCGCGTCGACTTGTTTTCCAGCTTTGGATCAGGAAAGCCGTGGCAGGCCTATAGCTGGCTCTTTGAATGGATCATCTATCAACTTTTCACAAATATCGGTCTGATCGGCATCATCCTTTACTCCGCAGTCATGGTTGTGGCAATCGCAGCCGCGCTCCATCACCTTATCAAGCGCCTTCAGCCCGACTTCACAATCGCAGTTCTGATTACGCTTGTGGCCAGCTTCAGCCTGACTCGTCTCTTTTCGCCGCGCCCCTGGCTCTTCACGATCTTGTTCTTCATCTTCGAGCTCGATATTTTGATGCACGCGAGAAAGACGGGCCGCACCCGTGAACTTCTCTGGCTTCCAGTCATCTACGCTCTTTGGGCAAATCTGCATATCCAATTCATTGACGGCCTTCTTGTGCTCGGCCTCGCCTTGGGTGAGGCAATCCTCGGCCATTGGTGGCGCGGTGTTCGCACGCAACTCAAGCCTCTGCCATTGGCGTGTACTTTCGTAGCTTGCATCGTTGCGACATGCGCAAATCCGTATGGCTGGCAAATCTACAAAGTGGCATACGATCTGGCAGCTCAACCCGGCGTCTTGAACAGCATTGGAGAAATGCAAGCCATCCCATTCCGCGAGATGCCCGATTTCTCGATGCTTTTCCTGGCCCTCGCCGCCGCGGGCGCACTCGCATGGCGCCGCATCTTTTCTGTCTTTGAGACCGGACTCCTGGCGTTCGCAGCGATCGTATCCTTTCGTTCGGGACGCGATATGTGGGTCATGGTGGCTGTGGCGGCAGCGATCCTCGCTTCCGGCATCAGCGTCCCCAGCAGAGAGGAGAGGCCGCTCGCGCTTCCACTTTTCGCGATTCCGATCATGGTTGTGACGATTTCTGTCGCCTTGTACCTCGGATTCCTCACCATGCATGTGAACGATGCCGAACTTAGCAAACAGCTCGCTAAGGAGATGCCCGTTCACGCGGTGGAAGCCGTGAAATCGAAGGGACTCAGCGGCCCGCTTTATAACACTTATGACTGGGGAGGCTATCTCATCTGGGCTCTCCGCATGCCGGTCAGCATTGATGGACGCGCCGCATTCTATGGCGATAAGCTCATCGGCCGGTCGTTCGGAACATGGGGCGCGGGCCCGGGGTGGGCTGCCGATCCAGAGCTGGCATCGGCCGGCATTGTGATCGGCCCCGCGAGTTCACCCCTGACCCAGCTTCTTCGCCTCGACCCGCGATTTACTCTGGCGTTCGAAGACGATGTCGCTGCAGTCTTCATTCCCGGCAAGTCGAAGGGAACATACGACCCGGCGTCCAAACAACCGGGCCAGGCGACTCCGTAGCGGTAAGTTCTGCGGTTTGCGAACGTCAAATGTATGAGATGGTAGGCGAGACAGGGATTGAACCTGTAACCCCCGGCTTAGAAGGCCGGTGCTCTATCCAATTGAGCTACTCGCCCGCAGGCTGGCCGCAAAACTATTGTATCGCTCTTCTAGACATGCTCATGACCGCGACACAGAGGATGACTGATTCCCTGCTGGCGCATTGCTCAGATTCATGATCGCACTCACGAATGCTGCGAGCGCAGATCCAAATGCCAATCCAGCTGCGTGATCGTCCGCTCCGCATGCAGAGATGTATGCTGTGACCGCGAAACCATCGCGCGTGCCGATCGCTGCCACCCGCACGACTAAGTCGGCGCGACAGCATCGGACTGGTGTCTTCCGTAGCCGACCGACTTTGGCTCGTACCCACTTTTCTGCCTTGTCGAACTCGCCGAAGCCGTTCTTGCTTCTCGGCAACAGGTCAACATAACATGCCAACCCCACCACCGATTCTTCTGGCGCAGCATCCATTTCATCCGGATCAATCTGGTCCGTCTGGTCTGAATCCGACCTCGAATTGAGCCTCCAGATGTCACACTTCGATGTCCAGACAAGGCCATTCTCGGCATCATCGATTGGGGCAGGCTGATTGCCGCTTCCTTGCCCGTTCAACTGCAACAGCGCTTTTGCAAGTTCCGGAAACCGCGTTGCCTCTTCAATCTCGCCGATCCGTCTGGGCTCGGATCTCAAATCTACAAATCCAGGCCAAAACGCTTCGACGATAGGCGCGCCTGCACCGATTTCGACCTCCCAATCAGCCTCCATGGTCGTGCCCAGCTACCGCCATCAGGTATCGTACCAGCGTTGCTTCGGCCCAATGCCTGCAATCCTGCGGCACGTGGCCAGGATTCTCCGCATGGGTCCCGTTCGTCTTTTGAAGATAGGCGCAATGTCCTCCATGCTGCGTTTCCACAAGCGTTACATGGGGATTTGCCAAAAGAGCATCTCTGGAGGACGGCACAAGCCGGATGAAGGGATCATCCACGGCATGCAGCACCAGTGCGGGAATCGCGATTCGATGAACAACCCGGGCGCTCGCCGCTTGGAAATAGTAGTCGTCTGCGCCCGAAAACCCACTATACTTAGCAGTGATCCGAGCATCGAACTCGCGTATCGTCCTGATCGATCCGGTTCCGTTTGTCGAATAGATCTCGGGAAACAATTCAGCCTTGCGCCGGAACCGCCGCATCAGATTCCGTAAGAAATGCCACTCGTACATGCGGTTCCAAGGATCATGCAGCGCGTCCGCGCTCTCCGCCAGATCGATCGCCGGACTCACTCCCACCGCTGCGAGCAGCCATTCCGGTGCCCGATCTCCAAATTCTCCCGCCAGCTTGAGCACCAGGTTTCCACCCATGGAATACCCGACCATCGCGACCCGCCGCAATCCGCAAAAGCCCACAAAATGGCTCAGCACAGCGCCCACGTCATCCGACAACCCGGAGTGATACAGCGTTGGAGACCATGTATCGGTCCCGCCGCAGTTGCGCATATTCATTCGAATCACGTTGCAACCCGCATTCCACGCCAACCCGGTAATCCCGCGGATATACTGCGAATGCGAAGACCCTTCAAGCCCATGCACCAGCAGGATGGTCAGCCTGTCAGCGCGCACCTCTTCTGGCTGCCAGTGGCAATGGCACAACACTTTGCTGCCATCCGTGGGATCAACCTCGACTGCGACGGACTCAAATGGAATCTCGAAAGGAATTCGCCGCCAGTAATTCCCAGCCAGCGTTTGCGCATGACCACCCCGCAACCAGGGCAATGGCTCAAAAGAAGTGAACCACGTTCCCCGGCCGGGTTCAGTACGCGAACGCTGACCGTCATGCAGACAGGCATCCGCGCTCTGCATCTGAAGAAAGGTCGATTCTTCGGAAAGAGTCGGCTCGGTCACTGGTTCGGGTGTTACGGAATGATCCGGGATTGTGCGAAGATTGGGGCGGCTAGTGGGGATCGAACCCACGACATCCTGAGCCACAGTCAGGCGTTCTGCCGCTGAACTATAGCCGCCATCCGCATGTCTGATTGTAGCATCGAAGCGGAGTCCTGGTCCCAAAGCATGTACCGCCGCTCCCGAGCCGCGGCGAGGAAAAGAGATGCAGCCCTACCGACCGCAAGGAATCGTCGAACCGCCGCGTCAAATCAGCCAAAGCGGCTGGCCACCGGCTGGCGGGCCGGGCAACCGCTGGAGCCGTGGCGGCCAGTTCCTGAGTGACGACCGTTTGGCCTGGCTCGAGATCCTGCTCGATGAGGCCTTCGTCATCCCCGGAACCGGCATTCGTTTCGGCGTCGACGGCATCATTGGCCTCATTCCCGGACTGGGTGACATTCTTGCCGGCATTCTCTCGATGATCATTCCGCTCGCCGCCTGGGTTCGCGGCGTTCCTTATATCACCCTGGTGCGGATGCTCACCAATGTCTCAATTGGCCTTCTGATCGGAACCATCCCAGTTCTCGGCGACGCGTTCGACATTTTCTGGAAGGCCAACCGGCGCAACTACCGGCTGCTCACTCGCTCCATCGCCGATCCCCACCGGCACACCTGGCGCGACTGGGGATTTCTTCTGCTCCTCGGAGCCTGTTTAGGTCTCGTCTTCGCCATCCCGCTGGCTCTTGTCATCTGGCTCCTGGCCATGCTCGCCCACTGGCGCCCATTTGGCTAGAGAAAATTCCAGACGCGACAGAGCACCCGTGAGGCATGGCCTGGGGACAACCAGTCACACTCAGGTTA
>Ga0302325_10030881_pt1 | contig 11040 bp, 8 predicted proteins | sample Palsa_T0_2_FD_201948 | JGI IMG/M metagenome (GOLD analysis project Ga0302325, IMG submission 201948) | Peat permafrost microbial communities from Stordalen Mire near Abisko, Sweden - Palsa_T0_2 | ecosystem: Environmental > Terrestrial > Soil > Palsa > Peat permafrost | place: Sweden: Abisko... | reverse complement strand
GATCCTTCCACAGCCCGTCCAGCACGGAAAGCATCACCATCCGCTCGTGATAGCGCATCGCCTCCGCGCCCAGAATCTTCTCCTTCGACTCATAATCGGCGCGCAGAATGTTGTAGCACTCTTCGCCCAGCTCATGCCGCGTGATCTCTACAGGATCGATCTTGCGCGCATCCAGATCCAGCCCAAACTGCTCGATCATCCGCGCCTTCAGCGCCTTCAAATCCCATTCGTCCGGATGCTTATCCTCAGGCGCAAACTGGTCCAGAATGCTGCTCAGAATATTGGAGAGATAATCCTCCAGAATCAGCTCGCGCTGCTCGACAGCCATCAGCAGATTGCGGCGCAGCCCGTAAACCGCCTCGCGCTGCTTGTTCATCACGTCGTCGTACTCGATGATGTGCTTGCGCGACTCAAAGTTCTGCGCTTCCACGGCCTTCTGCGCGCCTTCAATCCGCTTCGAGATCATCTTCGACTCAATCGGCACGCCTTCTTCCATCCCCAGCCGCTCCAGCAGCGTCGAAACCCACGCCTTGGCGAAGATGCGCATCAGATCGTCTTCAAGCGAAAGATAGAAGCGCGAAGCTCCCGGATCGCCCTGACGTCCAGCACGTCCGCGAAGCTGGTTGTCGATGCGCCGCGACTCATGCCGTTCCGTGCCCAGGATGAACAAACCGCCGGCCTCGATCACCTTGGCGTGCTCGGCATTCACCGCAGCCGTGTGGACGCTGCTCACCTGCTGCCAATCTGACTCCAGCGTCTCAAACTCCTGCCCCTGGTAGTAGAACCTCAGGAATCCCGCCGGAGCCATCGGATTGATCGCGCCCTCGGCCACGCTGATCGCCCGCGCCAGTCCCTTTTTCACCAGCTCCTGCCGGGTCATGAAGTCCGGATTGCCGCCTAGAATAATGTCCGTGCCGCGCCCGGCCATGTTGGTCGCAATCGTCACCATGCCATAGCGCCCGGCCTGCGCCACAATCTCCGCCTCGCGCTCGTGGAACTTGGCGTTGAGCACCACATGCTTCACGCCCTTGCGCTGCAACGTCTGCGAAAGCAACTCGCTCTTCTCAATCGAAGTGGTACCTACCAGAATCGGCTGACCCGTCTCATGCACCAGGGCAATATCTTCGGCAACCGCTTTGTATTTTTCCTTGATCGTGCGGTAAACAATGTCCGATCCGTCGCCGCGCAGCATCGGCTTGTTGGTGGGGATCACCGTAATGTCGAGCTTATAAATCTTGTCGAACTCGGCCGCTTCGGTCTCCGCCGTTCCAGTCATGCCGCTTAGCTTCTTGTACAGGCGGAAGTAGTTCTGGAAGGTGATCGTGGCCAGCGTCTGGTCTTCCTTGCGGATGACCACGCCCTCCTTGGCCTCGATCGACTGGTGCAAACCATCCGACCATCGCCGCCCCGGCATCAGGCGTCCGGTAAAGGTGTCCACAATGATCACCTCGCCGTCCTTCACCACGTAATCCACATCGCGCTTATACAGCGCATGAGCCTTGATGCCCACTTCGACAAAGTGCTTGAGATCCCAGTTTTCGGGTTCCGCAATATTGTCGATCCCGAGTTCCTTCTCAATCGTGATCCAGCCCTCATCGGTCACGCCGATGGTGCGATGCTTTTCGTCGACCACATAATCGCCAGTAAAGATCTTCGCTTCGCCCTGCCCTGGATCGGTCTCTTCACCCAACTCCAGCTTGGGAATAATGGCCTTGACGCGGGCATACTTGTCCGTCGTCTGATCCGTCGGCCCGGAGATAATCAGCGGCGTACGCGACTCATCGATCAGGATCGAATCGACCTCGTCGACGATGGCGTAATACTGCCCGCGCTGCACGCAGTCCTTGATCTCAAACTTCATGTTGTCGCGCAGGTAGTCGAAGCCGAACTCGTTGTTCGTCCCGTAGGTAATGTCGGCGCCATAAGCCGCGCGCCTCTGGTCGTCGCTCAGGTCATGCACAATCACGCCGACCGTCAACCCCAGAAACTCGTAAATCTTGCCCATCCACTCCGCGTCGCGCTTGGCCAGGTAGTCGTTCACCGTCACCACATGAACGCCATGCCCCGCCAGCGCATTCAGATAGCACGACAGCGTAGCCACCAGTGTCTTGCCCTCGCCGGTACGCATCTCGGCGATCATGCCCTTGTGCAGCACCATGCCGCCAATCATCTGTACGTCAAAGTGGCGCATCTTGACGGCGCGCTTCCCGGCCTCGCGCACCACAGCAAAGGCTTCGGGAAGCAGCTCATCGAGCGCGGCCTTCTCGGCGGCTTTGATCGCGTCCGCGTCTTCGATCCCCACCAGTTTGGCCGCAATGCGCTCGCGGAACTCCACCGTCTTGCCGCGCAACTGCTCATCACTGAGAGGAGCGAACTGCGGCTCAAAAGCATTGATCTGCGCCAGAGCGGGCATCAACTTCTTGATCACGCGCTCATTGTTGGTGCCGAATATTTTCGTAAGAATTTTGCCGAACACTGGAAATCTCCATCAAAACAAGTCGAAATGCGGCGCGAATGCGCAACATGGGCGGGAATTTACGCAGGAATCGCGATCTTTCGCTACCCGATTTTGCAATCAAGGGGAAATCGCGGAAACGCGCACCGTCGAGCGGTCGCGCGTAAATTACGGAGCTGGGCTCCCCGTATGCTCAAAGACGCTGCGAACAGGCGCAGCCGCGCGTAGATCCGGAGTAAGGGCCGAGCCGAGACCAGCCTCAGGCTCAAACGACAGCGCAGCCAGCATCACTGGCGTCGTCTGCTGAGACTGAGCGGAAAGAATCCTCGCCCAGCCGGCAAGCGCAAAATTTGCTGCCTTGTTCCGAGGAACTGGAAGCACCAGCCGGGCGGACCTGCCGCTGCCGGCAGCACGCCGAGAAACCAGCACCACTTCCCCGGCTGGCCCAACGCGAATCTGCCGCGCCACGCTCTGAATCGAGCCGGAAGCCGAATCGCCGCCAAATGAAGCAGGCACCTGCGCACGAGCCACATCCGCCAGCAAAGCCAGCAGGAAGAACGCATACATCGCCCGGTCAAGTCGCTTCATAGCATTCATTCTAACGGCAAACGAGCCGGATTTGTTGCGGTTATGAATTTACTGCGCCAGCTACACCCAATCGGGTCAGATTGGCGCATTGGCCATCGAAACAATGAACTTAATTCCAGGCACAACCTTTCCGGCCAATCGAAGATCGTTGGTAATGAACAAGTCGCACCCCTCGGAAGCGGCCGTCGCGAGTAGGACAGCGTCCGGAGGTTTGATTTGCCGGTCTTGTCGAATGCGCGCGAAACGCTCGGAAGCAGCCTCGTCAAATCCCAGAAGTCTCACCCCCGGGCTGTGCGCGAAATTGCGGTAAAGACTCGCGAGAGCATGATCGCCGAATTTCAAGGGTTTAACCAGCAGTTCTCCAAGGGTAAGAGTTGAAATAATCAGAAAATCGCCCCGAGCCGAAAGCGCGGAAACGATCTGCGTCGCCCTTGCGCCGCGAGGCCCCGAATCCTCAAAGAAATAGAGCAGGATGTTGGTGTCGAGAGATACCTTCGTCAATCCCATCCCTCGCGTAACTGACGAATATGTTCGTCCGGATCTATTCCATCGGCGAGGTGTGCTCCGACGAGTCGCAATTTGAGAAGCTCCCCCAGCCAGACCGTGGGCTCCGCCGGCTTCCTGGCCGAATCGTACCCGATCGACATGAGCGAGTTCGATCGCAGTTGCTGAATCCGCTCATCGGCATCCTGAGCCCAGAAATCCGGCGAATCCAGCGCCTGATCAAATCGGTTCCGAGCCCACGCCAGAATGTGACGATAGGACTCAGGAACGTCGTTCTCATCGGGAAAAATCTTGCCGGTCCGCTCTGGATGGGCAATGTCGCTAGGCAGTACAAGCCGGCGCGTATGCTTCCCAGTAGCGAACAACATGCGGTGCTTCGCGGGATTCGGGGCCTTGTTCGCCACGCAATGCTGCGAGGCATGCACGTTTATGCCGGATCGCAGTCCGCCAGCTAGATTTTCGCGGGCAGCTCGATTCACAATCTCCTGAATCGTGAAGTCTCGCCGCTCCGGATATTCCCGGTGGAGAAGAGCCGTTGCCAGAAGCACTTCTACCGCGCAAGAAATTCCAACAGATTCATCAATTTGCGCTACAGTTGTCGCCATTCTGTCCTCCTACACGCCTCTCTCTTTGAGATGTCCCAGATGGTGTCCGCCGCATAATCTACAGCGATATGTCGCCAGACTTTCCAAGTCGTATCCGCCGCCCGAATGTGCGACACGCTCGATTCACCTGAGAGCGTGACTTTTTCGGCTAAAACGGACCTTTCGTCCGCAAGATGAATCCCACTGCCAAAATTCGCGGTTCGACATACGGAGCTAACTCCGACTATCAGCATTCACCATAATCCTCATTTGAGTCAATCACAATGTCTAATTATTATGAATAATTTCTTCTCATCACTTCTCTCATCCCAGCCGCCGCAAAACTTCGTGATAAACCTCGGCATACTCCCCGGCGGCGCGCCCCCAGGTAAAGCTCTTCGCCATGCCGTTCCGCATCAGCGCCTGCCAGCCAGCCTTATCGCCAAAAGCCGCCAGCGCCCGGTCCACCGTCCCCAGCAAATCCGCAGAATTGTAGCCCTGAAACAGGAACCCAGTCCCCGTCTGCGCCTCGGCGTTCCATTCCTCAACAGTATCTTTGAGCCCGCCCGTAGCGCGCACCACCGGCACGGTGCCGTACTTGAGCGCGTACATCTGGTTCACTCCGCAAGGCTCATAGCGCGAAGGCACCAGCAACACATCCGCTCCCGCCTGAATCTTATGCGCCAGCGCATGGTCGAACTTGATCTGCGCCCCAACCCGATTCGGCTTCCGCGCCGCCAGGCTGCGCAGAAAATCCTCGTAGATCGCATCGCCGGCCCCCAGCACCACCAGCGCCACATTACGTTCCAGCAGTCGGTCGCCAATCTCCGCCAAGAAGTCCAGCCCCTTATGCGTGACCAGCCGCGTCACCATGCCGATCACCATCGTCTCCTGCGGAACCTCATGCAGGCCAAATCCATGCAGCAGGTCCTTGCGGCAATCGAGCTTGCCCTCCAGATGCTCGGCCGAGTAATGCGCCGCCAGCTTCGGGTCACGTGCCGGATCCCACAGCGCGTAGTCCACGCCATTCAAAACTCCACGCAAATCCCCGTGCCGCACTGTCAGCGCAGCTTCCAGCCCCGCGCCAAGCTCCGCCGTTTGAATCTCCTGAGCATAGGTCGGACTCACCGCTGTCAGGTAATCCGAAAAAACCACACCGCCCTTAAGCAAATCGAGCGCGCCATGCTGCTCCAGCTTGTCGAAGGTAAACAAATCCCACGGCAACAGCAGTTGCGGAACCGTATTCGGAGGAAACCACCCCTGGTATGCCGCGCTGTGGATGGTCAGCAGCGTCGCCGCCGACCGCAGCGCCGGGTCGAAATAGTAAACCGTCCGCAGCAGCACCGGAATCAGCGCCGTCGGCCAGTCATGCACGTGGAAAATCTCCGGCACGCCCAGTTGCTTCGCCGCCTCAATCACCGCCCGGCAAAAAAGCCCAAACCGCTCCGCATTATCCGAGTAATCGGCCGCCCAGGCCTTCGGCCCATAAATCCCATCCCGCTCAAAGAGTTCCGGGCAATCGATAAAGTAAAACTGCACCCCGTCCCGCTCGCCGCCATCCACCACTCCGGCAAACCGGTTGTAGGTGGGAAACGGAACGGTGATGGAACGAACCGCATATAGCATTTCTCCTGCGATAAACGGCTTCACCGAGGAGTAAAGCGGCAGATAGACCGTCACGCGGTGACCCAGTTTCACCAGTTCCTTCGGCAAGGCTCCCACTGCGTCCGCCAACGAGCCCGTCGCGGCAAAAGGCGCACACTCCGAAGCAGCAAATACAATATGCACTGGCAACCCTCCGAACGAATCGGCTGCAAAAATCCGATCCGTAACCCAAATCCTCAAGACCAACCCGGCCAGTCTACTACGGCTCGCCTCGCCGCATCTGGCGCAGAAAGAACGACATGGCCGCAAAACCGAAGCTGGGACAGAACTTCCTGCGCGATCCCCAGGCCATCCGCCGCATCGTCGCCGCGTTGGGCGACCTCGCTGGCCGCACCGTGGTCGAAATCGGCCCTGGCAAAGGCGCCATTACCGAAGGACTTTCCGCTCATGCAGGCAGGCTGATCGCCGTCGAAACCGACCGCGAACTAGCCTGGATCCTGCAAGAGCGCTTTTCCCCCGAAAAGGGCCATCCCAACGTCAGCGTAGTGCGTCAGGACATCCTCGCATTTGATTTCGCAGCGGCTGCGAAAGATTCTACTGAACAAGCGGGTGGTTCAAACGGAACAGCAAAGCTCCTGGTCGTCGGCAACCTGCCCTACTACATCACCTCGCCGATCCTGCTGCACCTGGCCGCCAGCGCCGCATCGCTCGATCGCGCCGTCCTGATGGTCCAGCGCGAGGTCGCAGACCGCGTCACAGCGAAACCCGGCTCACGCGACTACGGCCTGCTCTCCGTCACGCTCCAACTCTACGGCAGCACCGAATCGCTCTTCACCCTGCCGCCAGACGCCTTTTCGCCTCCGCCCGAGGTCCACTCCACCGTCTTTCGATGGAACTTCGCGCCGCGTTTCGCCAGTCTCGGCGTCGAAGAAGCCCCATTCATCCGCCTGCTCAAGCAATCCTTCGCGCAAAAACGCAAAACACTCGCCAACAACCTCCGCGCTGCCGGCCATTCCTCAGAGAAAGTCGCCGAAGCCTTCGCCTCAACCGGAATTTCTCCGCACATCCGAGCCGAGGCTCTCGCCGTCGAAGAACTCGCCGCAATCTGGAACGCTCTGCAGCGGTCTTAACGCATCTGCCAATAAAAAGCCGGCCCCAAAAACAGAAGACCGGCTCGTTATCACTCTCATTTCGCGGGCCTGCGCGGCCGAACACTCTAGTGGTGCGAACCACCGCCGCCACCACCGCCACCACCGGAAGCGTGGCCGCCGCCACCGCCTGCACTTCCACCGCCACCGCTCGACACATGACTGCCGCCGCTACTGGAGGCAGAGGAATGCGAGGCTGATCCCGAAGACGCAGGACGGCTACCGGCTGAAACAGTTGGCCGCGCGCCTCCAGCAGTCGACGTCGGATGGCTGGGCGCCGGGAAGTAGCCGTTCGCCGGATGCGTCGCCACCAGCGTTCCGGTCGTGCGTTCATACGTCTCACGCGGAGCCACCGGCTTCAGCGGTTCCAGCGTCTGTCCGGCAATCGTCACCGGCCGATTGGGACGCGCACCCAGGCCCTGATAGGCATCGCCCTTGACGCGCCGGTCCACAGGCACTACGTTCGAGGCCAGCAGAGTTCGCCCGCCTTTCGGCTGGCGAGGCGGCAACACCGGCCGCCGTGGAGGCCGATAGCCGCCGGGGAAGCCGCCAAGGTTGTATCCCCATCCGCCGCCGCCCCACCACGGATTGCACCCGCCGCCCGGAGCCCAACCCCAGCCGAACGAATCGAAGTAATTCCAATTGCCGCAGTTAAACGCCGCATACCCCCAGCCGTAGCCGGAGACCCAAACCCAGCCGTAGCGCGGATACAAGACCCAGTGACCGTATCCGTAAGGATCCCAACTCGCCCCCTGCGCCTGCGCATCGTAAGGCGACCAAAGATAGCCCTGACCCGGAACGTCGTACCAGTTGCCGTTCGCATCCAGATCGGCCATCCCCACGTTCGAGGTTCCATAAGCGCTCGTCGCCGCCGTCTGCTGCGTGCTGTCCGCATTCAATGCCTGATCCCGGTCGGCATTCCACGTATCCCACGAGTCGGGCCTGATCGATTCCGTCAGGTTGTAGCGCGTCGCGTCGCCAAAATCCAGATTCAGGCTTTCCCCGCCATGAACATCCAGTTGCAGCGAGTCGCCGCGGTCCAGATGCACATTGCCCGAAAACACCGCTAGCTCCCCCGGAGGCGCGTCCAGCGTAATGCGCGCTACGGAAAAGCTGGTCGCCGCAAAGCTCGCCCCGCCGTAGCTGACGCGCAGGCTGTTCTCAGAGGTGCTCGGCTGCAGCTCAAAATACGCCAGCCCGTTGGTCAGCGCCACTTCGGTATGATTCCCGGTTTCCTGCTTTTCCAGCACAGGAAAACTCAGCGTCGAGTTGGGCGAAAGCCGCACCACGCTGCCGTCCTCCAACTGAAACTCCACCCGGCCGTCGTTCCCGGTGGTAACCTCCGAGCCGGCAAAAATCGGCATATTCGCCAGCGCCGGATCGGCAATGATCTGTCCATCCTGCACCACGCGCACCTGGCCGTCCACGCTGCTCAGGCGCAGCGCACGCGCGTTGCTCCCACCCGCCGCCGGGTCGGCCCCGTCGTCATTTCCCGTGCCAGCCGCCAGAACCGGCACTGTCGAAAGCACCGCGACTAAGCAAGTGGCCAGCAGCGCCGATCGCAAACCCAACCGGCTACTATTCCGGCAAGGCGATCCGGATGAACCATCAATGACAAAACTACCGGCAATTGTATTCATGGAGAGAATCTCCTTTGTCCGGCCTGGGAATCCGATCCCGGCCCCCGCTCGGACAAGCCAGCCCGCCAATCTCAAACGAGAGACGTAGCCTCGGCTGAGATTTTTTCGGTCTAACTCTATTAAGACACGGATGCAAAATAAAAGTCTCAGACGCAAAAAAATAATTTGCGGCAGATGGTAATCCTTTTTATTGAGCCTGCGTCAGCAGGAAGCGCGCCTTCTTGCGAGCCCGATCCATAACTTCTTCATCGGACGCAATTCGCGTCAGCGTCTCCCGGATCGCACCCATCTCCTGAGCGCTTCCATCGTGCGCCCACATCGTCAAGTTACCCAACTCCTCGTCCAGCCCCAGCCGATCGTGCTGCAAGAGCTTTTCGAGGCGCGCGCCGCACAAAATCGTCGTCTGCACCGCCAGCAGCGAGTTCTGGAGCTCCTCAATCTCTTTATCCTTGGAATAATTGAACTCGCAGGAGCCGCTTCCCTCCGGTCCGGTGTAACTGAATCGCTTCGTTCCCTGAAACGCCACTTTGAGGTTGCTCTCGCAAGGAAAAGCAAAATACTTCTTGGCCCGCGCCGTGGCAAAAATCCTCCCCGTCAGCGCCGCGCTCAGTTGAATCGTCCGATGCACGTCTCCGGCGATGATTTTCTGATCCACCCCTTGCGCCTGATTGCCACCATCGGTGTCAAACGATCCACTGCCGTCCGGATTCAGCTTCAACACCCAATGCGCCGGAGTCTGCCGCGCATCCGTAAAGTCCATCTCAAACTGCGCAGATGCGAGCCCCTGCACCGCCACGCCCAAAAAGGCCGCGCCACAACCCATCAACACCCAGGCACGAAGCCACGCCGGAAGCCGCCAGATCATGCCTTGGACTCCTGCAATGCCAGAGTCTGAGCCGTATGCAGATGGCAGATCGCCACCGCCAGCGCGTCGGCAGCATCCGGCGGCTCCGGCGGCGTCGCCAGGCCCAGCAACCGCGCCACCATAAACTGCACCTGCTCCTTGCCCGCCAAGCCGTACCCCACCACCGAAGACTTGATCTTCAGCGGAGCATATTCCGCCATCGGCAGCCCCATCTGGGCGATCGTCAACAGCGCCACGCCGCGCACCTGGCCCAGCTTCAGCGCAGATTTGGCATTCACCGAGTAAAACACCTCTTCGACCGCCACCACATCCGGCTGCCAGGTCTCAAGCGCCGCCGTAAGCTCGTCGAAAACCTGCTTCAGCCGCAGCGGCATGGTCTTCGACTTCGCCTGCCGAATCGCCCCAAACGCACGGCAAATCAGCTTCGGATTCCGGCTCGTGTCGTCCGATTCGACCACCCCGAAGCCGGTAATCTCCGTCCCGCAATCGATCCCAAAGACGCGCATCACCCTGAGTGTAACCCACGCTGCCGTTCAGGTGGCCGCGCACCGTATACTCGATTTGCCGCCGCAGTTACCCGGCCGAAACAAGGAGTCTGCTTCATGCGCGTTTCCCGCCGCCAATTCACCCAACTCAGCGCCATGGCCCTCGCGGCAAACCTCGCACCCAAGCTGGGCGCACAATCCGCCAGCCGCAAAGTCGGCTACGCCGTCATCGGCCTCGGCCGCATCGCCGACCACTTCATGCGCGCCGTCCAGGCCTCCGGCAACTCCAAAATCACCGCGCTCGTCTCCGGCCATCCCGACAAAGCCGCCCGCATCGCCGCCCAATACGGCATCCCCAAAGCCAATATCTACAACTACGAGAATATGGACAGCTTTCGAGACAATCACGAAATCGATGCCGTCTACGTCGCCCTGCCCAACTCCATGCACGCCGAATACACCCTCCGCTCCGCCAAAGCCGGCAAGCACGTCCTCTGCGAAAAACCCATGAGCGTCAGCGTCCCCGAAGCCGAATCCATGATCGCCGCCTGCAAGGCCGCCAACGTCAAGCTCATGATCGCCTACCGCTGCCACTTCGAACCCACCAACCTCTCCGCCATCCAGCTCATTCGCGACGGAGCCATCGGCGATGTCCAGCAGATCCAGTCCGCCTTCGGCTTCAACATCGGCGCGCAGGAGTGGCGGCTGCAAAAGCCCCTCGCCGGCGGCGGCCCGCTCATGGACGTCGGCATCTACTGCCTCAACGCCACTCGCTATCTCACCGGCGAAGAACCCGCCGGCTTCTCAGCCTATACCCACTCGAATCCTGCCGATCCGCGCTTCAAGACCGTCGAAGAAAACCTCAACTGGATCACCCGTTTCCCCTCCGGCATTCTTGCGAGCTGCAATACCACCTACAGCGCCAATATGGAGGGCTACTATCGCGTCTACGGCTCCAAAGGCTGGCTCGAAGTCGATACCGCCTTCTCCTATGACGGCCTCAGCCTAAAAGCCGACTACCAGGACCAGTCCGGCAAGCACATCCAGCTAGACCAGCCCAACCCGGAAAAGGATCCTAGCCAGTTCGTTCGCGAGGCAGACCACTTCTCCGACTGCATCCTCAACAACAAAACGCCCAAAACCCCAGGCGAAGAAGGCCTCCGCGA
>Ga0302325_10030878_pt1 | contig 11040 bp, 10 predicted proteins | sample Palsa_T0_2_FD_201948 | JGI IMG/M metagenome (GOLD analysis project Ga0302325, IMG submission 201948) | Peat permafrost microbial communities from Stordalen Mire near Abisko, Sweden - Palsa_T0_2 | ecosystem: Environmental > Terrestrial > Soil > Palsa > Peat permafrost | place: Sweden: Abisko... | reverse complement strand
GCTGTTCGATCAGATGACGGAGCTATACCCGCATTGGGTAGCCAATCAGTCGTGGTTGATGTTCGGATTCCCGGGGGCATGACCTTCATCAACCGCTGACTTCACCACATGCACATCGGTCGGGCCGATAGTTTGTGCGACGTCTGTTTCCTCGTCGTGCCATGCGGCCGCCCCGGGCGTCGGATAGCTGATGTGATGCGGCATTGCCAAGCTCTCGACATGAAGGGCTCACGCACGGCGATGCTGGATTTCGGGTTCCCGGATTGGCTTGCGCGGTTTCTGTTGGCAATAATAGACCAGCAACGGAAAGCTCAACAAATGAGAGGCAAGAACCGAGCGGAGCGACGCTCGCAGGTCCATGTCCGCTGGGGACCACAACCTTCAAACTTCGAGCTCAGAGGCGCGAGCGCCCCTAAAGCAGCCCACCACACGTTCTGAGGAGAGTTTTTACCCTCTCCCTGAAGACTTTGTTCCGTTCAAGCGCTTTGAGGGACCCGGCGGAATTGAGACATGGACGCAGCCACTCTTTGAGTCAGAGACGCTCCTGCTGCTCGCAGCATTTTCCCAACGAGAAGCGGTTCGAGATTCCGCGCAAGTAATCATCGCGCCACCCTGCAGAGGCCACCGCTATAAAGTCTTGTTCTAGTTCCGCTCCGTTGGCCGGTCTTCAATACGGCCTGCCCTTGATTTCCGTGCCAAGAGTGCCGGTTGAGCGAGGGGTTATTTCCCGAGGGATTCTAGGGTATGGCGTCGCGAAATATTGATTTAATGAGTCTTTGTGTTGGATGTAAAGTTGAGTTTTCACGGCGTATTTTGGTAGTGGTTATCCGGGTTCAAGAAGATCTCCACTTCCGCGGCAACAGCGCGGGCCCGTTTCCCGTCCTGCTCGGTGCCTCGCCTTATCAGAAGTCATTGCGCCATCTGCCGCCGGTCCTAGCCACGTTTCCGTTTATCGAGTATGGACCGATGCAGCTCTATCTCGCTGATGGCTACGCCTATGTTGCGATGGATACGCCGGGCATGGGCCGATCCGAAGGGGTGTGGGACCCCGTTTCGCGCACCGAGGGCGAGGCGATTCACGACATGATCGAACAGGTGGCGGGCCTCGATTGACCGAAAACTGTCGCGACCGCGTGATCTACGACATGTATGCCCATCCCTTCGACGACGAATGGCAGTGCCTCCACTCGCCCTTCTGCGAGCTCGACCGACTTCACCTGCGCGGTAATTTCGAAGGCTATCGGCTCGTGAAAGGCCCAAAGCAACTGCTGATTGTGGGAGCCCAAACCTTCGCGGAGACACAGGGCCTCTTTACATCTTGACCAGAAAACGCCTTCTGTAGTAGCATTACCGAGAAGAGTAGGAGATCATGAGTCGAGCGCGTTTTTCCAAAGCCGAGACGCGAATCCTGGAGCAGTATTGGAAATTGGGGACCTGCGCGGTCCGGGAAATTCTCGACAGTTTGCCCGTGGAGGAACGCGTTGCTTACACCACCGTTCAGACGCTCGTCTATAGGCTTGAGCAGAAAGGCGCACTTCGCAAGGTCAAGAAGATCGGCAATGCGCAACTATTCGAGCCTGCCATTGATCGGAGTGAGTTCCGGCGCGGGCTGGTGAGAGATTTTCTGGATTTGTTTGGCGACTCCCCACGGGTGCTCGTTTCCAGCCTCATCGAAACCGGCACGCTGACGTTAAAGGATCTGAAGGCCCTGCAAAATGCCGCGGCCAGCAGCAAGAGCAGCCGTGGCGGCGGAGCGAAGCGACATGCCTGAGCACCTCGTGCAGGCGTTCTATTACGCCGCAATCCATCTAATGTTCGCGTCGATTGTCTCGCTCGCGGCTTTGGCACTGACATCGGTTCCGCGGGGCAGCGCCACCACAAAGTACTGGATTTGGACGGCCACGTCGGTCAATTTCTTTTTGCCGGTGGGCGCGATTCTGGACCGATTGTGGGCCACGCATTTCTCCTGGGCGAGACCGCTCGGCGTCATCGGCGGACCGATCCATGACATTCTTCAAAACCCCGCGGTCGCCGCGCTACTGGACGTGGTGTGGTTGCTGGGGGCGACCCTGATGTTGGTGCGGCTCTGTTGGCGGATACGCGCCGAGCGCCGCGGCACTCGTGAGGAGCGGCCGGGGTTCCTCGCGCATGGGGTGCCGGTACGCTTTGTTGCCAACGGGCACGGTCCGGAGATGGCCGGGGTTCTGCATCCCCGGATCTCGCTTCCCGACGGAATCCACAGGTTCTTGAGCGAACCTGAGATCAACGCCGTCCTCATCCACGAACTGACCCACGCCAGAAGGCGCGACAACCTGACACGCCTTATTTACGAAGCAGGCCTTTGTGTGCTGTGGTTTCATCCGCTCGTCTGGCTAGCCGGATCTCGTCTTGCCTTGTATCGGGAACTCTCCTGCGACGAGCGCGTGATTCAGAGCGGCCATGGAGGAGACCTGGTTTCCGCACTCACGAAACTGGCCAATCCGGAAGGGACTCTCTTGCAACAGACCACCGCGTCGTCGTTTCTAAGCCATCGTCTGGCCCGGTTGGCTGCCGCTCAGCCTCAACAAACGTGCCTGGCTCAGAATACACTGCTGACCTCGGTGTTCGCGGCCGTATTCCTGGCGGCCGTTTTTGAAACGGTAGCGCATACCGCTTGTTGTTTCTTCGGAAAGGGGTAATACCCGGTTGAAACAAACGAAGCTTACATCGTACGTGACTCTGACGGCATTGCACTCGCGGCATTCGGCGTTAGTTCGCGTCACACACTGGATCACTGTCTTCGCCTTCTTGGCGCTGTTGATCAGCGGAGTCGAGATTCTCATCTCGCATCCGAGGTTTTACTGGGGTGAAACGGGAAGCTCGTTAACTCCTCCGCTCTTTCAGTTGCCGATCCCATCTTCGCGAGCGACAGTGCCAACGGGCTACAAATATGTTCTTCCCGATCAGAACGGCTGGAGCCGAGCCCTACATTTCGAAGCAGCGTGGCTTGCCGTCTTGGCCGGTTTGCTTTATGTCGTGTGGGGATTATTTCGCGGGCATTTTCGGCGGAACCTGGTTCCGGCCGGCCCCGATCTGTCGGCGGCCAGCCTCTGGCGCGTGATCGCACAACATCTTCGTTTGCAGCCTGCGCGTGAAGATGATCGCTGGTCGTACAATGTGCTTCAGCGGCTCACCTATTTGTCCGTGATCTTCATTCTGTTTCCGCTGGTCATTTGGACGGGATTGGCGATGTCTCCAGGGATCGCCTCCGCGATTCCGGCGGCGGTAAGTGTCCTAGGTGGCCAGCAATCGGCGCGGACCATTCACTTTTTCATCTCTATTTTGCTGGTGCTTTTTGTAGTCGTTCATATCATGATGGTTTGTATCGGCGGATTCGGCAAACGGATGCGTGCTATGATCACGGGCCGGGCCGCGACAGGTAAGGAGCAAGAATGAGTAAGTTCTCACGACGTCAACTCTTCACGACCGGATTGTATATGGCGGGAGGCGCCTCTGGCCTCGCGGCCGCCACGGTGCTCGCACGGCGTTATGGATTGGTGCCGCCTGACTGCGGCGGCATTTATGGGCCGGGCGAGACGCTGAGCTATGCCGCGCATCGGTTGCTCGCTCGCGACTCGCTGGCGCGCGAGTTTCCACGCGGCATGATTTCGAATCCACCGTTCCCGAATCAAGCTGACCCGTTGGGCAAGGAGTTTGAGCGCCTGAGGGATGGAGGGTTCTCCGGTTGGAGGCTGGCGGTGGATGGGATGGTCGCGCGGTCGGCATCTTTCTCGGTTGCGGACGTCCAGGGCTTTCCGCAGCACAGTCAGATTACGCAGCTGCAGTGCGAGGAAGGATGGTCTTACATCGCGGAATGGACAGGAGCTCGTCTTTCGCACATCCTCGATGTTGTGGGGGCGCTCCCGCGGGCACGATACGTGGTCTACAACTCGTTTGAGCGGGACACGTGGGACAGCATCGACATGGCCGATGCCCGACACCCACAGACTTTCATCGCGTATGCGATGAATGGCGAAGAATTGCCGGTCAAACACGGCGGACCTCTTCGGATGCGCCTTCCGCGGCAGATGGGCTACAAGAACATCAAGTACATTACTCGGTTGACCGTGACGGATAGCCTGAAAGGGTTCGGGAAGGGGATGGGGTCGGTGGGTGCGGAGTATGGTTACGCCTGGTATGCAGGGATTTAGGACTGCATGAAAGCTGCGGCGCCCAAACCAGAGGCAGAAATACAATGAATGGTTCACGAAGCTGGCATTCATGCGTATGGGTGATAAGAGTCTGGCCGGGGCCGGTGCAACAACAAACGCAATGCGGTCAACTAATTCTCGCTTCCCAGTTCCCATGTCATGTCACCAGTAGCCAAAGACCCGCGTAGAGACCACCGTCGCACCTCACGTAACGCATCTCTCCGGGTCCAGACGGTGGCTCCCCACACTGGACACGTTTCGAACTTTCGCGGCCTAAAAACCGCATTCTGGGGGAGCCAAACTTTTTAAACACTTGCAGTGTCAAGTTTCCTCGAAATCGCAAACTCGCAGCGGGAGTTGGGGACTTTTGTAGGGATGCTTTAAATCAATGTCATGCAGAAACGATCCTCCCGGCCACCCCGCCATTGTGCCCGGTTTTGTGCCCCACGACAACAAATCTCGCCGATAAGCCGTTCTCTCCATTCGTAGGCCGTGCCGACTCGTTAGCCGCTTCTGAAGATGTTTCCTTCGGCCCTACGGCTTCTAAAGCTCGACGTTTCGTTTCCATGCGGATGTGACTGTACCGGGAAAGCATTTGCCTAACGGGATTGCCGGTTGCCATCTGGATAGCGTCACTAGCATTGGTGCTGGGTGTCGCCGTGTTTGGAGGCTATCTGCTTTTGCGCGATGTCAACCGCTACGGTTGGTCCTCATCGACCCTCGTCGTAGCGGGAGGGTTTACCCACAAATAGACTCCATCCCCGGTCACGAGGCCGCACCGAGCACCTGATACATCATTAGAGCCGTTACGATCATGCCGAGCGAGCCGGGGATGAGCCTTAAGTACAGGTGAACCTTCACGAGGCGGCCGATCAGTTCGATGGACTTAGCCTGATCCAACTGCTTGTGGATCGGTATGACCAGCGTCGCAGTAATAGCCCAAATGAAGAGGTTCAGGACCGCCGCGATCACCACCAACGTTGTGGAGATCGCAGGAGGGTGAAACCAGATCAGCAAGATGTTGACCGCAACACTCAGGAAAAAGAAAGGAACGTAAACCGCGAGAATCCGCCTGTCGACGTACTGATGAACGACTGGGAAATCCTCCGCACTGATAAGTTTCCATGACGAGTAATTCGCGACACCGCGCACCAGTCCGCCACTAAACGAGTAGATCGTCAGGACGAAGTAGACGATGGTCAGAACGTTCCTCATGCTCATAATCACGCTCCTTGTAAGCCGAGATTTCCTTCTTGACCTCGAAAACGACTAAGAATGTACACTCGATGGGCCCTCCTGCGTTAAACCGTGTTCCATCTGGGCCGCCGCCGATCGGCACCATCACGGCCGAGATAACCCCCGGATTCCACCCCATTTTCGCAACACCTCTCGTTCCCCTAACCTTGGTCGACAACATTACGCTACTAGCGTGTCACCCGCCCTTTATCCCGTCGGCACTGTAAAGGCCCGTTCAGTATGGACCCATCCGGAGGGGTGGCCAAAACCCTTGCCTGATTTTGATGTCGACACTGAGTGGTTTTTGGCCCATCTCGAGGTCAACCAATCACATTACGCGGCCGCGGGCGTTGCGAGCCGCGCCAGCGTCTCAAGTAAAGATGGCAAAATGATACGGACGACCCTCAAGGGCACGGATGATCAAGGCAAGTCTTTTGAAACCGTAGAACTTTGGGAGGGAATGTAGCGCGGACCGAAGGAAGGATTCCAATGCACAAAATGTTGTGTCCGGGGACAGTGTTTTTGTTGGCGGGCCTCGCCAATGCATACCGCAGAAGGGTAGGCGACATGCCGCCCAAGAAACCTACGAGAATCACTCCAATACGTGGGGCATAAGTGACGCATGTTATATCCTTTCCACGCATGAACTGACTTAAAGCGGATTCGCCCGCGAAACGTCTGCTAACGCCCTGCGCGCCTAGATGATTCGTGCGGGCGTTTGAGGTTTTTTCAAGGTACGCCTAAGCTTGTGGTCCCGGACAACACCAAGACTGGCGTGACGAAAGCATGCCGCTACGACCCCGAATAAGCCACGGACGGTGGGACCGCGAGCACCGGCTCGTTGGAAAGTTTGCGCCGCTGGAGGTCGAGCCGCTAGTCAATAGTGGCTCCCGGGACTTGCAATCCCTTCGGATCAATCAAGTCCGTCACCCGCCCGTCTGTAACAAGCCACCGTAGTAAGTCTGCTCAGATAATCGGTCGACTGTTGGCACTCAAGGGATCTGCTGAGAAATAGGCTGCGCCCACTACGCGCAAGTCTGTACGGGTTTTGTGCGTGATGAAAAGGTAGGAGACGATCCGTCGGTGGGCGTCGCTAAAGATCTCGCCATCCAGCAAGAGGAGCAAGGCTGGCGTTATTTCCCGGACATCCGTATTTGTCAACTGTGCCTGAGCGACAGACAAGTACGCAGTGCGGATGGCCTCATCCCTTGGCGCGAAATAAAAGGATTGGCTGGCTGGTGAACAAGCTGCTGACTGGGGCATGACCGAACGTACAGCGAGGTTGGTGGGCAGCGTGACTACAGAGGCCGCGACGTGACGACCAGGGAGACCGATCAGACTGGGAAGCTATCGTTGACATTCCAAACTCGCGCGTAGGAACTTCCCGTAGAACCAGGGCGGGAGTTGCCGGTCTGGGGGAGGGGATGGCCCGGTGACATAATAGCCCCATGCGAGCTACCATTCTTGCTCTTGTTCTCTCGATTCCGGCCGTGGCTGCTGACTCGGTCGATCTCGCCATTGTTAATCGAATCAAGTCTGAAGCCTTCGAGCACTCCCAAGTGATGGATACACTCGAGTTGCTCAGCGACCGATATGGCCCGCGGCTCACCGCGTCGCCCGAGTTCAAAGAGGCCGCCGACTGGGCCGCCGATCGGCTGCGTGGATACGGTCTGGAAAACGTGCACCAGGAACATTGGGGCGACTTCGGCCGAAGCTGGTCGCTTCAAAGGTTCGCGCTCGAGATGACCCAGCCGCGTTACTCGCTGCTGTCAGCGTGGCCGCTGGCATGGACCTCGAGCACCAACGGTACGGTGCTGGGCGAGCCGGTCTTCGCTCCTCTGGTCGGCAGTCAAGACCTTAGCAAGGCCGAAGCGAACCTCGATCAGTATATTCAGAATCACAAGGGCAAGCTTCGCGGTAAAACGGTTCTCATTTCCGAAACTTTGCGCAACATCGCCGATGCGGAGGCTAAGCCCGAGCTGGCGCGCTACACGGATGCGGAGCTAGCCGAGCTTGCCACAGCGCCTGCGCCCCTGCAACCCATGAGGATCGACCTGAATAACCTCATTCCGCCGGAAGATCCGCAAGAGCGCATCCGCTTCAATGCCAGCCTTCCACCGCAGGTTCAGGATCAATTTCGCAAACGGCGAGAAGCGCTGCGGGACAAGCGCAACAAGTTTTTACTGGACGAGGGCGTGTTGGCTGTGGTCCAAGACGACCGTCGCGCTCGCAATGGCATCGATTTCGCCGAGGCCGCCGGATCGCAGGAAGCTTCGAACCCGCTTGCGCCGCCGACGTTCGTGGTTACCTCTGAACAGTACAACCGTATCGTGCGGCTGCTGGACAACCAGACCAAGGTTGAGATGCAAGTGACGCTACAGGCTCGCACTTCAGCGGCGGACGCCGGAGCTTACAACATCGTGGGTGAGATTCCTGGAACCGGGCCGCACAAAGATGAACTCGTCATGGTCGGCGCGCACTTCGACTCCTGGCACACCGGAACCGGGGCGACTGACAATGGCGCGGGCAGCGCCGTGATGATAGAAGTTGTGCGCATTTTGAAAGCGTTGAATCTCAACCTAGACCGCACGATTCGCATTGCATTGTGGAGCGGCGAGGAGCAGGGATTGCTAGGCTCGAAGGCCTACGTCCAGGAACACTTCGGTGACCCTAAGACCATGAAGCTCACCGCAGCGCACGCCAAGCTGTCGGGCTATTTCAATCTCGACAATGGCAGCGGCAAGATCCGCGGCGTTTATTTGCAGGGAAACGATACCATGCGGCCGATATTCGCGGAGTGGCTGGCGCCATTCCGCGACCAGGGAGTAGGTACGATCAGCATTCGCAATACCGGCGGCACCGATCATTTGTCTTTCGACGCGGTTGGGCTCCCGGGTTTCCAATTCATACAGGATCCGTTGGACTATTCGACCGTTACGCATCATTCTGACATGGATACTTATGACCACGCCATCGCGGCGGACTTGATGCAAGCCTCAGCAGTGATCGCGTCGGTTGTGTACGATGCTGCCAATCGGACCGATATGCTGCCCCGGAAACCGTTGCCGAAAGTCCAGGACATGGGTACATCTACGAAGTAGGGCTACGACGACAAAGGTATTCGCGAGGCAGCCGAGAGGCGCGGTGTCCGGGGAGGCACCGTCAGGGTGTGGCATTTCGAACCGTCGCTGACGGACCCCGACACCGTCTACGCCGGCGTTGAAGACGCGGCCTTGTTCCGCTCAAGCGATGGCGGACAGAACTGGCAAGAACTGGGGTGGCTGAATTATCCTACGCGTTGCGTTCCCCGGACCCAGGAGGCAAGCCGGACTTAATGGCTCCGGTGCCACCATCGATTAAGGGCAAGCCGGATCTGACAGGCGTCTGGCGCGTGGATTTATCAGCTCAGGAGTCCGATTACTGCAGTCATGGGCATCGCGCGCCTTCGTCCGCATCCGCTTCTTCGGCTTCCAGGCAAATCGGCGCAGGAGCATCCTCCTACCGCTTTGCCAGCAACTGCTCGGTCAGCAGGCGAGCGAGAGCCACGCAGTGGCCAGGAGCGCCGTGACCCCACCCACCTCCTGGCTTTGTCCTCTCCAGTACAGCCGCATCGGCTCCATGAGCGGTTCAGATGGTAGCGGTATATCCGGGGCGGAAGTTTGTTCCGCGAGAACACCGCGGGCAAGCTGGGGCTCTAGGCGGTTCCGAGTGGTGCTGAGGCTAATTGCTAGACCAGGCGCTAATGACTCTCCCTAACCTCGCCTGCCCACGAGGAGATAGACAACGAGGACGATCAGCAGCACGCCGCCAATGCCACCTCCGACCATAGCGCCGCTCAAAGGACTCGATTTCTTTGGGCGCCGTTGAAATGGCGCCGCCGATGGCAAGATTTTCGGACATGTTATACGTTAACTGACGCTCGGTTGATATCCTGTGCGCCGCGAATTGCTCACTCTTGAACCAGACCCATCCAAAACCGAGCGCCAGCAGAACCATTATCACCGACAAAGACAAAGTGCTGTACACCATTTGGCTCGACCAAGGTGCTAACGCCAGTTGCTGCTCGCTTTTCCTACACTGCAAAAAAAAGATCCGGACTGCCCCCAATTGCGGGGTGCGGTCCGGATCCAGGATTGTTTCGGTTGATTGTCAGCCAGGAATCAGAATATGAACTTGGCTCCCAACTGAATGTTCCGGTTTTCGTACCCAGCGGCGTTTTCCAGAACTCCATAGCTGGAGGTTATGTTGCCGGCGCCACCGTAGATGTACGCGGAGCCTTCGTTCACGTACAAGTTGGAGTGGTTGAAGGCGTTGTAGGCTTCCAGCCGGAGCTGCAAGGACATCCGTTCAGTGAATCGGATGCTTTTGTAGATGCCAAGATCCAGATTATAGACGCCGGGCGTGTGGAAATAATCGCGCCCAGTCATGTTGGCAGGGAACGGACCGAAGTCGGAATCGCCGGTCTTCGGGTTGATGTACTCGGAGACGGGAATGGTGGAGAAGTTATAGATGTTGTAGGTATTCGCTCCCGCACTCTGAAACTCGGTGCCGCTCGATGGGATCACTTCATTCGCCGCGACACGAGTATAGATGTAGTTGGTGTTGGTCAGATCGTAGATGTTGTAGGGAGCTCCGGTGCGCGCGGTGAAGACCGGTGCGAATTCCCAGCCGTCCAAAATAGCTCTGCCGATGCCCTTAAGACCATGCGCATAGGGAATCGCGTAGATCGCGCTGATGGCGATGCGCTGCCGGTTGTCGAACTCGGAGTTGCCATAATCAACCATTGGGTGAGTGAAATCGGTATAGCCCAGGTTGAATTGATTATAGGAAGAACTGAAGGTATCGCTCAAATCATCGAGCGAGTGGGCCCAGGTGTAATTGAGGCGAAGCGTCAGCCCGCTGTTCTTGATGTTCTGGATATCGTAGCGGACATTCATGGCGTTGTAAGTGGAGTAGCCGGCGGCGCCTCGGCGATTGATGCCGGCATACGTGTCATTCAGCGGAGAGTCGCAGGGGTTGGCGCCGCCGGTGAGCGTCGAGGAAGGCGTGCAGGGAATGTTCAGATAATAGTTCCCCGACCCCGGGAAGTTCACATAGGCGATGTCATACAGGTTTTCGCCGATCGAGCCGGAGTAGTCCACCTCCAGGTGCATGCTATTGCCGAACTGATGCTCGAGGGAGGCGCTAAACAAGTGCGCGTAGGCTTGCGGAATGTTGTTTTGGATATAACGCAGTTCGGCTGGCGGCAGCGCGACTGACCCGCTCGATCCAGCCAGCGGTCCGGCGTTGGAGACGGTAGCCGGAATGGACGCGATGTTGCTTCCAGCGATCAGTTCCACCAATTCAAAGTTGGGCGGGTTGAAGAGCACGTTATAGGTCACGTTACCGAAATTGCGTTCGTAACCGATGCCGTAACCGCCGCGGAAGGCCGTTTTGCCGTCGCCGAAGACATCCCAGGCGAAACCGACGCGGGGGGCGAAATTATGGAGACTGGGCTTCCAGAGCTCACCGATCGGGCTGGTTGGAGTGGTGTCGACCTGGCCATCCGCAATGGCTAGAAATGGATTCGGCTGATTCACGGCCGTATAGAAGTTGGAGTCGAGGTTCGGGTTGA
>Ga0302325_10030877_pt1 | contig 11041 bp, 8 predicted proteins | sample Palsa_T0_2_FD_201948 | JGI IMG/M metagenome (GOLD analysis project Ga0302325, IMG submission 201948) | Peat permafrost microbial communities from Stordalen Mire near Abisko, Sweden - Palsa_T0_2 | ecosystem: Environmental > Terrestrial > Soil > Palsa > Peat permafrost | place: Sweden: Abisko... | reverse complement strand
ATGCGCCGCACGCACGGCAATCAAAGTTCCAAGTATGTCGTTCCATGTTTTTTGCGCCAGCATCACCGAGTTGGGAAACATGCACCCATCCCAACAAATATGCTCGTAAGCCCGCGTCGGCGTTCCGCTTTCATCGCGCATCCAAAGACCGGCAACAGCCACTGTATCCATTTTCCCGTTGGGGTCGCCAACAATACAGTGACGCCCGGTTTTATCATGCGACCCTGAACCATGGACCGTCCCATCATTCTGGGCCACGTGAAAATCGATCGTCCACGGACGCAAAGCGTGGGTCACCGTACGCAGGGCACCCATCAGCACATCCTGTTGCGACCAATGAAAGTCCTGAGGCAGCAGACGGTCTTCCTCGGCGTTATAGCCGAGTGTGTACAACAGCGAATGAGCCATATCCGCCTGAAACCCTACGGTTTTCGGCCTGTTCACCATCTCCAGTAGTTCCACCATCCGCTTCCAGCTGTGCATCCCTCCCCAGCAAATCTCACCCTCGGCGGCAAGCCGCTCGCCGTAATCCTCCGCGATGAGGGCGGCGTCGCAAAACGTCCGCGCGATACGCCGCGTATTGCCGGCGGGATCCTTGGCCCACTCCGCCGGTGAGGCTGCGGAATCAATCCGTACCACCCCATACCGGCGAATACCCAAATCGCGCAGCTTGCGGCCGATAGCGCAGGCCTTTCGTACCTGGGTCAGAAAGCTCTTCCGCTCTTCCTCCGACCCCATGGTGGAGCCGCCGCCGGTTGGGGGCCAGACCGGAGCCACGACCGACCCCACCACCAAATCTCGCCCAGCGACGCTCTCCGCGAGCTGCTTCAGTTCATCGTCAGTCGAGTCGATGCTGGTGTGGGGTAAGGATAAAAACAAATCGACCCCATCGAAGCGGACACCGTCCACTTCGGCCTTGGCGGTCAAGTCCAACATGGTTTCCAGGGGAATAAACGGCTCCGAGTCCGGGCCTTTGCCGACCAAGCCGGGCCACATGGCGTTGTGAATCGCAGGGTGCTGATTGGTTGTGCTCACAGGCTAATGCTCCAGTGGAATTCCGAAAGAATAGAGCGTGTTGTCGTGGGTAGTAAAGAAGACATGGCCGTCTCCCACCGACATCCCGCCCAGGCGACCATAGGTCGCGATGGCATCCCCGCTTGAGTAAAGCTGTTTGCCGGTACCCGCATCGAGCGCATAAAGCGTGGCGTGGGCATGGCCGCCCTCCAAAGCAAACACCACTCCATTGGCAATTGCCGGCGGCGCAGGATTGACGAGATCGCGGGAGATCCAAGCTGGGGTCAACGACGTTTTGCCGTCCGTCTCCTCCAGCTTGAACGCCACGATGCTCCCGTGGGGCGCTGGGCCGTCGGTGATGGCGAACTTCACCCCTGTGTCCACCGGCCCAGAGATAGACGCCAAGACCCACAGAGCACCGGCCTTATCCTGAAAGCCAGCCAAGCTGTCCCAGGCGCCGCGCCGGGCACTCTTAGCCAGAGTAGCGGTCTGGGCCAAAGGGGTATGGTGATCGGCGCCACCCAGAGATTGGCTGTCCAATAGCACCAGGCTGCCGTCTCCTCCGGCAGCAGCGATCAGTTCCTTCCCCTTGTACGTAAGCATGACTGGACTGGCATTCAGCATCTTGCCGGCCGGGGAAGGGGTGTACCAATCCTTTGCCTTAAGATCCGGGCCGAGAGCGACCGGGCCGCTTGCGGTAGCTACATACGCAGTGCCATCGGTTCCGATCGCCGGCCCGGTTACCCCAGCCAGGCTCAGTTTCTCAGCCTTATACGTGCCCACCTTATAGTCCGGGGTGTTGATGTCGATGGACCAGACCTGGTCAGGAACATTCTGACAACCGGATCCAGTGAAGGTGTACACCACCTTGTCGTTCATGTTGAGCCCGAAGGAACTCCCGCCCGGCGCCGGAAGCCACTTCACCGGCGGGGCGTAATCGAGCCCGGTCGCCATGATTTGTTCATGAATGTAACCGTCGCTGGTCAGAACGTAAATTCCCCGCAAGCTGAAGTACCCACCGCCGGCGGCAGCCCCCACACGGCGCTGGGCACGAGGGAGCGGAGTGGCAGGTGGTGGAGGAGCGGCAGGACGAGGGCCCGCCGGCCTCGGCGCGCCGAAATGAATGACCTGCGGAGCCTCGGGGACTAACTGAATATTGCCGCAAGCCTTGGGAGCCGAAGAGGACTGAAAATCCTTCTTCCAAACCAGTTCCCCCAGTTCGGAGTCAACAGCATAGAGCGTGCCGGCATCCGCCAAAAAGGCCAGATCTTTGAACCCACGGCCGGTGATCAAACCGGGAAACAGGAGCGGTTCGCTGAACGATGATTTCGCGGTCCCGTTACCGAGCTTGATCTTCCATAGGAACTTGAAATCTTTGCTGACCGTTTCAGGGGTGATTTCCGTTTCGGCCTTTTGCCAGCTGGTATGCGCCGCATCGTTGCCGGGTACGGTCCAAAATCCACGTGGAGGCCCTTGTGCCCAGGCCAAGCCCGACAGCAAACACGCGGCCAGCACCAACCGTTGTAGATGCCATCTCATATTCACTCCAAGCCAAAGCAGTAAATTGTGCCGTCGAAGGTGCCAAAGATGATGCGGCCTCCGGCGACGGCAATGCCGGCCTGGTGCAGGAACGATTCGATCTGTTCTCCGCTGGAATAGAGCTCCTTGCCCGTCGTGGCATCGAGGGCGTACAGCTTGGCTGGAATCGAATGTTTAATCCGGTCTTCGGCGCTGTAGAGTCCGCCGTCCTCGTCATTTGCCTGGCCGGTGAATTCGCCGGCGGCCAGCACAAAGACTACGCCGTTGGCGACAACGGGCGGCTCGGCAGTCATCATGTCGCGGGAGAGCCAGGCGGGCGTGAGCTCGGTCTTTCCGCCTGTTTCGGTCACCTTGAGCGCGATCACCCCGCCATTCGGGGTAGGGCCGTAGGAGACGGGAAACTCCACCGCCACCGGGCCGCCAATAGGCGCCAACACCCACCGGGTGCCGTCTTTCCCTTGCCAACTGGCAAAACTCCCCCAGCTGCCTTCGGTCTGGAAGTTCACGTTCTTATTGGAAACCAGCGGGCTGCGATAGAGCGGGGTCCGGTGGTCGGCTCCGCCCATCGACTTGCTGTCCATCAGGAAATAACGGCCTTCCTTCCCGGAACCGACCAGGAGGTCCCTCCCTTCGTAGGGAAACACGACTGGGGTGGTGTTCATGTCCAAGTCTCGTTTGGTCAGCCAGGCATGATTGGTCGGTGTGTAGTAGTCCTTGAGGGTCAAAGTGTCGTTGCTGGAGGTGTAGCCCTGCACGGTGGTAGATAACTTGCCGGCTGCGATATCGTACGGGCCATCTCCAGTTTCGAAGGAGATGGTCCCATCATTGCCGACGGCCGGGCCGGCGGTGCCGAAAATTCCTCCTTGCCCTGGAGCGGACGAGAAAGCCTTTTTGTTGGCCAGATCCACAGCGTATAGCTCGTTCGGAACACCGTGGCAGGCCTGGCCAGACACGGTGTAGACGACATTGTTCACCAGGTTCAGGCCATAGGCTTTGCCGTAGACTCCGGGCAACATCTGTATGGGTGGGTCTGTTTCGTCGCCCGTGCCCGGGTCCAAGGTGTGCAGGTAACCGTCATTGGCCAGCACATAGACGAATCGCTGGGCTGCGCCCGCTGGGGTAACCACGGGGGTTGCCGTCAGCGCGTTGTTGCAAATAAAGCCGCCGCCCTCGCCCGGCTCCTGTGGCTTGTCCGACGACCACTTCAGGTCTTTCCGCCAGATCAGCTTGCCGGCATCGGCGTCGATGGCATAGACGGTGTCCGAGCTGCCCGCAAAAAATGCCAGGGTTTTCATCCCGCCGGGAGTACTTATTCCGGCAACAATGACGGGCTCGCGAAACGATTGCATGCCCATCGGCTTGTTGTCAGTTTTCAGCTTCCACAGGAGGCGGATGTTTTTGACGGTGTCGACACTGAGTTTGGTTTCGTCGCGCTGCCATCCGTCGCGCTGCTGATCGAAGCTGCCGGTTGGCCACTCCGCCGCCCCGGTAGCCTGACCGAGGGCCGTGGCGCAGCACAGCACGAACACCACCAGGGGAAGGAGCCTCACGAGGGGAACACTACCAATATGGAAACCTGGTGTCAAAGCCCAAACATGCGATATCTTCGACACGCACGACGTTTGGTTCTGTTTCCGGGAGGTTCCCATTTCCACCAAACTCAATATCGGCCTGGTCGGTTACGGCTTCATGGGGCGCACCCACTCCAACGCGTTCCTACAAGCTCCGCGCTTCTTCAACCTCCCCTACCAACCGGTGCTGAAAGCCGTTTGCGCCCGTAGTGCAGAGCGCGTGAAAGGCTTCGCGGAAACCTGGGGCTACGAATCCGTGGAAACCGATTGGCGCGCTCTAGTGCAGCGTAAAGATATTGATCTGATCGATATTGCCAGCCCTAACGACACTCATGCGGAGATCGCCATTGCCGCCGCAGATGCCGGAAAAATGGTGCTCTGCGAAAAACCCCTCGGGCGCACCGGCGCCGAAGCAAAAGCCATGACGGACGCAGTCGAATCCGCCAACGTTCCCAACATGGTTTGGTACAACTACCGCCGCGTCCCCGCGGTCGTCCTGTTGAAACACTTGCTCGAGGAAGGCCGTTTCGGCCGCATCTTCCACTACCGTTCGCAGTTCCTTCAGGACTGGACGATCTCCCGCGACCTGCCCCAAGGCGGCGAGGGATTGTGGCGTTTGGATGTTTCGGTAGCGGGCAGCGGCGTCACCGGTGACCTGCTCGCCCACAACATCGACATGGCCATGTGGCTAAATGGTCCCATCGTGGAAGTGACGGCCATGACGGAAACCTTCATCAACGAACGCAAACACACTCTTACTGGCAAGTTTGAGCCCGTTGGCATCGACGATGCCTGTGCCTTCCTATGCCGCTTCGCCAACGGATCGATGGCCACCTTTGAGGCCACGCGCTATGCCCGCGGACACAAGGCGCTCTTCACCCTGGAAGTAAACGGCGAGCAGGCATCTGCCGGCTGGAATCTCCACGACCTGCACCGCCTGGAGTATTTCGATCACCGCGATGAGAGCCGCCTGCGCGGATGGAAGAGCGTTCATATCACCGACGGTGACCACCCTTACATGAAAAACTGGTGGGTGCCCGGCCTGCAAATTGGCTACGAGCACACCTTCATTCACCAGGTGGCAGATTTTCTTCAGGCCATCGGCCGCAAGGAAAAAGCCGCGCCCACCTTCGCGGACGCCGCCGCCGCCGATTATGTAACCGACGCAGTGCTTAAATCCGCAAAGACAAAGCAATGGGAGAAAGTTGAAGGCTAGCCAAGCCGTTTCGGTGAGGCAAACAGGGGTTGCCCCCGGGGGTGCCATGTATCTCGCGCTTTTGCGAGATGTGGGAGCGAAGCTGAGGAATCAACAGGACCCACCGGGAACAGGACGACAACGGCAGCTTTCCGCAGCCCGTTAAAAAGCCAGACGGTCTTTCTTAGCGTCCAGCTTCTTGGCATCCACGTCAGGCACCTTCTTGAGGTCATCAACGGTCTTGAAGTCACCATTCTTTTCCCGGTACTTGACCACGGCATCCGCTTCCGCGGTAGTAAGTCCCAAACCGCTTTCAAGTTGGGCTGCCGTTGCTTTATTCACGTCAACCGGTGCATTGGGTGGGGGGAAGTTCTTGGTCAGGTAGTCCAGAATCTCGGTAAATTCATCGTCGGTGGCGACCGCGCCGAAACCTGCCATCTTGGTGATGGTACTTTCCCAGCCGGCCCGGTCTTGCCCATTTGCGATCACTTGGTCTGGGGAATGGCACGTGCTGCAAACCTTCAGTAGGGTAGTTTTCCCCGGCCCGTCAGGAAGTCCAGGGTGGGTTTGTTGCTGTTGCGTTGTCTGTTGCGCCACCGCCGGCGCTGCGGACAGCAGACAGGCGCCGAACCACGCTAACACCCTAATCTTGATACTCACCATGACACCCCGCCAACAAACTTGCGATCGCCCATTTAGTATATTCCGCTGCACCTCTTCGGATAGAGTGTAGAGGTTGCAAAGGGGAATCGATGAAACGTCGCCATTTTCTGCTAGGCTCGGCAGCTACAGCCTTTGCCGCCACCGGCGCGCGCTCGCTGGCCGCACAATCTGCTCCTTTAACCACTCATACCGACGGTCCACTCAAGATCGAAGCAGTCGAGCTGATCGAGTTGCACGGCAGCTATACCGAGGAGGCGGGCGTCGACGCGCAGCCCCAGGTAAACCCGCTGGATGTCTACGATGAATTTCGCCGCGCGCCCTATGCGAATAAGCCCTCCGGGTCGAAGCAGGTGCACACCAGCGCCGTCTACATACACATTCGCACTGCCGGCGGAATCGAAGGCCTTTATGGTCCTATCGAGAAGAGCGCGGCGATGGTCGTCAATCAGGAGCTGCGCCCATTTCTGATAGGTAAGGACGCCCTGGCGGGCGAAGCAGTGTGGGACCAGATGTATCGTTCCGACCGCCACTCCCGCGATGGATTCTTCATGATGGCGATCAGTGCCGTCGACAACACCTTGTGGGATATCCGCGGCAAATACTATGGCGTCCCCGTCTACCGGCTGCTTGGGGGACCGACCCGTTCCTCGGTAGAAATGTACTGCAGCAACCTGGGATTCTCGCTCGAACCGGAAGCGGTCCGCACGCGCGCGCTGGCGAACAAGCGCGATGGCTTTCGCTATCAGAAATGGTTTATCGGCTACGGTCCTGGCTCCGGGCCTGAGGGCATGCGCAAGAACGTCGAACTGGTCCGCATCCTGCGCGAAACCCTGGGCGACGATACGGAACTCATGTTCGACTCTTTCAGCGGCTGGGATCAGGACTACGCTCTGGAGTGGGCCCACCAGGTCGAGCAATACCGTCCCCATTGGATGGAGGAATCGACGCACCCGGAGAAGATCGAAAGCTTTGCCGCCATGCGGCGCAGTACAACCATTCCCATCGCTTCCGGCGAACACTTCTACGGCAGATGGGAGGTGGAGCGCTACCTGCAGGCCGGCGCTCTTTCCGTCGTCCAGGCGGACCCGGAGTGGTGCGGCGGCGTCTCTGAGCTGGTGCGTATCGGCACCGTAGCTTCTCTGCACGACGTGCCGGTCATTCCTCATGGACACAGCCTGCGTGCGGCCATCCACGTGATTTCCAGCCAGTCGCCCATGACCTTTCCTCTGGGGGAATACCTGATCATCAAGATGAGGCACTACTACCACTTTGAGAGCAATCCCCTGGTTCTGGAGAGAGCTCACATCGCTCTGCCCACCGGCCCGGGATTCAATGTTCAGCTGGACCCGGCAAAGATCGAGTCGCAGACCGTTCTAAAATCCGAATAGAAATCAATGACTGTATCGAATATTCGCAGCCGCGGCCCGCTTTTTCTGCTCGCGCTGGCCGCCGCTCTCCTCGCCTTCGTGGTGCAATCCGGGGAACTGGGCTCCGCTGACACGATGCATCGTCTGCAGTCCGCTCATGCTATTTGGACTGCGGAACCGCCCGTATTTCCCCAGGAGTTCCCCGAGTTCGGAGTTCACGGCCGCGGGGGCAAGCTACAGAGTTGGTACGGCATCGGGCAGTCGCTTTTGTTGTTGCCGGCGGATGTGCTGGGCACGTATGTCGCCCGCCTGGGCATCTTTGCCGAATACGACGATACCGACCCGAGCGTGCGTGACATCGTCGTCAGCTACAGCATCAACATCCTTGTCACCGTGTTGACGGCGCTGCTTTGTTTCCGCTTCCTGCGCCAATTGAACTTCGATGCCACCCAGTCGGTAGTGGGCGTTCTGGCTCTGCTGGTCGCCACTACGCATCTCCATTACACCCAGAACATGATGGAGAACAATTACATCTTCCTGCTCACGCTGACCGGATTTTCTTATCAATATGAATGGCTGCGCAGCGGCAGCCGGCGTGCGCTTCTGCTGGGTTCGGGCGCTTTCGGCCTCAATCTGCTCACTCGCCTCACCACCGGAATGGATCTGTTGGCCGGGGCGCTGTTCCTGCTCCTGGTGCTCTGGTTTGAGCGGATACGCGGCCGCCCCTTGTGGGACCGCTGTCGAACCTACCTCGCGACCGCTCTTCCGGTCTACCTCTCTTTCGGTTTGCTTGACCGCCTCTATCAGTTCTATCGCTTCGGATCCTTCGTCAACACTTACATCAGCGTGGTGGGCCGCGAAACCAGGCAACGCAACCCATCTCTGCCCCCGAGTTATCCGTTCGACACCCCATTTCACACCGGCTTTTTCGGCGCGCTCTTCGCGCCCGAAAAGTCGATCTTTCTTTTCGACCCTTTGCTCCTGCTCATGATCCTGTTGTGCGCTGTCGCCTGGAAGCGGTTCAGCCCCGCGGTCAAGGCCTATGTGCTCATGTGTTGTCCTCTGCTGTTGGCCTACATCAGTTTCTACGCCCGCTACACGGTGTGGAGCGGAGACTTCGCCTGGGCCGACCGCTACGTGTCGACAGCCGTCGAGTTCTCAGCGCTGCTGGCCATTCCTCTCCTGTTGCGTCATCGCGGTCAGGTAGGAAACCTGGTCTGGTCGACGGGTTTGGCATTATTGGCCATCAGTACAGTGATTCAAGTCGCATCGTTGGCCTTCTGGTTACCGCTGGAAATTTACCAGATGGAAACCCTAGGTCATCCCACTTTCGTGATTGCATTGCGAATGAAGAACATCTTGGCTTTTGCTCTGGGAAAGATGGACGCCTGGGGTCTGAACAACCACGCCATGACTGAAGATCCGTGGGACTACGCGCACATCACCACCTGGAATTTTCTGCCCTTCCTGTTGCGCCGAGTCGGCGTAGCGCCGCCCTGGGCTGTGCATCTAGCCTTCGCAGTGTGGGGATTTGCACTGGCTGCCTTGGCGGCCACACTAGCCAGGATCCGCACATCGCTTTCCCAGAGCGCGGGGACTTCGGATGCGTCCTGAAGTATCCTGCAAGGAACCGGGCACGTTGACTGGCGACGAGGAAATGACCCGGAAGACACTTCCAGCGCAACCGCGACCAAAAAGTCCCTTCGGGACTTCGGAGTTTTTCCGCAGCCTGTTTAGGCCGTACGTAAACCACCGGAAACAGTGACGGCTTTAGAAGCCGCTGAGGGAGCAGTTCCGACCCCTCCACGACTTTTTCCGCAGCCTGTAAAGCCCAATTCTTTCTCAGCCCTCTGCGGCCCGACTAAAGTCAGGCCCTGATACAAAGCATGAGAGCCGCGACGCCTAGAAGGATCGCGCATTTTCGCAGATTTGGTTCTATTCCTGAATCAGCTTTTACAGGACACCAGGTCGGCAGCATCACGCCGTCAGTCTGGTGAGGCCGAAACCAAATGGGCGTGAACGACAAATCGCTTGGGAGCCGCCCCCACGTAATTGAATGGATAACAAGTAATCAGCGTCAATTCGGGGCGGGTGCGGATGGCGAGAACAGAGACCGCCTGCGGCATGACAACCTCGGTGGAGTCGACCACGTAGTGGTACTTGCCGGCGGCGGCGGTGGCGCGAATCTCCATTCCGGGCGCGATTCCGCGCAGCGGCTTGAGAAACGTGTCTCGGTGCCCGGCGAGGCCAACAGTGCCCAAGCCGCCCAGCTCGGCTGTCCCCGGGATATGGCCCAAACCAAGAAGCAGGCTTTTTGCCGTATCGTCCTCTAAAACTGGGACGGAAAGGTGCAGTTGCGGGATGTCGACGCGGCCGATCAAAGATCCAGATTGGGCTCCAGATCCCGGCCTCCCAGCGGATAACCCGACCGTGGCCAAGTTTTGCGCGCGATGATCATAGATCTGCGCTTGCGCCGCAACCAACAACAGGTAAACGGCGCACGACAATCCCGCGGTCCAAAATATCCCTTCGGCTGCCCCCGTTCCTGTGGTTCGCGGCAAGGAAAGTTTCCTCAAAATAGGTAAGCCGGACGGAAAATACGAATGGCGAGTGCGCTCAGGATGGACAACGCACCCAGCAACCCGACCCAAGGCAGATTGCTGGCCGTTTGGGGCAGCTTTGATATGACGGGCTTTCGGGCAACGGCAACCTCGGGGTAGCGCTCCGCCTGGATGCCGGTGGCGCTGTCCCCAGGCCCCACGTGAGTGGAAGACAGCAGCCAGAGGGTTACCAATTGAAGATCGCTCTTTGACAGGCTCTTGATTTCGATCGGGCGTCCTTCGGAGGCGGGGTCAATCGCGGGAACCTTGGCTTGGTTACTTTTTGCGATGGCGACTGCCTCCGCTTTCGGGTAGACAAACTCGAGTACGGAAGAGGTTCCCGGGAAGAGCCATCCTCGTACGTATTGCTTGCCTCCCGCAGGATTGTTCCAAAGCACTCGCCCGGGCCCTGTGGGCTTGGGAATCCCGGCATTTGCGAGGGCAAGAAAGCTGTAATGAACCCGGCCGCCAGGCCCGTCTACGCGAACTACATAGCGCTCGGAAAGATGATCGACCACCTGGATCGAATAGGAACCGGGATGCAAGGTAAGGCCAGGGATATTCGCCGGCTCAGAGGTCGTGAACCTGCTGGCTCCTCCGGTGAACCCGGCGGCCACGAGCGGCGAAAGCGCGAGAACAGCACACCAGAGCGATTTTCTGGCAACCGACATGAGAATGTCTCCTTTTCTGGTTGGCCTTGCGATGTCGGGGCCGGCTTGCGACCCCTCTCTTCTTGTACGTTTGAGCGGTTTAATCGGATCTGTAAGGGCAGGGAAGGATTAGCTGTGGGTAATCAGATTGGACTCCCGCCCAAGCCACTGAGATGGTCAGTAGGTCTCTTTGGCGGCCGGTGGGTAGGCCTCACCAAACTTATTCTGGTGGTGGGTCATGATGTCTCCGCTGGCCTGCAGTTCAAATGCGCCCAGCTGGGTATTCGACGAGGAGATTTCAACCGTGCGGCCCAACGCATGGAGCTTGTCCACCGGCACATTTTCCGCCCACAGGCTGAGGCGATAGGCTCCTGGGGGAACACCATGGATGGTTACATTGCCGTCCGGGTTGGAAATTCCAAAGTAAGGCGTGCTGAGGGCA
>Ga0302325_10030876_pt1 | contig 11041 bp, 9 predicted proteins | sample Palsa_T0_2_FD_201948 | JGI IMG/M metagenome (GOLD analysis project Ga0302325, IMG submission 201948) | Peat permafrost microbial communities from Stordalen Mire near Abisko, Sweden - Palsa_T0_2 | ecosystem: Environmental > Terrestrial > Soil > Palsa > Peat permafrost | place: Sweden: Abisko... | reverse complement strand
GGATTGTTAATCCGCCTGGCCCTTGCGCCGGATAACTTTCCAGGATCGACGGTCGATAGCCCGGCCTGCCGTCCAATGCCGGGAAGAGTGTTTAAGACTCACGCATTTGGCCGATTAACAATCGGCCGCAGGTTGACAACCTGCCCCACATGACCACCCCCAAGGTCTACCTGATCGGCGCCGGCCCCGGCGACCCCGAGCTCATCACCGCCAAAGGGCGCCGCCTGCTCGGGCTAGCCGACGCCGTCCTCTACGACAACCTCGCCAACGACGCCCTCCTCGACCTGGCCCCCGCGCAAGCCGAGCGCGTCTACGTCGGCAAGAAGAAATCCGCCCACGTCTTCACCCAAGAGGAAATCTGCGCCATGCTCATCGCCCGCGCCCGCCGCGGTTGGAATGTCGTACGTCTCAAGGGTGGCGACCCGTTCATCTTCGGGCGCGGCGGCGAAGAGGCCGAAGCGCTGGCCGATGCCGGCATCCCCTTCGAGATCGTACCCGGTGTCACTACCCCGCTCGGCATCGCCGCCTACACCGGCGTTCCGCTGACCCACCGCGAGCACACCTCGGCCGTGACCTTCGTGACCGGCCACGCTGTCGACGCTATCGATTGGGACCGCGTCGGCATGTCCGAGACCCTGGTGATCTTCATGGGCCTCACCACGTTCCCGCAAATCGCGGGCGCGTTGATCGAGCGTGGTCGCGCGCCCGAGACGCCCGCCATGGCCGTACGCTGGGCCACGCGGCCCGATCAGGAAACGCTGGTTGGAACCCTGGCCAGCCTGCCGGCGCTCATCGAGCAGCGCCAGATGAAGCCGCCCGCCACTATCATCGTGGGCGAAGTGGTGCGCCTGCGCGAGAAGCTGAATTGGTACGAACGCCTGCCGCTCTTCGGCCAGCGGATCGCCATCACCAGAGCCAAAGCGCAGGCGGACGCGCTCTCCTCGAAGCTGACCGCTCTCGGCGCCGAAGCCATCGAGATCCCCACCATTGAGATTGCGCCCGCCGCGGATTATGCTCCGCTCGATCACGCCATTCTAAACCTGGCCTCGTACGACTGGCTCATTTTCACCAGCGTCAACGGCGTGAAGTTTTTCCTCGATCGCATGGACCGCTCAACCGCCGATCTGCGCACCCTCCGCGCCAAAATATGCGCGATCGGCCCTGCCACGCGCGCCGCCATCGAAGCCTTGCATTTGAAGGTCGACTTGATGGGCAAAGAGTACGTCGCGGAAGGCTTACTCGAAGCGTTCCGCGATCATGAACTCACCGGCCAGCGCGTCCTGCTGCCGCGTGCCGCCGTAGCGCGCGATCTGGTTCCCGCCGAATTAACCCGGCGCGGCGCGGTGGTCGATGTAGTCGAGGCCTACCGCACCGTTGTTCCCGAATCGGCGGCTGGCCGCATTCGTGAAATCTTCCAAGCCGCGCGCCCACCCGACTGGATCACCTTCACCAGCGCTTCCACCGTGCAGAACTTGGCGGCGGCCGCGGGCGCAGAGGTGTTGCACAGTGTGCGCGTAGCTTCCATCGGCCCCATCACCAGCAAGGCGGCGAAGGCTCTGGGCATCGAAGTAACCGCCGAAGCGCGCGAGTACACCATCGACGGCCTGGTGGATGCCATCTTGACATCCGCCGCAAAAAATACTAATTAATTAGTAAGCCTCATGTGTAAAGCTCCAATCGGCCTGCTGATCTTCGCCGCCGGCCTCTACAGCCAAACCTTCGATGCGGCATCGGTAAAGCCGGCGCCGCCACTGAAGCCTGACGCCCAGGGCAGAACGATCTTGCCTCGCCCTAGCGGAGGTCCCGGAACCGACGATCCCGCCCGGATTCGCTATCCGTATATGAGCTTGAGGATGCTCTTAATGACGGCCTACGACGTGAAGACCTTTCAAATCGCGGGCCCGGCCTTGCTGGACACCGAGCGATTCGATATCAGCGCCACCATGCCGCCTGCAACCACCAAGGAGCAGTTCCGGACGATGCTGCAGAACCTGCTCACGGAACGGTTCAAAATGACGCTCCATCGGGAAACCAGAGAGCTTCCCATGTACGCGCTAACGGTGGCCAAAACCGGACCGAAGCTGAAGGAGTCCACTGAAGCCCCTGCCGGTGACGTCGATCCTGCCACCATCCCGCCCCCTGGCAAGATGGGACCGGACGGCTTTCCAATTCTCGCGATACCTCCGGGGGCGCCTATCGTCATATTCATGATCAACGGCCGCGCCCGCATGATCGGACAACAGAAGACGATGCCGGATCTGGCGGATCGGCTGACCGGCGCACTGAGCCGCCCCGTAATTGACGCGACGGCGCTCAAGGGAAAGTACGATTTCACGCTGACCTACTCCCCGGAAGGAATGAATGGGCCGCAGCCGCCACCGTCCGAAGCCAGCGTGGCCGAAGCCGAGCCACTCCCGGATATTTTCGGAGCCATACAAGCGCAGCTCGGCCTCAAGCTGGAGCCGAAAAAAGGCCCCGTGGAAATGATCGTGATCGACCATATCGAGAAAACACCCATCGAGAACTAATCGCCATGCTAAAAACAAGCATTCGAGCCGCCTTACCGATTTTCGCCTGCGCCTTGGCCTACAGCCAAACCTTCGATGCGGCATCGGTAAAGCCGGCGCCGCCCCCGACTCCGGACGGCCGGGGCATGATTATGATCCAGGGCCCTAGCGGAGGCCCCGGCACTAAAGATCCCGGCCGGATTCACTACCCGTACATGAACATGAAGACCATCTTGATGAACGCCTATGATGTGAAGAACTTTCAGATCACGGGACCGGCCTGGCTCGATACGGAACGGTTCGATATCACCGCCACCATGCCGCCGGACACCACCAAGCAGCAGTTCCGCATGATGCTGCAAAACCTGCTGGCGGAGCGGTTCAAAATGACCGTCCATCGCGAATCCAAAGAGCTTCCGATGTACGCGCTGCTAGTGGCCAAGAATGGGCCCAAGCTGAAAGAATCGGCGGCAGCCGGCGCCCAAAGACGACAGCGAGCCCGCGCAACTTCCGCCCCCGCCCATGCCACCCAAAATGGGTCCGGACGGTTTTCCAATTCTGCCGCCACGGCCCCCGGGGTCCCCCATTGGCATGATGATCATGAATGGCCGCGCCCGCCTGGAGGGTCAGGGAAACTCGATGCAGGATCTAGCCGACCGCTTGACCGCCCTCACCAACCGCCCGGTGGCCGATGCGACCGCCCTAAAAGCCAAATACGACTTCACTCTGACCTTCACGCCGGAGGGTCTGAATGGACCCATGGGCCCGATGCCGGCCGCAGCTGCGCCTGATCCGGATGCTCTTCCCGACCTCTTCGCCGCCGTACAATCGCAACTCGGCCTCAAACTGGAGGCGAAAAAAGGACCCGTGGAGATGATCGTCATCGACCATATCGAGAAAACACCCAGCGAGAACTAATCCTATGCTAAAAGCAAACATGGGCGCGGCCCTGCTGATCTTCACCTGCTCCTTGGCGTACAGCCAGACCTTCGATGCCGCCTCCGTAAAACCCGCCGCGCCTCCGGCGCGTGACGGCAGGGGCGGAACCACCTTCCAGTTTGCGACCGGAGGCCCCGGCACCAAGGATACGGGCCGCATTCACTATCCGAACAGGACCATGAAAGCTCTCCTCATGAACGCCTACGATGTGAAGAGTTTTCAGATCACGGGACCGGCCTGGCTGGATACCGAACGCTTCGATATCACCGCTACCATGCCCGCGGACACCACCCAAGAGCAATTCCGCGCGATGCTGCAGCACCTGCTCGCGGAGCGTTTCAAAATGACGGTCCATCGCGAAACCAAAGAGCTTCCGATGTACTCGGTGACCCTCGCTAAAGGCGGACCGAAGATGACGGAGTCCGTCGAGACGCCCGCGCCCAAGGGCGATAGCGAACCGGCCCCGCCGCCTCCGCTGCCCTCGCAGCCTAAGATTGGTCCGGACGGTTTTCCGATACTGGCGCAACAACTGGCCGGGCGCGGCGGCTTATTCACGATCATGATGCCGGGGCGCACCCGCTTGATCGCTCAACAGCAGACAGTCCAAGATCTCGCAACCCGGTTAACCGATATGTTGAGCCGCCCGGTGACCGATACAACCGCGCTGAAGGCGAAATACGATTTCACCCTGACGTTCTCCTTGGAGGGACTCGATATCGCCGGCCCGATGGGTCCGCTGCCGGCGATGGCTCCGCCGCCGGCCCGGCGCCGGTGGGGGTGACAAGTCGGCGGTGTTTGTGCCCGATGGCGACGCTCCGCCCGACCTTTTCGCGGCTGTGCAAGCCCAACTCGGCCTTAAGCTGGACGCGAAAAAGGGCCCGGTGGAAATGATCGTCATCGACCACATCGAGAAGACCCCCATCGAAAACTAGCTGACTATTGTGGCGCACGCATCCTGCGTGCCGCGTCGCCACTCATGGCGACGCTTACTTCGGGCAAGCGTTAGCAACGCGCAGCCGTGTCGAGATGGGTCTCGACACGGCAAGCATGAGTGCTTAGCATGAGTGCGCGCCACATCCGCCTGTAAGCCTGTGCCACAAACTACTTTAGTTACCGCGGCCCTTCTGGTAGCCGGCCTCATACGCTTTCTGATCTTCGTCTTTTTTGAAATGCCTCTTCTTGCTGTGGTCCACTTTCTTCACCTGGTCAGCCTGACCTTCGCGTACGCCTTGCTGATAGGTCTTGTTCTTCGAGTAATCCTGGTCTTGGAATGGCGCAGCCACCGCCTGTACTGCGAATCCTCCGAAGCCAATAGCCATCGCGACCGTCACAGCCCAAACACCGTGCCTTAAGTTCATTTTCATAAATTGTCCCTTCGTTATTGGGAAGAAGCACGCTAGTGGCCGTTCAAGTGCTTAGTAGCCCGTGAAGGGAACTCATGAGGAAATACTCATTCACTATCATTACCGGAGCCATGTTATCGGCTATCTTCGCATTCGCCGCCTTCGCGAGCGATCATCGCGCCTTCAACGGCACGTGGACGCTGACGCCCGCTAAGAGCGATTTTGCCGGCCAACCCGTCGTACAGACTGGCACGGTGACCATATCCGATCACGATGGCATCATCATTGTCGAACGCAATTTCGCCTATGAAGGCGCCGCTCAGACCTACTTCTACCGTGACATTACCGACGCCGAAAATAGCGCCACGATTCACACCGGCAAAGACATCAAGAGCAAAACCAAGTGGGATCACGACGTCTTGAAGGTGACCACCACGCAATTCCGCACGGTTACGGTCGAAAGCTACAGCCTGGCGCCAGGCGGCATGATCGCCACTGTGGTCACAGCCGATCGCAAGCCAATCACCCTCTTCTTTCAGCGCCAATAGCAAAGGTAGGGCATGCTTTAGCTTGCCAACCGAAGAAATATGGCCACTGCTACCGGCCTCACCGCCGATGAAGGCCGCCGTCGGCTCGAAAAATTCGGCCCCAATACCGTACCGGATACCTCTGTGCATCCGCTGCGCAGAGCGTTGACTCAGTTCTGGGCGCCGGTTCCCTGGATGCTGGAATCTGCCGTCGTGCTCGAGCTGGTGCTCGGCAAGTACGTCGAAGCCGCGGTCATCGCCGTTCTCATTGTCTTCAACGCGGCTCTCGGGTTCTTCCAGGAAGGGCGCGCTCAAGCGACGCTGGCCGCGCTGAAATCGCGGCTTGCGCTAAACGCCTCGGTCCGCCGCGATCATGTTTGGGCCACTGTGCCCGCCGCCGAGCTCGTGCCCGGCGATTTGGTGAAGCTATCGCTCGGCGCCGTGGTCGCTGCCGACGTGCGCCTCACCGAGGGGTCGGTGCTGCTCGACCAATCCATGCTCACCGGCGAGTCTGTTCCCATCGAAGCCGGCGCAGGCTTCGAGACTTATGCGGGGGCGCTGGTGCGGCGCGGCGAAGCGGTTGCGGAAGTCACTGCGACCGGAGCGCGCACCAAGTTTGGACGCACCGCGGAACTGGTTCGCACGGCGCACGTCGAGAGTACCCAGCAGAAAGCTGTTCTGCGCGTGGTGCGCAATCTCGCCATATGCAATGGCTTTATCATTGTGCTCCTGGTTGCGTATGCCTACGCTCTCAAGCTGCCCGGCAGTGAGATCGTTCCCTTGGTGCTCACGGCGATTCTCGCCTCGATCCCGGTAGCGCTGCCGGCTACCTTTACCCTTGCAGCCGCGCTTGGCGCAAAGGCTCTGGCCAAGCTGGGCGTTCTTCCAACCAGGCTCTCCGCGGTAGATGAAGCGGCGAGTATCGACGTGCTCTGCGCGGATAAGACCGGCACGCTGACCCAAAACCAGCTGACGGTAACCGCCGTCCACGCCATGCCCGGCTTCGACGAATCGCACGTTTTGGGCTTGGCCGCGCTGGCGAGTTCGGATGGCGGGCAAGATCCGGTGGATGGCGCCATCCGCGCCGCCGCCGCGAAAAAAGCCGCTTCCGATCTGCCCAAACTGATCAAGTTCGTCCCGTTCGATCCCGCAACGAAAATGTCGCAGGCCACCGCCGCCGCTCCTGGCGGCGCCACCGTGCGCGCGGTCAAGGGGGCCTTTGCGGCGGTTTCCGGCCTGACCCAAGCGCCTCCCGATGCCGCCAAGGTAGCCGACGAATTGGAAGCCAAGGGCTATCGCGTTCTGGCGGTCGCTGCCGGGCCGCCGGCGGCGTTGAAACTTGCCGGGATCATTGCTCTCAGCGATCCACCGCGGCCGGATTCCGCTGCGTTGATCGCGGAACTGCACACGCTGGGAGTGAGAGCGGTCATGGTAACCGGCGATGCCCCCGCCACTGCGGCCATTGTCGCTCACGATGTGGGCATGGATGGAAAAGTCTGTCCGCCCGGACCGATTCCCGCCGATGTCCGCCCCGACGAGTTCGCGGTCTTCGCCGGCATCCTTCCCGAGGGAAAGTACGACCTGGTCAAGGCGTTTCAAAAGAGCGGCCACGTGGTCGGCATGTGCGGCGACGGCGCTAACGATGCGCCGGCGCTGCGCCAGGCGCAGATGGGAATCGCGGTGTCGACGGCTACGGACGTTGCCAAGTCGGCGGCCGGCATCGTGCTGACCAAGCCAGGTCTCGGCGGCATCGTGTCCTCGGTTAAAGAGGGCCGCGTGACGTTCCAGCGCATCCTGACTTATACGCTGAACTCGGTAACCAAGAAAGTTGTGCAAGTGCTCTTCCTCTGCGCGGGCCTGGTAATGACCCGACACGCCATCCTGACTCCCATGCTGATGGTTCTAATCATGCTCACCGGCGACCTCCTCGGCATGTCTCTCACCACCGACAACGTGCGCCCCTCGCCCACTCCCAATACGTGGCGGATCGGCGCATTAACCGCCGCCGGCGTCTTCATGGGAATCTGCGAGCTGCTTTTTTGCACCGCCGTCCTGGCCTTCGCCAAATTTCGCCTGGGCGTTGAAATCGAAACTCTAAGAACGGTGGCCTTCATAGTGATCGTGTTTGGCAATCAAGCGATCACTTACACGAATCGGGAACGCCGGGGCCTGGGCTCCTGCCGTCCCAGCCAGTGGCTCATCGCGTCGTCCGTCGCCGATCTACTGATTGCCTCCACGCTTGCCACATGCGGAATCGCCATGTCGCCTCTGCCCCTGCCGGTAGTAGGAGGAATACTCGCGGCGGCAGCGGTCTTCGCATTCGTGGTGGACTTCGCCAAAGTCCCCGTCTTCAATCGCCTCAAGATCGCCTAGACCAGCTTACCCAGTCACGGCGCCATCGTCCCCAGATGCATGAAATAATGCTCCGCGATCGGCCCCAGCGATAAGGCCGGAAAGAACGTCAAGGCCGTCACCAGTACGACCGCCCCAAGGAGCAAAGCGGCGAACATCGGGCCGTGCGTGGGTATAGTCCCGCCGGTGACGATCAGACGCTTTTTCCGCGCCAGGCTGCCGGCGATGGCGAGCGCTGGAATAATCACCAGGAACCGCCCGATCAGCATCTTGAGACCGAGAGTCAAGTTGAACCAGGGCGTATTCGTGTTCAGCCCCGCGAAGGCACTCCCATTCGTGGCTACCGTGCTGGCGTTGGCGTACAGCACCTCGGTCAGCCCGTGCGCGCCCCGATTGGTGAGGTTCTCCGTCAAGGCGCCGGGCGCGTTCCAATAGCCTCCCTTGGGAAAGACGATCAGGAATGTCGCGCCGGCGAACAGCAGCGTGGCCGCCCCCGTAGCCACAATCGACAACATCACCATCTTCATTTCCTTGGTCTCAATCCTCTTACCCAGGTACTCCGGCGTGCGCCCCACCAGCAGCCCGCCAATGAAGACCGTCACCAGGACCATGAAAAGCATCGACACGATCCCAGTCCCGACGCCTCCGAAAACAACTTCGCCCGTGGTGAGATTGAATATCTGCACGAGGCCGCCCAAAGGCGTGAAGCTATCGTGAGAGCTATCCACCGCGCCATCCGCCGATGCCGTGGAAACCACCGAAAACAGCGCGGAACCGGCGACGCCGAACCTGGCCTCCTTGCCCTCCATATTCCCGCCGGACTGGCCCCCGCCGGCCTCGGAATCGATTCCGGCCCTTCGCAGGATCGGGTTGCCCGCCTGCTCGCTCCACGTCGCCACTACTCCGCCGCCGGCAAAAAGAACGATCATGACGGCGAACAGGGTCCAGCCTTGCCGCTGGTCGTTCACCATCCGGCCAAACGCGTAGGTGAGGCCCGCCGGCACGGCCAGCATCAACAGCATCTCGATGAAATTCGTTAGCGGCGTCGGGTTTTCCAAGGGGTGGCCGGAGTTGGCGTTGTAGTAACCCCCGCCATCCGAGCTGAGCAGCTTGACCGATTCCTGCGACGCCACCGGCCCCATGGGAATTACCTGTTTCGATCCCTCGAAGGTTGTGACGCCGCGGTAGGGCGCCATGGTCTGAATCACCCCTTGCGAGCACAGGAATAAAGCTCCGGCGAAGGAAAGCGGCAACAGGACATACAGCGTGCTGCGCGTCATATCCACCCAGAAGTTGCCGCGGTAGCCGGTGCGTTCGCCAATGAACGCGCGGATCATGGTAACCGCGACCGCCAGGCCGACCGCGCCCGAAGCGAAGCTCTGTACGGCCACCCCTGCCATCTGCGCGAAATAGCTGAGGGTGGTTTCGCCCGCGTACGATTGCCAACTGGCGTTAGTCATGAAACTGATAGCGGTATTGAAGGCGAGGTCTGGCGTCATAGGGATACTGCCCGCCGGCGCCCCAGCGGTTCCGAACCGGTTCGGGTTCCAAGGCAGGAAGCCCTGCAAGCGCAAGAGGGCATAGAAGATCCCAAAATTGGCTAAGCCGAAGAGCAGCGTGGCCGCAGCGTAGCCGGTCCAGGTTTGTTCGACTGCCGGGTCAATCCCGCAGATGGCGTAGATGGCTCTCTCCAACGGCGCCAGCGGACGCGAAAGAAAGGTGCGCTCCCCGCTGAAGACGCGGGCCATGTAAACGCCGAGAGGCTTGGTGATTGCCCACAGCGCTACCAAAAAGATGGCGAATTGAGCCAGCGAGGGCCAAGTCATAGGTCGCTATCAATTTGAGCCTACTTGGAAACACACAAGGAATCAATCCACAAAAAGTATGACCTCCCTAAACGTAGTGTGGCTTATCGGAAAAGGTAGGGGACTCAGCGCCGCTGGTCACTACTTAAGAGGAAACCACGGGTCCGATGGCGGTTGCAGGGTCGCGAAAAGCCGCCTTTGTGATTGGTCCGGCGCCGCAGCAGAACATCGCGCTGGCAGCCACGCAAGCCGTGATAGTCGCTCACGTTATCGGCGGGAAGCCGGGTGAGGCGTCCGGTTGGCAAGGCCAGATTATGGCATTGAAGGCCGGCACGCTATCCGCTATGTGGAGATACCGTCCCAAGGCACGATAAGCGGCGCGGGCCCAGGGCCTGCGCAGCCGCCGAGCCGCGACCACCGCTCGGAGTGGTTCGCTGGCCATGGGCCGCGCCACTGAATCACGGCTTGCCGGCGGTAGAATAAAAAGACTTATGATCCCTCTCGAAATGGTCACCACCGCATTCGACCTGCCCGGTTTCCACATTAAGCGCAATCTCGGCGTGGTCCGCGGCATCGTCGTGCGCTCGCGTTCCCTGTTTGGAACTATCGGCGCCGGCCTGCAAACGCTGGTGGGAGGCAATATCACTCTCCTGACCAACCTATGCGAACAGACGCGCGGACAGTCATTCGACCTCATGATCCAACACGCCGCGGCCCTGGGCGCCAACGCCGTAATTAACGTGCGCTACGATGCTACGGAAGTCATGCAGGGAGTTACAGAAGTGCTGTGCTACGGCGCCGCCGTCTTGGTTGAGCGCGCCGAGAAGTGAAGATCCGCTTCACCAAAGCGCACGGCGCCAAGAACGATTTCCTATTGACCTGGCGCGATGACTTGCCCAACGGCTTGCCCGAAGAGAACCTGCCGGAAATCGCGCGCGCCATCTGCAATCGCTACACGGGAATCGGGGCCGATGGATGGATGCTGGTGGATCCGCCAGCCGATGCCGAAGCCGAAGGGGCCATTCAGCTATACAATTCCGACGGCAGCGCGCCGGAAATTTCCGGTAACGGAACGCGTTGCGCGGCGGCATTTCTCATCTGGCGGGGCCGGGCGCCCGGCCGCGTTCGCATACGCACCGGCGCGGGGGTCAAGACCCTGCGCCTGCTGAACCGCAACGAGTTGAAGTTCGAGTTTGAAATGAATATGGGCCGCGCGCAGATCCTCGAAACACGTTTCAGTTTGCCTCTTTCCTCCGGGGCCCGCGACGTGACGCTGATAGATGTCGGCAATCCGCAATGCGCCGTGCCAGTTCCTTCGTTCGATTTCGATTGGCGCACGCTGGGCGCTGAAATCGAATCGCATCCGCATTTTCCCAACCGCACCAACGTGTCGTTTATCATGCCGGTGGACGCCCATTCGATCGACGTCCGGTTCTACGAGCGCGGCGCGGGAGAAACCATGAGCTCCGGCACCGGTTCCACGGGCGCGGCCGTTGCGGCCGTCGCGCGCGGCATGGCTGAATCGCCCGTGCGGGTGCTAACCCCCGCGGGCCCGCTCGATCTTCGCC
>Ga0302325_10030875_pt1 | contig 11041 bp, 10 predicted proteins | sample Palsa_T0_2_FD_201948 | JGI IMG/M metagenome (GOLD analysis project Ga0302325, IMG submission 201948) | Peat permafrost microbial communities from Stordalen Mire near Abisko, Sweden - Palsa_T0_2 | ecosystem: Environmental > Terrestrial > Soil > Palsa > Peat permafrost | place: Sweden: Abisko... | reverse complement strand
GGGGCGGACGTAACTCAGGCGGCGCGCCGCGTCGTCTCGCGTCGGGCAAACTCCATCGTCCCGTCGTCCACTGCCCCAAAGCGCAGCGTGACGAGGTCGAGGGCGTAGTTCTGGTAGAGCTTCCACGGCCGCTTAGAGCCCTGGCGCGGCAGGCTCGAGATCGCCCGCTGGACATAGCCGGAGGTGAACTCGAGCCACGGCGCCTCGGTCACGGTCGGATCGTTGCGCCTGGGCGTCGCCGAGGCGAGGCCCCGGCGGTCCATGTAGTTCAAGAGCCGGCAGACGTACTCACAGGTCAGGTCGCACTTCAGCGTCCACGAGGCGTTGGTGTAGCCGAACGCCGAGGCGAGGTTGGGGACGTCGCTGTACATCATCCCCTTGTAGGTCATGGTCTTGGCGAGCTCGACTTGGGTCCCGTCGACCTCGAACGCGATGCCGCTCAAAAGCTGCATCTTCAGCCCCGTCGCGGTGACGATGATGTCGGCCTCGAGCATCTCGCCCGAGCGCAGCCTGATCCCCTCCTCGGTGAAGGTCTCGATCTCGCCGGTCGCCACGCTTACCGACCCGGCCTTGATCGCCTCGAAGAGATCGGCGTCGGGGACCAGGCACAGCCTCTGGTCCCACGGGTTGTAGCGCGGCGTGAAATGGGTCTCGACGTCGTAGTCGGGTCCAAGGTGGCCGCGGACCATGGCGATGATTCCGGCCTTGGTCTCTGCCGGCTTCTTGCGCGCCAGGTTGAAGAAATACATCCCGAAGAGGACGTTGCGCCAGCGGATGATGTCGTAGGCGAGCTTGGCCGGCAGGCGCTTTCGAAGCCGGTTGGCGAGCGCGTCCTCGGCCGGCCTCGAGACCACGTAGGTCGGCGAACGCTGCAGCATGGTCACGTGCCCGGCTTTTTCCGCCATCGCCGGGACCAGGGTGACGGCGGTCGCGCCGCTGCCGATCACCACCACCTTCTTGCCGACCCAGTCCAGATCCTCCGGCCACTGCTGAGGGTGGACGACCTGGCCGCCGAAGCGCTCCACGCCCTCGAAGGCCGGCGTATAGCCCTCCGCATAGTCGTAGTAGCCGCCGCACATGAAGAGGAAGCCGCAGGTGAAGCGCACGGTCTCCTTCTGCGGCCCACGCTCGGCTTCGACCGTCCAGAGGCGCTCGACCGACGACCACGAGGCCCGCTTCACCCGATGGGAGAAACGGATCTTCTCGTCGATGCCATGGCGCGTCGCCGTCTCGCGCACATAGTTCAGGATCGCCGGCCCATCGGCGATCGCCTTGGCCTCCCGCCACGGCGCGAACGAATAGCCGAGCGTGTACATGTCGGAGTCCGAGCGGATGCCGGGATAGCGGAACAGATCCCAGGTCCCGCCGATCGCCCCGCGCCCCTCCAGGATCGCCCAGGTCTTCTTGGGCGCCCGCGATTTCAGGTGATACCCGGCCCCGATCCCCGAAAGACCGGCCCCCACCACCAGCACGTCGAAATGCTCGCTCTCCATCGCCCCACCATAACTGAACGCCGGTAAGCGAGCTACGGGGCCAAAGCACGGCCGCTTCGGGTGCTGTTGCTCCTCCCCCTACGGTGGAGGAGCGACACGGTCCAAACCGGCGACATGGGTAACACTTCTGACCGGCGACATGGGTAAAAGGTCAACTGTCGAGTCCGGCCGATCAACGCCCCTGCGCTTCCAGCCGCGCGTCGATCTGGGCGAAGGTCTGGCCCCTGGTCTCGCGCGCGATCAGCGCCGCGGCGAAGCTCACGGCGCAGGCCAGCGCCAAGTAGACGGCGATCGGCGTTGCGGTTCCGAAATGCCGGAAGAGGGCGATGGCGATGATCGGGGCGAGCGAGCCGGCGAAGATCGAGGTCACCTGATAGGCGATCGAAGCCCCCGAATAGCGCAGGGGCGTCGGAAAGAGCTCGCAGATGAACGCCGCCTGCGGCCCGTACATCGCTCCGTGCAGGATCAGGCCAACGGCGATGGCGATAATCGTCGGCCAGGCGGCGCCCTGGTTCAGCAGCCGGAAGAAGGCGAAGGCCCAGATCGCCATCCCGGCTGCGCCGACCGCGTAGACCGGCCGGCGCCCGATCCTGTCGGCCAGGGCCGCGAAGAGCGGCAGGCTCAACGCCTCCAGCGCCGCCCCGATCAGGACCGCGTTCAGCGCCAGCGACCGCTTCAGGTGGAGGACGTCGGTGACATAGGTGATCGAGAAGGTGGTGATGACGTAGTAGCAGATGTTCTCCCCGACCCTCAGGCCCGCGCCGACGGCGATGCCCCCCGGCCGGGTGCGCACGACCTCGCTTGCCGGGGCGGCGCGTCGCCGCTCCTCTTCCAGGGCCTCGAAGAGCGGGCTCTCGCGCACCGACACCCGCACCCACCAGCCGATCGCGACCAGGACCGCCGACAGCAGGAAGGGAACGCGCCAGCCCCAGCGCAGGAACTCCGGCCCGCTCTGGGTCGCGCTCATCACCGCCAGCACTCCGGCGGCGAGCAGGTTGCCGATCGGCACCCCGGCCTGCGGCCAGCTCGCCCAGAAGGCGCGCCGCGGGGCCGGCGAATGCTCGGCGACCAGCAGCACCGCGCCGCCCCACTCGCCGCCGACCGCGAACCCCTGGACGAGCCGCAGCAGGGTGAGCAGGACCGCGGCCCACGGCCCGATCTGGCCATAGGTCGGCAGCAGCCCCATGGCCACGGTCGAGACGCCCATCAGGATAAGGCTCAGCATCAAGAGGCGCTTGCGCCCGATCCGGTCGCCGAAATGCCCGAACACAACCCCGCCCACGGGCCTGGCGGCAAATCCGAGCGCGTAGGTCCCGAACGCCAGCATCGTCCCGACCAGCGGGTCGGCCTTGGGGAAGAAGACCTTGTTGAAGACCAGCGCCGCGGCGGTGCCGTAGAGGAAGAAATCGTACCACTCGATCGTCGTGCCGATCAGGCTCGCGGCGATCACCCGCCGCAGCGGGCTCGCCGGGATGGGTGCGGTGGCGGCGCTCATGATCCGAAGATCGCCGGCGAAGCGTCGACCAGACGATGACCGTCGCAATGGATCACGGCGCGCGCCTGCGCTTTCTCCGGTCCGCCCCGCTCAGGCCGGTGCGAACACCGGGACCGGTGGGCCGCCTTCGGTTTCCTGGAACCTGACCTTGACCTTCTGGCCGATCTTCAGCGCCCCAAGGTCGCAGCCGACGAAATTGGTCAGCACCGCCGGACCCTCGGCGAGGGTCACGTAGCCGATCGCGTAGGGGCCGCTCGTCGCATGGTGCATGACGCTGAAGGTGTAGATCACCCCTTCGCCCGGCGATTCCTCCCACGCCGTCTGATCGCTGAAGCAGAACGGGCAGTTCAGCCGCGGATACCAGTGGGCCTGGCCACAGGCGCGGCAGCGCTTGATCAGGAACCGGCCTTCCCTGGCCGCCTCCCAGAAGGGCCGGCTCTCGTTGTTGACCGCCGGCGCGGGGATCTTTCGGTCGGCCATGGTTCTACTCCCGCTCCATGATGACGGTCGCCGCCCCGTGGCGGACGCCGAGCGAGCCGCCGGTGCCGTGGGCGATGGCGAGGTCGCAGCTGGCGACCTGGACCTTGGGATGGGCTTCGCCGCGCAGCTGGCGCACCGCCTCGATCACCTTGGTGATGCCGCCGCGGTTGGCCGGGTGATTGTTGCAGAGGCCGCCGCCGTCGGTGTTGAACGGCAGCTTGCCCACACCCGAGATCAGGTTCCCGTCGGCGACGAACCTGCCGCCCTCGCCCTTCTTGCAGAACCCCAGATCCTCGATCTGCATCAGGACGGTGATCGTGAAGCTGTCGTAGATCGAGGCGTATTTGATGTCCGCCGGCGTGACCCCGGCTTCGGCGAAGGCCGCCGGGCCCGACCAGACCGCGCCCGAGTAGGTGAGGTCGAGGTCCTTGCCGCCGGCCGGCCCCTTGGGCGCCTCGGCCGCGCCGATGATCTTCACCAGCGGCCGCTTCAGGCTGCGCGCCACCTCCGGTGCGACGACGATCACCGCCCCGCCGCCGTCGGTGATGACGCAGCAGTCCATCCGGTGCAAGGGCGTCGCGATCATCGGCGAGGCCAGCACGTCCTCGACGGTCACGACCTCGCGCAGCATCGCGTGGGGGTTCCACTGGGCGTGGTGGGAGGCGGCGACCTTGATCCAGGCCAGCTGCTCGGAGGTGGTGCCGAACTCGTGCATGTGGCGCATCGCGCACATCGCGTAGGTGTTGTGCGTCGTGCCGCCATAGATCGCCTCGAAGCCCGCCTCCGGGGCTTCGTTGAAGCCGCCGCCGCCCGGTCGACCGCCGCCGCCGCCGGGTCTCGCCGCCCGCGGACGCCCGGCCAGGGTCACGAGGGCGATCCTGCACTTGCCGGCCGCCACCGCCTGCGCCGCATGGCCGACGTGTAGCAGATAGGAGGAGCCGCCGGTCTCGGTCGAATCCATGTGGCGGACCTTCAGGCCCATGTAGTCGACCATCGACATCGCCCCGAAGCCAGGCGCATCGCCGGCGCAGAAATAGCCGTCGACGTCATCCTTGGTTAGGCCCGCGTCGGCCAGCGCCCCCTTGGCGCACTCGGCGTGCAACTGCGGCGTCGACTGGTCGGTCGCCTGCCGGATCGGGTGCTCGAAGATCCCGCCGATGTAGGCCTTGCCCTTGATGCTCATCGTCCGATCGCCTCTAAGTCGGAGAACGTCTTTGTCATAGCCCGGGCCCTGGCGAAATCCATTCGAGGAGATCCTTTCAAGATGACGATCCCGAAAACCGGCCTCCAGCTCCGATCCCTGGTGAAGAGCGGCGGCGAACTCGAAATCTCGCTGGCCGAGGTTGCGGTTCCCCAACCGGGCCCAACCGAGGTGCTCGTCCGCATCGAGGCCGCGCCGATCAACCCCTCCGACCTCGGTCTGCTGCTTGGGCCTGTCGATGCGGCGACGCTCGTGGGCGCCGGAACACCCGGGCGTCCGGTGGTGACGGGCGCGGTTCCCGCCCCGTTCCTGAAGGCGCTGGCCGGGCGCATCGACCAGTCGCTGCCGGTCGGCAACGAAGGCGCCGGCGCCGTCGTCGCCGCCGGCGAAACGCCCAAGGCTCAGGCGCTGATCGGCAAGACGGTCGCCATCTTCGGCGGCGCGACCTACGCCCAGTACCGCATCGTCGAGGCCGCCGACTGCCTGGTCCTCCCCAAGGATGCCAGCCCCGCCGACGGCGCGTCCGCCTTCGTCAACCCGCTCACCGCCCTTGGCATGGTCGAGACCATGCGCCGCGAGGGCCACACCGCGCTTGCCCACACCGCCGCGGCCTCCAACCTCGGCCAGATGCTGGTGAAGATCTGCCTCGCCGATGGCGTCGGCCTGGTGAACATCGTCCGCAGCCAGGCCCAGGCGCAATTGCTGCGCTCGATCGGCGCGCGCCACGTCTGCGATTCCAGCGCCCCGACCTTCATGGCCGATCTCGGCGCCGCCCTTGGCGAGACCGGCGCGACCCTGGCCTTCGACGCCATCGGCGGCGGCCGGCTAGCCGGCCAGCTTCTGAGCGCCATGGAGGCCGCCGCCGCCGCCAGGCAGACCGTCTACAGCCGCTACGGCTCGTCGGTTCACAAGCAGGTCTACATCTACGGCGGCCTCGACACCCATCCGACCGAGCTTCGCCGCGACTTCGGGATGGCCTGGGGCCTGGGCGGCTGGCTGCTGCCGCTGTTCCTCCAGAAGATCGGACCAGAGGCGGCCCAGAAGCTGGGCGACCGCGTCGCCGCCGAGATCAAGACCACCTTCGCCAGCCACTACACCGCCGTCGTCTCCCTCGCCGAAGCCCTGCAGCCGAGGACCATCGCCGCCTACGCCAAGCGCGCCACCGGCGAGAAATACCTGATCGATCCCAGCAAGGGGGCCGGTTAGGCCGGCCGATGGGAAAGAGGCGGCTCCCAGGGTGGACTCGCCCTTAATTCTGGCTAAGCCTGCGCGCCTCGTTTCGACCGGGCTGGTCCGGCGATGACCATCGAAGCGTTTGAATAGGGTGGGCGCGCGCGCCACCCGCGGTGGCCCAGGCGCCATTCGGCCCCTGCGTCGACTGGCCGTTTGCGGCCTAGCGATCCTCACCTGCGCCTTCGCGCCGGGCCCGCTGGCGCCCGCCGGCCCGGTCGGCGCGGCGGAGCGGATCATCCTGTTGGATTCGCTGGCGATCATGCTGGCGATCATCGTCCCGGTGATCGTCGCGATCCTGGCCTTCGCCTGGTGGTTCCGCGCTTCCAACACCCGCGCGGTCCATCTGCCCGACTGGTCCTATTCGGGGCGGCTCGAGTTCATCGTCTGGTCGATCCCGGCCATGGTGGTGCTGTTCCTTGGCGGGATCGGCTGGATCAGCTCCCACGACCTCGATCCGGCGCGGCCGTTGAACTCGGGGCCGCCGGCGGTCGAGGTGCAGGTCGTCGCGCTCGATTGGAAGTGGCTCTTCATCTATCCGGACCAGGGCGTCGCCAGCGTCGACGCCCTCGTTTTGCCGGCCGGAGCGCCGGTCAGGTTTCGCCTCACCTCGGCGAGCGTGATGAACTCCTTCTTCGTCCCCGCCCTCGGCAGCCAGATCTACGCCATGGCCGGCATGACGACGTCCCTGAACCTGAAGGCGGAGAGGCCCGGCGTCTATCCGGGCCTTTCGGCCCAGTTCAGCGGCGATGGCTTTTCCGACATGCGTTTCGACACCCTGGCGGTGACCCCCGACCAGTTCACGGCCTGGGTCGCGGCGGTGAAGGCGAGGCGCGCCGCCCTCGACCAGGGCGCCTACGCCAGCCTGGCGAGGCCCAGCAGCAACCTCGCTCCCTTCACCTACGGCGCGGTCACGCCGGGACTCTTCGGCTGGATCGTCGCCACGACCGCGCCGGGAAATAGTCCAGCCGAGGCCCGGGTAGTCGCCGCCGCGTCCGCGCAGGGAGCGCCCTGATGTTCGGCAAGCTCACCTGGTCGGCGATCCCCTTCGACCAGCCGATCCCGCTCGCCGCCTCGGCGTTCGTCGTCGTCGCGATCCTCGGCCTGATTGCCCTGATCTCGGTCAAGGGCTGGTGGCCCTATCTCTGGAGCGAGTGGATCACCAGCGTCGACCACAAGCGGATCGGCGTTATGTACTTCGTTCTGGGCATGGTGATGCTGCTGCGCGGCTTCATCGACGCCCTGATGATGCGCTCGCAGCAGGCGCTCGCCGCCGGCGGGGCGATGGGCTACCTGCCGCCCGGCCACTACGACCAGATCTTCTCGGCCCACGGCACGATCATGATCTTCTTCGTGGCCATGCCGTTCGTGATCGGCCTGATGAACTTCGTCGTCCCCCTGCAGCTGGGCGTTCGCGACGTCGCCTTTCCGGTCCTCAATTCGGTCAGCTTCTGGCTCACCGCTACCGGCGTCCTCCTGGCGAACCTCTCCCTGGTGATCGGCGAATTCGCCAAGACCGGCTGGCTCGCCTATCCGCCCCTCTCCGAGCTCGCCTATTCGCCCGGCGTCGGAGTCGACTACTACCTCTGGTCGCTCCAGATCGCGGGGCTCGGGACGCTGATGTTCGGCGTCAACCTCGTCACCACGATCCTCAAGATGCGCGCGCCGGGGATGAACTACACCCGGATGCCGATCTTCTGCTGGACGGCGCTCGCCTCGACCCTCTTGATGGTCGCCGCCTTCCCGATCCTCACCGCCACCTTCGCGATGCTGCTGCTCGATCGCTACCTGGGCATGCACTTCTTCACCAACGCCGGCGGCGGCAACGCCATGATGTACATCAACCTCATCTGGGCCTGGGGCCACCCGGAGGTCTACATCCTGATCCTGCCGGCGTTCGGCGTCTTCAGCGAGGTGATCGCCACCTTCTCCGGCAAGCCCCTGTTCGGCTATCGCTCGATGGTCGTTGCCACCATGGCCATCTGCATCCTCTCCTTCCTGGTCTGGCTGCACCACTTCTTCACCATGGGCGCCGGCGCCGACGTCAACGGCTTCTTCGGCGTCATGACCATGATCATCGCCGTGCCCACCGGGGTGAAGGTCTTCAACTGGCTCTTCACCATGTACGGTGGCAGGGTGCGCTTCAACGCCCCGATCCTCTGGTCGCTGGGGTTCATGGTGACCTTCGTCATTGGCGGCATGACCGGCGTCCTTCTGGCGGTGCCGCCGGCCGATTTCGTGCTCCACAATAGCCTCTTCCTCGTCGCCCATTTCCACAACGTCATCATCGGCGGCGTCGTCTTCGGGGTCATGGCCGGCTACAACTACTGGTTCCCCAAGGCCTTCGGCTTCACTCTCGACGAGGGCCTGGGCAAGGCCGGCTTCTGGTGCTGGCTGATCGGCTTCTACCTCGCCTTCATGCCGCTCTACGCCCTTGGCCTGATGGGCATGACGAGGCGCATGCAGCACTATGCGAACCCGGCCTGGCAGCCGTTCCTGATCCTCGCCGCCGTCGGAGCGGTGGTGATCCTGGCCGGCGTCGGCTTTCAGATCGCCCAGCTGGTCGTCAGCATCGAAACCCGCGACCGGCGCCGTGACCTCACCGGCGATCCCTGGAACGGCCGCACCCTCGAGTGGTCGACCCCCTCGCCGCCGCCGGCCTACAATTTCGCGGTCATGCCGACCGTCACCGGTATCGACGCCTGGTGGCTGATGAAGAAGGCCGGCCAGCCGAGGGCCCACACCGCCTACGAGCCGATCGAGGCGCCGCGCAACAGCGCCGCCGGCTTCGTCGCCGCCTTCTTCGCCACCATGATCGGCTTCGCGATGATCTGGCACATCTGGTGGCTGGCCATCATCGGTCTCTTTGGCGCCTTCGCCGTCGTGCTCGCGAGCGCCTGGCGCGCCAGGGACGAGGAGATCATCCCGGCGGCCGAGATCGCCAAGATCGAAGGCGCCCGCGCCGCGCCGGAGGGGGCCGCTTGACCGAGACCACGGCCGACCTCTTCGATCCGGGCGCCGATGAGACCGGAGGCGGCCAGGCTGGCCCCGCGAGCCGCGCCATCATCGTCAGCTACGGCTTCTGGATCTTCCTGCTGAGCGACTTCGTGCTGTTCTCGGGTCTCTTCGCTTCCTACGCGGTGCTTTCGCATCGCACCGCCGGCGGCCCCGGCGGACGCCAGATCTTCGATCTTTCCCGGGTGTTCCTCGAGACCGCCTGCCTCTTGGCCAGCAGCTTCTGCTGCGGACTGATGAGCCTCGCCGTCGAAGCCGGCCGCGCCCGGGCGACCTACGCCGGCGCGGCCGTGACCTTCGTCCTCGGCGCGGCCTTCCTCGCCCTCGAGATCTCCGAATTCGCCGGCCTCGTCGCCCGAGGCGACGGCCCCTCGCGCAGCGCCTTCCTCTCGGCCTTCTTCACCCTGGTCGGCACGCACGGCCTTCACGTCACCTGCGGCCTTGTCTGGCTCGTCGTGATGATGGCCCAGGTCGCCAGCCTCGGCTTCCGCCCCAAGGTGGTGCGCCGCCTGCGCTGCTTCGCGCTCTTCTGGCACGCCCTCGACATCGTCTGGGTGGCCATCTTCACCGTCGTCTATCTGATCGGAGCCCGTTGATGGACGAGCACGCCAACGCCCACGCCGCCCCCCGCGAGGGTGCCCAGCGGGCCCTCCGCGCCGGCCTCGTCAGCTATCTGATCGGCCTGGGCCTGGCTGTCGCCCTGACCCTCGCCTCGTTCTGGGCCGCGGGCACCAACCTCATCTGGAGCCCGGGCGTCCCCATCGCCCTGGCGGTCCTGGCCATCGCCCAGATGGGCGTCCACCTGGTCTTCTTCCTCCACATCAGCAGTTCGCCGGACAACACCAACAACATCCTGGCCCTCGCCTTCGGCATCCTCATCGTCAGCCTGGTAGTCGCCGGCTCGCTCTGGATCATGGCCAACCTCGACGCCAACATGCTCCCGATGGACCAGCTGATGCGGATGCAGCGATAGGCCAGCCGTCCCGCCGCCCGTGCTAGTCTAGGCTTGGACATGCAGACCGGCTAGCGGGCGCTGGTTGGCCGGCGATGAAGGTCTGACGACACCCTCCCTGCAGTCTCAAAGTCTCCCCAGAAGAGCATCGGCGACCACAGGCGTATGGGTGTTGAAGATCGCGGCGTGGCCCGCGCCGGGAATGACGACCGGTTCGACCCCCAGCAGCCGGCGCGCCGATTCCTGCTGCCATTGCGGACGAACGATTTCGTCTTGCGCGCCGCAGATGAAGACGTTGTCGACGATGGGCAGCGCTCGCAGAGGACAGGTCTCGAATAGAGCGGCAAGGTGCGAGTCCGCGTTCGCGGCCCGAGCGAGGTCCCGCTGCGCCTGTTTCTGCTCGGTCGAGGCGGTCGGATCGGCCATGATTTCGAAGAATTCATCGGGGATTTGCTTGGCGCCGCCGAACACCTGATCGCGCAATACGGGGTCGAACACCGGTTCGGTCTTCAGGATTTCGGCGAACGAGCGTCCCGGATGCGCGATCAGGGCGTTGACGTAGACCAGCCGGCGAACGGGCCGCGCGTCGGCGACCAGGGGTAGAAAGAGCCCCTGGTTGGAAATGCCGACAATCGCCACGTCGTCGGTAAAATCGGCCAGCGCCTTGGCGACAGCGTCTGCCCGCTCTTGGTGTGGGCTGCCGAAGTAACGCGGGCTCCGCACGATGAGACTTCCGTGACCGCGGCTCTCGATCTCGGCGCAGATCGCCCCGAACTCTTCGACGGGACCCGCGCCTTCACCGTCGGTGATGTGAAAGACGAAGGTCGTCATCGCGTTCCGCCTTCCCGAAGGGACCGTCGTCCAGGGCCCGTGCGAGAGGCTGGGCGATCGAAGGGAGCGTCAGTCACTCCCGGTCGTCACCGGCAATATCAGGCAGGACGGCCTCCCGGCGTCATGATACACGTCGATCTCGGCGATCAGCCCCGTCGCGTCGGATCCCATCGGGTTCCCGGTATTCATATTGCGATCGAAATGAGGAAAGGCGCTCGAGGTCAGTTGAAGCCGAATTCGGTGTCCAGGCAGGAACCGGTGGGCCACCGGACCCATGTCGATTTCGAACCCTTCAATCTTGCCGGGCTCGAAGAGCAGCGTTTTGTCGTAGCCGTCCCGCCAGC
>Ga0302325_10030872_pt1 | contig 11042 bp, 8 predicted proteins | sample Palsa_T0_2_FD_201948 | JGI IMG/M metagenome (GOLD analysis project Ga0302325, IMG submission 201948) | Peat permafrost microbial communities from Stordalen Mire near Abisko, Sweden - Palsa_T0_2 | ecosystem: Environmental > Terrestrial > Soil > Palsa > Peat permafrost | place: Sweden: Abisko... | reverse complement strand
GGGCGATTATCATCCTCCTCTTAGCGGATATTTGCTGCTAATGGCAGCGCTACTGGCGATTACGATGATTGAGGCGGGGGAAGCCATAGGGCCGGCGCATGTGGTTCTGGCTGCGACGATACCGCTCGTTATCGCGTGTAATGCGTGGGTTTTTCCGCTGCAGAGTTTTCTGGTGGGCGCTTATCTGCTCTATCGAGTCTGGGCACGCAAACGGATCGACTGGAGAAATCTGCTGGCCGGCGGAGCAATCGCGTCGATTCTTATTTATCCGTTCCTGATCCGGTTCGCGCCTCAGGCCGACGCATTGCACAATGCACTGAGATTTGTCCCGTGGAATTTGCACACGCCTCCGGTCGCCGGGCTGCTGGTATTTTATCCGCTATTCGCGATTCTGGCGCTGAACGTTTTTTTCGGCGAACGGAGGGAGTTGTCGTCCGCGTTCTGCATGATCTGGATCGTGCTGATCGTGGTATCGGAATGCATTTGGGTCGACGATCTTTATAGCGGTAAGTTCGAGCGCTTCAATACCGCACTTAAATGGTGGGCGTGGATTTATTCCGGTGCGATTTTAACGGTGGGCGGGATCAACCTGCGGTCGGCTTCGCGAATTTGCCGATGGGGGACCTGGGTCGTTCTGGCTCTGATTTGCGGCTATAGCGTGGATCTGTTCGCGAATCTGGTGGGCGTTCCCAAACCGCATCTGGGTCAACTGGACGGCGCGGCGTGGATCCGGGAAGATCCGGCGCAGCGCGCGATTCTCGAGTTTCTGAAGACACAGCCGGACAGCATCGTGCTGGAGCGGATGCCGGAGCGCGCTTACTTCCCTCCGCCGGCTCTGGTTATGTTTTCCGGGCAGGCTGCGTTTTTGGGTTGGGCGAACCATGAAGATACCTGGCGCGGCTATCGCGCCGATATCGATCAACGGATGAATGAGATCGGTCGATTTTATAATGGCGATCTGCCCGGCGCCGCGCGCTGGCTGGAGCAGAATCACGTGAAGTATGTCCTGTGGTTGAAGGACGAAAACGAAACTCCGGCGGGGACGTTCGAGAAGATCGACGAACAGATTCGGGGGCGGTATCGTTGGAGTGACTACTCGGCTCAGGCGGGTTTGCGGGTGGGGGTGTGGAGTTTGGTGGATCGATGAGAACAATTTCACAGGCTGAAGCCTGTGCCACCATGTGCTTCTAAAGCTGAAAGCAGATGGCACCTAGACTTGTGTCACCACCTCATGTTAGACGGCTGTGATCAGGTGGCACAGACTTTTAGTCTGTGTTTTAGGAAGGTAAACTACTGGTGATGCGATTTACGCTGATCGCGCTTATGGCGGGTGTTTGTTACGCGCAAGACGGCCGCTTTACGTTCCGTATCTTGTGCGCGCCCTGCCACGGGATCCACGCGGAGGGTGGCCGCGGTCCCGATTTGACGCTCGGTACTTTTTCGGCGGGCGATCAGGATGCCGATTTGTTCCGCGTCATTTCAAGAGGCGTGCCGGGCACCGAAATGGCGGGCTATTCCGGGCGCGTGACCGACGAGGAGATCCGGCGGCTGGTGGCATATATAAGGTCGGTCGCGCACTCCAATAATGAGATCAAAGGCAATGCGGCCGCGGGTGAAACGATTTTTTGGAACAAGGGCGGATGCGGGGCCTGCCATCGCGTGGGAACGAAGGGGAGCAGTCTTGGGCCGGACCTGACGCGCGTCGGCCGCCAGCGCAGCACGGCGTATTTGCGCGACTCGATTCTGAAACCTGATGCCGATATCACGTCCGGATACGCGACCGTCACGGTGGTGACGCACGAGGGCAAAAAGATCGTCGGCGTGGAGCGAAACTTCGACAATTTTTCGGCGCAGTTCGTCGACCTTTCCGGGAAGTATTATTCCTTTCAGAAAGAGGATGTCACTTCCATGACGCGCGAGCCGCGGTCGCTGATGCCCGCGATCTACGGCCGGCTTTTAAACGAAACGGAAGTGAACGATCTGCTGGCCTATTTGAGTAGTCTGCGAGGTACGCGATGAAATTGTTGGTGATGCTGACAGGCGCCATCGCACTGGCGCAGGACTGGACCAGCTACGGGAAGAACCCGCTCGGCTGGCGCTATAGCGAACTGGATCAGATCAATACGAAAACGGTGGCGAGGCTCGCGCCGCAGTGGATGTATCAAACCAATGTGCCGGGTAAGAATGAGACGACTCCGCTGGTGTTCGATGGAATGATGTACGTCACCGGTCCATCGAACAACGCGTGGGCGCTCGATGCGATGAGTGGCCGGCCGATCTGGTCTTATAAAAAGGCGCCGCCGGCGAGTGTGAGTCTGTGCTGCGGACAGGTGAATCGCGGATTTGCGGTTCGCGGGAGCACTCTTTTCAAAGTGGATCTGCAGGGAACGCTGGTCGCATTGGATGCGAAGTCGGGAACGGTGTTGTGGGAGTCGACGCTCGAAGACTATAAGAAAGGTTATTCGGCCACATCGGCGCCACTGGTGGTGAAAAACCTGGTGGTGACGGGGATGGCCGGAGCCGAGTATGGCACGCGAGGATTCATCGATGCGTACGACGCGGACACGGGAAAACGCGTGTGGCGCGTGTTCACGGTGGCCGAAGAAGGCTGGCCGGGCGACACCTGGAAGCGCGGCGGCGGATCCACTTGGATTACGGGAACCTACGATCCTTCGCTCAACTTGATTTATTGGGGCACCGGAAATCCGGGACCTGATATGAATGGAGACGATCGGCGCGGCGATAATCTGTACACCTGCAGTCTGCTGGCGATCGATGCGGACACCGGGAAAATCAAATGGCATTTCCAGTTCACGCCGCACGATCTGCATGATTGGGATGCCATCGGCGATCCGGTGCTGGCCGATCTGGTGATCGACGGGCGCGCCGTAAAGGCGGTGATTCAGGCGAATCGCAACGGATTCTTTTATGCGCTCGACCGAACCAACGGGAAAGTCTTGTTGTCCAAAGCGTACACAAAAATTACCTGGGCCGACGGCATCGATGGCGAAGGGCGTCCCATTGTGATCGCGGGTCAGGATCCAACGGAGGAAGGTCAGCGCACTTGCCCCGGCATGGGAGGCGGTCACAACTGGCAGGCCACGGCGTTCAGCCCGATGACTGGACTTTACTATTTCACGTCGACCGAACGGTGCATGCTGTTTTACAAAACCAAACAGGAATTCGTGGAGGGCCAGTGGTATCAGGCCAGCACCATCGGCCGTGCCGAGCCTGGAAACGGACGGATCGACGCGATCGACCCGAAGACCGGCAAGCTCGCATGGTATTTCGAAACCGTGAGCAGTCCCACGGGAGGAATGCTCGCGACGGCGGGCGGGCTGGTGTTCGCTGGCGACGCGGAGGGCTACCTCATCGCGCTCGACGCCCGCACGGGCAAGGCGCTGTGGCGTTTTCAAACGGGCGGGACGATCATCGCTCCGCCGATCAGCTACGCGTTGAATGGTCGGCAATACATCGCGGTGGCGGCGGGGCAGACGATGATCACGTTCAGTTTGCCGAAGTGATCGCGACCGCAGGGAGTCGATCGGATTACACTAGCTGGGTGATGAAGCGAATCTACCTCTTGCTGTTTGCGTCTTTGTCGTGGGCGCAAACCTACGACACCGTGCTCGCCAACGGCCGCGTGATCGATCCCGAATCCGGTCTCGACGCGATCCGCTACATCGGAATTCGCGGCAAGAGCATCGCGGCCATCTCCGCGACGCCGATTCAAGGGCGAAATGTCGTCGATGTGAAAGGCCTGGTGGTCGCGCCGGGATTTATCGACCTGCACTCCCACGGTCAGGACGATGAAAATTATCATTACAAGGCCCACGACGGCGTCACCACTGCGCTCGAACTGGAGATTGGCGTTTCGCCGGTTGCACCGTGGTATCAGTCGCGCGAGGGCAAGGCGCTGATTAACTTCGGAGCCAGCTCCGGTCACGTTCCCGCGAAGATGGCGGTGATGCATGACACTGGCGAATTTTTGCCGCGCGACCACGCGGTGCACGATATCGCGACCGACGAGCAGCAGCTTTCGATCGCCAACGCGGTCCGCCAGGGACTCGACGACGGCGCGATCGGCATCGGATTCGGCATCGCCTACGTGCCCACTACCTCGCCCGAAGAAATTTGGAAGCTATTCCAGCTCGGCGCGACCCGGCATGTTCCGGTATTCGTCCACATGCGCGGCGGCGGCGCGGTTTCGGCGGTGCAGGAAGTGATCGCCGACGCAGCGAGCACCGGAGTTTCTCTGCACGTCGTGCACATCACCAGTTCCGGCGGAGGAAACACGCGGACCTGCCTCGCTATGATCGAAGGCGCGCGGAAGCACGGCGTCGACGTCACGACTGAGATGTATCCGTACACGGCATCGTCGACGCGCATTGAATCCGCGATATTCGATGGCGACTGGCCCAAGCAAACGGGACTTACTTACGACAAGATCCAATGGGTCGCGACGGGCGAGCGCCTGACCGCCGAAACATTCGCGAAGTACCGTAAACAGGGCGGATCGGTGATTGTCCACGGCATATCGGAGGAGACGGTGCGCCTGGCGGTGGCGAATCCGAGCGTCATGATCGCCAGCGACGGGCGCCTGGTCAACGGCAAAGGCCATCCCCGCAGCGCCGGATCTTTTTCGCGCGTCCTGGGAGTTTACGTCCGCGAACAAAAGGCGCTCACGCTGATGGACGCGCTTCGCAAGATGACCATTATGCCCGCGCAGAGGCTCGAAGCCTCGGTTCCCGTGATGCGGAATAAAGGACGGATCAAGATCGGAGCGGATGCCGACATCGTGGTGTTCAATCCGGATAAGGTCATCGATAAAGCGACGTTCGAGAACGCGGCGCAGTATTCCGAGGGCATCGAGAACGTGATGGTCGCGGGCGTGTTCGTTCTGCGGAATGGAAATTTCGTGACCGGCGTATATCCCGGAGTCGGATTGCGGACGAAGTAATTAATTCTCAGACGGGCGCGCGGCTTGGTCGATGACGAGCACGTCGATGAGCCCCTTGGTCGCTTCCAGCCTCAGGCCGAGCTGCTGCTGAATCGCCGCGAAAAGACCGGGCTTGGCGTCGTCCGTACTCGGTCCCTTCCCCAACGCGCCGCCGAATTGCGATTCGTCGGGAGTCCACTCCAGATCGAAATCGTACCTTCCGGATATGCCGGTTCTATCGATCACCGGGCGGTCGAGCGCGGCGCGCTGCATCACGGCCGCCAGCTCTGCCATCGTCGCATTGCGGCCGGGCAATTTAACAAGCTGCGGGTAAATGACGAAAATGAGCGGCGGGGATCCTTCAGGTGAGTCATCGGGCGAGCTTTCCTTCAACTTAGGCCCGCTCTTTGCCACCGTCAGCGCGTAGTAAGGCATCTCTTTCTGTTCGCGATGGAAGGTGAGTTTGAATCGATCGGCCAGAAGCGCTCGCAGCATCGCCATTTGCTCGTCGAGGTTGGGACGGACCTCACCCGGCGCCTTGGCGAGAATATCGAAATGCTCTGACTCGACCCACGCGGGCCCGCCTGAGATCGCTTTAGGGCTGACAGTATAGGCCGCCGCGATCAGCGTAAGCAGTGCATGATTCCGGGCTTCAAACTGATGGGCGCTTTGCATCCGAATGTATCGTCCTCCGTGCCAATCGGGAGCGGTTGGCTTCACGGTCGCCACTTCGAATGCATCGAAGGTGGGCCGCGATTGCGCAAATCCAACGGCCACCACAAGAGCGGCAACTGCGGGCTTCAGCATTTCAGTTTAGACGGATGAAATCCCGATCCGTTATACTACGGAAGTTTATGCGTCGGCTGGCTTTGATACTCACGCTTGGACTGGCGGGGCATAGCGCCGAGAGCCCGAAGACGTGCGGAGCGGCGTCCTCCAGTCCGGACGACGTGGTACAGGCGCAGGTGGACGCATACAACGCGCATGACGTCGATCGCTTCGCGAGCTGCTATGCGGATGACGTAACTCTCAAATCGCTGGCGGGAGATCGGCCGGACGTCAAAGGCATCGAGGCGCTCAAGACCACCTATAAATTCCTGACCACAGCGCCGAAGGAATTCGGAGTGGAGGTCGTGAAGCGAGTCGTGAACGGTCCGATCGTGGTGTACCTGGAGCGTGTTCACGGCCGGGCGGCGAATTCCACCGCGCCAACCGATAGCAGCGTCGTCTACGAAGTTCGCAACGGAAAAATTGTGAGCGCCTGGTTTCCTCCCAGGCAATAGCTCATTTGCCGCCGATCTGCACGACCGCGTTCCAAACAAACTCCACAAAAGGATAAATCGATCCCTCCGCCAGCCTTTCCACATCGCTGTGCGCGCCGAAATTCGTGAAGTCCTCGCGGGTTCCCGCCGGACCGATTCCGTACGATTGCTGACCCTTCGCGCGAAGCTGCGCTTTATCGCTCGCGCCGGTCGACATGCTCGGCAGAACTGTGACGCCGGGATAAATCTGCTTGCTCACCCGTTCGAGCACGCGATACATCTCGGTGTCGAGCCTGGTCGCCGGCGACGGAGGGCGCGTCGCCGGCAGCGGTTCGATCTTCACTTCCGGATCGCCGATGATCTTTCCCATCTCCGCGTAAAATTTCGCGATATCTTCATCGGGCAGCGCGCGAATATCCAGCGTCGCTTCCGCCACCGACGGAATCACGTTCGCGCCGACTCCCGCTTTCATCATCGTCGGCACCACCGACGTTCGCAGCATTGAATACGCCTGCGGCTCATTTTCTCGCAAATAACGCTGCGCGGCGTCGGCCGTGCGCGGATTCAATAAGGCGTTATAGCGCGCCGCTTTTTCAGGCGAACTTATCGACGCCAGCTTTTCGAAATACGTTCGCGTCGTATCGTTCAAACGCATCGGAGTCTGCCACTGGCCGACCTTTTGGACCGCTCCTCCCAGATGAATCAGAGCGTTATCCATGCGCGGAACCGATCCGTGGCCCGACGTCCCCGTCGCCACCAGCCGCACGCGCGCCGGAACTTTTTCCGCCGTCCCGATGTTCATCGCGATGACTTTACCGCCTTCGATGGTCGCGTTCCCGCCCTCCGTCAGCGAGTATTCCGCGTCGATCTCATCGTAGTGATTCTTCACCATGAAATTGATCCCGACGCCCGTGGTGTCCGCCTCCTCGCCCGATTCGGCGAGGAAAATCACATCGCGATCCAGCATCACGTGATTGCGTTTCAGCAGCAGCATCACCATGATGTTCGCGGCCAGAACGGGTTTATCGTCGAGCGATCCCCGACCCCAGATGTAGCCGTCCTTGATCGCCGCGCTGAACGGATCCACGGGCCATTTCTCCGGCTGCACCCCCACCACATCCGTATGCGCCAGGATCAGCAGAGGCCGCTTCGATCCATTTCCTTTAATGCGGGCCACCAGATTCGCGCGAGCCGGATCCTGCGCGAAAATTTTACACGGAATCCCGTCGGCTTCGAGGACGCTCTTGATATACTCGACGGCCTTCGTCTCATTTCCCGCCCGCGTGTCGATCTGGATCAGGTCCCGGTAATGTTTCAGAATTTCTGTCTTCTGCTGATCCCAGTGGATAGCCTGCGACCACACCGGCGACGTCGCGAGCAAGAATAGGGCACGCTTCATAAGTGCAATGGTACAATGAGGTGTCGCGGAGAGGTGGCAGAGTGGTCGATTGCGGCGGTCTCGAAAACCGTTGAACCTTCACGGGTTCCGGGAGTTCGAATCTCCCCCTCTCCGCCATTCGCTTGACACCGCCCCCCGGAATCGCTTACCTTCAGCCGATGAAGACCCTCGCTGCTCTTATTGTTTTTGGACTCGCCTCGTTCGCCTCCGCTGCCCCCAAAGTTGAAACCGGAATCATTAACGGCGCCGCCTTCCGCATCGATATTCCCGAAAACTGGAACGGAGGCCTGGTCGTTTATTGTCACGGATACAACGCAACTCCGGTCACCTATAAAGCCGATGCAGCGATTCCCTTCCTCGCCGCGTTCACCGATCAAGGCTACGCCGTCGCGCAGTCCGGTTACGCCACCGGAGGCTGGGCCGTGCAGGAAGCCGCGGTCGATACCGAGAGCCTTCGCCGCTACTTCATTTCGAAATACGGCGTGCCGAAAGAGACCTATCTCACCGGCCACTCCATGGGCGGATTCCTCACCATGATGCTGATGGAAATGTATCCGACCGTTTACGACGCCGCGCTGCCCATGTGCGGTCCTCTCGCGTCCACCGAATCGTTCCAATCGCGCGGAGCCTTCGACGCCGTCGTATTATTCAGCTACTATTTCCCCGGTATTTTGCCCGATCCTACGAAAATCCCGAAGGACTTCGTGACCGGCACAGGCGATCGCGCGCTGAACGCGAAAATCACGGCGGCGCTGGAATCTTCGCCCGACAAATCCGCCGCCCTCCGCCATCAGAACAACCTCAAGAGCAACAAGGATCTTGCCGGGACGCTGACCTTTCTCGTTTATCTGATCAAGGAATTGAACGAGCGGTCCGGCGGCAATCCCTTCGACAATCGCAACGTTATTTATAGCGGCACGATCGACGACAACACGCTGAATACCGAAATCCCACGGTACGCCGCCGATCCCAAGGCCGTTGCGTATCTGCGCCAGAACTACACGCCCACCGGCAAAATCGCCAAGCCGATGCTGGCGATTCACACCAGTTACGATCCTCTGGTGCCGGTGACGATTCCCAATACTTATTCGACGCTGGTCGAATTGGCCGGAACGCAGAGCTTGTTCGTTCAGCAATTCGTCAAGCACGACGGTCACTGCAACATCCAGCCCGCCGAGATCTCCCGCGGATTCTCCGAGCTTCGCGAATGGAAGAAAAACGGCACTCGCCCTGTCGGTGGAGAGCTTAAATGACCTTAAAATAGCATTTAAGAGCCTCGTGCGAGCCTTATACACCCTTATTTTGACTGTTTGCGGCTTCTGGACAGTCGAATTCGCCATCTTTCACACCGACGCGTATTACACCATCCTGCGTTACGATTCCTCCACCGGATCGGTGGAAACGTACATTCGCAACGAACGAAAACGGGCCGCCGGCAAGCCGCGCCAGGTGCTGGCCATCGGCGATTCGCGCATGGGATTTCTGCCGCGCTACGCGAATGAATTGCAGACCGGCTACGAGTTCGGATCCATCGCGCTGGGCGGCGCCACTCCGCGCGATTGGTATTACATGCTGCGCGGCGCGGACCCCGCGGCCGACCGTTACTCCGCGATTCTGATCGCCATGGACGATTATGAGGATGTCGAAATCGAGGAGGATCAATCGGTCCGCGCAGCAGATCTTTATTATGTGATCGGACGTCTGGGATATTCCGATCTCCCGTATTTTGCCCGCTCTTATCGCCACGATCCGAAGCTCGAATGGGCCGCCGCTCGCGGCATCGCTTTGAAGGGTTTAATTTACAAGCGCGATTTTCAGGAGTTCCTGCTGCATCCGACGTCGCGCATCGAAATGGCGAAGGTGGCGCGCAAAGATTCCTACCAATGGTATTACAACTACGTCGGCCCGAATCAAAGCATGGAAGGCGTCGAGATCGATTGGAAGAATCGAACGCTGACGGTTCCTCCTGGATTTACCGAGGCGCAACGAGTCGCCTATGAATACCGATTCCTTTATCCACGGCCGCCCTTTCGAGGCGATCGCACCGCCTACATGCACCAGTGGCTGGGGAAGATTTACGAGCACTATAAGGGATCGAAAACGCGCCTGATCTTTTTGGATTTGGCGCGCGGTCCGTTTGTGCGTCCTGATCAGCCGGTGTTCAATCCGCATAGCTCCGTTCGCGAACTGGCGGCGCACCCGCAAGTGATCCTCCTGCCGGAACGTCTCTTCGAATCCCTGGAGAAACCGAGTTTGTTCATCGATCAAATGCACCTGAACGGACCTGGCTGCGCGGAATTTTCGCGCATGCTCGGAAAACAAGTCAGCCAGACGCTCGATGCTCTTTAACACCACCGAGTTTTTCGTCTTCTTCGCGATCGTGCTGGCGGTGTTCTATGCCGCGCCGCGAGCTTTTCGCCGCGTGATCCTTTTGATCGCCAGCTATTTTTTCTATCTCCGTTGGAATTACAAATTCGTAGTGCTGCTGCTCGGATTAACGGTGGTCGATTTCGGAGCCGCAATCGCCATTGAGCGTGCTCCTGCAAGTCGAAAAAAATTGTTCCTGCTAATCAGCCTGGCCGCGAACCTGGGCATGCTCGGCTTCTTCAAGTACTACAATTTCTTCGCCGATAACCTGGCGCAGCTGCTTCGTTTTCCGCCGCATTCCTGGGCATTTTCGATCATTTTGCCGCTCGGCATCAGCTTCCACACCTTTCAGAGCATCTCTTACGTGGTCGACGTTTATCGCGGTGAGCAGGCGGCGATTCGCAATCCTATCGACTATGCGCTGTTCATTTCTTTTTTCCCGCAACTGGTGGCCGGCCCGATTGTTCGCGCCCGCGAATTTTTCGCCGATCTCGACACCTGGAAACATCCCAGCCAGGAAGAAGTTTTGCGTGGCGTGCTGCTGATCGTTCTCGGCCTGACCAAGAAAATGGCCTTCGCCGATCAGTTCGCGCAGATCGCGGATACTTATTTTCAGAACCTCAGCGCGCATCCCGGAGGCTGGGCGGCATGGAGCGGCGTGCTCGCATTCGCGATGCAGATCTTCTTCGATTTTTCCGGCTACACCGATATGGCCATCGGCATGGCTCTGCTGCTGGGTTTCCATTTCCCGGTCAATTTCCGCCGCCCTTATCTCGCTTTCAGCATCACCGATTTCTGGCATCGCTGGCACATTTCTCTCTCGCGCTGGCTGCGGGATTATTTGTACATTCCTCTCGGCGGCAATCGCCACGGACGGTTGATGACGTATCGCAACCTGATGCTGACCATGCTGCTGGGCGGTTTGTGGCATGGCGCAAGTTGGAATTTCGTCATCTGGGGCGGCTATCACGGCGGTTTATTGAGCCTCGAACGAATGATGGGCCGGCGCGAGTTCGAGAAGCGTCCTCCGCTGTGGCTTTACCCTTTGCGCGCGCTGATCACGTTTGCGCTGGTC
>Ga0302325_10030871_pt1 | contig 11042 bp, 13 predicted proteins | sample Palsa_T0_2_FD_201948 | JGI IMG/M metagenome (GOLD analysis project Ga0302325, IMG submission 201948) | Peat permafrost microbial communities from Stordalen Mire near Abisko, Sweden - Palsa_T0_2 | ecosystem: Environmental > Terrestrial > Soil > Palsa > Peat permafrost | place: Sweden: Abisko... | reverse complement strand
TTCCGACCATTGCATGAGGAGTTTCTCAAGCTCTTTCTCGTGGATTGTTGGGTCTGAGCGCAGAAGCTTCAATATAGAGGAGAGCAGGGATTCCGTGAAAGTATTCGGGGGCATTTTACGGCGGAGCGACTCGAGTTGGATTTTTGAAGAGATTAGCGGAATGTTACGATATCTGAGCCCTAACAACCTCGGAATTGTCTGCGTTTCTCTGGCGACGAAGGGATCCGACGGAATATTTGCGGGTCCATTAGACGGGGCTGTCGATATCGTTCCATCCACCTGGTGCTTAAATCCTTGAAGCATCCGATAAAGGTCTTCGTTCTCCTCGAATATATCGGAGCCTTCCGGAGGAGCGGCAATGCTCGTGTTTGTAAGGCGTGAACCAGGAACGTTATTTCGGGGTGCAGCTTGCCCCGTTTTCCATTCTTCCGCGAACTGGACGCAGAAATGACGGAAGGCCTCGTTGGTTAATCCATGACGTTCCATACCCTGTACGATCACTTTAAACCATTTGTTTTCTCTTTCACTGTCCTGTCGGAAGCGATAGCCTTCGTATAACCCAATCATGAGACGCAAATTTTGGCCATGCAGAATTGTGTCCATCTGATACCAGGCGTTCCAAAGACGCGCCAAGTGTTCTTCGGCTTCATCAAGGAACAATCGCCTTACAAACTGCTCCGAGATCAAATAGTCTCGAGCGGGGATTAGAATCGATTCGCCAGATAATGGATATCTGAAATCTTTCGCAATTGAATAATGTTGTCTCCAATTAATCTCATCCCCCGACGCAAGGAGATATAACGCGTGTGCGAATTCCCAGACCGCTTGGAGCTCATTAACAGGGCTTCCGAGTCTCTCCAAGTAATTGACCGCCTTTTCAGACCATGAGGCCCCTTCTCGATATTTAGCGCGATTCCCGAGCTCGCGTGCTATCTCAATTGCCAACTTTGCAAGTTCAATATCCATGCCATCGCTTTCACAAAGGCTGTTAAAAACATATGCCTTCCACGCATGAACTTGGTCAGGAGCCTTTCTCGTCTCGTAGAAGTTGACCACGTCATCCAATCTGCCTCTGACAAAGTTGCGATCCCATCTCATTTCCTCTAGAGCCAATTTCAGAGCCGCTTCTGCCGAAACGATCTCCGAATCTGAGCTTTCAAACTTTATTCCGTTCGTCAAAGTAAGAAGCAATGCGACGCATTTCTCCTTGCAGGAACGAATATCCGGCTTACACATATATTGATGTGTTAGGGAGTTGAGTTTTCCAAGTTCCTTCCAGTCTTCCAGGCCCACGGAGCCAAGATGATCCACGCTGAAACGAAAATAATTATTGGGAGGGATAATTGTGTACATTCTATTGTGGACGGTCTCGCACTCAGTAATCTTGTCTTTGATAAAGAGAGCGGCGGCGATCTAAGGAAGACGTTTTAAATTGCGGTGGTGCATGAGTCCCCGTTCCGATACTCAAAAGGATCCCAACCGGCCGATGAGGCCAGATTTGCTTAGCCTCTTCTATAGCGCATTCGGCGGGATTGTTATAGCCGACGCCACCATCGATGAAAGTTCGTAAGGTGGCGTTCCCTGGGTCCTGAATCGTAATTTCATCAAAGTATCCGGGCGCCGCAGTCGTTGCGCGAACCGCCTCCCAGATAGCGCAGTCCGTCGCCCGCTCGTGTTTTTGCGAATACGTTCGAAGATGGGCCACTCCTCCTCCTTCCGAGTGAACTGCAACCACGAAAGTTTTGCATGAGCTGTTTTGATCTGGTAGGCGTTCATCGGGCACGAAGTTGTTGGACTTGAGAAGCTCTTGAACTTGTTGTACAAACAAGTTATGATCGAATTTGGATCCTTTGAGGATTCGAGTTTTATCGAAAACTTTTTCTGAAATCGACATGTATGCCCTAAGGCAATCCGGGATAGTCTGAATTTCAGCTTTCAAGCCATATTAATATCCTACCATTCTCAATCTACCAAGCATCAGGGCGATTAGCCCACCCGTGCTCGTTCCACAAATCAAATCGAAATAGTCGGACGGGCGCGTAGGCACTGCCTTATCCGGGTTTGAAAAATCGGCTGTGTGCAAAATGGACTGTAAAATGACGAGCTCTGACAATCCTCTAACTCCTCCGCCATCCAGAGCAAGAATACGCAATGGTCGTTCCGACGAAGGTTGCAAGTTAACAGGCGCAGCTAATTTTAGGCGTGTTAAAGGAAACATATATACCCTCAACTGCAACGGAAGACATTACAGAACAAATGTGTTTGGTCGAGCGAATGAAGAGTGGCACGTACAGGAGAAAAGGGTGGATAGCTTTTTGAGTCCCGAGTCTTGACTCTTGGAGAGGGGGCGTGGCAAGTCTCACAAAGGGAGTCTGCGTACGCGTCACCCGAAATTTGACTTCTTACTCAGCACAGAAATATGGCCCACAAGAGTTGCACAGCCGCAAAATTCCAAGTCTGTCTGAATTAAAGGCGCAAAAAGCGCAAACAGCCGCGTTACTTGAATCAAGACGTTTAAAATATTCCAATTCAACACCATTGTTCCTTCCGTCGAGTATAATCCCCTTGCAATTGCACTTCAAAGATCTCACCAGTCATTTCCAAGTTCTGCATAATCAACTTTTAATTTATTCTTCTCCTGGCTACGCCAGCTCCTATAAGATACTAGTATTTGAACCCCTAGGGAAAGATCCTCTATTTGACCTCCGGTTGCTCAGCTCCTGACTTTGAACATGATATCCGCGTTCATATTCGGAAGAGAACGAATTCCAATTTCCCAATTCTTTGGCCTCTTCCCATCCGGAACCATAAAGTCATAATTCAACAAAACATACGCCAGCATGGCCTTCAGCTCAGTCACTGCAAAGAACCTCCCCGGACTATATCAACCTCAGTATTCACTTGAATAGGGATCTACCAAGCATGTTCTCCGTGTCCGAAACAAAGAAACTCAGTGGACGTGTTGACGGAGTGAACTTTAGCGCTTTCTCCATTCGTTTCTCTCATCTTACTGAAGCGGAAGGCATCGAAAGTAAGCGCGTCATCGTAAACCGAATTGTCGAAGTGAATTGGTCCAGCGGGGGTAGCTAACGTCTCGCCTGGAGAAACGGTAACGCCGTTGGAGAAAGTGAGTGGTTGCACCACCTTTCTGAATGTTCCCGCTACGATGAAGTTAATTGAGGAATGGCTCCGAGGAAGTACCGCCTGAAACCATGTTGAGACGAAGAGTTTCTTTGATGAAGGAGTCGAGTTTCTTCATCTTCATGAACGTTGATTTTTCCCAGCCATGTTCGGTTAATAATGGTTCGATCTCGTCGCGGAGAGGTTGGATAAATTGTGGATTAGCGACAAGATCGTAAATTGCATGAGTAAATGCCTAGCAGAGGTTAAAGTGCATGGAATACGGGCGTGGTACCATAGAAGTAGTATGTATTGCAGCAAAGTTGATCATCAAAATTCGCGATATGATTTGGTCTGTCTCCTTCTCGGTTCCCTGCGCCGCTTCCAATAACCATTGAATCAGGTCCGCCTGGAGTTAGTTTCATTTAATAGAGGGATAACTGGTTTTTTATATTCTTTCCCGCGGCTTTGTTCCATCGCTTGAATATGTTCTTCTACAATGGGCGCCATGTATTTGTGGCAGACACGTTCCGAGCGGCTGAGTCCCCAGAGGCCGAAAAGTTTAGCCAGAATACTAACAATCAGTCTGATCATTTGCAAGAAGTAACGGTCTCAAAAACTTAGGGAAGAAGCAAAGTAGCTGGCCTACTCCGCCAACACTGGTGGCGTGGGTAACGGCGGCGTCTAGAAACTCTTGATTTCGACCTACAGTTGTTAACCAAGAATACCAAAGGGATTAACAGACTGAAGAGCCGATAAACGTCTGATAACTTATCCTCGCGACAATCTGCATTGTCTTCTTATACAACGGAATCGGTTTCCACTCTACCATCAACCCTCTCCCGAACCGTAAGCAACCTTTCACAGTCAACAAAGAACCAATTTCATCCTGAAACGCGCCTTGTACTTCCTCCCCCATGGCCGGCAAATAAGCCTGTATCCCCCTCGTCAATTGATTCCTCACCACGGGTATATGGTAAAGATTATTTGTATCTCCCTTAAAAGTATACCTAAAATCAATGTCTTCCAAGGCGGCCTCGAAGAAATCTAATTTCGAGCTCGGGGCATCGAAGAATTCTTTCAAATGGGCGCGGTCGACGACAAGTAAGCCGGACGGGTAATTGAGTATGGAGAGTCTGAAAAAGGATTTGGGGAACTGGGAGATTAGCTATGGGATGCCTTGGTGCGTAGAGGGGACCTTTTGGTAGGCTTTGATGCTGGCTTCTTTGGCGTGGAGGAGCATGTGGAAGGGGTCGAGGAGACGGTCGAGGAAGGTCGCTTCGTAGAGGTAGAATCGGGGGATGTTCGCCTGTTTTGTGAGCCAATTTTAGTCATGTTTTACGGTCTTAGGAGTCCTTCCGATGATAAAGGATAGAAGCGACCAGACAAGAAAGGCAAGGAGACCCGAAAGGAGGACATGGTCTTGCAGAAACTGCGTGAACTCTCTTGCAAATTCGAGGCCTCTTTCCATCATTCTAGCTTCTGCAGAGGAGCTCGGCCAAACTCGTTCTTTAATACAACAAGGGCCCGAAGCTGATGTGAGTGAAGTGATGAGCGTACGCGTGATTGCCTTCGTCAAATGTTTCGGTTCGGTTACGGATCCTGTTCAGGGACGTGGGTTATCTAGATAATTTCCGGGTGGGAGATTAAGGTTTGGAGCGCCATTGCTACTACAAATGGATATGACATACTTAGCTAATGAAAGTGATCCAACCGATCTCACTTCTAGATCGCGGATATCGACGCGGCCAAATCACCTGTTCTTTCTCCCAACTAAATAAACTTCCGTGGCTGCATCCGCGCGCGGAACATCACCCCGATTATTCCGGGGTCTCAGGGACGACGACGCGGACTTTACGTATCCTAGCTTTTCGGCAGGTCGACTGGTCCCGGGAGAGAGTTCAAGTTCTAGCGGTGATTCTTTCATAATCCGTATACATCAAGTCTTTGAAGTCCCGACTACTATTGCAGAGGCAGACAAATCGCGATGGAACTGCTGAGGGCGGGGTTGTCTCTGTGAAAGAGGGCCCGGTGAAGGGAACTTGGGTGGAGGATATGCGCTTTGAGGAAGGAGGGAGATCTTGTTGGACGGCTGAATTATGATATTGATGGGTTGTGAAATGCAATGGGGATAAAAGGAAGTGACAGACCTTGTGGGCACCACTTTCAGAAGAAAAGAATACGTTTAGCCCGTAACGGGCCCAGAGAATAGTAGGGGGAAATAAGAAATGTATTTCGGGACAATTGTAAAAGCTGGATAGATACTTGGCCAGTGTCAACCCAAATCCATCCTATATCGCCCCGTCCGAGATCCCTACTTCTCAAGCACAGCGATGCACTCAATTTCGACATCCACATTCTTCGGCAGAGTCTTCACCGCAACACAACTCCTCGCCGGCTTCGGCTCTCCAAACGCCTACCCTTAGCATCTCCGATAACAAGCAAGAATACCTGTCCGTAAACCTCATTCATGTCGGCAAAGTCTTTCATATCGGCAAGGAAGATGTTGACCTTGACGACAGACTTGATGCTCGATCCCGCCGCGTCGAGCACGGCACTCAAGTTCGCGAGACATTGTTTCTACCATCAGTACATACGGGACGGGAGCGTTACGGTGTGAGCTTTGATGTCTCCGTCGATCAAGTTTCCTGAGGCATCGGCGGGGATTTGGCCTGTTTTGTCAGAGGGAAGCGCGGATGGGGTGGATACCGGAGCAGTAGACAAAGCCGTTTGCGACGATGGCTTGGGAGTAGACCGCCATTGCTGGAGGGGCATTTTTGGTTGACACAGCGCTTATTTGGGAGGACATTCTGCGTATAGAGGGGATTGAATGGGATTGATGAGACAATTGATGAGAGAAGAGGATTTGGGATGGACGAGTCAAGGAAGATAAAAAGATACGAGATACCATCGTCGGTCATGAATTTCCGGATTCCCCGTCTAATCCCGTCCCTTGGGAGTAAACCCACTTCGATCAATGGGAAATCATTTTCACCTCATCGCCATCATCGCCTAACAAAAACGTCGACGCTAACTCGCTCAGCGCCATGGCAAAGAAACGCAAAGCCCCCTTCCTTGACGAGGACATTATCTACTGCTGGTACTCTCCTGTCCGACACGAGTCACTGAGTCTAGGTTCTGTGAGCGCGAGTTCACCGACCCGATAGTCCTGATCGCACATCAAAAAGCAAAACACTTTACCTGCCACGTCTGTCAAAAGAAGCTCAATTCCGCGAGCGGTATGTCCTAAATTCGGATGAGTAGTGATGGTAGGACTGGTGGGACATTTGAAGAGTATGCATAAGGAGAAGTTGGAGGCGATCCCGAATGCGTTGGCTGCGAGGGCGGATCCCGAGAAGGCGCCGGAGATTACGGGGATGGATGGGATTCCTGAGCTGGATTATGAGGAGTACAAGGCTAGGAGACAGGCTCCTCTTGTGGTCTCTGCCACGGTAGGGACAACTAGTCTTATGAGACCTGCGTTTGGGCCTGTGGAGCCTGCGCCAGGGACAACTTCTGGCCCTGCCCCGACGACGAAGAAGGCGAAAATCGACACTCCCCTGGATGAAGGCACTATCCAAGCACAACTAGCGGAATTCCAAAAGAAAAAAGAACAAGAACAAGTCCAACATCTGATTTCCTCTGGAATCGTCCTGCCCCCCGGCGTCCCACATAATCTCGTCCTCTCCAAGTTTCCCACCTCGCCACCCCCCGGCGACGGCCCCTACGCCGCAACAAAACCCTCCGCAGCATTCGCCTCTCCGAGCAACCCCATCAGCAACAGCAGCAGCACGAGTGGCCTAGTGGGTAAGTTGGAATCTCCTGCAATTCCTTCTTCCAATTCCTCTCATATGAATCCTAATTCTGCATCAAATCCCGCTTCCAATGCTACTCCCACCTCTAATGCTACTACTCCTACTTCCACGTCCAATGCTGTCAAGTCTGTTTTCTTGGTGATGGCGGCTGATGGTAGGGATACTCAAAAAGCGGTTCCTCCGCCAAGTCTGAAATTTACCGGGACGGAAACGATAATCAAGCTCACGCCGCCGGCACCGGGATCGTTGGCGCCGGGGCAGATGTTTCATGCTGGTTCGACTGCGCCGCATAGGAGTGCGACTATTGGGCCTCAGACGGGGATGACGCCAATGGGGGGCATGCAGCAGGGACATCCGCCGAACATGGGAATGGGACGGGGAGGAATGGTGCCGCCGTATATGGGGAATCAAGGTATGATGGCGGGCAGGGGATTTCATCCTCGTGGTGGAGCAAGGATGCAACCTCTTCCAGCTCCCTATCCTCCCGCATACGGCAGAGGCATGATCCCCGGACGAGGCACGCACTACCCGTACGCCCCTCCTCCCCCACCACCGCAGCAACAATTCAATATGGGATATAATCGCGGACGAGGAGGAGGACCACGGAATATGCCTGGCAGACCGCCGTTTCCCCAGAGTTATCCCCCCGTTGTTCCTGCTCCCGCGCCATTGCATTTGACGCCGCAGGGGTATACCCCGTATACCGGTCCATTGGCCCCATCGCCCGCACCCGCCCCGCCTGCGTCGCCGTATGGAGCAGTTGCATCTGCAGGGTACGCGTATCCCTCTCAACAGCAACAGTATCATCATCCTCCTCCCCTTCAACAGGGATATCAAAACTACGCACAAGCTCCAGCTCCATATCCCCCTCGCCCTGCTCAACCGCCTGCCGCAGCACAGAACGTCCCCTTCGAAGTTCTATATCCGATGCACGGAAAACGAGCCCCGGCGATGACTCCTTCTGCTCTGCCCTCGCACTCTGCGGGTATCCCCGCCGGCAGTGCTGGTATTTCCCCCGGTGCAGCACCTCCCGGAATGCCTCTCCCGTCATCCCTGCCTCCTGGGTATCAAACGTACCAGACTCCGGGATCGGCATCGCCAACTGGACAACAAGGGAATTCAGCGGCGGGCTTTTTTGCACCTCCGTTGCCGTCGTCCACGTCGCCTCCTTCACACCCTATCCAACTGGGGTCGACGCAGGAACAGGTGCCGGGACAGTCGCAGGTGCAGGGAGGTAAAATAGATGTGAGGATTATTTCTGATGATGTTGTGTCGCCCGTACTATCCCCCCCACTAATTGTTGGATGGTTGATTGATTTGTAGGAGGAGAAACTTGCGGCGAAGTATGGGTATCGGGGAAAGTGATTTCATACTTGGTATCTCATCAATTGGGGAAGAGTTGTTGGGTTCGAGGTTGTAGCTGGTTGGGCGTTGCTAATATTGTTGTTCGAGTGGTAGTGCGGTGGTGGAGAACAGGGTTTATTGCATAGCGAATTTCACGGGTATTTTAGACCTCTCTCAAAGAGTATACAAAGGCATCAAACTAACAAGAGAAGTTCAATTTATCATCCAACTTAATCTCACGCAAATATCCAATCCCACGCCATTGTGAAATGGGAACATGTTTTGTTAGTATTCTTTGGGAAGCACGGAAGAATGGTTCATAGATTATTTCGATGATTAGAGGCCAGCTACGGCCATCTCTCCCAGATCGCACTGGATCCCGTTTGATCTCCAAAGTTAAGCTGGGAAGAGCCCTTTTAGTACTGTAGTCAGTAATGATACGGGAATCGGCGGGTGCTGTAGTTTTTGACTTTTGAGACTTTTTTCTGTTTTTGTTTTTATTCTCGGGTTTACGACAGTTTTCTTCCCTTTTTCACAATTTTCCATTTCTTTTGAAGTTTTGGATTGCCGGATGGTTACTCTGCTAAATAGCTATCCGGGTAATTTCAACCCCGTCTTTTTGTGGTTCCCCACAAATTGCCGCCCCATTCAAATTGATCGTCTCGCTTAGAATCCACCACCGCGTCTCCATCATCATCAAGTCTGTCCGCTGGCCATGCAATTCACCACGTCTCCTCCAAAATGTACCTCAACCTCGTCCCGTGTCAACTAACATTAGCCTCCTATGCAGTCCTCACCTTCCCCGAACCACACATCGTGATCCTCTCCCTCACCGCGCCTCCAATGAACCAGGTCCCCCCCACCCGTCCCGTCCGTCATGCATCCCGATTGTCTCTGTTCTTGGTTTCTGTTCTTGCGCTCGATGGTTTGTGTTTGGTGCACGTCTTATGATAGGCTAATACACGAGCTCGACAAGAGACGCAAAAGGCGGTCCAATGGTACGATAATGAACCTGAATTATGGGCCATGATACTCACTGGCGCAAAACAAAGCAAAGCCTTCTGCGCGGGCGCAGACCTGAAAGAATGGCTTGAATTGTATTCTCCCTCCATCCGCCCTAGTCACTGTGTTGTCGAGATGTCTCCTTCGTCCTTGTTTGAATGTTGTTTGTCGAAGGACTTGTTTTTTGGGGATTGGTTTTGTTTCCGCGTTGGAGGACTGATGGTAGGAAGAGGAAGGGCTTGGATGGGGAGAGTATGGGAGTTGTGATCGATGGATTTTGTGGAATTTCACAGAGGAGGGGTCTGAAACCTATCATCGCCGCCGTCAACGGATACGCATTCGGTATCTCACCCATACGCTCACCCTTTATGTTGTGGAGCACAGGTAATTGTAGGCGGTGGAATGGAGATGGTTGTGAATTGGTATGTCCAGAATCCCCTCAGAGGGATACGTGGTGGGATAACGAGTTGGAGGTAATGGTAGTGATATTGTGATTGCGAGTGAGAGGGCTAGTTTTGCTTTACCGGAAGTGAAAAGAGGAGTCTTCGCCAAAGCAGGTGCCCTAGGCCGAATAATCCGATTCCTCGGTCCGACCTCTCCCCCCTCATCCCTCTTGTTCAATCATCTTCCTATTATTTCCGCACTTGCCCCTCTTCTACTTTCCACATTCCATTTCATCCCTGATTTTTTTGGGGGTTTGGGGAGAGTGAGTTAATAGCAGGTCTGCAAAGAGCGTCCGAGTTGGCACTGCTGGGGGACCCGATATCCCCTCAAAAGATGCAGGAATGGGGAATTGTAAATATTGTCGTGGAGCACGACAAGTTACTCCCCACGGCGTTGACTTGGGCGAGGAGGATATGTGCGAATTCGCCGGATGCAGTGGTTGTTAGTCGGACGGGGATGTTGATGTCTCTTGAACGTACCATCCCTCCCTTGCGAATGCCCCCCTACCTCCCAACCGTGTTTCGTGGGTTTATACCGTTTCCCTCCCCTTTTTGAGTTTGTGGATTGGTATTGTTTTTTGGTCGTTATTTGGAGGGATGGTTGATGGTAGATGGGAGTCTTGAGAGGGGGACACAGTTACATAATGCGTCAAGGGAAGTCAAGATCCTTGAGAATGGGGAAAATATCGCGGAGGGATTACTTGCTTTTAACGAGAAACGGGGTCCTAAATGGCGGAGTTCGAAAATATGATATGGTTGTCTAGAAAGGTAGACGTGTTTTGTACAGGGAATGGCTTATTTCTTCTACTCCAGCGAGATGTTTGGTTCTCATTGAGTAGATTCGAGATACGCATCTACATAAATATTCCCAAATCGATCTCGGCCCGCGCGCGAATTGCGAAATATGGGGGTGCACCCCGCACCTTCGCGCCCCACACCGCCGAATAAATAACGCTGCCCGTCCCTTCACCAAATAGCGAGCCCATGCCATGTCCTCTTCGCAGCAGCAGTCCGAACAATCCCAACTATGCCACTTCCTGTCCTCCCTTCGCTACGAAGACATCCCCCCCTCGGTCCTCGCACACGCAAAATCCTCCATCCTCAACGCCCTAGGCTGCGGCATCGGCGGCTCCGTTGCCCCTCCCACACTCAAAGCGGCGCGTGCACTCCTCCCTCTCACTGCGGGCGGGAGAAGCACTCTTCTGGGCTGCGCGGAGAGGACCGATTTCCAGACCGCGGCGCTGGTGAATGGGATTGCGTTGACCAATGCCGATTACGATGATACCCATTTGCGGACGGTGATTCATCCTTCTGGGGC